>MDTB01063409.1_pt1 | contig 78484 bp, 84 predicted proteins | sample 811161 | NCBI WGS metagenome assembly MDTB01 (sample SAMN05326650, study PRJNA326480) | marine metagenome | isolation source: seawater | place: Mediterranean Sea | collected 2009 | reverse complement strand
AAATTTAACTAAAAAAATTGATATAAGTTCATTAAAAAAAGATGGAAAAAAATCTTTTTCAATCGGTAAAAAAAAACCATTGAAGGGCCCTAGAGAGTTTCATAAATCAAACAAAAGTTTTGCGAGCAATAGTTTTCCTGCAAAAAAAAAGAATTTTGAGAGAAAATTTATAGAGCAACAAGCTACAAAGGCTTTCATAAAAAAAGATGATAAAGCTCCAAGTAAAAGTAAGTTAAAATTGAAGGCTCCAATAGATAAAAGAGATTTTAAACTCACAGTCTCTAGAGCATTAAACGTTGAAGAAATTGAAATAAAACAAAGAAGCTTGGCATCAGTAAAAAGAGCAAGATTAAAAGAAAAAAGAAATAGTCCTGAAACTGAGGAAAAGAAAGAATTTAAAAAAGTTGTGAAAGAAGTAACTATACCTGAACAAATCTCTATTCAAGAACTATCAAATAGAATGGCAGAGAAATCTAGTGATATAATTAAATTTTTATTCAATATGAAAGTTATTGCCACTATTAATCACAGTATAGACAAAGATACTGCTGAGTATATTGTAAAAGAATTTGGACACAAAGCTATAATTGAAAGTGAGCCAAATCTTGGAATAGAAAAAAAGAAAGAAACTCTCAAAGGTGATATAAAAAAAAGAGCTCCAATTGTTACAGTTATGGGCCACGTAGATCATGGTAAAACTTCTCTACTTGATGCTTTAAGAAATTCAGACACCGTTTCCGGAGAGCACGGAGGTATCACTCAACATATTGGAGCATATCAAGTAAAAACTGAAAATAATCAGATTATAACTTTTATTGATACTCCTGGCCATGCAGCATTTACTGAAATGAGAGCTCGTGGATCAAAAATTACGGATATTGTAGTTTTAGTTGTTGCAGCAGATGACGGCATCAAACCACAAACTGTCGAGGCAATAAAGCACGCTCAGGCTGCTAAAGTTCCAATAATAGTTGCAATTAATAAATGTGATTTACCAAATAAAAATTTGAGCAAAATTAAAAACGAGATGATGCAATTTGAGTTAATCGCCGAAGAGTTGAGCGGCGATACTTTATTTGTAGAGGTTTCAGCTGTAAAAAAAACAAACCTAAATAAATTAAAAGAGGCAATACTACTTCAGTCAGAAATTTTGGATTTAAAAGCCTCAATGTCTGACAAGGCTACCGGAGTTGTAATAGAATCTAAAATAGACAAGGGAAAAGGACCTGTATCAACGATATTAATTACTAATGGCTTATTGAAAAAAGGAGACCATTTCATTTGTGGTAATACTTGGGGAAAGATAAGAGCAATGATAAATCATGAAGGAAAAGTGATAGAACAAGCCTTGCCATCAATGCCAGTGGAAATTTTAGGAATGAATGACTCAGCTTTTGCCGGAGCGGAATTTTTAGTAACTAAAGACGAAGAAGAAGCAAAGAAAATTTCAGAGTTTAGAAAAGATAGTTCTTCAAAAAAAAATAAAATTATTGCAAATGATAAAGCAGCTTTATTTGATACAAATGAAAAGAAAAATGAATTGAATATTATAATTAAAAGTGACGTTCAAGGGTCTAGCGAGGCTTTAAAAATAGCTATAAATAAAATTAAACATGATGAGGTAAAATCAAATATTATATTATCTGACATCGGAATGATTAATGAAACAGACGTTTCTTTGGCAAAAGCTTCTGATGCTTTGCTCATTGGTTTTAATGTCAAACCCAATAGAGAAGCAAAAAAATTAGCAGAAACACAAAAAATTGAAATCAAATATTTTAACATCATTTATGAGGCTTTGGAATTTATTGAAAAAGCACTTTCTGGTTTGTTAGAACCAGATTATAAAGAAAAAGTTCTTGGTTCCGCACAAATACAAAAAGTATTTAAAGTATCTGATGCAGGTAAAATTGCAGGCTCAAAAGTAATTGATGGAGAAATAAAAAATAAATCAAAAGCAAGACTTATTAGGGACGGGGTTGTAGTCTATGATGGAGAAATAATTAGCATATTCCGAGAAAAAAATGCAGTAAAAGAGGTTAAAAATGGACTTGAATGTGGAATAGGATTAAAAGACTTTATTGATTTTAAAGAAAAAGACATAATAGAGTCTTACTTGTCCGAAAAAATTGAGAGGACTATTTAATGACCAAACCAACATCACGAGCGACTTATACTCAAAGACAATTAAGAGTTGGTGAGCTAATAAAGCAAAATCTAGGAGAGATGTTCATCCGAAATGAGGCAAAAATAAAAGATGTGAATACAAAAATTATAACAGTAACAGAGGTAAGAATGACCCCAGACTTAAAAACCGCAAGAGTATACGTAATACCCTTAGGTGGAGTTAATACAAAAGAGATAGTAAGTATCTTGACGGAATACTCTCATCTTGCTAGAAAAGCACTTTCTAAAAGACTTGAAATTAAGTTTCTTCCTAAACTTGTATTTGTAGAAGACAATTCTTTCGAATATGCTGAAAAGATTGAAAAGATAATTAGAAAAAACAAAGAACAAAATGAAACAAAAGAAAAAAAGTACAATTAAATCCCTTGCAATTCATGAAAATGACGTTGGATCTACTGAAGTTCAAATAGGACTTTTAAGTGATAAAATTGAAAAATTATCAGTACATTTTAAAAAATTTAAAAAAGACAAGCATTCTACTAATGGCCTTACCAAATCTGTCAATAGAAGAAAGAAGTTATTAAGTTATTTAAAAAGAAAAAACTCAGTTTCATATAACAAAGTAATCAAACAATTAAATTTAAGGAAATAATGTTTAAAATTCAAAAAGAAGAAATAGAAGTAAATGGAAAAAAAATTATTCTAGAAACAGGAAAGATCGCTAGACAAGCTGATGGAGCAATAATAGCTACCTGCGGTGAAACAGTTGTTATAGCAACTGCAGTAGGAGCCAAAAAATTAAATGAAGGTCAGGATTATTTTCCTTTGTCAGTTAATTATCAAGAAAAATATTATGCTGCAGGTAAAATACCTGGTGGCTATTTTAAAAGAGAAGCTCGACCAACAGAAGCTGAAACTTTAATATCAAGGTTAATAGACAGACCAATAAGACCGTTGTTTCCTTCAAGTTTTATGAACGAAGTGCAATTATTGCCAACTGTTTTATCTTATGACGGGGAAAATCAACCTGATATTTTATCTATCATTGCTTCATCAGCAGCTCTCTCCATTTCGGGATTACCTTTTAAAGGACCAATCGCTGCGAGCAGAGTTGGATATAAAGATGGCAAGTTTTTATTAAATCCTTCGATAGAAGAACTTAAAGAATCAGAATTGGATCTAGTTGTAGCAGGAACGAAAGATGCTGTTTTAATGGTAGAGTCCGAGACTTCAGGACTATCAGAAAAAATTATGTTAGATGCTGTTAAATTTGGGCATGAAAATTTTGTTCCAATAATAACCGCTATAGAAAAATTATCTAAAAAAGCTGGGAAACCTAAGTGGGAAGTAGAGGAAATAGATCTAAAAGATGTTAAAAAGAAAATTTCTGATGCTTTTGAAAAAGATCTAAGAAAGGCTTTTCAAGAAATCGATAAAAAGAAAAGATCAAATGCTATTTCTGAAATAGATATTAAATGTAAAGAAATGTTTATTGAAGACGAAAATGTTTCAGAAAATCAAGCGATGGCACAATTAAAATCACTTGAAAAGGATATAGTAAGAACCGCTATTTTGAAAGAAAAAAAAAGAATAGATGGCAGAGGTCTTTCTGATGTAAGACAGATTAAGTGTGAAGTTGGAGTTTTGCCTCGAACACATGGTTCTGCGCTATTCACAAGAGGAGAAACTCAAGCATTAGTAGTAACTACTTTAGGGATGAGTGATGACGAGCAGCGATTAGAAAGCCTAGAGGGTATGCAAAGATCTGGCTTCATGCTTCATTATAATTTCCCCCCTTTCTCAGTAGGAGAATGCGGTAGAATAGGCACTGGTAGAAGAGAGATTGGACATGGAAAATTGGCTTGGAGAGCCATAAGCTCATCTTTACCTCTAAAAGAAAATTTTCCGTACACTCTGAGGGTGGTTTCAGAAATTACAGAGTCGAATGGATCTTCATCAATGGCTACAGTTTGTGGAACCTCTTTATCGCTAATGGATGCTGGAGTGCCAATAAAAGAACCGGTAGCAGGAATAGCAATGGGTTTAATTAAAGAAGGTAAAGACTTTTCTGTGCTCTCAGATATCTTAGGTGATGAGGATCATTTAGGCGATATGGATTTTAAAGTTGCAGGAACAAAAAGTGGTATTACTTCTTTACAGATGGATATTAAAATTACCGGTATTACTTTTGATATAATGGAAAAGGCTCTCAAACAGGCTAAAGAGGGAAGAGAGCATATTTTAGAGGAAATGAATAAAGCAATAAAATCATCAAGAAAAGAATTTTCAAAACACACACCTAAAATGGAAACAATCAAAGTTGATAAAAAAGATATTGCAACTGTGATAGGAAAAGGTGGAGCAACTATAAGGGAGATAGTAGAAGTTTCTGGAGCTAAAGTAGATGTAAAAGATACAGGAGAAGTTACCGTCGCAGCACCTGACGAAGAATCTAGAAAAAAAGCTCTTAAATTTATTAATGATTTGGTTGCTAAACCTGAAGTCGGAAAAATATATAAAGGAAAAGTAGTAAAAATAATGGAATTTGGTGCTTTCGTTAATTTTTTGGGCAAACAAGATGGTTTAGTTCATATTTCAGAGCTCGCAGCGAAAAGAGTGGCTAAAGTTGGAGACGTAGTTAAAGAAGGAGATGAAGTCTCAGTTAAAGTGGTTGGCTTTGATAGAGGCAAAGTCAAACTATCTATGAAACAAGCAACAGCTTAAATTTTATTTAATATTTTTTGGATCTGGCATACCAACTTTATTATAACCGGCATCTACATAGTGAATTTCACCTGTAACTCCAGATGCTAAGTCACTTAATAAATACAATGCAGAATTTCCCACATCATGTATATCAACATTTCTTTTTAAAAAAGAATGATCTTCATTCCATTTATATAAAAATTTGGCGTCCCCAATAGCTGATGCAGCTAATGTTTTTATTGGCCCGGCACTTATTGCATTTACTCTTATGTTTTTGGATCCAAGATCTCTGGCTAAATACTTAACACTAGCCTCTAACGCCGATTTACAAACACCCATGACATTATAGTTAGGTATTGCTTTGTTTGACTCGTAAGTAAGAGTTAACATGCTACCACCTTTTTTCATAATCTTTGAAGACTCCCTGGCCACCTCTGTAAAAGAAAAACATGAAATTAACATACTTTTTAAGAAGTTTTCTCTAGTTGTGTCAAGATATTCTCCCGATAATTCTGATTTATCTGAAAATGCTACAGCATGAACAACAAAATCAATTTCACCCCATTTATTTTTTATATCTTCAAATAGTTTTTTTATTTCTTCTTTATTTTCTACATTGCAACTTAATGTAAAATCAGAATTTAAACTTTTGGCTAAAGGAACAACTCTTTTTTTTAATGCGTCTCCTAGATAAGTAAAAGCTAAATCAGCCCCCTCTTTTGCTAGTTTTTGAGAAATTCCCCATGCTATAGAGCGCTCATTTGCGACGCCCATAATTAAACCTTTTTTACCCTTAATTAAGCTCATTTAAATTTTTTCAAAAATTAACGTCGCATTAGTTCCGCCAAACCCAAAACTGTTCGACATAACAGCATTCAAATTAACGTTTTTTTCAATCTTTGTAACAATTGGAAACTTTTTGGCTTCTTCATCAATTTCCATCACGTTCGCTGAGGCAGCAATAAAATTGTTTTTCATCATTATTAAACTGTAAATTGCCTCATGAACAGATGCAGCTCCCAAAGGATGTCCTGATAGAGATTTAGTAGAACTTATCTTAGGTATTTTTTCCCCAAATGCAGATTTAATGGCTCCTAATTCAGTGATATCGCCGACAGGAGTTGAGGTACCATGGGCATTAATGTAATCAATTTTATTTTTTGAACTTGATAAAGCTAGTTTCATACATCTAGCAGCTCCCTCACCTGATGGAGCAACCATGTCAAAGCCATCCGAAGTAGCTCCATAGCCTGTAAGTTCAGCATATATTTTAGCTCCTCGTGCTTTTGCATGATCCATTTCTTCTAAAACTAATACACCAGCTCCTCCAGCAATTACAAATCCATCTCTTGTTTTATCATAAGGCCTTGAGGCTTTATCAGGTGTATCATTATATTTTGAGGATAATGCTGTCATAGCATCAAACATTGCAGTCATGGCCCAGTGTATTTCATCACTACCACCAGCGAAAACTATTTTTTGTTTTCCAAATTGTATCAATTCCATAGCGTTACCTATACAGTGACCGCTTGTTGCGCATGCAGAACTAATAGTATAATTAACACCTTTTATTTTAAAAGGTACAGCTAATGTAGCTGAAGCAGTGCTTGCCATTGTTCGAGGCACAATAAATGGACCCATTTTTTTTGGATTTTTTTCTCTAGTTTTATCTGCTGCTAAAATTACATTTTCTATCGATGGACCACCTGACCCCATTACCATACCTGTAGATATGTTACTTATTTGATCATCTTTTAATCCGGAGTCGATCAATGCTTCTTTCATTGCTACATAATTATAAGCTGAGCCATTACCCATAAACCTTAAAGCTTTTCGATCAACATGTTCCTCCAATTTGATTTTAGGCTTACCATGAACATTGCTTTTTAAATTATGTTCTTTATATTCTTCTGCAAATGTGATGCCTGATTTAGTATTTACCAATGAGTCAAACACTTCCTTCTGATTATTACCTAGACAAGATACTATTCCCAAACCTGTGACTACAACTTTTTTCATGATTTAAACAATCCTACTTTTAAGTTTTCAGCAGTATAAATTATCTTTCCATCTGCGTCTAGTATTCCATCAGCTAGTCCTACCACTGCTCCCTCTTTTTTTAAAATTTTTTTAATACTAATTTTGTAAGTAGTCATTTTAATTTTTTTTAATACTTCCCCAGTAAATTTTACTGAACTAACTCCCAGGGCTCTTCCTTTTCCAGGTTCGCCTGTCCAACCAAGAAAAAAACCAACTAATTGCCACATAGCGTCTAAACCTAAACAACCCGGCATCACAGGGTCATCTTTAAAATGACAGTCAAAAAACCACAAATCTTTTTTTATATCTAGTTCAGCATTAATATGACCTCTGTTATATTGACCGCCTATTTTGTCTATTTTTGTAATTCTATCAAACATCAACATTGGTGGCAAAGGTAGCTTAGCATTCCCAGTTCCGAAAAGTTTACCTTCAGCGCAACTAATTAATTCTTCATAACTATAACTATTTTTTTGTTTCATGTAAGTAAAGGTTTTACTTGATTTAGATAATATATCATATATAAATAGTTTAGAACGATTTTAAATAAAAGGTTACTAAAATCAACAATTATGGACAACAAAATTAAACTGTACGCTGATAAACTTAGAAGTTCTAATTTAAGACCTACAAAACAACGTTTAAAGATTAGCCAATACCTTTTTGATAGAGAAAAAACTTTTCATTTTACTGTTGAGGATTTAGGAAAAGTTTTTAATTCTAAAAATATTAATAACCAAATTTCTTTGGCCACATTATATAATACCGTTCATGCATTTAAAAAAGCAGGACATTTAAAAGAAGTATTTATAAACAAAGACAGGAGTTATTTTGATACAAACGTGGTTTCACATCATCATTTCTTTGATGAACAAAATAAAGAAGTGATAGACATAGACTCTAGCCTTGTGAACGTACAAAAAATTCCCAAACCACCACTAGGAAAATCTATAAAAAGTATTGAAGTCATTATTAAAATTGAGAGTAAAAAGATCAACTAATAGTTTATAATCATTCTAAACTGCTTGACAAATTACTATAGCTTCTGTAATTTATAATTGGAGTTAAAATAATGAGTGTTGAGCATAAAAAAAACGGTTCTGGAAAATGCCCTGTTATGCATGGTGGCGTAACAAAAGCAGGTGACTCTAATACTGCTAGACTTTGGCCAAATAGTATTAATTTGGATATTTTACATCAACATGACACTAAAACAAACCCTCTTCCAGGATTTAATTATAGAAAAGAAGTTAAAAAATTAAATTTTAAAGCTTTGAAAAAAGATTTGCTAAAATTAATGACTGATAGCCAAGAGTGGTGGCCGGCAGACCTAGGAAGCTATACCGGCTTAATGGTAAGATTGACTTGGCACCAGGTAGGAACTTACAGAGAATTTGATGGAAGGCCTAATGTTGGCTCACATAGGTTTTCTCCTCAAGACTCCTGGCCGGATAATACAAATTTAGATAAAGCTAGACGTCTTCTATGGCCGATTAAAAAAAAATATGGAAACAAATTAAGCTGGTCAGATTTAATGGTATTAGCTGGGACCATGGCTTATGAGAAAGCAGGATTTAAGACTTTTGGTTTCTCATTTGGAAGAGAAGATATATGGGGACCTGAAAAAGATGTTTATTGGGGTAAAGAAACAGTTCCACTAGCTGTAAATAGATATGGCGACCCGCAAGACCGTTCTTCTTTGGAAGCACCACTTGCAGCATCTCATTTTCAACTTGTTTATGTGAATCCAGAAGGTGTAGAAGGTAAACCAGACCCCGTAAGAACAGCGATGGATGTCCGAGAAACTTTCGGCCGAATGGGAATGAACGATGTAGAAACAGCGGCACTGACTGTTGGAGGCCATTCTATTGGAAGAGCTCATGGTAATGGGAACCCTGCTAACTTAGGTCCGGAACCTGCTGGGGCTGATATTCATGAACAAGGATTTGGATGGAACCAAAAAAATGGAGTCGGAGTTAATCAAATAACCTCAGGACTTGAAGGAGCTTGGACTACTAATCCTGACAAATGGGACCATCAGTACTTAGATCTTTTATTAAATTATCAATGGGAAAGTAAAAAAAGTCCAGCCGGCGCTTGGCAATGGGAACCTATTAACCTCGAAGAGGAAAAAAAACCAGTTGATTTAGGAGATCCCAAAAAGAAAGCTAGACTGATGTTTACTGACGCGGATATGGCTATGGCTATGGATCCAGAATATAGAAAAATTTCAGAAAGATTTTACAAAGATCCTAAATTTTTTGAAGACTCATTTGCTCGTGCCTGGTTTAAGTTAACGCACAGAACAATGGGAAATAAAGAAAATTATATTGGTCCTTGGGCTCCAAAAGAGGATCTTCTTTGGCAGGGTAATGTAACATCTTCAAAAAAAAAATATAATGTAGAAAAAGTTAAGAAAATGATTTTAGCTAGTAAACTAAGTACTAGTGATTTAATTACAGTAGCCTGGGATAGCGCTAGGACTTACAGAGGAACTGACAAAAGAGGAGGAGCTAATGGCGCCAGAATTCGATTAGCGCCAATGAAAGATTGGGAAGCTAATGAGCCTGCAAAACTATCAAAAACACTTAAAGTTTTAGAAAGTATTGCAAAAAAAACTGGGGCAACGATTGCCGATACAATTATTCTTGCAGGAAATGCAGGACTAGAAAAAGCTATAAAAAAGGCTGGCTCTAAAGTAAAAGTTCCATTTAGCCCAGGCAGAGGAGACTCTTCTCAAGAAAAAACTGAGATTAAGAATTTTAAGTGGTTGGAACCTTTGCACGACGGATTTAGAAATTATGTTAAATCAGATTATTCTGTGATGCCAGAAGAGCTTTTATTAGAACGTGCTTCTTTGATGGGATTAACTGCTCAAGAAATGACTTGTTTAGTCGGCGGTATGAGAGTGCTAGGAACAAATCATGAGACATCAAAAAACAAGGGAATATTAACTGATAAAATTGGAGCTTTGACAAATGACTTCTTTATTAACTTAGTCGATATGAAATACACTTGGAAACCTACAGGTAAAAATTCTTATGATATTATTGATCGTAAAACAAATAAAGTTAAGTTTACTGCATCTAGAGCAGATTTAGTTTTTGGCTCTAACTCCATACTTCGATCTTACTCCGAGGTTTACGCACAAGATGATAATAAAGAAAAATTTATTAAAGATTTTGTTGCTGCATGGACGAAAATAATGAATGCAGATAGACAAGTACCATAAAATCTAAATTGATACATGCTTGAACTAACATCAGGAATATTTAATGCCTCTAAAACTATATATAAAAATAATAGGGGATCAATTTTAAGAACAATTGTCTACACAATCGGTCACTTTGCAATTGCTATTACTGTTTTAATGTTAATAGCTGATGTTTCTTTTATGATAGCACTAACAGACGCAATTGTTGAACCATTAGCAAACGCTGTTTGGTATTTTATGTTAGATAAATTTTGGGCCTCTAAAGTAAAAATTAAATAATTTATTTACTTCTTCAGAATTTGCCCCAGAGAGATTCTTTTTTAACCCATCCTTTATAGCCACCCGTCCTTATCTTGCACCATTCATTTTCACATTTTAGGATTAAACAAAGCCTTCCTTTTTCTAACTTAACCAACGGTTCTGAGAATATTGTAGCTTTTTTGTATACTAATTTTGACTCATCTATAGTTATTGCTGCTTTTTTTTTGGATAATTGTGAAATATGTATCCATCCAGAATTATTTTCATGATCTCTAATTTTTCTAAAGTTACCTGAAATATCTTGGATTAGAACTGGTAAGTATTTTTTTTTATAAAAAATTTTGACAGGATGTTCAAATGATGGGCCTTGTCTTAAATTAACTTTATCATTTCTTAAAGTTAAAAAATATTCTTGATCTAATCCATAGGATGGTTTTATTATAAGAAAGAAAGTAACAATAAAAAATATTCTCAACATTTATTAATACAATTACTGTCTCTCATGATTTTTGCCTTACGCAAAGAAATCTTTTCACCATTAAATATAAAAATATTACTATTTGAATTTGGTTTTAAATCTAAAATAGTTCTTAAAACCTCATTCGCTTGAAGGTTTCCCAATATTCCTGCTATTGGAGGCATGATTCCCTCTGTTTCACAATTTAACTCATTATTTGGAGCTTCGGGCATATAGCATCTAAAACAAGGACCTTTGTATTTAAAATCGAATTTAAATAATTGTCCATTAAATTTATTAATAGCTGCGGTAATGAGTATTTTTCTCATTTTTTTACAATAATCATTTATTATATATCTTGTTTGGAAATTATCCGTTCCATCACATACAATTTGATAATTTTTTAATATCTTTTGAATATTATGTTTAGTAATTTTTAATTTAAAAACTTTTATTTTAATTTTTTTTGCCATATGTTTTATCTTATTTTTTGCAACTTCTACCTTAAATTTTCCTACATCCTTTTCACCAAAAAGTATTTGTCTATTAAGGTTTGAAATAGTAATTTTATCATTATCCACAATTCCAATATTTTTAACTCCAGAGTTAGCTAAATATATTAACAATGGGCATCCAAGACCTCCCATACCTATTATTAGGATATTTGAGCTATTGATCTTTCTTTGCCCATCTATTCCAACTTTTTTAATTATAATTTGTCTAGAGAATTTTTTAAGATCAATGTTACTTAGTTTCATCAGAGAGTGAAAGAGTTAAAATTAATTAATATATTTTTCAACAAATAAAAACTTATCTAATATTTTTTTTGCAACAGTTGCGGCTATAAATTTTTTCTTACTTTTTTTTATATTTAAAATGACGCCATTTTCTTCAATTAAAGTGACTTTATTATATTCACTATCAAATCCAAAGTCTTTTTTAGAAACATCGTTTGCAACAATTAAGTCACATCTTTTATCCTTAAGTTTTTCCTCTGAGTTTTTGATTAAATTTTCAGTTTCAGCAGAAAAACCAACTACTAACTTAGGTCTATTTCGATTATGTTTGCTAAGATAATCCAATATATCTATATTTTTCTCTAATTCCAATTTTTTGAACATATTTTTATTTTTTTTAATTTTAGATGAAAAAAAATGTTTAGGTTTAAAGTCGGAGACTGCTGCTGCACAGACAGCAATATCAACGGGCAAAAGTTTTTTTATTTCATTAAACATTTCATTTGCAGTTTTAACTTTTACAATTTTGAGTCCTGAAATAGGATCTAAAGTGGATGGTCCCGCTACCAAGGTTGTTTTAACACCTGACTTTGCCAAAACCTTTGCAATTTCGTATCCTTGTTTTCCACTAGACTCATTTGAGATAAATCTTACAGGATCTATGTACTCTCTTGTTGGTCCGGCTGTTACTAGTGCTTTGAGTTTTAGTTTCTTAACTTGCTCAGTATCTTTAAAATAATTTTGAATTTCTTTAAAAATTTGATTTGAATTCGACATTTTTCCTTCACCGAATTCACCGCAAGCCATTTTTCCTTTAACAGGACCAATGAATTTATATCCGTAACCAACTAATGTTCTATAATTTTCCTGAGTTGCTTGATTAATCCACATCCTCACATTCATTGCAGGGACCAACATCACATCTTTGTTAGAAGCCAATATAACAGTAGTGGACAAGTCATCCGCTTTTCCTTGACACAACCTACTCATAAAATTTGCAGTTGTTGGAAGCACGATTATTAAGTCTGCCCATCTCGAGAGAGAGATATGATCTATTTCTGACTCACGATTGATATCAAAAAGATTTTCATAGGGCTTATTGCCAGATAGAGCTGTAATTGATAAAGGAGTAATAAATTTTTTTCCACTTTTTGTTAAAACTGTTTTAATTTCATAATTATTCTTCTTAAGGCGTCTAATTAGATCCAAAGCTTTATAAGCTGATATTCCACCACCTATAATCAATAATATTTTTTTAGATTTTTTACTCATATTTTATTAAAATACCAATAATAGAAAAATTACAACTCCTAAAACACTTATAACAATGTTGTTTCTAAAGCTTTTTAATTTAAGCTGTTCCGTTTCGAGTGAATTATCAATGTTCTGAACAAGATTTAACTTTCCCTCCGCAATTAATTGAAGTGCGTTATTCGCCTTGTCCATAAAATTTGGAAAATCAGGAATTCGTTTTATAATTTCGCTAGAGGTATTCAAAGCATTATTAATTGTTGCTTTAGGACCTTTGGTATCGCTAATCCAATTTTCTAAAATTGGTCTAGAAACTTCCCAAATATTTGTTTCCGGGTTTAATCTTCTTGCAACTCCTTCTACTACAACCATTGTTTTTTGCAGAATAAGCAATTGTATTTGTGTCGGCATTTTAAATTTTTCAGTTATTTCAAATAATTGGGACAGTAGATTCCCTCCAGAAATATCTTTTATTGATTGCCCGAATATTGGTTCCCCCACAGACCTTAATGCTTGAGCAAATTCTTCTTTAGAAGTCGAACTAGGAACTAATCCAGCTTGAAAATGTACTTCAGCAACTTTTCTATAATCTCTCTGAATAAATCCAAATAAAATCTCAGCCAGGTATTTTTTATTATTTTTGTCTAATCTTCCCATTATTCCAAAGTCCACAGGCACAATATTTCCCTTTTTATCAACAAATAAATTTCCTTGATGCATATCCCCATGAAAAAAACCATCTCTTACAGCTTGTCTTAAAAAATGTTGAATAAGATTTTCAGCCAACTTTTTTAAATCAACGCCTTCTTTTTTAAGCAAGTCTTGTTCTCTTATTGAAATTCCATTTACCTCATCCAAAGTTAAAACTCTTTTTGAGGTGAAATCCCAATAAATTTTTGGAACTACAAATCCTTTGTCATTTTTTGTATTTTCGTAAAGTTCGTTAGCAGCTGCTGCCTCAAATCTTAAATCCATCTCTATGTTTGTAATTTCTCTTAAAAGATGAACTACCTCTATTAATTTTAATCTTTTAGTTTTAGATGACACGCTTTCAACTAAGTAAGCTAACAACATTAAAGCGTCTAATTCTTTGTTAAAAACAGTTTCAATATCAGGTCTCAAAATTTTAATTGCAACTTTCTTGGTAGAATAAGAATCTTTAACTTCAGCAATATGCACTTGGGCTATAGATGCCGCAGCTATTGGTTTGCTTATACTCTCAATTTTTAAAAATTGTTTCTCACCAATTTCTTTTTTTAAAATATTTTTAGCAACTTCTAAATCAAATGGAGGAAGCTTATCCTGCAATTTTTCTAAATCTCTAGCTAAATCTTTACCTATTATATCAGGTCTTGTTGCTAAAAATTGACCAAGTTTTATAAAAGTAGTGCCCATTCCCTCAAGAGCATTACACAGCTTCATACCTTTGGTTTGTTCGTTATTGATAAATTTTTTTTCTGAACCTAAAGCAAGTAAATCAAAAAAGACTTTTAATAATAATGGCAAATTATAGATTTGTTGAATAGTATCTATAGCCCCTGATGTTGCAAGTTTTCTTGATATCTTAAATAATTGATATATTCTGACAATCATTTTAAATTTTCCAACCAGTATGAATAGCCGCTATCCCGTTTGACAAATTTCTATATTCTACATTAACAAATCCGTTATCTTCAATTAATTCTTTAAGCTCTCTCTGATTATGAAATTTATCAATACTGCTTACCAAATAAGAATAGGAGTCTTTATCACCAGTTATAAATTTACCAATAGTTGGAATTGCTTTAGAATAATTTTTATAAAATAAACTTAAAAGTTCATTTTCTACTTTTGAAAACTCTAGACAAAAAAATCGTCCTCCAGTTTTTAAAACTCTATAGGCCTCTTTCATGGAAGCATTAATATCACTGACATTCCGTATGCCAAAACTTATGGAGTAGTGATCAAAAGATTCATCTTTGAAAGGTAATTTTTCCGCTGAGCTAAGATACCATTTGATATTAGAAAATTTTTTAAGCTTTTGTTTACCACTTTCATTCATTTTCTTATTTGGCTCAACACAGCTAATTTCACAATCATCGTTACACTCCTTAGAAAAATATTTTGCCAAATCACCAGTTCCAGACGCAACATCGATAAGTTTATCTCCTTTTTGAGGATGCATCCATGTAATTAAGTTTTTTTTCCAAATACGGTGAACTCCAAAAGATAAAATATCGTTCATTAAATCATATTTTTCATTTACACTACTAAAAACACTATTGACTAAATCTTTTTTTTCTTGATTATTAAAACTCATAATAAATTATATGCCAGAATTACCTGAAGTTGAAGTTGTTAAAAAGTCACTAACAAATAGTTTAATTAATTCAAAATTACTCAAATTCATTATCAAAGATAAAAATTTGAGATATAAGCTGAATTACAAGGATTTAAATAAATTAAAATACTCCAAAATATCCAATATCAAGAGAAGAGCAAAATTTCTGCTAATCTTTTTTAATAACAACGTTACTATGCTCGCACACCTAGGTATGACTGGAAAATTTTTACTAAGAAGCAAAAAAAGAAAAGAAAAAAGAACCGGTTTTCATGACACGAATGAAAGAATTAAAAAACATGATCACTTAATCTTTATTTTTAATAACCAATTAGAACTCATTTATAACGATATAAGGAAATTTGGATTTATTAAAATAATTTCATCTAAAGATATATACAGAAATAAACATCTTATTAATTTAGGACCCGAGCCCTTATCTAAAGAATTTAACAGACAATATGTAAAAAAATTTATTAATAATAAGAATATAATTATTAAAAATTTATTGATGAATCAAAAATTTGTATCTGGGTTAGGAAATATTTACGTAAATGAGATCTTATTTAAAAGCAAATTAAATCCTAACATGAGTTTAAAAAATATTACTGATAGTCAGATTAATCTCTTAGTCAAATCAACAAAAAATATTTTAAAGAAATCTATAACATATGGAGGGTCCTCTATTAAAAACTTTCAAAATAGCTACGGAAAAAAAGGTAAATTTCAAGAAAACTTCAAAGTTTATGATAAAAAAAATCAAAATTGTCCAGATTACAACTGCAGAGGGTTAATAAAAAAAATCATGTTAAATAATAGAGCAAGCTATTATTGTAATTCTTGCCAAAAATAATAAGTTGACCCTTATTTATCACACATATATACATTTCAAAATGCCAAACACAAAATCAGCTATAAGAAGAGTTAGAAGAGTAAAAAAACAAACAGTTGTAAATAAAATTAGAAAAAGTAAGTATAAATCAGCTATAAGACAGATGGAAAAACTTCTCAACTCAGGCGACAAAGAAAAAGCAAAAAAAAACTTTAAAAAATTTCAATCCATTCTAATGCAGGTTGCTAAATCTGGAATAATTAATAAAAAAACTGTTTCAAGAAAAATTTCCAGAATTTCTAAAAGAATAAAATAATTAATCAATTTAAAGTTGATTAATTAAATTTAAAACCTTACCTCATATAGTCTTCTATAACTTCAAGTAGAATATTTTTCATTCTTTAGTTGAAAATATAAATGAAATAAAAATTTTTTAGTTTTCTATCTCAACGCTAGCTTTGCAACCTAATGCTAATTTTTTTTTTAAATATTAAAAAAAATAGTTGAAAGTTTTTGTATTTGAGAGTTTAAATAAATTTCAAAAAAAAATTACACATGGAAAATAAATCTACAAAATCGCACAATATTTATGTTTCTGAAGAGGAACAAACTTTAAAGTGGGAAGAAATTCAAGTTGCTTTAGAAAAAAATTTTGGTTCTGAAATTTACTCAAGTTGGCTTAAAAATATAATTCTTTTAAAAGAATACAATGATCATCTTATTTTAGGAGTTCCCACTAGGTTTTTTAGAGACTGGATAGTATCAAGATATCTAGATAAAATATTAGAGCAAGTTAAACTATTTAAATTGAGTCTAACTAGGATTGAATTTAAGATTACGGAAGACGTAAAAACAAGTATTCCAAACAACATTAAAATAGATGAAATCGGAAAAGTTTCTGAGATTAAAGACTCAATATTAAATTACAATAGACTAAATCCTAATCTAGATTTTAACAATTTTGTTCAAGGACGAAGCAATGAAGTAGCTCTATCTTATTCAAAAAAAATATGCGAACAAGTATCAAGATATAATCCGCTCTATGTTTACGGCGGGGTAGGATTAGGGAAAACTCATTTATTAAACGCAATTGGATTAGAGCTTCAGCCAGATAATAACGTCATGTTTATATCTGCAGAACGCTTTATGTACCACTTTATCAAATCAATAAAAAAAAATGACATGGTGAACTTTAAAGATTTTTTTAGAAAATCATCTGTTTTTATTATTGATGATATTCAATTCATAAGAGGCAAAGAAAGTCTTCAAGAAGAATTTTTTCACACATTTAATAGTTTAATGGATAAAGGTTCCCAGGTTATAATATCTGCTGATAGACCCCCGATGAAGCTGGATAGAGTCCAAGAAAGGATCAAGTCTCGTTTGTCTGGAGGGCTGATAGTTGATATTGAAAGTCCTGACTTAGAACTAAAAAATAAGATTATTAAAAAAAGATTAATGGATATTCAAAATCAATTTAAAGAAAATATCAACATAAGTGAAGATGTCTTAAATTTTATTGCTGGTGAAAGCAAAACTAATATTAGAGAGTTGATTGGTATTTTAAATAGAATAATTGCTTTTAGTCGAGTTCACAAAAAAATCTTAACCGTAAGCGATTGCAAGACAATACTAAAAGATGTTTTCAACCAAACAAAAGTTATAACCGTAGACAAAATACAAAATATTGTTTCAAACTTTTACAGCATATCATTATCAGAAATGCTTTCTCAAAGAAGATCCAGGCCTTTAGCTAGACCAAGACAAATTGCAATGTTTCTTGCAAAAAAACTTACAACTAGATCTTTGCCTGAAATAGGAAGAAGATTTGCAAATCGAGATCACACTACTGTAATTCATGCAGTGAAAACAATTAATAGATTATCCGAGAAAGACCAAGAATTAAAAAAAAATATTAGCGAGATTAAAAGTATATTAATGGAAGAGTAATCTAATGCAATTCTCAATAAAAAGAGATGTTTTATTAAAATCACTAAATTTTGTTCAAGGAGTTGTGGAAAAGAAAAATACTTTACCTATACTTTCAAATGTTCTTATTGATGTACAAGAAAATAAAATTATTATTATAGCCACTGATTTGGATATAATATTTTATGATGAAATCAGTGACGTAAAGATTCAGAAAAAAGGCAGCACCACAACTTCAGCATCAGTTCTTTACGATATTTTGAGAAAAATTTCTGGAAATTCTGAAATAAAATTCAACTTAAAAGATGAAAAAAAACTTAGCTTAAGTGCTGACAGCTCTGATTTTAATCTTCTTTGTTTACCAACAGATAATTTTCCTACTTTTGACGATAACTTTGATAAGCAAATGATAGAATTAAATAATGAACAACTGCTATCACTACTAAACAAATCAAAAATTTCAATTTCGAACGATGACACTAGACACTATTTAAACGGAATTTTTCTTCACATAACTGAGTCAAATAATAAAACATTTTTGACTGGAGTTTCAACAGACAGCCATAGACTTTCATCGAGTAGTTTGGAAGTTAAAAATGATGTAAAGTTTTCATCAATAATATTACCAAGAAAAACAGTTTTTCAATTATGTTCATTGCTTACAGAAATTAAGATACCAGTAAATATTCAAATAAGTGATACAAAAATAAAATTTATAATTGGTAACATGAAACTAATATCAAAAGTGATAGACGGTAAGTTTCCCGATTATAGAAAAGTTGTTCCTGTAGATAATAAAAAAACACTTATCGTGCCAACTAAAGAATTTATCGATTCTATCGAAAGGGTTACGACTGTATCAATCGATAGAAAAGAAGGTGTTAAATTAGTTATTAATAAAGAGAATGTGAACCTATCTGTAAATAGTACTAATTCAGGTGATGGTAACGAAGCAATTAAAGGTGACTTCAATGACAAGGATCTGACTATAAGCTTCAACTCAAAATATTTGCTGGATATTGCTAATCAAGTAGAAGACAAAAAATTAAAATTAAACTTTAAAGACTCAACATCTCCAGTTTTAATAGAGGACATTTCAGATAAAAATAGTTATTATGTGATAATGCCAATGAAAATTTAGAAAAATCAATTTTCAAATATTTTTTTAAATATCACTCCAAAAGCATTGTTAATTAATACTTATTCAGCATCATTAAAAGTATCGATTTTCTATTAACAAAAAAAAATGATATAAACTTTAAATCTTTTATTAAAAAATGCCAAAAAATTTAGACAAAAATCAAAAAACCTCATACGGAGCTGAGTCCATTAAGGTATTAAAAGGTTTAGACGCAGTTCGAAAAAGACCAGGAATGTATATTGGAGACACTGATGATGGATCAGGGTTACACCATATGGTTTTTGAAGTAGTTGACAATGCAATAGATGAAGCCCTAGCCGGATATTGTAAAAATATTTCTGTCACAATGAATAAAGATAATACAATTACTGTTGAGGATGATGGTCGTGGTATCCCAGTTGAAATGCATAAAAGTGAAAAAATGTCGGCTGCTGAAGTAATTATGACGCAACTCCACGCAGGAGGTAAATTTGACCATGACTCATATAAAGTATCAGGTGGATTACATGGAGTAGGAGTCTCAGTTGTTAACGCACTGTCTGAAAAGTTAGATTTAAGAATTTTCCGTGATAAAAAGGAATATCTGATCAGCTTTAAAGATGGAAATGCTATTAAATCTATAAAAACAGTTGGAATTACCAAAAAACAAGGAACTGAGATTACCTTTTTGCCATCTAAAGATATATTCTCATCAACAAAATTTAGCTCATCAATTCTTCAAAAAAGAATGAGAGAATTAGCATTTTTAAACAAAGGCATCAACATATCCCTTTTTGACAACACAGGCTCTAAGCCTAAAGAATTTATAAATAAATTTGATGGAGGAATTTTAGAGTTTGTAAAGTTTATTAATCAAAAAAAGCCGATTTTGATTAATAAAAATGAGAAAGTTGTTTTTAAAAAACCGATTTTTATCTCTGCAAATAAAAATAATGTTGAAGTTGAATGTTCATTTGAATGGAATGCAGGATACTCTGAAGAAGTTTTGGCCTTTACAAATAATATTCACCAAAAAGATGGGGGAACGCATTTGCTTGGTTTTAGAAGTGCTTTAACAAGAGTAATTAATAAGTACTCTCAAGATAATAATAAAAAGAATAAACTATCACTTACCGGAGAAGATATTAAAGAAGGCCTTACCACGGTACTATCTATAAAAATGCCAGATCCTAAATTTTCTTCCCAAACAAAAGACAAATTAGTATCCTCAGAAATAAGATTAGTAGTAGAAAATGTAATAAATGACAAAGTATCTACATGGTTTGATCAAAATCCTTCGATCGCAAGGGGTGTCTTAGAAAAAATTACTCAAGCTGCTATAGCTAGAGATGTAGCTAGGAAAGCAAGAGACAGCGTTAGAAGGAAAGGTGGATTTGAGCTCTCAGGGCTTCCTGGCAAGCTTGCAGACTGCCAAATCTCAAAAAGAGAAGGTACCGAACTATACATTGTTGAAGGGGACTCGGCTGGCGGATCAGCAAAACAGGGAAGGAATCGTGAGTTTCAAGCAGTTCTTCCTTTAAGAGGAAAAATTTTAAATACTTACGTAAATAATAATAAAAAAACTAACGGTTCGGGTGGAGATTATGCAACAAAAGCTTTATCGAAAATGATGTCATCAAATGAAATAGTAACACTCATTAATGCCCTAGGAACCGGATCAAAGGATTTTAACTTAGAAAATTTAAGATACGATAAAATAGTCATTATGACTGACGCTGATGTAGACGGATCTCACATCAGAACATTATTGTTAACTTTTTTTAATAATTTTCCATTTAACCAACTAATTGAAAATGGACATCTCTATTTAGCTCAACCGCCTTTATTTAAAGTTACAAAAGGTGCCAAAAGCTCTTATATAAAAGATGAAAAAGATTTAGAAAAACATATCTTAGGTAATAAATCCATAAAAGATAGAAAATTTAAAAGAGGAACAAAAGAATTTGAAAATTTCATGGAAGAGTCTAAAAGAAAACTTTCTATTCAAAGATTTAAAGGATTAGGGGAAATGAATCCCGAAGAACTTTGGGAAACAACATTAAATCCTGATAATAGAACTTTATTGAAAGTTCAATATTCTAAGGGCACAAAAGAAAAATCATCTAAAGATCAAGAAATTATAAAGATCCTTATGGGCGATGATGTGGCTCCTAGGAAGGATTTTATTACTAACAATGCTTTAGACGTTTCTAATTTAGATATATAATTAAGACATGAATTTTGCCACTCTATTTAGATTAGAGGAAAATCTAAACTTAGACAAAAAAACATTAGTTATCTTAAGATGGATTGCAATTTTTGGACAGCTATTTTCTGTTAATCTAGTATATTTTTTCTTAGATTTAAACTTTCCTGTTTTACTTTGTCATATAGTAATTCTTATAGGTTTATTCACAAATTTATTTTTACAATTGGGCCTTAAAGAAACTTTACTAAAAGATTTATATTCAAGTTCTTTTTTAATGTATGACATCATTCAATTAAGCATTCTATTATTTTTAACTGGAGGAATATTCAACCCTTTTGCCATTCTTTTGATTGTCCCAACAATTGTATCTTCAACATTTTTAAGTATGGGAAGCACTATTATACTTGGAACATGTACGATAATTTTATTATTTATACTAACATTTTTTCATTTGCCACTTCCTGGAATGGAAGATTATATACTTTCATTTCCAAACTATTACGTGACAGGAATTTTGATCTCTCTTATAATTGGTTTAGTATTTTTAAGTTATTTTGGAATACGATTTGCCGGAGAAACAAAAAAAAGATCTGATGCTCTAAATAAGCTTCAACAGATTTTAGCTAAAGAATATGAGCTAGAGTCCTTAGGAGGTCAAGCTGCCGCTGCTGCACATTCTCTTGGAACACCTCTAGCAACAATATCTGTAGTTTCTAAGGAGTTAAGAAAAGAGGTTGGAGATGACTCAAAATTGACCAAAGATTTAGATTTATTACTAAGTCAAACAAAAAGATGTAGTGAAATTCTTAAAAAAATTTCACAAAAAAAAATTATTAGCGATGAGTTCTTAAGCTCAATGAATTTTGAAGATTTATTAGAAGAAATAATTAAGTCATTTAGAGTATCTTCAGAAAAGAATATAAAATTAAATGTGGTCAATGATATCAACAAAGTGCGAATTAAAAAAAATCCTGAAATCGTATATGGATTAAGGAACTTTTTAGGAAACGCCGTAAAATTCTCAAGCCAAAATATACTAATTTCGATAGAAAGCGATAATATAAATGTATTTGTTATCATAGAAGATGATGGACCTGGCTTTCCAGAGGATATTATTACAGCTTTAGGCGAGCCATATATTAAGTCTAAATCAAAATCGTTTAAAAATAATGTAGGATTGGGATTAGGAACTTTTTTAGGCAAAACATTATTAGAGAGAAAATCTGCGATTATATCTTTTGAAAATAATGGATCTTTAAAAGGTGCTAAAGTTAAAATAAAGTGGAGGATTAACGACTTAATTATCTAGGTTCTTGTTGGGTCATGCAATGTATAGCTCCGTATCCCCAAATAAGAATTGTGCAATCAATAGGTATTATTTTTCTACTTTTAAAATGTTTCTTAAAAATCTTTAAAACTAACCTATCATTTTTATCATTAAAAATAGGAACTAACACAGCTTTATTTGCAATATAAAAATTAAGATATGTAGCAGGCACTCTGGTACCATCGATGTATTTAGCTTTTGGCATGGGTATCTTAATAATTTTTAAATTTTTTAAATGGTCCTGTTTTTTTACAATATTAAAGTTATTTTTTAATATCTTATAGTTTATATCTTTTTTATTTTTTTCATGTGCTAAAAATATTTTATCTTGTGAAACAAATCTGGCAATATCGTCCACATGGCCATGCGTATCATCTCCTACTATACCCCTTTTAAGCCATATAACATGTTGTGCTCCAAAATATTTATAAAATAGTCTCTCATAATCTTTTTTTTTAAATCCAGGATTTCTTTGTTGTACTTTGCCTAGAAGACATTCCTCAGTAGCGATAAGAGCACCTTTTCCATTCACATCTATCGCCCCTCCCTCAAGAACAACCTTTTTTCTATCTAATGTGGGTGAAACTGAACTAAATTTTGAAAAATGTTTAATTTTATTAATTATACTATTATCCCTTTTAAAGTTTTTGTACTTTGCCCAAGAATTAAATCTCCAATTTATCAAAATTTTTTTATTTTTTTCATTTTTAACAAATATAGGAAAAGAGTCTCTCAACCAAACTCTATCAGTTTTGCAAAAAATAAATCTAATATTTGAAAAGTTTACTTTAAAGTCTTTTAAAATTAAAATAGCTTTTTTTTTTAAACTTTGACTATCAATTAAAATATTGACCATTTGCCCTTTGGCGATATAAAATATGATTTCAGCAAAAATTTCTGGAATAAAATGAAATCTATTCGGCCAATCTTTTTTATTGTGTGGCCAGGCCAACCAGGTTGATTTTTGTTTTTCCCATTCAGCAGGCATTCGAAAACTCTTAGGTATTGAAAATTTAGTCATCACTGGGATTTTTAAGAATATTCTTATATGAATCAATCCTTCTATCTCTGAAAAAAGGCCAATGTCTTCGCACAGTGTCTATTTTTTTAAGGTCAATATCACAAATTAAAATCTGTTCACTCTTGCTTGCTTTTTTTAGCATATTTCCATTGGGGTCAAAAATTACGCTATTTCCCCAAAATTCCAATTTTTTACTTCCCTGTTTTTCCAAACCTACTCTATTGATTGCTGCAACATAAATACCATTTGCTATAGCATGAGATCTTTGAATAGTTAACCAAGATTCTAATTGTGATTTACCAAACTTTTTTTTTTCACTCGGATGCCAACCTATTGCAGTTGGGTAAAATAATATTTCAGCCCCTTTAAGGGTGGTTAATCTAGCTGCTTCTGGAAACCATTGATCCCAACAAATTAAAGTACCTAAATTTCCTTTCTTTGTTTTAAAAGATTTAAAACCGAGATCTCCTGGAGTAAAATAAAATTTCTCATAATATTGAGGGTCGTCTGGTATATGCATTTTTCTATATTTACCTAAAATCTTTCCATGTTCATTTATAACTATGCATGAATTATGATAAATTCCGGATGTTCTTTTTTCAAAAATTGAGATAATTAATATTATATTTAGTTTTTTGGCTATAGAAGAGAAAGTTGCTGTTGTTGGACCAGGTATATTCTCAGCTAAATTAAAATTAGAATGTTTTTCAGTTTGACAAAAGTATTTTGTTAAAAATAGCTCAGGCAAACAAACAATATCTGCTCCCCTTTTTTTTGCAGATTTAATTTTTAGTATTGCTTTTGCTATGTTTTTTTCTTTTTCAGATGACATTTTCATCTGTATTAAAGCTAATCTTGTCTTCTTCATATTATAAAAATATTTTTTGAAAATTTCTTCTTTGTCTTTTTTTCCAGTTTTGTCTATGAAAAACGTCGCTTGCTATCAAAGGCAAAACACTTGTTGCTTCAGCAAATACCATTTGTTCCTTTGATATATCTACTTTGCCCCAAGAACTTGCCTCTTTAAGAGTAGAACTGCTACAAGCACCATCTCTTGTGTCTGCCACTGTAATCTGAATGGCATATTTATGCATGTCTACTTTTTTACCAAGTAACTCAGCACATACAACTGTGTCCTGAATGAAGTTCTTAGGAACCCCTCCGCCAACCATTAGTAAGCCCGATTGTTTTGATTTAAGTTTAATCTCAGTTAATTCTCTAAATTCTCTTATAGAATCAATTGTAAGATGTTTTTTAGGATTTTGTTCCTGATGCATTACTAATCCAAAACCTGCCGAGCTATCAGTAAAAGCAGGACAAAAAATTGGAACGCTGTTGTCATATGCGGTTTCAATTAAAGAGTTTTTCTTTTTTGAGTTTTTCTTTAAAAATTTTCCCATTTCATAAATAAATTCCCTTGAAGTATACGTTTTAGCCTCTAAAGAATTAGCAATATCACATATTTTTTGGTCACAAGCTTGCAGTTCTTCCTCATCAATATAAGTATCATATATCCTATCTACATAATTTTCTCTTAATCTAGTGTCATTTTCAAATTGTGAACCTTGATAATGTTTAAATCCTAGTGCCTCAAAAAAATCCATATCTACTATCGAAGCTCCTGTGGCCACAATCGCATCTACCATATTATACTTAACTAAATCTGAATATAATTTCATACATCCCGCAGCAGATGTTGAACCAGCTAATGTTAGAAAAATAGAGCAAGACTTGTCTTCAATCATCTCATTAAATATTTTTGAAGCATTCGCCGTATCTCTGGAGGTAAACGACATTTTGCCCATAGACTCAATTATCTTCCTAGAGTCAAATTTAGTGATGTCTATGTGCTCTATAGGCTTGTTTAAAAACGATTTTTTATTATGCCTTGTAATAGGACTATTTTTTTTACTCATTAAGCTACTAAGTAATCTATTTTATTCGTATCATTGTATAATGACATAATAGGTTTGTCATTGAGTTCAACAATAGTATCTGAATAAAAACCATTGAACTTAGTTCTAAATGTTAGTCCATAAGAACCTAATTGACCTAACTCGATATAGTCACCTTCTTTAATATTATTAGGCAATAAAAAAGGTCCTTTCATATAATCTAAGCTATCACAAGTTGGACCATAGAATTGAAATGCCGTTATTTTCTTTGACTGTATTCTTCCGTTAGTTATCAACCTTGAGGGTAATATAAAATTAGGCACACCTGCATCAAAAAGAGAACCATAAGTTCCATCATTAATATAAAGTTTATTTTTTTTTCTCAAGTTAACTCGAACAATGGTTGATCCACTTTCAGCCACTAAAGCTCTTCCTGGTTCACAGATTACTTCTGGCATTTTTTCAATTTTTAATTGTCGTAAACCTAATTTAATTTCATTAAAATAATTTTCTACAGGTTCAGGTTTTAAATCAGGATATATAGATGGAAATCCTCCTCCAACGTTTATAATATCTGGAATAATTTTAGTTTTTTTAATTATATTTGAAATTTCCTTAAGTCCTTTTGAAAAAGAAATTTTATGCATGCATTGAGAGCCAACATGAAAACTTATACCGAGTTTTTTTGCATGTTGTTTACAAAGCCTTACTAAGCCTAAGGCCTCACTAGTTAAAGCACCAAACTTTCTCGAAAGATCTAATTCAGCATGTTCGTTTGATACTGCAACTCTTACAAATAAATTCAAATCTTTAGCATTTTTGGTTGACTCTAAAATTTTCATTAATTCTTCTTTGGTGTCTAAAGAAAAATCTTTTACATTATAGTCAAAATATGCTGATCCAATATCTTCTCTGCTTTTAATAGGATGCATAAAATATAATCTCGATTTAGGGCTAAGCTTTCTTATAAGTTTTACCTCGTTAATTGATGCAACATCAAATCTTTCAACGCCATTTTTAATAATATGCTTAAGCACATATTCATTTGGATTAGTCTTCACAGCATATAATATTTTGCCTGGAAATTTGTCTTGGAAAACTTTTATTGCATTTTTAATGGTATCTGGGCGTATACAGTATACAGGATTTACTGGTTTAAGTGTGTTAACTAATTTGTTAACGTTACTAAATTTTTGCATTTAATGTGTCCCACGTTTGTTTACACAAAAAAAGGTTTCAAAAATTTTTATAAAAAACCTTTATGAATCGCATTTAAGGTTATTTTTTCTTTATGTAAAGAAAAAAAAACACTATATCGGGTTGAAATAGTTATTAAGATAACTATATAAATTCTATGATCAGAGGAGCAAATCAACCATCAAACCAGTTAAAATTATCCGATTTTGAGGATAAATCTCTATTGATCGTCGATGATGACGACCCTTTAAGAGGAAGATTGTCGAGAGCTATGGAAAAAAAGGGTTTTTCGGTCAAAGAAGCTAAATCTGTTTCAGAAAGCCTTGATATTGTTAAAAAAACACCCACTAATTTTGCTGTAGTAGACCTTAGACTTGAAGATGGAAATGGCTTAGATGTTGTAAAAGAGCTACTCAAAGCTAAAAAAGACAGCAGAATAGTTATGTTGACGGGATATGGAACCCTTCCAACTGCTGTTGCGGCCGTAAAAGCGGGTGCAATCGACTATATAGCTAAACCTGTTGATGCAGACGACGTTGAGGCAGCTTTGCTAGCCTCTCCAGAGTCAAAAGCTAAACCACCTGAAAATCCAATGTCAGCAGATAGAGTAAAATGGGAACATATTCACAGAGTATTTGAATTATGCAACAGGAACGTTTCAGAAACAGCTAGACGTTTAAAAATGCATCGAAGAACGCTACAAAGAATCCTTTCTAAAAGATCTCCTAGATAAATTTTCTAAATTTTAATATTTTGCTGCCTAAAACAGATAAAATTAGTAATTTATAAAATTCTATCAATATAAATGGTTTAACACCTAATGAGAAAATTTCAGTAAAGTTGGAATTAAATCCTTTGAAACTCCATAACCAAATTAATCCAAAAATATAAATAAAACTTACGGAGAACAAAAGATAAATAAATATCATAAGCGAGTCGTTATTATTTTTAATGAAGCCAGCCAAATAAGCACCAATTAAAAACCCAAAGAGATAGCCACTTGTCGGTCCTATAAAATAAGCATAACCCCCGCCTTTAGCGAAAACTGGCATACCTATCAGGCCTTCGAATAAATATAAAGAAACAGTTATTAAAGCTAGCTTAGAGCCAAGTAACATGCCCAAAAATAGCACAGCAAATGTTTGCATTGTAGCTGGAATAGGCGCTAGAGGAGTTTGTATTTTTGCCGAGATAGTCAACAATCCAGTTCCAACTAAAACTAAAACTAACTTTTTAATACTTTTTATATCAATAATTTTATTTATATTTTCCATTTAGATATTTTATGTGTTTTTTTAAAATAAATCTAGTTTTTTGTTAGTTGAACAAAAACATCCTCTAAATCACCTTCATCAGTAGAAATATCCTTTATTTCAATATCATTTTTGTTGAGGAAATCTAAAAATTCTTGAAATTTATTAGAATTTTTTTCATAGCTTATTGTATATTCCTCATCATTTATTTTTGAAATTCTTAAATTTTCAATATTAATTTTTTCGAGTTTGTTAGGTTTACTAAGTCGTAAAGTCATATTTTTCGTTTTAATTTGATCTAACAAGTTTTGCGTAGTTTCAAGAGCAACAAGATTACCTTTATTAATAATAGCTATTCTGTCGCAAAGTTTTTCTGCTTCATATAAGTTATGGGTAGTCAGAATTATAGTTACACCACTTTTATTTAGTTCTTTTATATTATTTAATAATTGATTTCTCAAAACTACATCTACACCTGCAGTTGGTTCATCTAGAACAAGAATTGGTGGTTGATGAACCATTGCTTTTGCGATTAGTAGTCTTCTTTTCATCCCACCTGAAAGATTTCTTGAATATGAATTAGCCTGACTTTCTAAAGAAACTGTTTTGAGAATTAAATCTGTTATCATTTCATTTTTTGTCACACCATATAATCCTGCTTGAAGTTCTAAAAGTTTTCTTGGAGAAAAAAAAGCATCCAAGTTCACTTCTTGAGGTACAATCCCTATGGCAGCTCTAACTTGTCTTGGATTCCTATCTAAATCGAATCCCCAAACTTTGACTTTGCCATCACTCTTAATTACTGTGCCAGCAAGAATATTTAAAAATGTAGTTTTCCCAGCTCCGTTGGGACCTAAAAGACCAAATACCTCACCCTGATTAACCTCTAAATTGACTTTATTTAATGCCGTTAATTGTGAATTTCCTTTTTTCTTAAAGTATATTTTAGATAGGTTTTCAACAGTTAGCGCAACTTTGTTCATAGAGTTTTTATTATATCAGAAAAATTAAGGTATTATACTATATGAATTCTTTAAAAAAATCTGATCACTACTACTTAATTGATGGATCGGGTTACATATTCAGAGCATACTATGCTTTGCCGCCTTTATCTAGAAAGAGCGATGGATTACCAACTGGTGCAGTTAGTGGCTTTTGTTCAATGTTATTCAAGCTACTGGAAGAAGCTAGATCAGATGACTCTAAATATAAACCTACTCATTTTGCAGTAATTTTTGACTCAGCAAAAAAAAATTTTAGAAATGATATTTATAGCGGTTACAAGCAAAATAGATCCGAGGCACCAGAAGATCTAATTCCACAATTTGAATATATCAGAAAATCTGTCAAAGCGTTTAATTTACCCTCTATAGAGCTTTTGAATTATGAGGCTGATGACTTAATTGCGACTTACTCAAAGAAAATAATAGACGCCGGTTCTAAAGTAACAATTATTTCTTCAGATAAAGATTTAATGCAACTAGTGTCAAATAAAATTAGACTTTATGATCCGATGAAAAGTAAAGTAATCGGAGAAAAAGAAGTTAAAGATAAATTTGGAGTTAAACCCTCCCAAGTGATTGATGTTCAATCACTTGCTGGTGACTCATCAGACAATATACCCGGTGTACCCGGCATAGGCGTGAAGACAGCTGCAGAGTTAATTAATAAATACAAAAATCTGGATAATTTGTTAAAAAATGCAAGTGAAATTCCACAAAAAAAAAGGAAAGAAACTCTTGTATCTAATAAAGATAAAGCTTTACTTAGTAGAAAATTGGTTACACTTAAAGATGATGTCCCTATAAAAAATAATATTGATGAATTTTTACTTAAAAAAATTGATAAAGATAAACTTTATAATTTCTTAAGAGAAATGGAATTCAACAGACTATTAAGTCAAGCTATAAGTTTTTATGGTGAGGGAAATACTCAACAAGTTTCAAAATATAAAAATGAAAAAGTAAATGTAAACAAGTACCAATGCATTAATTCAGAAAAGCAACTTAATGAGTGGATAAAAGAGTTAGAGAAGGAAGCTGTAATTTCATTTGATACTGAAACTACCTCGCTTAATCCTCTCGAAGCACAATTATTGGGTGTTTCTTTTAGTTTTGCCCCAAACAAAGCTTGCTATATTCCAATAAAGAATAAAAACTCCAACACCGTTGATAAAAATATTATACTCAAAAAGATTAAAAAACTTCTGGAAGATCCAAGTATTGTTAAAGTTGGGCAAAACTTAAAATATGACTATCTAGTAATGAAAAATGAAGGAATAGAAATAAATTCTTACGATGATACGATGTTAATATCTTATGTTCTAGATGCAGGTTTAAATAGGCACAGTATGGATATTTTATCGGAAATTCATCTTGGACATAAAACTATTACTTATAAAGAGTTGGTTGGCAGTGGAAAAAATAAGATTGATTTCATAGATATAGATTTAAAGAAAGCAACAGAATATGCAGCCGAAGACGCAGACATTACACTGAGATTGTACAATTTATTAAAACCAAGAATGACCAAGGAAAACTTAGATAAAATATATAACTCTTTTGAAAAACCACTTATAAAATTACTGTCTCAAATGGAGACCAACGGAATTAAAGTTGATAAAGTCTATTTAAAAAAACTCTCAGAAAAATTCAATACTAGATTATCAAAAATAGAAAAGAAAATATTTGTCTCTGCGAAAAAAAAATTTAATATTGGATCGCCTAAACAATTAGGTGAGATTATTTATAATGAACTCAAAATTGCAAAATTAAAAAAAACAAAAAAAGGAAGTTTAGCCACAAATGCAAATGTCCTCGAAGATTTGGCTTACAAAGGTCACGAGTTCCCAAAAATGGTTTTAGAATGGAGACAATTATCAAAATTAATTAATACTTATTCAGACGCCCTTCAAGATCATATTAGTGAAAAAACAAATAGAGTACATACTTCTTTTTTATTAGCGGCTACAAATACTGGTCGATTAGCCTCCAGCGACCCTAACTTGCAAAATATACCAATAAAAACTGATGATGGAAGGGAAATTAGAAAAGCTTTTATTGCTGAAAAAAATAATATTTTAACTTCCGCAGACTATAATCAAATTGAGATGAGGATATTAGCAGATATGGCCGATGTAAAAGAATTGAAAAAGGCTTTTAAAAACAAAGATGATATTCATAGCTTAACTGCTAGCCAAGTATTTAATGTTCCTATCAACAAAGTATCTTCCGATTTAAGGAGAAAAGCCAAAGCAATAAATTTTGGAATTATTTATGGTATAACTCAATATGGTTTGGCAAAACAGATTTCAGTTTCTAATCAAGAGGCATTAGAATTTATAACGTCTTATTTTAAAAGATTTCCTGAAATCAAAGACTATATGAACAAAACTGTAAAAACTTGTAGAAAAAATGGTTATGTTACAAATATTTTTGGACGAAGAATTCACTTGAGAGGTATTAATGATAAAAATTTTGCTGTAAGAAGTTTTCAAGAAAGAGCTGCAATAAATGCTCCTATCCAAGGTTCAGCGGCAGATTTAATTAGATTAGCTATGATTAAGATTAATGATAAAATAAAAGGTGATAAAAAGTTTGATACTAAAATCTTATTACAAATACACGACGAGCTTATATTTGAAAGCCCCTCTAAAAGTAAAGATTACATAGAAAAAACTATTAAAAGTACTATGACATCAGTATCTACGTCAGAACACCACTTATTTTCAATACCATTGGAAGTTAATGTTAAATCAGGCTATAATTGGGGAGAGGCGCACTAAATTTTAAAGTATAATCGCCTAAATTTTGACAATTAAATTTAGAAAATTAATTTATGTCTCAAACTATAGCTTTAGTAGATGACGATCGAAACCTCCTAACAGGCATAAGTATTGCACTTGAAAGGGAAGGGTTTAAGGTACAAACATATATAGATGGAGAGTCAGCCTTAATTGGTTTGACAAGAAATCCTCCAGATCTAGCTGTCGTTGACATAAAAATGCCGAGAATGGATGGAGAAGAACTACTTAAAAAGCTCAGAAAAAAAATTGCTATACCAATTATTTTTTTAACATCAAAAGATGAAGAAGTTGACGAATTACTTGGACTTAAACTAGGTGCAGATGATTTTGTAAAAAAATCAGGTGGTTTTTCAATGAAAATATTAATAGAGAGAATTAGAGTTCAATTAAGAAAAAAAACAGAAGTATCTGAAGAAGCTAAAAATATTATTTCTCACGGAAAACTTAAGCTTGATCCATCACAACTAGAATGTGAGTGGAATGGCAAGCCTTTGCCAGAAAAACTAACCACTACAGAATTCTTAATAGTAACAGAATTAGCTAAGCGACCTGGTGTAATTAAAGAAAGAGCCCATTTAATGGATATAGCCTATAAAGAAAATACAGAAATCGAAGATAGAACTATTGATAGTCACGTTAAAAGAATAAGAAAAAAATTTAAAAAAGTAGACGATAAATTTTCTGCGATTGAAACAAGATATGGAAGTGGATATAGATGGAATGTTAGTTAATGAGCACAAAAAAATCAGCCTCTATATTAAAAAAATTTTTATTATTTAACTTATTAGTTTTTTCTATACTTGGAATTTTCACAATCATCTATTTGGGCGCCATCCAACCAAGTTTGGTTAAAAAAAGGACCAACAACCATTCAGTAATAATTAAAAATACAATAGATCATATAGAAAGATTGAAAATCAACTTTAACAAAGAAGAAATAAATAAATTCTTACTCTCTACCAGATTTTTATTTCAAAGTTTGGATAGAGTCCAATTCTATTCAGTTTCAGGAAATTTAATTGGTGATACAAATATTCTTGATCTGGACCAAAATGTTTTTTCAAGATCTGATATTATTATTGAAGAAAAAATAGGAGAACCGAATGACGATCAACAAAAAATTGATAAGACAATTAGCGACTCTTCAAAAAAATCTTTAGATAATTCAGTATTTGCTAACTACCAAGAACCTGTAATATTTGAAAAAATAAATAATAATACTTTTTTTGTAAGCACTTTAAGTGAGGTAAAAATATCAGAGGACAAAATTGGTTTTATCGTAGTCACCGAAGAGGCAAACGATATCTTGATTGCAGTTAAGGAAAGAAAGAATTTTATAATTAGAACAGTATTGGCAGTTGCAATAGTCATTTTAATATTTTCTCTTTTTCTAAATAAATATATACTCAATCCCATTGGTTTTTTAGTAAAATTCACAGACTCAATAAAAAATAAATCTGAACAAAAATTGAATATAGAAAAATTTTTTAAACGAAAAGATGAAATTGGTCAGTTAACAAAGTCGATAGATGATATGACAAATGAGCTTCAAAAAAGAACAAATCGTGCAGAAACATTCTCTACAGACCTAGCTCATGAAATAAGGAATCCTTTAGCATCATTAAAGGGAGCTTCTGAATTATTAGACAAATCCTCAAAAGAAGAAGATCGAGAAAAATTAATTAAAATATTAAATCATGATGTAGAGAGAATTGAAAGGCTTATAACAGACTATTCTCAAATGCTTAAAGACGAGGCTTCTTTATCTAGAGAAAAAATGCAAAAAGTTGATTTAGCAAAAACTATCTTAAATGTTGTTGAGGATTTCAGACAAGATTTAGAAAATCAAAATAAAAATATCAAATTAATTTTTAACAAAGAAAATAAAAATGATAAAATTCTTTTTATTACTGGAATTGAAAATAGAATTGAGCAAGTAATTGCTAATTTATTAGACAACGCAGTCTCATTTAGTGATGATAATAAAAAGATCGAGATAGAATTGTCAGAAACTACAAAGAACTATGTTTTGCTAGTAAAAGATGAGGGCCCAGGTTTTTTAGAAACTTCTCCCCAAAAAATATTTACGAGATTTTATAGCAATAGACCCAAAAGTTTTGGCGAACACTCTGGTTTAGGTCTAAATATAGTCAAAAATATTGTTGAACTTCATAAAGGAAAAATTGCTGCTTCTAATAGACTGGATAAAAAAGGTGCACAAATTGAAGTGTTGCTTCCAAAGATTATTTAGTATTCTCCTTGATAAGAATTATTTATATTGTTAAAACGTTTTAAAATGACAACAGATTACAAAGTAAAAGATATAAAATTAGCTGAATTTGGTAGGAAAGAGATTTCACTTGCTGAAACAGAAATGCCTGGCCTTATCGCTTTAAGGAAAGAGTATGTAAGTAAAAAACCATTGAAAGGGGCTAAAATATTGGGATGCTTGCATATGACAATCCAAACAGCTGTTCTTATTGAAACTTTAGCAAAGCTAGGTGCGGAAGTAAGGTGGTCATCTTGTAATATTTTTTCGACCCAAGACCATGCAGCTGCTGCAATAGCCAAAGCAGGTATCCCAGTTTTTGCATGGAAAGGTGAGACAGAAGATGAATATTGGTGGTGCGTGAGGCAAACCATAGAAGGAAAAAAAGATTGGAGACCGAATCTATTGTTGGATGATGGAGGAGATTTAACTGCACTTATGCATAAAGATTATAAAAGTTTACTTAAAGATGTTAAGGGAGTATCAGAAGAAACTACAACGGGAGTCCTGGCACTAAAAAAGATGGAGGCAAATAAAACATTACAAATACCAGCTATAAATGTAAATGACTCGGTTACAAAATCAAAATTTGATAATTTATATGGATGCAGAGAAAGTCTAGTTGATGGAATTAAAAGAGCAACCGACGTTATGATGTCTGGAAAAGTAGCTATAGTAGCTGGGTTCGGAGATGTAGGCAAAGGTAGCGCAGCCTCTTTAAGACAAGCAGGAGCTAGAGTGCTTATAACTGAAACGGATCCTATTTGTGCACTCCAGGCAGCCATGGAGGGTTATGAAGTAGTATTAATGGAAGAAGCAATTAAACTTGCTGACATTGTTGTGACTGCTACAGGAAATAAAGATATTGTTACCGCGGATCATATGAGAGATATGAAAGATAGAGCAATATTATGTAATATCGGCCACTTTGATAATGAAATACAAGTTGAAGCTCTAAAAAATTATAAATGGGATGAAATAAAACCACAAGTACATGAAATTGAACTTCCCAGCAAAAAAAGAATAATTCTTTTAGCAGAAGGTAGATTAGTAAATTTAGGATGTGCTACGGGACACCCTAGCTTTGTAATGAGCGCTTCATTCACTAATCAAGTTATAGCACAAATTGAACTTTGGAATAATTATAGCAAATATGAAAAAAGAGTTTATGTGTTACCAAAACATCTCGATGAAAAGGTAGCAACTTTACATTTGGAAAAAGTTGGAGCAAAATTAACTAAAATGTCAAAAGATCAGGCAGACTATATAAGTGTAAATCAATCTGGACCTTTTAAACCTGATACCTATCGCTACTAAAGTAGTAGCAAATGAAAATTAAATCATTAAATCAATTATTTTCTGTTTCAAAAAAAATTGCAGACAATCTTTCTCATTCTGATTTTATTTTTTTATATGGAGAAATAGGAAGTGGAAAAACAACTTTTACAAGAAATCTTATAAATTATTTACAAGAAAAAGAAAATGTAAAAAAAACAGAGGTGTTAAGTCCAACCTTTAATCTGCTGTATGAGTACTATTTTAAGAACTATAAAATTATGCATTATGATTTATACAGGCTAAAAGAAACCAAAGAAATTGAAGAACTAGGAATATTGTTTGAGAGTAACAAATGTATAAAAATCGTAGAATGGCCTGAATTAATAAGTAAAATGATAGATGATAAAATTGAACTTCACTTTTTTCATACACAGAATGAAAATGAGAGAGAGTTACGTTATAAATGTTTTGGAAGGTGGAAAAAATTTAAATTAGATGAAATTTAAACTTAAACGAATTGCTGGTGATGCATCTTTTAGAGAATTTTATAGAATAAGCAAGAATAATAAGAATTCAATTATTGTAATATCAAGAAAAGAAAAATTTAAAAATTTAATTTTATACATCTTAGTAAATAAAATTCTTAAACAAAATAAAATTCGTGTTCCTATATTATTAAGTGAGAACATTGAACGAAACTTCATAGAAATCTCTGATCTGGGAAAAAATACTTTTTTAAATAACATTAAAGGTAAAAAAAATATTATAAATTTTTATAAAAGATTAATTGATTTACTAATTAAGATTCAAAAGATAAAATTAAAAAAAGAATATGTTTATAAAAACAACATTATTAGATTTAAAAAATTTTCAAATTCTGAATTGCATAAAGAGTCAGATTTATTTTTTGATTGGTATTTGCCAATTTTTATTAAAAAAAAAAAGATAAAACTAATTAAGAAAAACTTAAAGAGCAAATTAGAAATACTTCTTAACAAACTCAGCTTCGAGAATAACTGTTTTGTACACAGAGATTTTCATATAGCTAATATTTTGATTGATAAAAAAAAGAAAATTGGATTGATAGATAGTCAAGACGCTATAATAGGAAATCCAATGTACGATTTAGCTTCTTTAATTGATGATGTTAGAGTCAAAATTAACAAAAATGATCAAAGTAAATTATACGATTATTATTTTAAAAAAAAAAAATTTAAAAAGATAGAAACTGTTAAGATTAAAAATGATTACGATATTTTGTCAGTTCAAAGAAATTTAAAGATATTAGGTATATTTGTTAGACTTCATAAAAGAGATGATAAATCAGGTTACTTAAAACATATCCCAAGAACTTGGGAATTAATTATTGAGAGAATGAAAAATCCTATATTCAAAGATTTTAAAAATGAATTAGAAAAATATTTATCGATAAATGTTATTAAAAAAAAGGCCATTAAATGAAAATACAAAATGCAATGATTTTAGCTGCAGGTATTGGTAGTCGAATGAGACCTTTCACAATAGGTACTCCCAAACCATTATTAAAGATTAAAAACAAAAATTTATTACAAAGATCTATCGAATTTTTAATTTCATTTGGAATAAAAAATTTAGTAATTAATACTCATTACTTATCTGAACAAATTGAAGAGTTTATTTTTAATCAAAAATACAAAATAAAAATTAAAATTTCAAAAGAAAATAAAGTTTTACTAGATACAGGCGGCGGTATTTTTAATGGCACAAAAGATTTTAAAGATGAGCCTTTTTTTACGTTAAATCCAGATACACTTTGGAGATCAATCTATTTATCAGAGATTTATTTGATGGAAAAATTATTTTTTGAGACAAATAAAGCTTGTTTATTAATGGTTGATAAGAAACTAAGTTATGACAAGTCATTCTTAGGTGATTTTAATTTAGATAAAAATAATTGCATACAAAGAGATAAAATTAATAATTATGTTTTTACTGGTCTTCAAATTTTAAAAAGAGACAATTTTAAAAGTTTTGAAAGTAATAAAGTTTTTTCAATGAACGAAGTCTGGGATAAATTAATTTTTTCAAAGGATTTAATTGGATTAAAAAGTAAAGTAAAATTTTATCACTTAAACACTAAAAAAATGTATGATATTATAAAGAATTTAGAGATTAACGACTGACTATTATATCTTTACTCCTATTCTTATCTAAATAGTGGAAATTTTTTATTTCACCTGTTTTTTTAAATGCTATTAAAAGAGGATTACCAGTAGGTATTTCTAAATTATTAATCTCAAGATCAGAGATTTTAAACAAATACTTACATAATGCTCTTAATGAATTTCCATGTGCTGAAATTAAAACATTTTTTTCATTTTGTAATTTATTTTTTATCTCCTTTTGATAAAAAGGAACCACACGTTGATAAGTTTCTTTTAATGATTCAGTTAAAGGTATCATCCCTAAAGGTATACTTGAATTTAATGGACTAAATAAATTTAAATTTTTATTGTTTTCATTAATTTTTGGAGGGGCAATCTCCCAAGATCTTCGATATTTTTTAAATTGAGCTTCTCCCAATTCTTTTTTTGTTTCATCTTTATTTAACCCGGTAAGAGCTCCATAATGCCTCTCGTTTAACTGCCATGAAGTAAAAAATTTAAGTTCTAGTTCATTCTTTTGAAGTATAATTGTAAGAGTTTTTATTGCTCTCTTAAGATATGAAGTATAAGAATAATCAATATTAAATTTTAAATTTTTTATTAAATCTCCAGACTTTTCAGCTTCTTTTACTCCTTTTTCAGACAAATCTACATCGACCCAACCGGTGAATCTGTTTTCAGCATTCCAAAGGCTTTGACCATGTCTAACAAGGATAAGTGTAGTCATTTGAATTTTTTTATAAATTAACTACTATATTAAATTAGATATGCAAAATACTCTATCAAATATTTTCAAGATAATTTATTTATTCTCTTTAATTATTTTCTTAATTATATACTTATATCCTGGCAGTATAATTGGATATATATTTTATGGAGATATAAGAATACAACCTGATCTAATTGAAAATCCTATGGGCACTTCAATTAATCATATTTTAGCATTTACTTATATAGCTTCAATAGCTCTTTTAACTTCGTCCAAAAAAGGGATTAAAACAACAATTCTATTCTTTCTTTTACTATCAATCTTTTTAGAGCTTACTCATCTATTCATACCTTACAGGTCTTTTGAGGTCTTAGACCTTATAGCAAACCTAATAGGTACTATGATCTCCTTTTTCATATTACTCTTACTAAAAAAATTTAAAAGATAAACTTCTACAAAATTAAAAAAATAAATTATACTTATATAGTGATTCGAAAATCATATCCGTTACTCCTATTGTTTCTTTTATTTTTGGCCTGTTCATCCATTCCAAAAAACACTCAGAACAGCTGTGCAATATTTGAAGAAAGATATTTATGGTATAAACATGCAAAAGCATCATATAAGAAATGGGGAGCACCAATCCATTTACAACTTGCATTTATAAAAAAGGAGAGCGATTTTAATTGGTTAGCTAAACCACCACGAAAAAAGATTTTTAAAGTTGTACCCTTTAAAAGACCATCCAGCTCATTTGGATATTCACAAGCAGTTTCCGGTACCTGGGAACAATATAAAACTGAGACTGGGAATTCTTTAGCTACTCGCGCTAGGTTTAAAGATTCAGTAGATTTTATAGGATGGTATATTAATAAAACTTCTAAAATATTGAAAATTTCAAAAACAGATGCTTACAGACAATATCTAGCTTATTATAAAGGCTGGGGAGATTACAAAAATTATTCAGATGACAAAAAAGCTATAATTTATGCAAAATCAGTTAAAGAACTCTCAAGCAAATACAGAAAACAACTTAGCTTATGTAAAAAAAATTTAGATAAAAAAAAGTATATTATTTTTTAAGCTGCTTATTTAATTCCACTTCCACAGAATCAATTGTTTTAGTATTTTTTCCAATAATAGAATAAATTGTAGGTATAACAAACAGAGTAAAAAAAGTAGAAAATATCATACCTCCAAATATTGTAATTCCAACAGTTAGTCTGCTCGCTGCTCCAGGCCCACTACCTATTATTAAAGGTAGCACACCAAAGATGGTAGACAAACTTGTCATAAGAATTGGTCTTAGCCTAATAGTTGCAGCATCTATAATTGCAGCTTCAAACTTCTTACCTTCTTTTCTAAGTTGGTTGGCAAATTCGACAATCAGAATACCGTTTTTAGCCGATAAACCTATTAATATTATTAAAGCTATCTGACTGTAGATATTTAAAGATGAACCAACGACTAATAAACCCAAAATACCTCCAAGCATTGCCAGAGGGACAGTTAGCATTATAGTTAATGGATGTCTCCAGCTTTCAAATTGTGCACTCATTGCTAAATAGGCAGTAATTAGTGCTAAAAGAAAAATAGTATATAATTCATAATTAGTCTTTTTATATTCCTCACTTTCTCCTTTATATGCAATTTTAGCCTCTGGCGTATTTTTATTTACAACATCAACTAAAAAATTTAATGCTTCATCTAATGAATAGTTTCCAACCAGTCTCGCAGATATTGTTACTGCCTTTTGTCTGTTATACCTTGATAAAAAAGGTGATTGTCCCTCCTCTACGAATGAGACAAGATTAGAAATTGAGACTAATTTTCCGTTATTTTTTGATCTAACGAAAACCTTACTTATACTCTCTGGTTCCTGTCTATCTTTGATATCCCCTTGTAATATAATTGAATATTCTTTTCCATCTTGTGTAAATCTTGTAACATTTTTAGATCCAAAAATTGTCTCAATCGTTCTTCCAATATCTTCAGTTGATACTCCTAAATCAGAGGCTTTTTTTTGGTCAATTTTCACATTAAGCTGAGGTTTATTTAAATCAAAATCATCTTGTACAGACGTTAATCCTGGATTATTTCTAGCTTCTTTTTTAATAATATTTTTCCAATTAATAAGTTCTTCATAAGTTTTACCAAGAATAACAAATTGTACTGGACTCTGGATTCCACCAGTTCTAATACCTTGAGGCATTACAGGGAATGCTAATACACCTGGCACTTTTGAAATTTTTCCAAAAGACTCTCTCATTATTTTTACTCCATGGCGATCTCTTTTAGCCCAGGGTTCCAAAAGAACAATTATAAAACCACTATTTACTTGTTTTGCAGATTTTCCAAAACCTGGTACACGCATTATCAGTCTTCTATATTCTCCTTTTCCAACCTCAGGTAATAATAAATTTTCTATATCCTCTGCTTTGTCTTTTGTAAAATTGAATCCGGAACCTTGAGGTGCTTTAATAATTACAAAAAAAGCACCTCTATCTTCTGGTGCTATAAGCTCTTTGGGGGCAAAATTAAATAAAAAAACAGTCATAACTAAAACTGTTCCTAAAAAACCAATAACTATTTTTCTTCTTTTAATCCAAATTTCAAGTGATGATCTATACGAACTACTTAAACCTTTTAAAAATCTTTCAAATTTTAAAACTATTTTTGATTTTTCCATATCTTTTTTTAAAAATTTACTCCCTAACATTGGACTGAGAGATAGCGCAACGAAACTAGAAATAATTACTGCTGATGCCAGTGTTATTGCAGTTTGCGTAAATAGTACTCCAGTAATTCCTTTTATGAAAATTAGTGGCACAAAAACTGCAACTAAAACAACCGTGGTAGCTATTATTGCAAATGAAACCTGTTTGGCTCCTTTGTAGGCCGCAACTAAAGGGCTCTCTCCTAATTCAATCCTTCTAACTATATTTTCTAACATTACAATAGCATCATCAACAACTATTCCAATTGCCAAAACTAAAGCCATTAAAGTAAAAAGATTTATTGAAAAATCAAAAATATAAATTGATAGGAAAGTTGAAATTAGAGAAACAGGCAAAGCAATTATAGGCACTATTAAAGCTCTTATGTTCCCTAAGAAAAGATAAATGATAATAGTTACAAGAATTAGAGCTATAATTAAAGTTTTGTAAACCTCTTTAATAGCTGATTTTATATAGTTACTTCTATCAAAAGAGACTTCAAGTTCTGTGTTTGGAGGAAGCGATGTTCTAATTTCTTTTACCTTTTTTTTAATTCCGTTAGCTACAGCAATTGTATTAGCATCTGACTGCTGATAAATTCCTATTCCAACAACTTGTTTGCCGTTTCCTTTAAATAATGTACGAGTTGACTCAGCTCCAATCTCCACTCTTGCAACATCATCCAGAGTGATTATTGAACCATCTTTAGCCCTTTTAAGAGGTAATTTTTTATAGTTTTCAATTTTCTGATAGGCTTTTTCCAATTTTATTGTTAAATCAATATCTCGTGACTCTATTCTACCAGCAGGAAATTCTATATTTTCTCTTACAAAGGCCTGCTCTACTTCTTGCGTAGTCAAATTTCTTGCTGCTAATGCAAGCGGATCAATCCACACTCTTAACGAAAGCTCTCTTTCCCCTCCTAATCTTACTCTTCCAACCCCAGATACTGTAGAAAAAGTATCAGTTAAGTATCTATCTGCATAATCTGTTAATTCTAAATCGGTCATAGTATCAGAGCTAAAAGACAGCCACATAGTCGTTCTCATACCAGCACTTTGTTTGAAAATTTCAGGTTGTTCAGCTCCTTCCGGCAAATTGTCAACTACTCTTGCTACTGAACTTCTCACATCATTTGTAACATCATCAAGATTCAAACCAGTTTCAAATGTTAAAGTTATTCTAGAGCTTTCATCTTCACTAAAAGAATCAATAGTTTCTAAGCCTGGAGTCCCTCCAACAAAATCTTCTATTTTTTGAGTTATCTGTGTGTCTATAATCTCTGCTGATGCTCCTTTATAATCTGTTTGAATAGTAACTATCGGTGGTTGTACATCCGGTAATTCATCTGTCGGAATCTCTTGAAAAGTTACTAAACCAAAAATAACAAGTATGATGCTCATGACTGAGGCAACAACAGGTCTTTTAATAGATAAATCTGTTAAAAACATAATTTGATTTGTTTAATTAATTATTTTAACTTTTAATTTGTCCCTTACTTTAGACACTCCTTCAGTAATAACTTTGTCACCAAGTGAAATTCCTGATAATACTGAAACTTTTCCAAAATTTCTTTTCCCCATTTTAATATTTTTTCTTTCTACAACTTCGTTATTAACAATATAAACAAAGGCAGTCTTACCTTGAATAGTAATAGAACTTTCAGGAACACCTATTTGAACAATCTCATCATAAATTATTTTAACCGTCATAAGTTGCCCTGGTATGATATCAAAATTGGAATTATCTACCATCACACGGGCTAAAATAGATCGCGTTGAAGGGTCTATTCTTGAACTAACTGAGTCAATTTTTCCTTTAAACTTTTTATTAAATGCAGAGGAAGAAATTTCTGCTTTAAGGCCAGTTTTAATAACGCCTACATAATTTTCAGGGACTTTTATGTCTATTACAACCTTTTTAAGATCATCTAATGTTATTATTACACTATCAGTTCCCAACACTCCCTGCGCTATTTCTCTTTTTCCTACTTTACCATCAAATTCTGCTATTATTTTTTCTCCGTTGCTTAACTCGATAATAGCATCTCCTTTTTTTACAAATTTATTGTCAAAATTAAATTTTCCATTTAAAAATTCTTTTTTTACCCTGTACGTTTTTGAATTTTGAGCAATTGCTGTTCCAAAAGTTTCTATACTTTTATAAAAAGTAGATTTTTCTGCTTCATAAACTATAACCCCAGGAGCAGGTCTTACACTAAATTTTTTTTTAAAATGTAATCCTAAAAAATGTCTTCCCACAATAATTATAAATATAGAGACTATGACAATTATTAATATTAATTTAATTTTACTTGAAGTTTTCATTTTTTTTTAAGACCGTATTCTGCCCATGATCCATCATAGATTAATGGTGTTTTATCATTTATGATAGAATTAGCCATACCCAAAATACATGCAGTGACACCAGAACCACAAGTGAAAACCATATTTTTTTGAAAACTCGGGTTAAATTTTTGAAAAATTTTTTTTAACTCATCTTTTTTTTTAAAAGTATAAGTAGTCTGATCGATACACTCTTGAAATGGAAGATTGTAAGATCCCTCGATATTTCCACTTCTTAAACCTTTTCTAATTTCTGGCTCTAAACCTTCAAATCTTTTTTTTGAACGAGCATCAATAATTTTGTATGATTTGGTTTTTATATTTTCATCGATATCAGTTTTTTTGAAGATATATTTTTTATTTTCCTTTACTTTATATTTTGTAATATCAAACTGTTTAATTTTTTTAGTTATAGGTTTTTTTTCTTTAATCCACTTCTTAAATCCACCATCTAATACTGAAATCAAATTAGGATTATGTCCAAAAAATAAAAAATTAAACCAACATCTACACGAACTAATAACATCAGAATTATCATATATTATAACATGATCAGAATTATTAATGCCGAGCGAACTCATCATTTGAGACCAGTAAATTGGCTGAGTCATCATATGAGGTAGTTTAGAGGTTTTATCGCTATACTCATCTAAATCCCAAAATAATGTACCTGGAATATGATTGTTTAAATATTCCACTTTTGCGTTTCTATTGATATTTGGCATGTGCCATGTGGCATCAAGAATCCTTACTTTTTCAAGATTTAAATTTAGCCAATCTGTTGAAACTAAGGGTCTCATTTATTTTTTTCTATATATTTTTGATGGTACTCTTCCGCTTTACAATAATTTTGAAGTTTTGAAATATTTGTCGCTATTTTACCGTTGTAAATTTTATTTATTTTTTCTTTTGTTCTTAATGCAATTACTTTTTGATCATCATTTTTATAAAAAATTTCACTTCTATATTGTGTTCCAATATCGGGATATTGCATATCAACTTGCGTAGGATCATGCATTTTAAAAAATAAATCTAAAATTTTTTCAAAAGATATTATTTTTTCATCAAAAGTTAATTTTACAACTTCAGCATGTCCAGAAACTCCACTGCAGACTTCTTTATAGGATGTTTTTGAGCTTTTTCCCCCAGCGTAACCAACCTCAGTTTTTATTATACCAGGTTTGTTTTTAAAGATCTCTTCAGGTTTCCAAAAACAGCCAAGTGCGAGTGTACATTCTTGCATAAGTTATTTATTATAATGATAAATAAAGGATATAAAATTGTTAACACAAAATCAAATAGGCGTATTGTACATGGTAGGGAGCGTTGTGTGCTTCTCGGTCATGGATATTTGTGTAAAATGGTTAGATTATTATCCAGTTGGGCAAGTTCTTTTTTTGAGATTTTTTATAGGTTTTATTCCAATTCTTTTTATTATACCAAAAGAAAAATTTTCAAGTTTTTATAAAACTTCTCGTCCTGGGCTACACGCTTTTAGAGCTATAAGCGGAGCGTTAGCTATTATTGCTCTATTTTATGGATTGAGAGAACTTCCTTTAGCTGACGTAGTTTCATTAACTTTTGGAGGCCCAATATTTGTTACCGTTGCATCTATTTTTTTTCTTTCAGAAAAAGTTGGTATTAAAAGATGGGCAGCAGTAATATTAGGATTTGCAGGCATGTTATTAATTGTTCAGCCAGCATTCATAGATTTAAACTTCTTTTATATTTCTCCGATCATTTTTTGTATATTTTTTGCCTGTGTGGCTATTAGTGTGAGATCCTTATCTAAAACCGAGGAAAATTACACAATTGCATTTTATTTTACATTACTTTGTACCTTGTTAGGTCTCGGATCTATATTTTTCGTACCATGGCAAATGCCAACTTTAATTGATTTTTTTATATTTATCATCATGGGTTTATGTGGAAGTATAGCTAATTTATTACTAACTCAAAGTTATAGATTAGCCGAAGCGTCTCTAGTAACTCCAATTAAATATTTAAGCCTGGTTTTTGCAATACTTTTCGGATTTTTAATTTGGAGCGAAATACCAAAAATATTAACTTTGTTTGGTGCTTTATTAGTTATAGCAAGTTCATTAATTATTTTTACTAGAGAATCTCAATTAAAGAAACAAATTATTAATCCTAGGTCATGACTACAAAACCAACTTATTGGAATAAGGCTAAAAATATATTAGCAAAAAAAGATAAGGTTATGAAAAAATTAATAAATATTTATAATGATGGTTCGCTAACAACTCGAAATGATGTTTTTTATTCTTTATGCAAAAGTATAATAGGTCAACAAATAAGTGTTGCCGCAGCAAACTCTGTTTTTTTGCAATTTCAAAAAAAATGTAAAAATAAAATTACCCCAAAAGTTGTCAACAAATTAACTGCCTCTAGTTTAAAAAGTTGTGGCCTTAGTAGACAAAAAGTTAGAGGTATTAAAGATTTAGCAAAGAAAATAATAGACAAAAGTTTTAAACCAAACTTAATTAATAAAATGAACGATGAAGAGGCAATTGAGTACTTATCCAATTTAAGACAAATCGGTAAATGGTCCGCTGAAATGATATTACTATTTACATATAATAGATCTAATATATGGCCATTACAAGATATTGGACTTTTAAGAGCAATTTCAAATAATTACAAAACAAAATATCATCCCCCAAAACAATTTCTTAAAAAACTTTATAAAAAATTTACACCTTATTGCTCGGTTGCAACTTGGTACTTATGGAGATCGATAGATAGTGAACCAATACAATATTAAGACCCCTCAATAGTTTGGTGTTGTCTTGTAGCAAAGCCCTTTAAGATAGAGTGAGCTTCTTGATATTCTTTTGAATTATAAAATAAATTAGCTTCAGAATATGAAGGAAATTCAATAACAACTGTTCTTGGTGAACTTTCACCCTCATTGGATGTTGATTTACCACCTCTAATTAAAAATTTTCCTGCATACTTTTCAACTGCTGCCTTGGCTTTAACAGCATATTCTTTTAGCTTTTCCTCATTACTTATACTTTTGTAAACACAAACAACGTAACCTTTCATTTACTTCTCCTTTAAAATAATTTAGTTTTTTCCATGGCTGAAAAATTAATTATAGATTGGAAAGATTATAATCTAATAGTAGAAAAGCTTGCAATACAAATTCATGAAAGCGGATATCGCCCAACAATGTTGATTGGGATAATGAGGGGAGGAGCTCCTATAATTGATGTTTTAAGCAGAGTGTTTAAGCTAAAATGTGCATATTTAGCAGTAGAGTCGTATTCTGGGAAAGGTGTTGAGGATCAACAGGGTGAATTAGTATTTTCTAGAGAATTAAGTTCAACAATGCAAAACATGGGAGGAAGACTACTTCTTTGTGATGATTTATCTGATACTGGTGTAACTTTAAAAAAAAGTATTAATTGGCTTTACAATTATGCTCCAATTAAAAAGATAGAAAGTATCAAAACAGCCGTCTTATGGAAAAAAAAAGACTCTACTTTTGAACCTGATTTCTGTGCGAAAAGATTAAAAGATAATCCTTGGATAGTGCAACCATTTGAGCATTATGAAGAGATAAGGGTTAAGGACCTTATTGCTAAGCACAAAAAAAAGTAAAAGGGCCAAGATTTGACCCTTTTACTAAATATTTTTTATGCTACTGCAAAACTTGCTACACTTAAAACAGCTATTAACCAGATAGCTGGTGAAGTTTTATTAAATTTTCCTGTGAAAATTTTAATTAGCGCATATGCAATAAAACTCAAAGCTATACCGTGACTGATAGAATAAGTTAAAGGCATAGCAATAAAAGCTACTACTGCAGGTGCCGATTCAGCTATATCATCCCATTCTATATCTGTTAAGTTTCTAACAAATAAAACTGCAACATATAGCAATGCGGCTCCATCAATTTCTTTAGGTAAAGAAGTTGCTAGGGGAGAAAAGAATAAACATGCTAAAAAGAGCACTCCTATTACAAGCGATGTCATTCCTGTTCTTCCGCCAGCCTTCACACCAGCTCCTGATTCTACATAACTGGTTACGGTAGTGGTCCCCATAAAAGCACCAGCAACAGTTCCAACACTGTCAGACAGCATAGCCTTATTAATGTCTTGAACTTTTCCATCCTTACCAACTTTTCCAGCAACATTGGCGACTGATGTTAATGTTCCTGCGGTATCAAAAAAGTCTATGAATAGAAGAGTAAAAATTACTGTGGACATACCAGCGGTAAAAGCCGCACCCAAATCAAACGCAAAAAGATAAGTCATTGGCGGTGGACTGCTCACTACTCCGTTAAATTTTGCAAGTCCAGTTAACCATGCGATAATACTGAAAACTAGTATTCCAATAATAATGTTTCCTCGTATTTTCATTTTTTCCATCACAACCATTGATACAAATGCTAAACATCCTAGTAAGACCAAGGGGTTTTTAATGTCTCCTAAAGTGACCAAAGTAACAGGATGATCACCTACAACACCCATTATTTCCAGTCCAATGATTGCAAGAAAACCACCTATACCTGCTCCTATTCCTAATTTTAAACTTCTTGGAATTGAATTTATTAACCAAGCACGTATTGGCGTTAATGAAATTCCTAAGAAAAGTACACCAGCAACTAAAACTGCACCCAAAGCTTCTTGAGGCGTATAACCCATTCCTGCTACCACTCCGAAAGCTACGAAAGCATTTATTCCCATACCAGGGGCTAGACCAATTGGCCAAGTTTTTCCGTAAAACGCCATTATAAAACAGGCAATAGCTGTTGCGACTATCGTTGCTGTAAATACAGCACCGAAATCAAAAAAACCTTTTTCAGCTCCAGCAAATTCACCAGACAAGATAAAAGGGTTCAAAAACATTATGTAGGCCATAGTTAAAAACGTTGTTACGCCTGCAACTACTTCGGTTCTAAAATTTGTTTTGTGTTTTTTGTAATTAAAATATTTATCAAACATATAATCCTCCTATGAAGTGTAATTACTCTGATTCTCTCATAAAATCCTTTTAAAATTTAAGTAATTTTAACTTTACAACCTGAAGTCAATATTTCTGTTTATAAAAATAGTGTATATTCTAAAGTTAGTTGAATATGAAAAAACAATTTATATATCTTGCCACTTTTTTAATCCTGATATCTTGTCAGACTGTTTCCAAAAAAGTAGACGAAACAATTACGAAAGAAGAAAAAGAATTAAGCAAATGGCTCAATCAGTCCGAGGATAATCTAAAAATAGAATTTGGAAATCCTGACAAGATTGATTTTAAAGACGGTTCAAGAAATAGATTTTATATTTATATTTCAAAAAAATATAAAATTAAATGTGAAAGAATTTTTGAAATAAATCCTAATAATATTGTTATAGGCTTTAAAAGCAAAAATTGTTTTTAGTGGCAAGACTGATTAAATTTTTTTAATCTCCAATAATTATAAGGCCAAGGAGTCAAAAATCCTACAAATAACATAATTGGTATAACCCACCATACTAATTTTGCTGATCCAACTAAAAGATAATCAGTTAAATTCATCGTTACTTCCATCGATATCATGCTTATTAATGACATTCCAGAAGCAGTTTTTAATGCATTTTTAAAATTGAAATTTTGTCTCATCAATATAATTGTTTCTAATAGTATAGAGGTAATAATTCCATTTATGATTGCAAATATCATTATCGATAACGTTGTTAAGGACGTTGTAACTACTTGAAAGTAATAAATTGTACCAAAGTCTCCTATTGAACATCCTAATAAACACCATAAAGTATTTTGAGCACTTTTTTTCCAGGTGCTTTGACAGAACCAATCTAATTTTAAATTATTTGTCATCAGTTTTAATTAAATACTTGCGAAGAAAGAATCTTCGCAAGTAAGGCTAACTTATTTTATCTTTATTAGTCTTTTTTTTTTGATTTCAGGTATGATTTTTTCACAAGAGATAGTTAACAAACCATCCTTTAACTCAGCACTGTTTACTTTAACATCGTCAGCTATAGTAAACGACCTAGCAAAAGATCTTTGTGATATTCCTCTGTGAATTAATTCATCACCTTCTTTTTGTTCAGATTTTTTAAACTGCTTTGTCTTCACAGTTAAAAGATTATCTTCATATTCAACTTCAACATCGTCTTTGTTAAAGCCAGCAATAGCTACTTCAATAGCATACTTATCATTGCCCACTTTACGAATGTTGTATGGTGGATAGTTGCTTTGTACAGCAAGACTACCATTTTCTAATATTGATTCAAATTGATCAAACATGTCATCGAAACCAATACTGAAAGGTCTAAGTGAATTAAAGATCGATAGATCCTTACTTGTCATACATCCTCCTTTGTTAGCAAGGTTTATTGTCAGCCCCAAATGGCAACTGACAATTACTATGTAGTAACTGTTTTTAATTTTACAAGTTGGTTATTATAAAATTTTGGCGGTTTTTAATATAAAAGAATATTCTTCCGCTAACTCTTTAATAGCGTTATCTCTTCCACTCATACCGCCATGACCTGCGGCTTCTATTTTACATTTTAACAATTGATTATTATTGTCACTTTTAACATCTCTTAGCTTAGCAATATATTTTATTGGCTCAGAATAAAGAACACGGTTATCAAATAATGAGGTCGTTATTAGCATCGCGGGATAATCTTTTTTTGAGAGATTATTGTATGGTGCATATGATAATATATAATTAAAATAATCCTTAGATTTAATAGGATTACCCCAAAGCTCCCACTCTGCAGGTGTTAATGGTAATTTTTCGTTAAGCATTGTGGTCATTATATCTACAAACGGTACAAGCAATAACATCGAAAAAAATAATTCTGGCGCTATATTAGCTACAGCTCCTCCTGTGAGACCTCCAGCTGAACCACCATAAAAACACAGGCCTCCTTTATAAGTATAACGTTGTTCAATTAAATGATTGGCGCACGCAACATAATCTAGAAAAGTATTCTTCTTAAATTTCTTTTTACCTTCTGTGTGCCAAGAGTCTCCTAGATCTCCACCTCCTCGAACGTGTGCAATCGCAAATGTAATACCTCTATCCACCAAACAAAATCTTGAACTACTAAACGAAGGAGAGACACTATGTTTGTAAGCTCCATAAGCATACAAAAGAACTTTAGATTTTCCGTCTTGTTTTTTATTTTTAAGTTTTAACAAACTAATAGGTATCATGCGTCCATCGTGTGATTTTGCTTTAATCCTTTCCACAACATATTTGTTTGGATCATGACCAGATGGAATCTCAGTCTCTTTGACTAATTTTTTCTCTTTAGTAACAACATCATACTCAAATATTTTTGTTGGGGTTGCCATACTTTCCCAACTAACTCGTATTTTCGAGGTAGAGGTATCCTTTTGTATTAGTGATAACCCAGGAACTCCGATAGTTTCTTCTGATATTCTAATTTCTTCTTCAAAGTTCGTTTTAAGATTTCTTACATAAAGTTTTGAAATTGCGTCGGATTTTTCTCCTCTCAAAATATAATTATCAAGAAATTCTAAACCTCCAATAACAGTTTCTTTTTTTTCAGGAATAAAAACCTCTAGATTTTTAATATCATTCACTTTACATCTTAAGAACTTATAGTCCCTCGCATTTTCATTTGTATGTATATAAAAATAACCCTTCCAAGAGTCAATTGAGTATCGAACATCCTTTTTTCTTTTCTGGAATAATACTGGTTCGATTTTCTCTGACTCTGATGAAAAAAAATATTCTTCAGAAGTTATATGGTCTGAAGATGAAATAATAAAAAACTTTTCATCTGATGTAATACTTATTGAACATGTAAATGTTTCATCTTTTTCCTCAAAAATTAATTGGTCCTTTTCTATTGGGTTTCCGATAACATGCTTAAATATTTTTCTTGGCCTATGAAACTTGTCTAATTTTGAATAAAAAAAACTTTTGCTATTTAATGACCAAACAATACTTCCACTTGTATTATCAATTAAATCTTTTTGTTTAGTATTTGTATTTAAATTTCTTAAATAAATTGTATAATACTCTGATCCTTGTAAGTCTAAGGAGTACGCCATGTATTTGTCACAATGAGATACAGCAACACCTCCGAGTCCAAAATACTCAGAACCAGAATTCTTTTTTTCCAAATCTCCATCAAAATAAACTTCCTCAGGTTCTGAACCATTTATTAGTTGACGAACTCTTTTACCATAATTACCCTCTTGTTCAGTTTTAGCCCAATAGTAATATTTTTTATCTTTAAATTTAAGCGTTGTATCTTTTAGTTTTATTTTTCCTTTAATTTCATCAAAAAGGTTTTTTTGTAATTCCTTAACATCAGAAAAATATTGATTTGTTAAATTGTTATTTTCATCAATATATTTTTTAACACTTGGCTCTAAAGCAGAAGGATTTTTTAAAACTTCCAGAATATTCGGCTGATCTACCCAGGAATACTCATCTTTTAGCTCAATACCGTGGTAATTTTTAACACTCTCGATTTTTTTTAATTTTGGTATATTCATATTTAGAGATTATATGAATCTATTTTTATTTGGTATTATCATTTTTGTCATCGTTTATTTATTCCTAAACTGGTTCGCAAAGACCAGTAGTAAAAAAATAGCTCAATTTTTAAAAAGAACTGCAGTTTTAATATCAATCTTATTAGGAACTATTTTGGCGATAGGTGGTAAGTTTTTATTTTCTATCCCATTTTTGTTGATTTTACTCTCAGGTTTAAAGATAAAAGGACTGACAGCTTTACAAGCAATACAGCTTTGGAGATTAATTCAATATTTAAGAAACTCAGGAAAATTTCAAGGTCGTTTTGGACAAACGACTCAGGGATCTTCCAGCGTATCTTTAAACGAGTGCTACAAATTGCTAGGTCTTAAAAAGGGATGTTCTAAAGAAGATATTGAAAAAGCTGCCGCTAAACTACAAAAAAAAATACATCCAGATATGAATAGAGATGTAAATACTGAAAGACTAAGTCAACTTGTTAATGAGGCAAAAGAAAAAATTCTTCGATCTGACTTTTCTTAAAATAATAGTTTTTTCGAAAAACTTAAGACTTTTTCAAAAGAAATTTTATCTTTACCAAGCGTATCATGAGAAGTGCTTTGTAAGGTTTCACCCTCTGGTACTATAACATTAATATTGTTTGAGTATGCGCTATAACTATAAGCTGGCGAATCTACGAAGATGCCTAAACACCTAATCCCTAAAGCTGAACTTATATGCATAAATCCAGTATCATTTCCTACATAAAGGTTTGAATTTTTAATTATTGGCAAAATCTCTTTAATTGACAGACTGCTTAATGACAAACAATATTTCCCTACACTAGAATTTAAAATTTTATTTAGATCCGAATCACTTTCACCTGTTGCAATATAAAACTTACACGGACCGTATTCATGAAGTTTTTGAGCTAGTTTTATAAAATTATCAATCGGCCATCTCTTTGTCGGTCCTGAAGCAGATATTCCTAGTATTAAATGTTTCTCATTTTTGTCTATATTATATTTTTCTTTAGCAGCTTTTATGGTTTCAGGTTTTAAAAATATACTTGGTTGCGTTGCAACATTTATATCCAGACTTTTTTTAATAAAATTTTTTGCGGTTTCAAATATAATATCCTTTGATATAAACAAAGGGTATTGATAAATTGATTTGATACCAGAAAGTTTTGATAAAATTTTGTATCTGAGTGATCCATTAAATATGAAAACTTGATCAAATCTCCTCGACTTAATCTCTTTTACAAGTTTAAAAAAACCTAAAATCCCATCCTTGGATTTATCTAAAACTATGATTTCATCCAAAAAATTTTCTTCAAAAAGCAGTTCGTTTGCTTTAGAACTCTCCTTTGCCAGAAGGGTAATACTCCCATCAATTTTTTTACTAATAGCTTTTAAGTAGGGTAAAAAAATTACCATATCTCCTATGCCGTATCTTTGTTGAATAACAAGAACTTTCATTTTGATTTTGAATATTATAACTTAGTTTAAAAAAAAGGTAATATTATGATTAAAAAAGGAGTATATGCTGCCAGTTTAAGCGTTCTAAATCAGGATTACAGTTTAAATATTGATAGAACAATTGCTCATGCAGAAAATATTATTAAAAAAGGTTTGCATGGAGTTTTCTTTTTTGGTTCTACTGGGCAAGGTCAACTAATTACTTTAACCGAAAAAAAAGAACTCATATCTCAAATTTCATCTAATAAAAATAAAAGTAAATTTTTTATTGGAACAGGATGCAACTCATTAAGAGATACGATTGATATTGTTCAATATTCAATGGAATATGGATTTAATACTTTTCTAATAATGCCGCCAGCTTATTACAAGAATAATACTAACAAAGGAGTAATGAATTTTTATTCTCAAATAATTTCTAATAGTCCAAAATCAAAAATTATATTATATAATTTCGAAAAATTAAGTGGCTTTAAATTTGAGGCAGATTTTGTAAAACAGTTAGTAAATAAATTTCCAAAAAATATTATAGGATGCAAAGATTCAAGTTATAATTTATACGAGAACTTAAAAATAAAAGACTTCTTTATGTTTCCTGGTTCTGAAGAAAAGTTATTGACGGGATTAAAACTTGGTTGTGCAGGTTGTATATCAGCAGTTACAAACGTAACCCACTCCTTAGCAAGGAAAGTATTTGATGATTTTGAGCGTGGGAAAAAATCGAATTTTAATAATGATCTCATTCTAACAAGGCAAGCTTTTGATAAATTCAATTTAATTTCAGCTCTTCATAGCTTTATGTCTATTGAGGATAAAAATTATGCCCCACTACTACCCCCCTTAATTCTTCTGGATGAAAAAAATAAAAAAAATTTAGTTGGATCATTAAAAAAAATAAACTTCATAAAAGAAAAAAATAAGGCTGCGTAAATGCAATTAGCGAGATTTTTAAATAGGTTATTTAAAAAGGGTGGTTTTATTTTAGAAAATTCAGATGGCCAGGAGTTTTTAATTGGCAAAAAAGAAAAATCAAATTTTATTAAAATAAAACTTAAGGATAAATCATTAAATTACAAACTTCTTTTACACCCAGATCTTTATTTCGGAGAGGGATATACAGAAGGCACAATTATTTTTGAAAAAGGAGACTTAACAAGCTTTTTAAATTTAGCACTAGAAAATATTGGTAGAAATGAACTTAATAAATTTAGTGAAATTTTAAATAAGTTCAGAGGATCTTATAGATATCTCACAAATTTTAATTTTATTAAAAAATCTAAAATGAATGTTGCCCATCATTATGATATTTCAGATGATTTATATTTTTTATTTTTAGATCCTTTAAAACAATACTCTTGTGCTTACTTTAAGAATGAAAATGATACTTTGGAAGAGGCACAAAAAAATAAGATTAACCATATTATTAAAAAATTAAATATTAAACCGAACCAAAAAGTTTTGGATATCGGAAGTGGCTGGGGATCACTAGCTATTGAAATTGCTAAAAGTTCTCGTTGCAATGTAACTGGAATAACTTTGTCTGAAAATCAATATAATTATAGTAAGAAAAAAGCAAAAGAATTAAATCTTGATAATCAAGTAAATTTTCAGATGATAGATTATAGGCAAATACAAAACGAGAAATTTGATAGAGTAGTTTCGGTAGGAATGTTTGAACATGTAGGTAGAAAATTTTACAAAAAATTTTTCAATAAAGTTAATGAACTTTTAAAAGACAATGGATTAGCATTAATACATACAATTGGATCAATTAACCCACCAAGAAACCCACATCCTTGGATTACAAAATATATATTTCCTGGTGGCTACACTCCAAGTTTGAGCGAAGTTGCAGGTCCAATAGAACAGTCAGGCTTAATAATTTCAGATCTCGAAGTGTTAAAAATGCATTACGCGCACACGTTGAGGAACTGGAAAGAGAGATTTAAAAGCAATAAAGATAAAGTTTTAACAATGTTTGATGAAAGATTTTTTAGAATGTTTGAGTTTTACCTAAGCTCATGCGAAGCAGCCTTTAAATATGGCGATCAAGTTGTGTATCAATTTCAATTATCCAAAAAATTAGACACAGCTCCTGTTACGAGAGACTATATTTATAATTAACTAACTGTTATTAGTTAATTGTAAGTAAATGAAAAAAAAAAGAAAAATTATAAAAAGAAAAAGAGCAAAAAAACCTCTTAAAACCTTGAAGAGGAAAAGAAAGACATCTAAAAAATTAAAAAAAAATCAAAAAAAAAAATTTTTAAAAAAAACAACCAGAAAAAAAAAGAAAAAAAAATTTATTAAAAAATTAAAAGTAAAAAAAATACAAAACAATAAAACCAAAACAAAAGAAACCTTTAGAAAATTAATTAGATTTGGAGATAGAATAAAACCAAAGATTAAATTTAAGTTCAATTTAGATCAAACTTTACTTAATTTTTTCCAAAATATTTCAAATAAGATTGAAGCTTTCAAACAAGTTTTACAAGAAGAAAAAGAAAGAAAAAAAATTGAAAAGATAAAGATAATGCAAAAAGAAAAAATTGCCTCAGCAAAAAAGTTAAAATTACTTAAAGAAGAAGAATTCAAAAAAAGAGTTCAAGAGCTAAAAGCGGAGGAAAAACTACAAAAAGACAGGAAACATGAACTTAAAAAATTTATTAAATTTGAACAAGCTTTGGTAAGAAAAGAACAGGCAGAGAGGCAAAGGAAATTTTATGAAAAAATTAAACTTGAGAAGAAAATTGAGCAGTTCAGAAAAAGAGAAGCTTTAGAAATCAAAAGCCTTGAAAAGTTTGTTTTGAATCAAGAAAGAGAAAGTTACGCAGAAGTACAAGAGAGAATAGAAAAAATCAAACAAAAATATCAAGCTATTAGAGAACAAAAAATTAGAGAGAGAATTGAGAGTCTAGGAATAGATGTTTCAGATAGTGATACAAGAGTTGAATTATTAGAAAAAGAAAGACAATTTAATTTAGCTCGAGAAAAAATAGAAAATACTTTAGAGAGTTATTATAGAAGTATGGCCTCGTGTGTATATCAATTAAATAAAAAATGGCTGCCTAAAAAAATGTCTCTGTTAAGAGTAATTGATAGAAGGTATGAAACATCAGAAATTTTTATAAAGTCCGATGAAGAAACTGATGATAATTGGATAATGTTAGTTTATCTAAAGGACAATAATCCTGACGCAAATGTTGTAGTTGAAGATAAATCAAATCCTGAAAAAAATATATCAGCAGAGTATAAGGCTAATGAAATTTTTAAATTTTCAGACTCTTTAGTAGACTCACTTACAATGATGATTGATAGAGAATTTAGAAAAAGATTAAACTAATCTAAAATCTCATCCAAAGGAGTTACTTGTCCTATCTTAAAAATAATAGCATCATTTTTTTTAAAACCATATTTTTCTGCATTTTTTTTAAATCTGACAGGAGGCTCCATAATAGGCTCTAAAGATAAAATGATAGTACCCCAATGCATCGCTATAACTTTTTTACTCTTTAAGTCTTGTGCAATGCTTAATGCTTCTTCAGGATTTGTGTGATAAACAGATTTATCCTTGATTGGCATGATGGGATAAAATTGATAGGCGCCTGCATTTATAAAAGCTAAATCTATTGGACCGTATTTTTTTCCGAGTTCTTTATAAATATCTCCAATTCCAGTATCGCAAGCAAAAAAAATCTTTTTATCTTTATACTCAATTAAAAAACTTCCCCAAAGCGTCTTATTTGTATCCCACAAACTTCTTTTGGACCAATGAACTGCAGGTAATAAAGTTATTTTTAAACTTTCATTAATTTTTATTTGCTCATACCAATCTAATTCGTTCACATCACTAAAACGCTTAAAGTATTTAGATAACTTTAAAGGAAGAATTACCTTTGCATTTTTATAAGGAAATTTTCTTATAGTAGACATATCTTGATGATCATAATGATTATGAGTCAATAAAAAAATATCAGTTCGAGGAATTTGACTCAATTTTATTGCAGGCGGAATGTATCTTTTTGGCCCAAAAACTAAAGGGCCAGCATTCTTTGAGAACAATGGATCTGTCAAAATAGTAGTATCTCCTAGTTTTATCAAAAAAGTTGCATGACCAATCCAAGCTACATAGTCTTTATCATGATATTTTTTTAAATCTTTTAAAACTTTGTCTTGAGGTACAACATGATCTTTTGGAAATTCAATCTTAATTTTTTTCCTCTCCTCATTAAAAATCTTATAAGACCATTTAATATTTGGATCTCTTTTTGGAGAACCTTCTGGATTTCTAAAAGTTCCATCAGGTAAATGATGATAAGGTTTTTTTTCCATTGCTAATAAAGAAAAATTTAAAAATGTTGAAAAACAAACAAATATTAAAAATTTGCTCATTTTTTCTTTTTATTTTTTTCTTGTTTTCTCATTAATTTTGTTACCGTACTCTTTAATTTTATCCCATTCATTTTTGTTATGTTTTTTTTCAGCAAAATAAGAGATTATTAAAGGAAATACAATTAACCCTATTACTATTAAGGCACAAGAAATAATAAGGGATAATGACATTACCCCTTATTATCATACTTTTTATAAATTAAAAATAAAATTAACTATTTACGCAATTATTTTTATTTATTCTTTTATCAAAATCTTTTAATGCATCTTCACTGACAAACCAGATATAAGAGCTTTCTTGAAGCTGGTTGTTATCTGCCACTGTGCATTTTTTTCCAAATTTTATCTGGCTTACATTTCCACCAGCACAATTTGTTAATAAAAGAGTGAGAGTTAGTATTGATAGTATTTTCATAGTCTAGAATTTAAATAGTTATTTTGTAAATTAATTGTCATAAAATTGTTGTAAATGTGAAAAAATAATATTTGTTAGTTGTTTTTGTTTATAAAATTGGTAAGTTGCTATGTGACACTTAACAAAAAAAACATTAAAGTTGCAATCGTGATGGGTTCCAAATCTGATTATTCTATAATGCAAGAGTGTGAAAAGACATTAAAAAAACTTCATATAAAATTTTATACTCAAATAGTTTCGGCCCACAGAACTCCAGAAAGAATGTTTAAATTTGCTAAAAATGCCATAAAAGAGTATTCAGTGATTATTGCTGGCGCGGGGGGCTCTGCTCACTTGCCTGGAATGATAGCTTCGTTGACAACTGTACCAGTTATAGGAGTTCCAATAGAAACAAAAAAATTGAAAGGATTGGATAGTTTACTTTCAATAAATCAAATGCCTACAGGGATACCAGTTGCTACCGTTGCTATAAATGGATCAGCCAATGCAGCTTTATTAGCAGGCTCAATAGTTTCAAATTTAGATAAAAAGATAAGAGTTAATCTAGAGCGATTTAGGAAATCGCAGACAAAATCTATCAAAAAAAGACCAAGATAAATGTCAAAAGATATAACGCTAGGAATTTTATATAGCGGCCAACTAGAAACCCAACTTGTAAAATCTGCTAAAAAAATTGGTGGCATTAAAACTGTAGTTCTTACAGATGATAAAAATGGTCCAGCACAACATTTTTGCGATAAATTTGTATATGCTGATTTAAGCAATAAAAAAGTAATAGAAAAGTTTATTGATCAAATAGACATATGTACATATGCTTTTGAGAACCTATCATATGAAACTTTAAAATTAATTGCTAAAACAAAAGAAGTTCATCCTTCACCAAATACGCTCAAGATTGCACAAAATAGAATATTAGAAAAAACTTTTGCAAGAAATTTAGGAATAAAGACTGTCGAATGGAAAGGTATAAAATCATTAGAAGATCTAAAAGAAGGAATAAAGTTATACGGAAACTGCATTATGAAGTCGGTTTCGGGAGGCTATGATGGTAAAAAGCAATACAGATTTAAATCAATAAACGATATCGATGCTAGTATAGATTTTAAAAAAGAATTTATTTTAGAAAAGTTTCTTAATTTTAAACAAGAAATTTCAGTTGCTGCCACAAGATATAAGAGCGGTAAAATTTCTATTTATGAGCCAACAGAAAACATTCATGAGAATGGTATACTTAGAAATTCAAAAATACCAGCTAATATAAGCAGTAAAATTTTTAAAGAGGCCCTAGAAATTACAAAAAAATTTGCTAAAAATTTAGATTATGTTGGAACTTTAAATTTGGAATTTATGGTTGATGACAAAGATAATCTTTTTTTTAACGAATACGCAAATAGATGTCACAACGGATTTTGGCACACCGTAAATAGTTATACAATTTGTCAATTTGTTAATCACATTAGAGCAGTTTGCGGATTAAAATATATTGAAAACAAAAAGATCTTTAATGCTGAAATGTTAAATATTTTAGGAGAAGAAATAATATATTTTAGAGAAAAAAAATTTGAAAAAAATGAATTTTTTTTTGATTATTTAAAAACTGAAATCAGATCGGGACGAAAAATGGGACATCTAACAACTTTAAAAAAGTAATTATTAATTTTTTTCAATAAGATTTTTATTGTTATTAAGAGGATTGTTAACATCTCTTGAAATTGTATAAAAATTTAAAATAGGACTTTTTACTTGTTCAAGAAACTCTGTGGCATCTTTTTTTAAATTTAAAAATTCATTTATTTGAGAATTATTTATTAAAACAGGTTCTCTATCATGAATTTCTTTTATTTGGTCAGATGACTGCTTTGTGATTATACAAAACTGATTATTTTCAAAAATACCAGCAAACAACATTAGTTTATTATCTTTCCTAGAAAAATAATAAGGAGTTTTTTTATTTGTTTCTCTCTTCCACTCATAATAGCCGTCAGCACAGATAATACATCTTGATTTTCGAATTAATTTTTTGAATGAAATTTTTTCGTTTAAAGTTTCTAATCTAGCATTTATAAGAGGTCTGAAATTACTTTTATCTTTTGCCCATTTTGGAACTATTCCCCATTGGTAGTTTTCTAGAGTTTTACCATTTGTATAAGATTTTATAATTGGAAGTTTTTGAGAAGGATGAGCATTGTAGTTGTCTAAGTCCTCAACTTTTATGTTAGTTTTTACCATACCTACTGTTTTAGTAACAGGTTTGGTAATTACGTATCTTCCACACATTTATTAAAATTTTATTTTTATTTAACAAAATCTTTTATTCTTTCAAGAGTTGTCTTATCTGGCCCTTTGTAATCTATTTTATAAGAACTTGTTCTAGTTAAAACATCTATACCTTTTGTAAAAATAAATATGAAAAAAATTATAAAAAAAACAACAAAGATTTTTGCTGGATTATAATTTCCAGTTTCAAAAACACTTTTCTTTTCTTTCTCAGCTTTGTGAAAAAATTTAAAAGTGATATAGACAGCTATTATCAAACCAATATGAGCTAAAACTACTCCTGCCCATCCCCAAACAAAAGTTGTTAAGCTAAAAACATAAAGACTAAAAACTGTAGACCAAACAAAAGAAAGAACAATTAAAATTTGTAATCTGACTGTTTTTGGGAGAGATCTAAGATCGTTTTTACTATCATCAAACATTATGTTTGCGCTTTCAATCATCCAATTTTTAATTTTATCCATATTCTTATATTAATTATTTAAAAAGAAATTTCCTCTATTTTTTTTAAATTTTTTTTGCTAATTGTCTCACTCTTATCATATGTTTTTCAAAAGTTCCTTTGTCCATTTCTGGTAAAACAGAATAAAATCTAATATATTTTGTTTTTAATCCACCCAATTGAAAAACTGATTTTTTTATTCTTCTAAAAGGAATATTGTCAAAAAAAGAAAAATTCCAATAACTTACCATTGGCCCTCCATAACTAATTGAAACAATACCTAATTTTCCTTTCATAGCGCCTGGCACAGGATAACCATAATTTTTAAAAAATTTGTTACCAGGTACAAGAGATCTATACGAAAAAAACCATTTTGGATGCAAAACCCAATCTATCCAGTTTTCTAAAATAGAATTTAATCTAAGGTTATGACAAGATCCAATTAGCATCATTACAGAGCAACTTTCTAACCTTTTTCTATAATCCAAAACTAATTTAGGTGGCGGGTTAATATTTTGATTGTAAAAAGGTAATTTTTCTTTTTCATCGAATAAATTTACTAAATCAATTTCGTGACCAATTTTTTGAGCTTCATCAATAAAATTATCTCTTACAGCAGCATTAAAAGAATTTTTTGTATTATGATGTCCAAATGCAATAAAAATTCTGGTCATAACTCTTTTATAAACTTATTTTTTTTTAATAAAAGCGATTATTTCTTTTAATCTGATAAATTTTACTCCAAAAATAAATCCTAAGCCAATCCCATACCATGCAGCTCCAGCTAAACCGTAACCATCTATAGATATATCAACTTCATAATAATTTTGAATTTTTCTCACAAAATAATAAAAAATTAATGAACCGATCAATCCATCTATAAAAAAAAATTTATCAATTTTTCTCATTATCCTCTTTTTTATCTTTCCATAAAAACATACCTGTGCCACCACCTATAAGTAATGCAGATACTATCCAGGAACTTTCGTGTTTAACAAAAACTGTTAAAACTCCAGCAAAAACTATTAGTATTCCTAAAGTACTATTTTTCATTCAAATAAATTGTATTGCAGTTAGCACTATATTATATTAATCTTATAAAACCATCCACATGGTGAAAAGTGGCTCATCTACATGAGTTAAAAGTAGGTTGAATAAATAACACAGGAGGGTCTATGAATAGACATTCTAAAATGTTAAAGGAATTCAGCCGAAATAAATCACAGGCTGAATTAATTAACACAATGGAAAAGTCCAGGAAAGCGGTAGAGATAAACGCTAACGGAACTTCAGGCTATAAAATAAAAGCTGGCTCCAATTCTGGAAAAATACTTAATCACTTAAGAAAAACAGCCAAAAATATTTAACTTTTGTAGGGGTAGGAACAACCTACCCCCTAAGGCTAAATAAAATGATAGCCAAACCATTTTATAAATTATAAAAATAATTAAAATGGAATCATTATTAATTTTATTAATTTTCTTTCTCATCATAGCAAATATAGGCACAATATATATTTTGTTTAGAAAAAAAAATAATAGCAACCAAGAAGTTAATCAAATTTTTAAAGATGAGGTGAGTTCTTTAAAAAATTCTTTCAGCGAGTCTTTTGGATCTATGAGTAAAGAAATAGCTAAAGATATGACTGGAGCTTTAACAAAAGTGGATGAGAAAGTTTCAGTATTTAATCAACAAGTGAGAGATTTGAATAAAAGCCAAGACAACTTTAGTAAAATTTTAAGTGGAGTCAAAACATACGGAACACTAGCTGAATTTGGACTTGGAGCTCTTTTAAAAGATTTACTTCCAACGTCACAATTTATTTCAAACGTGAAAATGAGAGAAGACACTTCTGAAACAGTTGAGTTTGCAATAAAATTACAAGATGTTTTACTTCCTATAGACAGTCATTGGCCTGTAGAAAAATATAAAGCTATTGATGATGCTTACAATGCTAATGACAAGGAAGCGCAAGCAGAAGCAAGAAAAGATTTAGCAGCAGCTTTTAGATTAAAAGCTAAATCAGTTAACACAAAATACATAGCTCCTCCAAAAAGCACAGATTTCGCAATTATTTACGTTCCTACAGAAGGACTATTTTCGGAAGTCTCTAGCTACAGAGATCCAAAAACAAAAGAACTGTTGTTACAGGAATTAAGAACTAAATACAAAGTGACAATTTCAGGACCAAATACTCTATCAGCACTGTTACAATCTTATCATTTAGGATTTCAAACTTTAAAGGTTCAGCAACATGCTACTCAAATCTATAGTGACTTAAGAAATATAAGTTCTAGATTTGAAAAGCATTTTGAAGGCATAAAAGATCTTAGAAAAAAATTAGAACAAGCAATGACCGTTACAGACAGTTTTGGAAGAGATGCTAGGTCTATAATGAATACTCTTGGAAATATCAAAGATCCAGACGAAGTTACTGAAAATATTTCTGATAATAAAGAAAAAATAAAAATTTTAAAATAAGAATGAAAAACGGTAGGCTTAAAATTAATGGCTAACTTTGTTTTTTATGATTTTGAAACAAGTTCCTCAAATAAATTTTGGGGACAAATAATCCAAATCGGAGCAGTATTAACCAATGACAAGCTAGAGGAGCTTGATCGATTTGACTCTAGGTGTAGATTAAATCCAGGTATTATTCCTGAAGCAATGGCACTAATAGTTAATAAGTCATCACCAAAAATATTAAAAAATTCAAATCTCTCCCATTATCAGATGATAAGACAATTTGTAGAAACATTAAATCGATGGGGAAAAGCTACTTATATTGGATTCAATTCAATTGAATTTGATGAAGAATTTTTAAGAAATACATTATTTCAAACTCTAGAATACCCATACATTACAAGTACAAATGGTAACAAAAGAGGAGATATGTTAGGATTAGCTAGAGCAGCTAATTTTTATTATCCTAATACACTTAAGAATTCCATTAATGAAAAGGGAAATGCTGTTTATAAATTAGATCAGATGGCACCATTAAATGGAATTGAACATGGCAATGCCCACAGTGCTATTGGCGATGTTATTGCTACAATTGGAATAGCGAAACTTATTGCTGAAAAAGCCCCAAATGTTTGGAAAGCAAGCATGCTCACTATAGAAAAAAATCAAACACTTGATTTAATAAAAAAAGAGACTTTATTTTGTACAAATGAATTCTTTTATGGAAAGAGCAGGCCATTTGTTCAGACATTTATTTGTCAACATCCAGTTTATCAATGGCCTTTATGCTTTGACTTAAAACATGATCCAAGCATTTATTTGAAAATGTCAATTAGGGATTTAACAGATTCGATGAAAAAACAACCAAAATTTTTACGAACGGTTCGTAATAATAAACATCCCATTTTAATGAACTCTTCCTATGCCGAACAGTTTGATGATTACAAAATGATAGGTATGGCAAAATTAGAGGAAAGAGCAAAAGTAATTAAAAAAGATAAAGAATTTGCAAAAAAAATATCAACTATAAAAGAAGCAGAAGCAGATGAAAAAAGGCAATTTAAATCACAAGAAGACCTTCTTAATGAGGAAAGTATTTATGCTAAGTTCACCTCAGTGGAAGATAATAAGATAATGCCTGAATTTCACAAGGTAGGTTGGGATAAAAAATTATCAGTTTTGTCCAAATTTAAAGACGAAAGACTTAAATATTTTGGAAGAAAACTTCTCTATATTGAAAAACCTGAAATGTTGAGCAAGGCTGATTACAATTTAATTCATAAAGATACAGCAAAAAAACTTTTGAGCACAAATAATGAAAAATGGAACACAATTCCTAGAACTTATTCTGAAATCGATACTCTTAGGGCTAAATTCGAAAAAGAAGGGCAACCTGAGAAATTAATTATTTTAGATGAGATTAACGCATACGTTGAAGATTTAGAAAAAATTTACTCTTCTGCATAGTTGACTTTAACAAAAAAATACTTAAAAAAAATGTATGGCAACAAAACCAGTCACTGATACAAATTTTGAAACAGAAGTAATAAAAGCAGAAAAGCCAGTTGTGGTGGACTTTTGGGCTGAGTGGTGTGGCCCATGCAAACAAATTGGTCCAGTGCTTGAAGAGATTTCAGATGAAATGAAAGATCAAGTAGTTATTGCGAAACACAATATTGACAACGAACCTAACACTCCTACAAAATATGGAATAAGAGGAATACCAACTATGCTTTTATTTTCTGGAGGAGAACTAAAAGCGACTAAGGTTGGAGCAACTACTAAATCGAACATAGTTTCTTGGATTAAAGAGAATATTTAGTTTTGATTCAAAATATTTCCACAGTTATATAAACTACCAAAACAGACAATAAGTTTTTTTTTCTCGTCACTTATCTTTTTTAAGGCATCAGCAAAATTATTGCTTATCTCAGAATTAATCTTATTTTTAATCGCTATCTTTTTTAATATTTTTGGTGACACAAAACTATTTTCATTTTCAATTGGCATGGTAATAACTCTTTTAAATATATTTTTAAACTCCTTAATAAATAAATCTGGCTCCTTATTTTTTGTCATAGCCCAAATACCATATTTTGGTAATTTTATTGTTTTGAGATAGCTGGAGAGATTTTTTGCATCAGCAAGGGCATGAGCTCCATCAATCATAATAAGCTCATTTCGATGTAGTTTACTTTTAATTTTTCCTTTTCTCAAATATTGGAACCTTCCTGGGAAATAAAGATTAGGTAAAGTTTTAATTATTATTTTTTTACTTATTTCTAAATCAAGAGCAATTTTAATTGCGTGACATACATTTTCAAACATACCCTTAGAAAAGACGTTATTAGTGTTTAATTTAATTTTTGTCGTTTTATCTTTATAAAAAAAGAATTTACCTCTTTTAATGAGTTTCCATTTATTTGGATAAACAATCTTACTTCCATTTTTTTTTAAATGATTTTTAATTTTTTTAATGACGTACGGTGTTTGCTTTCCTATATAGATATTTGTGAAATTACTAAGATAAGCTACATCTTCTTTTATAACCTCATCTAAAGATTTTTTTTTTAAAAAATTTAAATGCTGTTTATTGATATTTGTACAAATCTGAAGTTTAGGAAAATCAATAATATTAGAACAATCTAATCTCCAAAGAGCACCACATTCCATAATATTATAATCCACATTTTTCTTAGAAGCATTCAAGACATAGACTAAAGTAAGAACCTCAAAAATTGTTAGAGGAATTTTTAGTTTTTCTATCTTTTTTATCGTATTTTTAATTTCACTATAATTAAGATAACCATTCTTTATATAAAATCGTTCCCTGATATCTCTGAGTGAAGGCGATATGTAAGTTGTAACAGTTTGTTTATTAGCTTCAATAAAACTTTTAAGACAAAATAGTGTTGTAAACTTTCCAGACTCTCCCAAAACAGAAATAACGTTATTAAGTTTTCTTTCAGGATTACCTAAAAGTCTTAAGGCAAGCTTTATTCTTTTAAGACCAAAATTTACTGATTTATTAAATAATTTATGATTAGCTAGCTGATTGTAAAGATTTATCGACTGTGATGACATTTGAGAGATTACTATTAGCTTGTGTCTCATGTTTTTTCAATAAAACATTTAGAAGTGTTCCTATTGAAGAGTTTAAAAATTTTCTTTCCACGATGATATCTATAAATCCATGCTCTTTTACAAATTCTGCAGTTTGGAATCCCTCTGGAAGATTTTCTCGAACAGTATCTTTTATCACACGAGCACCAGCAAATGCCACCATCGCAGCCGGTTCTGATATGATTATATCTCCTAACATAGCCCAAGATGCAGTAACTCCTCCAGTTGTAGGATTTGTTAATATTACAATAAAAGGTATATTATTTTTTTTTAATTCATTTACCGCTAGAGTTGTTCTAGTCATTTGAGCAAGTGCGATACAACTCTCCTGCATTTTTTGTCCCCCTGAACAACTAAAAAATATATATGGAGATTTTATTTCTATAGCCTTTTGGGCTCCAGCTATAAAAGCTTCACCTGAAGCAGCTCCAAAAGAACCTCCCATAAACCTGAAATCTTGAGCTCCTACTACAACATCAATATTATTTACTTTACCCTTTGAAATTAAAATAGCATCATCTTGCTTTGTTTTTTGTCGAGCTTCTTTCAACCGATCAATATATTTTTTACTATCAACAAAATTTAATGGATCATCTTTTGGCAATGGGGCTTCTATTATTTCATATTCTCCATTATCAAAAAAAAGCTGAAATCTCTCTCTACAAGATAATTTATGATGAGCACCACATTTTGGACAGCAATTAAAATTTAATTTTAAGTCTTCCTTATAAATTAAATTTTTACAACCGCATGTTGTCCAAAGTGTTTCGTCCTCTTTAGAAGATTTTTTTGTAAAAAGGGACTTTATTTTTGGTTTTATAAATTTGCTTATCCAATTCAAATTATTTTCCTTTTTAATACTCTTACCATTTTATCTAACTTTGTGACAGGATTTTGTCTAATTTTTATTGAGTTAGCAATAGATTTACACAACATACTACCAACTACAAGCCCATTAGCTGATTTAAGAGAGGATATAGTTTTGTCAGTGATTCCAAAGCCTATTACGATACTTTTTTTTGGATTAATTTTCTTTATAGCATTATAATTTTGAATGATTTTTTTAGCTGAAACTTTGAGTTTGCCGCCAGTAGTAGACAACATTGAAATATAATAAATCATGTCATGAGACTCTTTTATTATCTTTTTCATTCTTTCTTTTGATGTAGTAGGAGATAATAGTTGAATAAAATTTATTGACTTTTTTTTACATTTTTTTGCAAAATTTCTATTTTCTGGGTACGGCAGGTCAACTATTATAAGCCCATCTACTCCAGATGAACTACACTTTTTTAAAAAATTATCTTCTCCATCTTGATAGATTAGATTAAAATAGCCCATCAAAATTAGTGGCTTATCTGAATTTATTGTTTTGAATTTTTTTACTATTTGAAAGACATCTTTAAGTTTGATTCCATTTTTTAGAGCTCTATGTGAACTACCTTGAATTTGACCACCATCAGCTATTGGAGTGTTGTGTGGGAAACCAAGTTCAAGAATATCTGCATGTTTTGAAATTGAATTTAAAATTTTTAGAGAATTTTTTTTAGTATTATCGCCTGCGACAGTATAAGTAATTAGTGCTGCTCTTTTTTCTTTTTTAGATTTTTCAAAAGCTATAGCAATTTTAGACTTCATCTAATATATGAACCTAATTTTTGTTTAATAATATCTCTGTCTTTAAGACTATCTCCACATGAATTCACAATAATTATGTCTGAAGATTTTAATTTTGGAGCAAGTCGAATTGCTTCATGGAACGCATGAGAGGGCTCAAGAGATGGTGAAATGTTTTCTAATTTAGATACCAATTGATAAGCTTTCAAAGCCTCCTCATCGCTTGCAGAGGTATATCTTGCTCTTTTTGCATCCTTTAAAAAACAATGCAAAGGAGAAATTCCTGGATAATCTAAGCCTGCAGAAATAGATTCTGTTGAACCTATTTGACCCTCTTTATCTTGAATAACATATTGAGCTGCGCCATGTAAAATTCCAATTCTAGATCCATTAGTTAATGGAGCTGCATGTAGCTTGCTATTTTTTGGACCTCCAGCTTCAATACCTATAAATTCAGCGTCAGTATCCATAAACTCATTCCAAAATCCCATAGCTGAGCTTCCACCACCAACACAATTTAAGAGCTTCATCTTTTTTGGAATTTTCCCGAATTCCTCCTCAATTTGTTTTTTTAGTTCTCTAGATATTTGAGCAGTGCTCCAAGCACATATCTTAATAAATATATTAGGTCCCACAGTTGACCCGACACACATATGTGTTGTATCACAATTTGAAACCCAGTATCTCATACATTCACTAACTGCATCAACCAATGTTTGACTCCCAGTATTTACTGGAATGATCTTTGCTCCATTTTTTTTCATGGCATCAACATTTGGTTTTTGCCTCTTAATATCTTTTGTTCCCATAAATATTTTACATTTAAGACCGAATTTTTTAGCAGCCATAGAAAGCATTTTCCCGGCGTATCCGGCTCCAGTATCACCTACGATAAATTTTTTACCAGCCTTTTTTGCTATTAAACAGTGTACTGTTGCATTATAAATTTTATGTGCACCACCGTTAGCTTCGGAAACTACTTTAGCGTAAATTTGAGCACCTCCTAAGTGATCTGTTAAATTTTCTAATTTTATAAAAGGAGTAGGAGCTCCCACATATGTTTCAAAATAATGATCTCTTTCTTTTAAAAATCTATTATCTTTCCTTAATTTTGCAAATAGTTTTGTAAGATCATCTATTGGTTTTTTTAGTGTTTCTGGAATAAAATTTCCTCCAAATTTTCCACCATACATAAAGTTTTTGTCATGTTGATCAATTAAAGGAATATTTTTTTTAATTTTCATGATTTATTTTATTAATTTCATTAATAAATTTTTTAATTTTATCGATATCTTTTACTTTATTTGTCTCTAAAGCGCCAGATACATCAACAATATCAGTTAAATTTGAGAGTTTTTTTAGATTATTTATATCGATATTTCCAGCGAGCATTTTTTCTTTATTTGTTTTAACGGATTTTATCCAATCAAAATTCCAACTTAAACTTTTTTCAAGCCCTGAACTATCCCAAAGAATTATGTCAGATTCTTTTTCGATGTTCACGTATGAATCTACATCTTTTTGACTTTTAACTTGAATAGTAGTTATTATTTTTTTTGAAAATTTTTTCTTAATATGGGCAATTAATCCATTGTCATATTTTCCATATAATTGGAAATAGTCGATATTTAATTTAGAAAATTTATTTAATTCTTTCTCACTTGGATTAACTAAAACTGCTACAAATTTAGATTTTTTTTTATCTAGTCTGGAAAATTCAGAGATAGTTTTAAAAGTTATGTATCTATGGCTTTTAGGATAATTTAAAATGAAACCGCAAAAATCAGCACCATTTTCTACACAAGTTTTTACATGATCTATTTGAGTAAGACCGCATATTTTTACTTTCATCTTTTTTTAATTAAGTGAATTTATTAGTTTTTGAATATTTTTTTTTATATTACCCTTGGTGACACTTCTTCCTATCACAATACCCGTTGCACCATTCTTAAAAGCTTGAGATGGAGTCAAAACACGTTTTTGATCTTGAGATTTATCTCCCTTGAATCTGATGCCAGGTGTTATAATTTCCATTTTTTTACAAATTTTTTTTATATAACTTACCTCCTGACCAGAGCAAATTATACCATCAAGCTTTGATAGCTTTGCTAGCTTAGCTTGTTTTTTCACAATTTCTTTTAAAGATCTAGTGTGTCCTATTTGTTTTAATGATTTCTCATTTAAGCTAGTAAGAATAGAAACACCAAAAATTTTAAGTTTTTTAAATTTTTTATTTGCAAACTGTTTCACCGCTTTAATTGTTTCATACCCAGAGTTTATATGCACTGTAATATAGTTTACATTTTTAAGATCTTTTATAGATCTCAAAGCAGCTAAACTAGTATTAGGGATATCGTTTATTTTAAGGTCTAAAAAAATTTTCGAAGTTTTTAATTTAGAAATAAAATTTCTTCCTTTTTTAGAGTAAAAAAACTCTAAACCAAACTTAAACATTAAGTTTAGTTTTTTGTGTTTAGACAATCTTACAATTTTTCTTGCTTCTTTGATACTAGATGTATCGACAGCTATAAATATTTTTTTCATTAGTTTTGATTTAATCTATTTTTTAAATTCTTACTCATTTTAAATCTTATCTTGTTTTTTTTAGGCACATATATTATTTCTCCTGTCTTAGGGTTTCTAGCAGAATTTTTTTCTTTAATTTCTTTCAAAAAAAAAGTTCCAAAGGACCTTAGTTCAATGTTTTTTTTTGATTTTAAAGCTTTATTGATAGAGGATGTAAAGGTGTCAATTATGACTTCAATCTGAGAAATATTTAGTTCTTTGTATTTTTGTCTTAATTTCTTAACTATATCTTTCCTGGACAATTATTATTCTTCTTTTTTACTCTTTTTATTTTTACTTCCTAGTGATTTTGCTTTTTCAAATATACTTTTTAATGTTGCCCCCGATTTACTAGCTCCCTCACCAAATTTTGCAACAAGACTTTTCTCTTCATCTATTTGAGCAGCTTTAACACTTATCTTTATTTTTCTTGTTTTAATATCCAATTCAGTAATTTTAGCATCCAAGGCATTACCCGGAGAAAAGACCTCTGGTCTTGCATCAGCAGCATCTTTCGCAAGATCAGTTTTCTTTATGCTAACGATCAATTTCTTATCTTTATCTATAGACACTTTAACTCCTGATTTTAAAACTTCGTGTACTCTTGTTGTAATAATGTCGCCAACTTTCTTTTTATTGTCATTGAACCATTCCATTGGGTCTTTATCCAATAATCTTTTTGAAATTTTAATTTTTTCATCTTTAATTTCTAAAATCTTGACATCTATAATTTCACCAGCCTTAAATTTTTTTAAATCTTCAACATTTTCATTATAACTTAATTCTTTATAATGAAGCATTCCTGTTAACCCTGTATCAAATTCTCCAAAAATAGCTTTATCTGTAATATTTTTAATTTTTACTTTATATATTGAGTTCATATTTTCAGTTAATTTACTCCATGGATTTTCTAAAGTTGCTTTGTAAGATAAGGAAATCCTTTTAGCGTCTTTATCAATATTGACTATTTTTATTTTAATATTTTGAGATACAGATAAAACTTTACTTGGTTGAATATTCCTATTTGACCATGACAATTCACTATTATGTATTAAACCTTCAACTCCTTCTTCGAGTTTAACAAAAACACCATAGTCCATAAGCTTAGTACATTCTCCATCGTAAATTTCACCTACTTTATACTTCTTAGAAAGATTTTCGTATGGATCTTCTGTTAATGCCTTTATCGAGGCAGACACTCTATTAGTCTTTGTGTCTATCTTTGTAATTTTAACTTTTAGTTTTTGTCCTATCGTCACCAGATCAGACGGTTTTTTTACTCTACCATAAGATAAATCACTTACATGAAGCAAAGCATCTACTCCATTTATATCCAGAAAGATACCCCAGTCAGTTATAGCTTTTACTTTTGCATCTTCTACAATATCTCCCTCTTTAATATTTTTTAGAGCCTCTAAAATTTCTGCATTCTTACTTTTTTCTAAAACTGCTCGTCTGCTCGTACATACATTCCCTCTATTCTTATCTATTCTTGTTGCAATTACTTTAATCGGCGTATTCATCAAATGATCCACTCTTTTTAAAGGTCTAACATCAACCTGAGACGCAGGCATGAACGTAGGAAGTCCATCTACGGTACAAATGAATCCACCTTTTACTCGACCAGTAATATATCCAGTGAGCTCCTCTTTTGTTTCGAAAACTCTTTCCATTTTTTTCCAAGCGGTCATTCTTCTAGCTTTTTCTCTAGAGATTACTATCTCACCTCTGAAACTTTCAATTCTTTCTAAATATACATCTATGTTAGAGCCTACTTTTAGTTTTTCGAGCTCGTTATCATTTTTAAACTCTTCAATTGGGATCATTCCCTCCATTTTTGCTTTACAATCAACAACGATAAAGTTTTTTGTTATTTCAGTGACTGTTGCTTTGATGATTTCGTTTTCTTTAAGTTTACGATCTTTAAAATCTTTATCTAAAAGGCTTTCAAATTCTTTATTTGAAGAGCTTTTTGTATTATCTGGACTTGGTTCTACTGCCATATTTATGTTTAATTTCTCCGTTCACAGCCCTGGACATTTTATTAACCATTGCTGAAATACCTAATTTTCCGGTGTCGATTTCTAACGCATCTATATGTTTGAGTAAAGGACTATGTTTTCTTTTTTTGTCACTTGAATCGCGCATTTTTAAGGACTTTTTTACTTCTACAAAAGTGATCTTGTATTTCTTTTTTTTTAATTCCAAGTATCTTCTTCTGGCAGCTATATCTAAATTACATTTAAAATAAAATTTAACATCTGATTTGGGTAAAATTTTTGTAGATATATCTCTACCTTCGATTATACATTTTCTATATTTCTTTGAAAATTTAATTTGAAAATTTTTAAGAATAGTTCTTATTTTATTATTCTTTGCTATCTCAGAAGTGTACTCAGATACTTTTTGACTATGTAAGTTTATATTTCTTAATTTGGACAAATTTAGATTAGCAAATTTTTTTTTTAAAAAATTAACTTTATTTTTAGGTTTATTTTTCAACAATAAATAACCCGCATATCTGTAAAGCTTTCCAGATGATAAAAACTTCAAATTATATTTTTTGGCAATTAATTTAGCTCCAGTGGTTTTTCCACTTGCTGCACCGCCATCACAACTTATTATAAAGTTATGTATTTTTTTTAACTTCAAATTTTCCTCCAATTTGTTTTATAATTTTTAAAAAGTTTGGCGAAGACGTATTCACTGTACCAAAGTCTTTAATTTTTGATCTAATTCCGGTCGCCAACGATAAAATCATCGATGACATACATATTCTATGATCCCCAGTTTTCCCAACCGTGATAATCTTTTTTTTCTTAATATGAGATCGGCCGTAAATTTTTACATTTCCTTTTTTTTCAAGCATTTTCACACCAACTTGTTTTAATACTTTTTTCATTTCTAGAATTCTATTTGATTCTTTATTTTTTAATTCTGACAATCCTTTAAATTCAGAAATACCTGGAATTAAAGCAGCGAGAACAAATAAAATTGGATATTCATCAGCTGTAGAAGGGTAAAGTTCTTTAGAGGCTTTTATTGGTTTTAATACGCTGCTTTTAACAATTATATCTCCTACAGGTTCATTATTATTTTTTCTAATATTTAAAAATTTTATTCTTGCACCTCTTTCTTTTAACAAATTATAAAAACCTATTCGCGATGGATTCAGTCCAACATTTTTGATTTTTAAAATAGAATTCTTCATTAAAAGCGTAAGAGCTACAAAAAACGATGCAGAGGAAGGATCGCCAGCAACACTTATCTTAAAATTGCTTATACTTTTTCTACCTAAGATTTTAATATTATTTTTATTTAAAACAATGACTTCTCTATTGTTTTTCAACATCCTTTCACTATGATCCCTACTTTTTTTATTCAAATTAATATTTGTATTACCGTAAGAATTTAACCCTGCTAATATAACGGCACTTTTAAGTTGGGCGGATACATCTGACTTATAATAAATTCCTATAGGCATTTCTGACGAAATAACTTTCAATGGAAAATTAAATTTATCTTTAGGATGAAAATTTGCTCCAAATTCTTCCATGAGTATAATTAGCTTTTTCATACTTCTTTTATTTAAAGAATGGTCTCCTTTTATAGTTACATCTATATTAGGATTTGACGACAAAATACCTATTAGCAATCTAGCTAACGTTCCACTATTGCCACAATCGAGTATAGTTCCTTTTTTACAAAAATAAGACCCAAAACCTTTACCAAAAACTTCATATTTTTGTTTTTTTATTTTTTTTATTTTAACCCCAAGTTTTCTCAAGCAATTAATTGTTGAGTTTACATCTTCAGACTCGAGAACATTAGACAATTCTGAAATTCCTTCACCTATAGATCCAAAAAGAAATGCTCTAATTGAAATTGATTTATCACTATCAACGTTAATTTTTTTATTGTAATTTTTTAAGACTGATGAAGTGTAAACAGAAAAATTTTTAGGTGACATTTTTAGCTGAAATTAGTACCAAAATATTTTTCTATTGCCTTTGATGATTTAAGTAATTCACTTGGGGTACCCTCAGCTATTATCGAATTTTCAGAAATTACATATGCTCTATCTACAACATCAAATAAATTTCTTACTTGGTGATCGGTAATTAAAACTGCACAACCCTGTGATTGAATTTTTAAAATATATTTTTGTATGTCTTGAACTACAATTGGGTCTAAGGCTGCCATAGGTTCATCTAATAAAATAACGTTTGGTTTATTAATCATTATTCTTGCCATTGCCACCCTTTTAGCCTCACCTCCAGATAAAACTGCAGCATTAATATCTCTTAAATGTTGAAGATTAAATTCATCTAATAACTTTTCTGTTGTCGCTATTTGCTTTTCTGGATCTTTAATAGCTATTTCTGCTACACCTAAAATATTTTCCCTTACACTTAAGTCAAATAAACTTCTTTGTTGCGGCATGTAACCTAACCCAAGTTTTGCTCTTTCGCTTATTGGAAGTTCATTTGCAGCTTTATTATTTATTACAATCTGTCCACTATCTACAGAATGTATCCCACAAATTAATTCATACAATGTACTTTTTCCACATCCATTAGGACCTAGCACTCCTACAATCTCAGATCTTTGAATACTCATAGATAGTTTTTTAAGAATTGGTCTGCCGTCAAAAGACTTTGTAATATTTTTCAGCTCTAAAACTGGTTTATTTTTTTTAAACTTTATTATTCTAAAACCTTTTTTCATTGACTATAAAGATTAACATTAATTTGTTCATTCGCAAACATAGAAATATCTAGAGTTTGTTTTGTAAGGTCAAAATTTAATTTATCTGCTGCTATTTTACCTTTAATACCTTCTCCAAACACATTTCCCCAAATATTGAGCTGGTTTTTTGTATTTAAAAATTCAGCGTTGTCGGCGTTTAAAAAATGTTTTTCATAATCTAAATTTACATTCTTTTTAAAAATCATATCCAACGATTTATTATTATAAATTCCTTCATCAGAGTTAACGTAAAGTATTGTCCCATCTTTGAAATAAAAGGTTGCTTCTACAATTTGCATAAAAATTAGTTCTGGTTTTTCAACTTCAAATTCTGCTTTTTTAGATTTTAGAATATATCTATTACCATTTAGATCTAAACCAGAGTACTCGATATCAGTAAATTTATTTTTAATAGGCTCATTTGTATTACCGTTGTCTTCTATTTTTTGAGTTAATATTTTTTGTTGATCTTCAATCTTGATGATACTTTCACTTTTTTCTTTATTATAATATGTTAAATAAATTATAATTATTGCTAGCAGTAAAAGTGCAATTTGAATAACAAACAGCCTTTTTTTTCTCTTGGTCATTTCAATCCGTATTTTAAAAGTGAGTGAATATGAATTATTCCATTAAGTTTTTGCATAGATTTATTTCTTTTCTTATTTGAAGTCACAATTAAGCTGGTAATTTTCTTTTCATTCATTATCGAGAGAGCTTTTGAAGCAGGAGTGTTTTCATTAACAAAAAGAGGTTTCTTTGTCATTACTTTTTCTAATTTTCGCGATTTTGTAAAATATTTGATTTCTCTTCTTAAGTCTCCATCTGTAATTATCCCAACTACACAATTTTTTTTAAGCACCACGACCATACCAAGTTTCTTTGCGTTAATTTCTTTCAAAGCATTTTTTAAATTTTTATTTATGTCAATTACCGGCAATTTTTTTCCCCTCAGCATAATATCTTTTGCCAATAAAAGAGTTTGACCTATATTCCCGCCTGGATGAAAAACTTTAAATTTTTCTCTTGAAAACTTTTTTTTATACATTAGTGAAGTAGCTAAACAATCTCCTAGCATTAATGTGATTGAAGTGCTGGTAGTTGGCACAATGGAACCTAAACCTGCTTCTTTTACTTTTGGTAATATTATTTTTACGTCACTCGCTTTTAACAAAAGACTATCTTCTTTTGAAGCGACTCCAATGATCTTAATGTTAAATCGATTAGCGTACCTAAGCATATTAGTTAATTCAGCTGTATTTCCTGAATAGGAAAAAATTAATAAAATATCTTTCTTTTCTATTTGCCCCATATCTCCATGTAAAGCTTGAGCCGGATCACAAAAAGAACTTGGTACTCCCACACTAGATAACGTCGCGCTAATTTTTCTAGCAATTAATCCTGATTTACCAATACCTGCACAAATTATTTTACCTTTAGATGAAGCAATTAATTCAACAGCTTTAATAAAAGATCTATCAAAGACTTTATTAATCTTTTTAAGTTCAGCTATTTGAATTTTAGCAGCATTTTTTGCAACAGAAATATAATTTAATTTTACCATTTAATGTTCAAAAATATCAAATTTAAAACCAGTTTGATCCAATTCGACTCTAGTATCTAAAAAGTCTACACATCTTTTGAATAAGTTCATCCTATTTTCTCTTACTAACATCTTCTCTAATTCATTTTTAATCTTGTGCAAATAAATCACGTCATTTGCTGCGTATTCAAGTTGTTTATCAGATAAATCGTTTAGATTTTTATTCCAATCAGTACTGCTGAGTCTTTTATCTAAATTTTTGTTGCAGAATTCAAAAACTAAATTTTTAAGCCCATGAGCATCGGTGTAAGTTCTCACAACTTTTGATGCTATTTTGGTATCAAATATATTTTTCATTTTACACTTTAAAAAATATTCTATTGCATTTTTATCAAATCGTAAAAAGTGACCAATTTTTAAAATTTTTTCATCTTGCATTAAAGAAACCAAATTAGGTGCCTTGTAGTTCTCTCTGTTCGGTTGAATTATATATACTGTCCCTGCTTCATCACACAATTGTATCAAACTTAATTTATCCCTTTCGGGTATTTTTAATCCAGTTGCCTCTGTATCTATTGCTATGCTGCCTTTAATCGACTCAGCTACTTTGCTTGATATGTCTCCTTGAAATTTATGTATTTTCATATAATTATTCTAATTAACATGAACAGTTACCCAATAGCAACAATCCTAGGTGGTGGAGGATTTATAGGCAGATATCTTGTCAGAAATTTGACTAAGAATAACTATAGATGCATTATTCCAACAAGAAATCCATTTCAAAAAGGGTATTTGAAGACTCAATCTCCGCCAGGTTCGATCGAATTACTTGATTTCAAATTTGATAATTTGTCAGAAATAGAAAAATCAATTAAAAACTCTGATATCGTTATAAACTTAATTGGCATCTTATATGAAACAAGAAAACAGAAGTTTTTTAAAATTCACTCTGATCTACCCGACATAATTTCAAAAATTTGTTCAAAGTCTGGAGTTAAAAAATTTATCCATTTAAGTGCTATCGGCGCAAAAGCAGAGTCAAAATCAATATATCAAAAATCTAAATTTAGCGGTGAAGAAAAATCTATCCAAAATTTTAAAAATACAGTTGTAGTAAGACCAAGTGTAGTTTGTGGAACTGAAGATAATTTTACTAATTTATTTTCTAAATTGAGTTTTTCGCCAATTATTCCGATTTGTGGATATGATTATAAATTTCAACCAATTTTGGTGACTGATGTAGCTCAAGCGATTTTAAAGATTATCGGGGCAAAAGAAAACGATGGAAAAATTTATGAAATTGGAGGGCCTAAAATTATAACATTTGGAGATATGGTAAAATCTATAATGTCAGTGATTGGAAAAAAAAGATTCGTAGTAGAAATGCCAATGTCGATTGCAAAAATACAAAGTTCAATTTTAAGCTTACTACCGATCCCACCTGTTTTAACTAGAGATCAGTGTGAAATTTTATCAGAGGCAGATAACATTGTTTCAAACAAGGAGCTTACAATTGCTGATTTAAATATAAATCCAAAAGATGTAGAACAAGCTATGGAAAAATGGTTGTGGCGTTATCGTGATGGAGGGCAATTTGCAAAAGTAAAATGAAAAGTTTAAGTTTATTTTCAGGTTATATTTTTTTAATTTTAGCAATTATTACTGGCATTGCTTCTAATGGATTTTTAAAAACAACTGAAGGTTTTACTAAATTAAATCCCACTTTTTTTTGTGTAATAAGTATTGTAATTTGTTTATTT
>MDTB01040780.1_pt1 | contig 78484 bp, 72 predicted proteins | sample 811161 | NCBI WGS metagenome assembly MDTB01 (sample SAMN05326650, study PRJNA326480) | marine metagenome | isolation source: seawater | place: Mediterranean Sea | collected 2009 | reverse complement strand
GAACATGGTTGTCAGAACCCAGGGTGTTTTTGGCTGTAGTTGATAGACCCGTTCGGCATATTCCAGCTCGCCGCGCCGGTCGTTGTTCTTTTGTGATTGGATCAACAATCCACGAAGACCGAGAAAGGCGGTTTCGGGTCGTTCCAGCATACCCTTGAAATAGCGGGTAGCGGCCTCCTCATCGCCATTTAGTTGCGCTGCCTGCGCCGACAGTAGCATCGTCAGCGGCGGATCCTCCAGCAGCACGCCGGCGCGCCGCGCCTGGCGGTTGGCTTCATCGGGGTCGCCTGAGGCGACCGCGACCATGCCCTGGGTCAGTGCGCGATAGCCACGCTCGCGCCTTGATATCCGCAGGCTTTCGCGAATGCGGTCTGGCACATGTCCGACTGCGCGGAAAAAGCCGATCACGATAAGCGCGCTGATCAATGCTACAGTGGTTGAGAGAACAAAACGCCCGACCGACATTTCAATAAGCCACCCTTGCCATTCGATCGATACTATCCCCGGGCGTTCGCTGAACCAGATAGCCGCTGCGACGACAATGGCCAGCGCCGCGATGGTGGTCACGGTAAACCGAATCATGAACGGTCTCCCGCGACAGCGACGTTCAGGATGATTTTGTCCAGCGCTCGTCGGGTGCGGTCTACGGCCAGCCGGTTCCTGGCCAAATTGAGCCAATCTGCCGCCGCTGTGGCACCCGGTCCGGTCAGAGTCGAGAGCTCGGTGACCGCCGCAGTGAGGTCTCCGCCGCGGGCGGCCATTTCGGCACGGGCGACAATGGCATCGGCGCCTCGTCCTTTGCCGTCGATCCGGCGAATTGTCACCAAGTTGGCGAGTTTTGAAATCGACCTATCGATCCAGTCATTGCTCTTCGGCTGTCTGGTTGCTGCGACGACAGCTGCAACTGTGGCGGGCAGATGTCCTAACAGGTCGTTTTGCGTAGCAACTCCTGAGGACGCAAGAGGCTCTATCGGGCCAAGGATTGCGGCCACCGCCGGCGCCTCCCCGGCCGTCTCTTTAAGCCCCCGTATTTCTGTCGAGAAGGACGCATTGCCTGCGAGCGCATCGCGTAGTTTCTGTGCTGCAACTACGATAGCGCCGGGTTTTCCAGCCAGTAAAGCTGCCTTGCGCGCCTCATCTAGCTTATTTTCGAGCACCGAGATTTTGCCGTTGGCTTCATCGACGGTCGCGGTAAGCTTGGCCGCGGTATCGGCGCGCGTTGCCGCAAGTGTTTCCGCCTTCTGCTGTGCCGCCTCGGCCTCGGTCCGCGCTTCTGTTTCCTCTGTCAGAAATTTATTAAGCAAGGCGACCCGGCCTCTGAGCGCAGCGTTCTCGCCCGCTGCTGCGGCCCCTCCGGTATTTTTGGCGCGCATCTCGGCAAGTGCCTCTTCACCCTTGGCAATCAGGGCCGCCCCGTCGTCAGCCCGCTTTTTCATCTCCGCGATTCGTCTCCGTACCGCCGCGATCTTGGCATCCTTCGCCTGCAGCTTTGCCGACATTTCGGCAACCCGGTCGGCGAGAGCATTATTGTTTCGCTGCAAAGATTCTGAGAATCCAGCCGTGCCTGCAAGATGATCTTGTACCGCTGGGGGCAGGTGGTTGCGCCATGAAGGAAGCGCCGAATAGCCAACCCCAAGTACCACGATCACTGCAACAAGCGTCACCAATACCGTTCCGATCCATGACCGGGATGGGTTCCCGATGGGTGGCACTGCCGCGGCGACCTGCAGTTCAGTTGTGTCTAGTTCATTTTCCGCATCGGCTGCTGCTTGCGGTAAGGTGGATGACGGCACCGATGACCGTTCAGTTGGTTTGTCGGCTGAGGAAATGGCCGGCGGTTCCACAGGGGCACGGTAGGGTGCGGGTTGAATCATGGCACTCTCGCCCGGCCTTCCAGCATCCTCTTCTTTAGCAGTGCTTTGTAAAAACGGCTCCCCGGTCTTATCCAATCGGTCGAAATCAAGGGATTTGTGGACTTCGAGAGGGTTAGCGAAAGCGGTCGAGCTGTCCGGCCTGGTGTCCCGGGGCTCGGGGGTTGATTCTGAATTGTAAGTGCCGGCCACCGGCGTGAAGGTCGTAACCGGCGGTGAGCCGGTGGCCTCGAGTTTCGAAATGACCGATAACAGCGCCTCCGTGGTTGGCAGTTGTGCGGTGATGGTTTTGCCCCAGCTCAAACCGGCTATTTCTGACGCCACAGCCTCCGATAGGCTGATTGCAGTCAGGCTATTGCATGTTTGCGCAAGCCTCTCTTGTTCTACAAGCTTGGAAAAAATGCGGCCGGTGCGTGGCGAGAAGAAAAGCACGTAATCAAGTTTGCGGTCGCGAAGGGCTGACGTGGTCTCGTCATCAAGCACTTCTTTGGCCTTTGCTTCGTAAAGTGCTCGGCGCAGGCTCTTGAAACCCGCTTTATTCAGGGTGTCGGTAAGGTCTCCGGCGACGTTCGCGCCCGCAGGATGAAATAGAAGTCCGTCTGCTGGGTCCAAGCGGTCGATGACTAGCCGGGCGAGGTCCTTGCTGTCGCCCCGCGCGCTCTTGATGTCTACAAAACCGTTGTCTCGCGCAAGGTCTGCCGTCGAGTCACCTACTGTCAAAATGGCGATATCGCGCCGTGCTGAAAGACGCGAAAATGCGCGCACCCCGTTTCTACTGGTGAAAAGAATTGCCTGCGCCAAAGAAACTTCGTTTTCTATATTGGCTTGAGCGTATTCGATCCGCATCAATGGCGCCACAACGGCCTCTATGCCAAGCCGTGCCAATGCGGTGGCGGCATCCTCAGCATCTTCTTGCGGACGGGTAATAAGCGCGCGTTTGGTCTCTCGCTCAGTCATTGGCCACTTTATCGAAAAACCCCGGCCCCGCCCTCCGGCGAAGTTCAACCGCTGCATCTTCGCCCATCCGGGCCCCGTCCGACACCCCACCCCGGCGCTCTGTCTCGATCAGCTCGCCCCCGTCAGGGCGAACGATCGCGGTCCGCAAATACATATCGTTACCGTCTATCTCTGCCAGAGCCGCGATCGGGGTGCGGCAGGAACCGTCCAGACCTGCCAACAACGCCCGCTCTGCCGCCGAGCTTAAGACGGCCTGCGCATCGTTTAGGGGCGCAAGCAGGTCGGCGATGCGGCCGTCGTCCATTCGCCGTTCTATGCCGACAACGCCCTGGCAGACCGCTGGTAGCATTTCCTCGATCGCTATCGGTTGTGCACCGACATCGTCCCGCCTCAGCCGGTTTAGCCCGGCGACGGCCAAAAATGTTGCGTCGACCTCACCTGCCGATACCTTATTGAGCCTCGTGTCGACATTACCGCGCAGCGGCACAACCTTGACATCCGGCCGCTGGTGCAGGAGCAGCGCCTTTCGACGAAGCGACGCCGTGCCCACCGTAATACCCGACGCGAGGTCGGCGATCGTCTCCGCCCCGGGTGCGATCAGGGCGTCGCGCGGGTCCGCACGCGGCAGCAGGCAGTCTATGGTCAACCCGTCGGGAAACCAGGTTGGCACGTCTTTCATAGAATGGACCGCGATATCGATTGCGCCGTCTAGCATCGCCTCTTCAATTTCCTTTGTGAAAAGCCCTTTGCCGCCGACGTTGGATAACGTGCCCTGCTGGAGGCGGTCGCCTGATGTTCGGATGACTTCGATCTCGACTGAATCCTCGGCTGCAAGCTCGGGATGCGCTTCACCTAGCCGGCGGCGCACCTCGTTGGCCTGCCAGAGGGCAAGCAGGCTGCCGCGGGTACCTATACGAACGGTCGAATGGGTCATATGAAAGAAAGTACCTCAATAAGAAACGATTCGCTGCAGAATTCTCCGAAGATTCTGTCCCCGTAGTTGCCATTAGATTTCCTGATAGGTCGTTCCACAGGCGTGGAAATCCGGGCACCGCTGAGGTAGGCTCGAGGACCGCAGTAAATTGAATACGTAGAAATATCGATGATCGTCTTGGGGATTGAGACAAGCTGTGACGAAACGGCGGCGGCAATCGTTGCCGACAACCGCAGTATTCTGGGGAACGTTATCTATTCCCAGCTTGACGAACATAGGGTTTTTGGCGGGGTTGTGCCCGAAATCGCCGCCCGCGCACATCTTGATATTCTAGAAGACGTAATCCGCCGCACACTAGCTGAAGCGGGAACGGATGTCGGCGATCTTGACGGGATTGCGGCCACCGCTGGGCCCGGTCTGATCGGCGGCGTAATCGTTGGCGCCATGACGGCGAAGGCAATGGCGGCAACACGGAACCTGCCGTTTGTCGCCGTCAACCATCTTGAGGGCCACGCGCTGACGGCGCGGCTGACGGACGACGTGGCGTTTCCCTATCTGATGTTGCTGGTCTCCGGCGGGCATTGCCAGTTTCTCGCCGTCACCGCGCCGGGCCGGTACGAGCTCATGGGCGGAACCGTGGACGACGCGGTGGGCGAGGCTTTCGACAAATCCGCGAAGATGATGGGGCTCGGTTTTCCGGGCGGGCCCGCGGTGGAGACCGCTGCCCGGTTGGGGGACGCTAAACGGTTTTCCTTCCCGCGTCCGATGAAAGGGCGGCCCGGTTGCGACATGTCGTTTTCCGGCCTCAAGACCTCGGTGCGCCAGGCGATACTTGATCTACCGGGCGACAGCCTGTCCGAAGCGGATGCCGCAGATATCGCCGCCTCTTTTCAGGCCGCCGTGGCGGACGTGCTGGCGGACAGATGTGTCCACGCGATTGCCGCATTCGACGAAAAATACCCTGGCGGGAAAACCTTTGTGATTGCCGGCGGTGTCGCCGCAAATTCGGCGCTGCGGGAAAAACTGACGAGCCTGTGCGCCTTGCTTGGGTTTCGCTGTGTCGCCCCACCACCGGCCTTGTGTACCGATAACGGTGCGATGATTGCTTGGGCCGGGATAGAGCGGCTAAGGCTCGGCTTGACCGACGGGCTGGATTTTGCCCCTCGGCCACGCTGGCCGCTGGCGGAACTGCAAGGCGTGTCTACTTAACGCGCCGAACCGGCGCAGCGGAATCCGACAATGTTGGGGCCGATATCAGCCGAGTTGCTGTGTTTGTCGGCCGCGCGGAGGCAACAAAGTTTGTTGGCGCAGCCGCCACCCTTGTTGAAGACCCAGCACGACTGGTTCGGAGAGCGGCTCGTCGTCTATTCCCACACATCGTCTGCCATGTTGTGACTCCCAAAGGCCGGGAGGGCCGCCGGACATGATCCAACCCGGGCGGTTGTTTAGAGAACATCGGTTTGATCCGGTCTGAAGCAATCGTTGGTGTCGTAATTCGCGCTGCGCGTGGACACCCTTCCCCTCCACGGGGACGCCTCCTTTCCTGGGGCGAAACGCCCGCCATTAGTGCCTAGAAGGACGCATTTTTCGTCTGCCTCCGTCGGTAGGTGTTGGTCCCTCCAATCGCGGTAGGCGGCCGCATCAAGTCGGCGACGGATCGCAATTTGTCGGCCCAGACGTATCCGGTGCCATTGGAATACGAATATGTCATATGACCGGTGGCTTTCATTTGTGCTTAAAACTAGGCATCGGTGATCTCAAACTAGTCGATTTTGAAGCTCTGGACGCTGACCGAGCGTGCTTTCTCGTTCCCATCGTCGCCGGCGTCGCACATCAGGAGTGTGCCGCCGGGTGTAGCAACAGGAACGTTGGCAGCGGGCAGGCCCGCAAGAAGCATCGCGAGCACCGTAAATACCCGCCGAAAAATATGCGACATCATATGTCCGTGCGCTTTTGCATTTGCCCGGATCATCGTACATTGTCTACTTCAAACCTATCCATGGGAGTCGTACCATGACTGGCACAGAAGAATACCGCGGACATGCGGTTGTGATGCAACCCGGCCACGGGCCGAGCTTTTGGCAGCCGATGCCGGCTAACGGTCACGCTGACCCGATGCTTACGCCCACCAATACGAAGTTCAAGGACGTGTCGATGGGCTATCAGACCATCGGGGTGGGCGGCTATGTGCGCGAGCACTCGCACCCCGATCAGGTCGAAATGCAGATCTGTTTCAAGGGTAAGGGTCATGTTATAATTGATGGCGAACGTCACGATATCGTGCCGGGCTCATCGGCGTTTCTCGGCTATGACGTCAAACACGCGATCTATAACGACGGCGACGATGAACTAGTGATGTTGTGGGTGATCACGCCGGCCGGCTTGGAAGAATTTTTTGAGACCATCGGGCGGGCTCGCCGGCCCGGCGAGCCCTCACCTGAGCCGTTCGCGCGCCCCGCCGACGTTGTCGAAATAGAACGCGCCATGGGCATGAACGACACCTGATCCTGACCCATTAGAAAGACGGAGGCAAAAAGTGCCTAAAGTCGATATCGGCGACGCAGAGATTTTCTACGATGAATCCGGGTCCGGCGATCCGGTGATGTTCGTGCCGGGCCTCGGCGGCGGCGGTGCGGTCTGGGCGCAGCAGGTGCCTGCGTTCTCCGACCGCTACCGCACCATTGTCCACGACCATCGTGGCTGCGGACAGAGTACCTATTCGCAGATTCACTATTCGGTTGATCAGATGGCGGGGGATGCTATTCGCCTGATGGACACCCTCGGCATCGAACGGGCTCACTGGGTCGGTCATTCGACCGGTGGCGCGATGGGCCAGATTGTTGCACAGGACTACCCTGACCGGCTGGCGTCACTGGTTCTCAGTGCCACATGGCCGGGTCAAGATTCCTATTTCAACCGGGCGTTCGCAGCGCGAAAGTCAGTTTTGTTAGCTTCCGGCGTAGCGGAATATGCGCGTCACTCGATCTTGACACTGTTGCCGCCGTGGTACATTGCAGAGAACCCGGACCGGATCGATGAATTCGAAGGTTATCTCGCCTGCGTAGACCAGCCCGTCGAAATCATGGAGAGCCGCATCGACGCGATCTGCGCATTCGACCGGCGCAACCGCATTGGCGATATCCGCGTTCCGGTCCTGGTGATCGTCGCTGAGGACGACATGGTTACGCCGCGATATCTGTCTGACGAGCTGGCTCAGAATGTACCGGGGGCGGAATACGTGGTTGTTCCGACCGGTGGTCACTTTGTCATTCATGTCGAAACCGAAGCGTATAACAGCGTCGTTCGCGATTTCATCGACAGGCAGACGTTGTAAAATGAACGGCAACTCAAAATGAATGAAAGTGAAGCCAGCGCAAAGATCAGAGGGATCTTTCCGACACCGGTTGTCGAGTGTGTGATACCAAACTCGGCGGGGCTAAATTTTGAGCTGAAACAGCTAATTCTTGAACGTGAAAAATCGGATAAAGGCACACAGCACAGTAATCTTGGCGGCTGGCAGTCGGACTGGGAGTTCGAGAGCTGGGGCGCCGCGCCGGTCAAAACACTACTTGACGCCGCGCGCGGGATGGCGACCCAGATCACGTGTGACCGGGCGGGCCGCCCGGTGCCTGTCAACTGGGTCACTAACTCTTGGGCAAATGTGAACCGGGACGGAAATGGCAACGAGTTTCACACCCATCCCGGTGCCTACTGGTCGGCGAGCTATTATGTTGACGATGGGGGTATCGGAGATGATCCGCCGCTTGGCGGCGAGTTTGAAATCCAGGATCCACGCGGTGTGGCACCTGCCATGCTGGCGCCCAATCTCGCCGTTGCGATGCCGGGCGGCCAGTCGATAGGCGCTAGCGAACTGGTGCGCCCGCGAGCCGGGTTGATGTTGATCTTTCCATCTTGGCTATCGCACGGGGTAAGGCCTTATCGCGGTGGCGGGGTGCGTATATCGGTAGGGATGAATCTGACGCCCGCGCCCCAACCCCAGACCGGCCCGACCGCTGCATGATCTCGATTGTTGGGGCTGGCGCTTGGGGAACTGCGCTGGCGTTAGCCGGCGGCCGCGCCGGCAATCAAGTTACCCTTTGGGCCTATGAGTGCGAAGTTGTTACGGCGATAAACGACGGGCACGAAAATACGATCTATCTGCCGGGGGTTACTCTCGATCCCGTCATCCGTGCCACAGATGACATGGCACAGGCCGCGCGGGGGGACGTCCTGCTGCTGGCGGTACCGGCGCAACACCTTCGCGATACAATCGCCCCTCTCATCGGAAAGCTGGCGCCGGCAACACCGCTGGTCGTCTGCGCCAAAGGGATCGAGCAGGAAACACTCGCATTGATGAGCGAGGCGCTCGATGCGACCTTCCCGCAGCACCCCGTGTTCATTCTGTCCGGGCCCACCTTCGCGGCCGACGTGGCTGCCGGGCTGCCGACAGCGGTCACGCTTGCGGGTGCGGACCTGAACGCTGCACAGCAGATTGCCAACCGGTTAAGTTCCGACCGGTTCCGGCCCTATTCCGGCGATGATATCATCGGTGCCCAGATCGGCGGCGCGGTCAAGAACGTACTTGGCATCGCTTGTGGTATTGCCGAGGGGCGCGGCTTTGGCGACAACGCGAGGGCCGCACTGATTACTCGCGGGCTTGCCGAATTGAATCGGCTGTGTTTGGCCAAGGGTGGCAAGGCTGAGACCATGATGGGGCTGTCGGGACTGGGCGACCTAGTGTTGACTTGCACCAGCACGCAGTCTCGTAATTATTCGTTGGGCTTCGCCCTTGGCGCAGGCCGGACGTTGGCGGAAATTCTGGACGAACGGAATTCGGTTGCGGAAGGGGTCTTCACTGCCAGTGCCGCTGTCGCGCTAGCGAAAAAGCTCGGTATTGAGATGCCGATTGCCAGCGCGGTCGATGCGGTGATCAATCGCGATGCGGATATAGATATAGTTATCGAAGCGTTGCTGTCGCGTCCGCTGCGAGCTGAGGCAGATTAAGGAGAGGGGTGATGTTGCGGCATCCGATTACAGAAGATGATGTTCGGGCTTACGAGCGTGATGGCGTGGTCTGCATTCGTGGGCAGTTTGATGCGGGCTTGGTGAAAAAGGCTCGGAAGATCTGTGTCGAACATTCGACCGGGACGGCGCCGACCCTCGTCGCGGCGGACGATGCTGATGGCGGCCCGGGCCGGACGATTGTCAGCAGCCATATGGCACGCACCAGACCTGGGTTTATGGGACTGGTGCTGCGATCCCCCGCTGCAGAAATCGCCGCGCGGTTGATGGTCGTTCCGGAGGTCCGCTATTTCTACGATCAGCTTTTCATCAAGGAGCCGGGAACCCAAGCTCCGACCGACTGGCATCACGATCTTCCGTTCTGGCCGTTCAAAGGCAATCATATCGCCTCGGTTTGGATTGCGCTGACACCGGTCAATCAGGAAAATAGCGGGTTAGTTTATGTTGCCGGTTCTCACAAATGGAACACGCTCTACCGGCCAGACCCCGCGCCGCCGAGAGAGAATTTTCTGAAAGGCGACTCCGCAAATTTGCCGCCCTGCCCGGCCTTTCACAAGGAATTCAACAACCCCGAATACCGGTTTCTCAGCTGGGATATGGAATCGGGGGATTGCCTAGTTCATCATCCGTTGACCGTGCACGGGGCGGGACCGAGCGCGTCGCTGGAACAACGCCGGGTAGCGCTGTCGATCCGCTATTTCGGCGGTGATGCAAAGTGGGCGGCGCCGCAGACGGCATTTACGGTACCGGGGACGGAAAAGGCGGCGGCTGCGGGCCTGGTGCCTGGGGAATTCCCCTCTAATGAGGATATATTTCCAGTGATCTGGCGCGACAACGAGGCCGCAGGCACGGGCTGATAAACGCCAGGCCGTTTCCTTTCAGGCCTTGCTGATGTATTCACGAATGCATTGTGACGAGGGATAAGGCTGATGCAGTACTGGCTTTTCAAATCCGAACCTGGCGAGTGGTCGTGGGACGACCAGGTAAAAAAAGGCGTCGAACACTGGGACGGCGTCCGCAACTACCAAGCAAATAACAATATGAAGGCGATGAAGAGGGGCGATAAGGGCTTCTTCTATCATTCGGTCAACGAAAAGCAGATCGTTGGGATCGTCGAGGTGGTGAACGAACACTACCCCGACCATACCGATGAGTCGGGACGGTTTGGGATGGTCGATGTAAAAGCGGTCAAGCCTGTAAATACCCCGGTGAAGCTTGCCGATGTGAAGGCGGAACCGAAACTTGCCGATTTTGCGTTGGTCAAACAGTCGCGCCTGTCGGTCGTGCCGGTCGGCAAGGCGGAATGGAAACTTCTTTGCAAGATGTGCGGCGTCAAACCCTGAACCGGCGGGATTGAAGTGCGGATGATCGAGCCAATATATCTGTGCCGCTTGGATGATCTCGCTGATCCTGGGAGCAAAGGGTTCGAGGGCATTGACGGGCAGAAACCGTTTTTTTTGGTTCGCCGCGGCGCCGAGGTTTTCGGTTACCAGAATTTCTGCCCTCATTATGGCGCGCCGCTCGACTGGAAGCCGGATGCGTTCCTGTCCTACGAAAAAGACCATATCCTGTGTTCGATGCATTCGGCGCTGTTCAATATCGACGACGGGATTTGTGTCGACGGCCCCTGTCCCGGTCAGGGGCTGGAACCGGTGTTGTTGGCGATCGAGGACGGCAGGATATTTCTCGCGGAATGAGGCGCGGGTGATTGCAGCACCCGCCTCACCTGCCTTGCCCGTGATGCTATAAATAACGATAATTCAGTGCAATGGCGCGTAAACAGGCCGGTCACTTTAGGGAGAACACTATGTCAGAACACGATCTTTTTCCGGTCCCCGCCTACTGGGCGCAGCGGGCCCTGGTCGACGATGCGAAGTATAACGAGATGTATGCGCAGTCGGTCGAAGATCCCAAGGCGTTCTGGGGCGAGCACGGCAAGCGTATCGACTGGATCAAACCCTATACACAGGTAAAAGACGTTTCCTACGCGCATAAAGACGTCTATGTCCGCTGGTATCATGACGGCACTCTTAACGCGTCCGTCAATTGTCTCGACCGGCACCTGGAAAAGCGCGGCGACCAGACGGCGATCATCTGGGAAGGCGACGAGCCGTCGGACTCGAAAAATCTCACTTATCGCGAGCTGTATGAAGACGTTTGCAAATTCTCCAATGTGCTTAAAGCCAATGGGGCGGCGAGGGGCGACCGGGTTACGATATATTTGCCTATGATCCCGGAAATTGCCATCGCCGTGCTTGCCTGCGCGCGCATCGGGGCGGTTCATTCTGTCATTTTCGGGGGATTTTCGCCGGATTCCATCGCCGGGCGCATTCACGATTCGGATTCGAACATTATCGTCACGTCTGATGAAGGCGTACGTGGCGGACGGCCGATACCGCTCAAGGCCAATGTTGACGAAGCGCTGACCAAATGCCCGACCATCGAAAAATGCATCGTCGTTAAGCGTACTGGCAACGATATCGCTTGGGTCGATGGCCGCGATGTCTGGTATCATGAAGCAATGGCTCATGCCGCGCCTGAGTGCGCGCCGGAGGAAATGAACGCCGAAGACCCGCTGTTCATTCTCTATACGTCGGGCTCGACCGGCACACCGAAGGGCGTGCTGCACACGACCGGCGGCTACATGGTCTATGCGTCGATGACACATCAATACGTATTCGATTATCACGACGGCGAGGTGTATTGGTGCACTGCCGATGTCGGCTGGATTACCGGCCACAGCTATATCGTTTATGGTCCTCTAGCTAATGGGGCGACGACGTTGATCTTCGAGGGCGTACCGAACTATCCTGATTTTTCGCGCTTCTGGCAGGTCTGCGATAAACATGAGGTGAACATTTTCTACACTGCGCCGACGGCGATCCGGGCGCTGATGCGTGAAGGTAATGGCCCTGTCGATGCGACCAGCCGAAAATCGGTCCGCCTGCTCGGCTCGGTCGGCGAGCCGATCAATCCTGAGGCCTGGCTCTGGTATCACAATGTGGTCGGCAATGGCGACTGCCCGATCGTCGATACTTGGTGGCAGACTGAGACCGGTGGAATCCTGATCACGCCCTTGCCCGGCGCTACCGCGCTCAAACCAGGGTCCGCGACACGACCGTTCTTCGGCATTAAACCCGAAATCGTCGATGCGGACGGTAAAGTGCTCGAAGGCGCGACCGAAGGAAACCTAATCCTGACCGATTCGTGGCCGGGCCAGATGCGCACTGTGTACGGCGATCATGGCCGTTTCGAGCAGACCTATTTCTCGACCTATAAGGGCAAGTACTTCACCGGCGATGGCTGCCGCCGCGACGAGGACGGCTATTACTGGATTACCGGGCGGGTCGATGACGTCATCAATGTCTCGGGTCACCGGATGGGCACGGCGGAGGTCGAGAGCTCTCTGGTTGGTCATTTGGATGTCGCCGAGGCGGCGGTGGTCGGTTATCCACACGACATCAAGGGCCAAGGCATTTACGCATATGTCACCCTGATGGAAGGCCGGGAGCCGAGTGAGGAGCTACGCAAGGAACTGGTGCAGTGGGTGCGCAAGGATATCGGTCCAATCGCGTCGCCCGACTTGGTCCAGTGGGCCCCCGGACTGCCGAAAACCCGCTCCGGTAAAATCATGCGCCGTATTCTGCGCAAGATAGCCGCTAACGAACACGATAAGCTTGGCGACACGTCGACCCTCGCGGAACCTGCGGTGGTGGACGACCTGGTTAGCAATCGTCAGAACCGGTAGATGGGTAGAATGTGTTTTGAGGTTTTAAACGCTTGACGTTGGTGATCGTTTGATATCGCCGGGAAATTAGTAAATAAATATCGATTATAGATGGTGCAAATAAAAACATGTACCTGTCTGTCTGCAATAAAATATCTCAGGAAAGCCGACCAGTCGATTCGCTTCGGATTTCATAATATTTTCCTCCCAAGATTTTGAATTGCCTTCGAGAGGCTGGTTGAAAACAGTTTTTTATGAGCGGTTCCGGCAGGTTCTCTAGAAGTCTACGCAGCGCCCCGCTTTTTCCCAGTCACCGTAACGTGTGGGATCAGGGCCTTCGCGGCCGCCGATTTCCTTCGGCGCTCTTTTGCTGTCAGTTTTGGTGCCGGCGGGGCCAGGGGTGGCAGCATCTGACGCTGGGTTTTCGGCATCGGTCACGGTGAATAACTTTCCAGGTGTACACTTCATTTTACTTATATAGGGGGGGAGAACCGTTTTGCAATGCGGTGGCGCGGGCAAGGCTTTATTCGAAGGGGGTTAGCACAACCTAGGTAACGTCTGCAACTGGGGGGTTTAACCCAATATGTCCGTTATAAAGGTCCCTATCTTGCTCGCCAGCACAACGGTGCTGTGTGGCACCGTTGAACATATCGCCCAAGGTGCATACGCTTGGCTTTCCAGAGCGCTAAGCAAGCCAGAGCGCGGTTTGCAGATGATCGGAAACATGGAAGCGGAAGACAATTCGCCATTAATACGGAGATATAACGTCAATTCTCTGTAAGCAATGTAGAGCGATAGGTTATTTTCGCACTACCCCAACATTCAAAACCGGATTGCCACGCTGCACGAACTGGCGGTGCGCCTGATGCCAGTCCTCGGGGGTAGGGGAAGCGTATAACGCATTGTGCGTTGCGTACTTTCGGGTATCTTCCGCCGATGAACAATTCCTCCCAAACCCGGGCCGAACTCGGCACTATCGGTCTTTCAGCCCGCGAACGTGCCCATACCGTTCTTCACGAAGTGCTTGATCGCGGCCGGCCGCTCGACGAGGTGCTTGCCACTGACAAAAAGTTTGCCTGCCTGAATAACCGCGACCGCGCGTTTGCCCGCAACCTAGTGGCGACGACGCTGCGCCGTCTCGGCCAGATTGACGGGCTGATTGCCGACTGTCTTGATAAACCCTTACCACTCTCGGGGGCGGCAGCGCAAAATGCGCTCCGAATTGGCATCTGTCAGATACTATTTCTCGATACACAGACGCACGCCGCAGTAGATACCGCTGTGGCACTTGCTGGCAAGCGCGGACCGGAGAAGTTCAAGGGGTTGGTCAATGCAATTCTGCGGCGCATCGTCCGCGCCGGGGCAGCTGATATTTTGGCCGCCTTTCCCAACGGGCTGAACGTGCCAGAATGGCTGTGGAAATCGTGGTTTGCGTCGTTCGGCGAGGACACCGCTGTAGCCATTGCCGCGCAGCACATTGAGATCCCACCCGTCGATTTGACTGTGCGTGGTACTATTGCTGACGTGAATGGATGGGCCGCACTTCTGGGCGGTGAGCGCATAGGTGAGTCCAGCGTCCGGCTAACTGGCGCTGGTGATATTTCTTCGCTTGAAGGATTTAACGACGGTGCGTGGTGGGTCCAGGATGCTGCCGCTGCGCTGCCCGCACAGATATTGTTGAGCGCCGTTTCAGATGGGCGCGTCTGCGACTTGTGCGCGGCACCGGGCGGCAAGACGGCGCAACTTTCTGCGGCCGGCCTAGATGTGACCGCGGTTGATGTGTCGGGTTCCAGGCTCGGCACGCTTCGTGAAAACCTTTCGCGGCTGAAGCTGCCTGCTAATGTTGTCGAAGCCGATCTGCTGTCGTGGAAACCACACATCATATTTGATGCAATCCTGTTGGATGCGCCTTGCTCGGCGACCGGCACTATCCGGCGGCACCCAGATATTCCCCATCTCAAGACTGCCGCCGATGTGACTCATCAGACCGACCTGCAGCGGAAATTTCTGGATCACACTGCGGGCATGGTCGGACCCGGCGGGGTGATTGTTTATAGTGTTTGCTCTCTCCAGGAATCCGAGGGCCCGGGTCAGATTGAGGCATTTCTGAGGCGCAACGGAGCGTTCAGGCTGGATCCGGTCGGGGCGGCCGAGGTGCCGGACTTTGATGCCTGTATTACACCAGCAGGTGCGATCCGTGTTACGCCGGCACACCTCGCCGGTAAAGGCGGTGCCGACGGGTTTTATATTGCCCGGCTGTGCAAAATTGCCGGGCCATGAGATGCGCAGTTTGCTTGCCGCGACTCGCTCGAACTGATACCTAGACGCCGTGCAGAAACCGGTTAGAATCGCTCCTTCCATCCTCTCCGCAGACTTTGCGGCGCTGGGTGACGAAGTCCGCGCTATCACTCGCGCCGGGGCGGATTATATTCATGTCGATGTGATGGATGGTCATTTCGTTCCCAACATCACGATCGGACCCGATGTCGTGAAGGCTTTACGTTCTGCCAGTAGGAAGCCGTTTGATGTCCATCTGATGATTTCGCCGGTAGACCCCTATATCGAAGCATTCGTGGGTGCTGGTTCGGACATCATAACAGTGCATGCCGAGGCCGGGCCTCATCTGCACCGGACTGTCCAGTTGATTAGATCCTTCGGCGTGAGGGCTGGTGTATCGCTGAACCCGTCGACCCCGGCATCGGCGGTTTACGAAGTATTGTCGGATATCGATCTCATCCTGGTAATGAGCGTTAATCCGGGTTTTGGTGGTCAGAAGTTCATTCCCGACGTGCTCCGCAAGATCGAGACACTGCGCGAAGCGATTGACGCCTTGGGCCGCGATATCGACCTGGAAGTCGATGGTGGAATCGATGACAAAACGGCGAAGTTGGCGATAGCGGCAGGCGCCGATGTCCTGGTTGCCGGCAGCGCGACCTTTAAAGGTGGCAAAAGCCGTTACGCGGCGAATATTCGTCGGCTTCGTGGCGCCAAATGACGGCCGCGCCGGAAGCTAAGATTATTGATAGGGACGAGCCACACAGCCATACAAAACCGCCATCAACGCCGCAAAAGCCGCGGTACCGATCTAAGGCGTGCCGCGTGCGAGCCATAGATCTGTTTCGCCGATCTACCTATTGGGTCGCGCGGATATGGTTCCGTGGCGTTTTCTACAGGAACTCGCTTCGCGGCCGCCGCCCATCGGCATTGACGTTTATTCCCGAAGAAAACTGGCCGGGTAGCTCCGATCGCGGCATAGGCCTGGTCGAGGGGCGCTTCCGCTTTCTTAATCACACACTTAATGCCGAGGATGCGTTCACCGAGGCGCTTGAAGCAGGCCCGGCCTGGCAGGCCGAACTGCATGGTTTTGACTGGCTACGCGACATGCGTGCGGTCGGTACCGAAGCCGCGCGTATCCAGGCAAGAAACTGCGTTGCCAGTTGGATATCGGCGAACCCGAAATGGCACCCGCTGACCTGGCGCCCCGATGTGCTGTCAAGCCGGTTGTGTAATTGGCTGACCCACGCGGAATTTGTTTCAGTAGGGGCCGATGCGCCCTTCGCGTCGCTTTTTCTCGACAATATCGCGCGCCAAGTAAAACATCTGCGCAGGGTCGCGCGGTTTGTGCCCGACGGGATCGACCGCATGCTGGTGACCAAAGCGAGGGTCTATGCTGCCTTGTGTCTGCCGGGTGGCGCACGCTATGCGCCGCGGCTGGTCAGGATCATTGCGGCAATGTGCGAAAGACAGATCCTGCCCGACGGTGGGCATATTGAACGCAGCCCACGAGCCCAGATGGCGGCGCTGCGTCACCTGATCGATCTACGCTCGGTCTTGCAGGCATCGAACATTGATGTTCCCGAGGAGCTTCAGCGTTCAATCGACCGGGCGGCGCCGATGCTGCGGTTCTATCGTCACGGCGATGGCGGATTTGCGTTATTTAACGGTGCCAATGAGGGCGAAGCTTGGCTGGTTGATGTGGTTCTGACCAAGGCGGAGTCCCACGGCAAGCCATTGACATCCGCGCCCCATACCGGGTTCGAACGCTTTATGGCGAATCGCACGCTGGTTATCGCCGATTGCGGCGCGCCGTCAGTTGTAGGTAAAGGCGCGCATGCTGGTACCTTGAGTTTTGAGATGAGCGTCGGCAAGCAGCGCATCATCGTAAATTGCGGCGCCTATGCCGGGCGGGACGAGCGGTGGAAACTTGCTCAGCGGTCGACCGCGGCACATTCGACCATGATCGTAGACGACCGGAATTCGACTGGATTGCGCGATGACGGCTCGATCGGCAGTCTCCCCGAAAACGTGACCGCGGAGCGGCTCGAAGCCGATGGCAATACGTGGCTCGATCTCAGCCATGACGGATATCTGGCTCCCCTCGGGCTCATTCATCGCCGGCGTATTTACGTCAATGCGTCGGGGACCGAAGTGTGCGGCGAGGATACGCTCGAAGGTACGGGCGAACACCGCTTCGCGATTCGTTTCCATCTGCATCCGTCGGTGAAGGCATCGCTGGTAAAAGACGGGGCGTCGGTTCTTCTGCGGCTGCCGGACAAATCGGGGTGGCGGATGCGCTGTTCCGGCGGTGTCGCCAGCCTGCAGGAAAGTATCTATCTCGGTGACGGGCATGAATCCCGACGCTCCGAACAGATTGTCATTTCGGGCGGAAGCAGCCAGGGCGAGGCAAAGGTCAAATGGGCGCTGACACGGCTCAGCGACAGCTAGTCTTCAGCCCGGTTTAGTGATCCCGTGACGTGAAACCGATGACGAACCGATCACGCGATCAGAGCTGCCAGCGGCGATAACCGGCCGGTAGTTCGAGATCGCGCCACATGCCTTTTACGTCGGCAATGACACCGTCATCGGCGGCCAGTCTGGCGAAATCGGCTGCACCGTAATTGGCGTACACATCATGGGATACCGTGCCGACGACGCAGTCATATCCTGATGCGCCGTCCAGCGTCTCCATCAGATCGACATTGTATTCGTGCTTTGCCTCCGCCGCATCGGCGAATGCATCGTGAACATCGACGCGAAAGCCGCAACCGATCAGCGCATTGATAATATCTATTACGCGAGAGTTGCGAAGGTCAGGCACGTTTTCCTTGAATGCCATCCCGAGGATCAGGACCCGCGCGCCGGCACCCTTACCCTGCTGGCCGACGGCGGAAGCGATGCAGTCGGCAACATACGGCCCCATCGCATCATTGATGCGCCGGCCTGCGAGAACGATTTCCGGATGATGCCCCACGGCGACAGCCGCATGGGCAAGGTAAAATGGATCGACGCCGATGCAGTGACCGCCGACCAAGCCAGGGCGGAAGTTCAAGAAGTTCCACTTGGTGCCTGCAGCTTCCAGCACGTCATGGATCGAGATACCCATCTTGTGAAAGATCGTCGTAACCTCGTTAACGAAGGCGATGTTGATATCGCGCTGGGCATTCTCGATTACCTTGGCGGCTTCGGCGGTTTTGATGTTGGCGGCGGGAAACACGCCTCCCGATGTGACTGCGCCGTACATTTCGCAGAGCGTTTCCGCGACGGCCGGGGTCTGGCCGGCAACAACCTTGGTGATCTTGTCGACGGTATGTTCCTGATCGCCCGGATTGATACGCTCCGGCGAATAGCCGAGGAAAAATTCTTCGCCGCATTTCAGGCCGGATGCTTCCGCCAGGATCGGTCCGCAGACGTCTTCGGTAACGCCCGGATAAACGGTGCTTTCATAGACGACGATCGCGCCCTTCGACATTACTTCGCCGACCATCTTGCTCGCGCCGCGGACGGCGCCGAGGTCGGGCTGGTTGTTGGCGCCTACCGGGGTCGGTACCGTAACGATGTATATGTCGGCACCCCGGATGTCGTCCGTGTCCGCGGCATAGACAAGCGTGCTTACCTTCAGCCGGTCGGGTTCGACTTCGCGCGTACGATCCTCGCCGCGTTCAAGTTCGGCCACACGCTCGCAATCTATATCAAAACCGATGACCGGATAGGTCCGCGCGATTGCGACCGCAAGGGGAAGGCCGACATAACCGAGCCCGACAACAACTATTCTACTATTCTTGTCCATAGCAACCCGACCATTTAGGACCGGCGTCATGTACTTTGATTGGCGGGAACTGTCAACAAATGCGAGACCGAGATCACTATTTGCAGCGATTCACGCCATGAACGCCTTATCCCGAATCAATTTATATGGCATGGTAATTCTGGAACGTGGGTGGTTGAATCGTTGCTTGACGTTCACTTGATGAACGTCCTATTGTTTCGCTTGGTGAACAAGGTGCGTTCAGAGTGTGCACGCTTGTTTGACGCAGCGCGGACTTGGACTTCTTGGCAGATACCGCAGATATGGCAAACGGCAGCGGCAAAATCAGAGAAAACAACGACCCTAACGCCATAACTCTTGGCCTCCTCAGTGCTATAGAGGAAGACGACCGCGCGACTCAGCGGGCGATTTCGCAGGAACTCGGAATTGCGCTTGGACTGGCGAACGCCTACCTGAAGCGCTGCGTCAAGAAGGGCTTTGTTAAGGTCCAGCATATCCCCGCGAACCGCTATGCCTATTACCTTACCCCTCAGGGGTTTGCAGAGAAAAGCCGGCTTACCGCCGACTACCTGTCGATATCGTTCAATTTCTTCCGTTCATCCCGTGAACAATGCGCTGAGCTTTTTGCAATTTGTGACGAACGACGGTGGACGCGGGTGGCGCTTGCCGGGTGTGGCGATCTCGCCGAAATCTTCACCCTGTGCCGCCGCGAGGATTCGGATGTCGAAATCGTTGGCATCATCGACACGTCGACCGGTGGCGACGCGCCCGAGAGATTTGCCGGTTTGCCAGTCGTTCGCCGTCTAACCGATTTGAAAAAGGTGAACGCGGTTGTTGTGACCGATATCCAGAACGGACAACGGGTCTTCGACGCCCTCAGCATGGCGATTCCGCCGGAGCGGGTTCTGACTGCCCCGATGCTCAAAGTGTCCCGCACGCCACCGGTATTGACCAATGACTGAACCGGCCTTGGCATACCCCCTTCCGGAAGAAGTGTCGCCAACGCTCTGGTATGTCGCGAAGACGCACCCGAACGGAGAGCAGAAGGCATCGTTTCATCTTCAGCGCCAGGGCTTTGACGTTTACCTGCCGCGCTACCTGCGCCGGATCAGCCATGCGCGCCGGATCAGCTGGCAGCCGCGACCGCTTTTCCCGACCTATCTGTTTGTCGCCATGACCGGCGCCGACCAGCGATGGCGGGCGATAAACTCTACCATCGGTGTCGCTCATCTGATTTGTGACGAACGCGGGCCAGTACCGGTGCCGTCTGGAATCGTCGCGGCGCTGCAAAACGAAGAGGACGACCGCGGTCTGGTGATGACCGGTCGCAAAGTGCCGTTCGAAAAGGGCGCTGAAGTGCAGATCATGTCCGGTGCGTTCGCGGACCATATCGGCCGTTTTGAAGGCGCAACTGACGACGAGCGCGTTGTCATCCTGCTCAACCTTATGGGACGGCAGGTCAAGGCGAAAGTAAACCTGGACGTTATTAGCGCACGCGCGTGATGTCCGCGGTCCCGAATGGGGCTGATCGTAAATCGACCAGGCCGGGGAAAGCGATTCACCCGAAGTGCGGTAGCATGGGAAATCAAATTCAGTCATTCGAAAAGTTAACTTGGCGGACGCAAACGCATGAACGCTGAAACACATGTGAATCTGTCTGGTGCAAAGGTCGTGGTGACCGGCGCGGACGGGTTTATCGGCTCGCATCTTGTGGAAGAACTGGTCCGCCGAGGTGCCGCGGTCCGGGCGCTGGCGCAGTACAATTCAATGGACAGCCATGGTTGGCTCGACGATCTGGCGCCGACGGTGCGGAGCGAACTGGAAATTATTCGCGGCGATCTGCGCGATCCGGCCCAGATGATTTCCCTGTGCGACAACCGGCAATTCGTCTTTCATTTGGCCGCGCTGATTTCAATTCCGTTCTCCTATGACGCGCCCTCCGCCTATATCCAGACCAACGTCCAGGGCACGGCGAATGTTCTTGATGCCGCGCTCAAAGGCGGGGCCGAAAAAATAGTTCATACATCGACCAGCGAAGTATATGGAACCGCGATCACAGCACCGATCACCGAGGATCACCCGCTGCAGGGACAGTCACCCTATTCGGCGTCCAAAATCGGCGCCGACATGATGGCGACCGCGTTCCACGGGGCATTCGATTGTCCTGTTGCGACACTTCGTCCGTTCAATACCTATGGGCCGCGTCAGAGCGAACGCGCCGTCCTGCCGACGATCGTGCGTCAGGTCGTGGATGATGACTGTGCCGAAATTACTTTAGGGGATCTCAGCCCGAAGCGCGATTTTTGTTTTGTCGAAGATACCGTTGCGGCGTTTCTGGCCGTCGCCGGCACTGGACCAGAAGCCAATGGGACGGTTCTCAACGCCGGCACCGGCAGAATGGTTACGATCGGGGACGCCGTGCAGGTGATCCGAGACATCACCGGAAGCGACAAGTCGGTCGCGGAGAACCAGCAGCGAAAGCGCCCGCCCAATAGCGAGGTCATGGCACTCCAGGCGGATTACACAAGGCTCAATGACATCACTGGATGGGAGCCGCGGTTCACGCTCGAAAAGGGGCTGACCCGCGTGGTCGACTGGTGGCGTGACCGCGGCGGAAACTGGCGCAGGGATGCCGGCTATATCTACTAGGGCAGATATGATGTCGCCCGCGGCGGCGATGCTTACGATCCTGCGGGATGCACTGCCCTCGGGTGCGCCTTTGCATGCGCCGGTCTTCGAAGGCCGCGAATGGGAATATGTGAAGGATTGCCTCGACACCGGATGGGTGTCGACGGCGGGTGAATATGTCGACCGTTTTGAGCATCTGATCCGTGACCGGGTCGGGTCCAGCGATGCCATCGCGGCGGTCAACGGCACCGCAGCGCTGCATGTGCTGCTCGTCGCGATTGGTGTCGAAGCCGGCGACGAAGTGATCATACCCGCGCTGACGTTTGTTGCGACCGCCAACTCGGTCGCCCATGTCGGGGCGACGCCCCATTTTGCCGATATCGAACGGACCACGCTGGGCCTCGATCCTGCCCGGCTCGATGCCTATCTCACCGCGGTGGGCGAGGTCCGTGGCGACGTGCTCTGCAACAAAATGACCGGCGCGCCGATACGCGCGATTGTGGCGGTCCATGTATTCGGTCATCCCTGCGACATGGGCGGACTTGTTACGGTCGCCCGCAAATTCAACCTCGACCTGCTGGAAGATGCTGCCGAATCTCTGGGCTCTATCCACGGCGGCACGCCGACCGGCGCAATCGGGCGGGCTGGCATTCTGAGCTTCAACGGAAACAAGACCATTACCACCGGTGGCGGCGGTGCGATCGTGACCAACGACACCGCTTTGGGAGATCGCATCCGGCATCTCGCAACGACGGCCAAGAAATCCCACGCGTGGGCTTATGAACATGACGCCGTCGGATTCAATTGCCGGATGCCGAATATAAATGCTGCGCTGGGTTGCGCGCAGATTGAGCTGCTCGACCGGTTCGTCACGGAAAAACGCGGGCTCGCCGATTGGTATCGCGACCGACTTCAATCTGTCGGCGGGGCGGAGTTTGTGGATGAGGCGCCGGGCAACCACAGCAACTTCTGGCTCAATGCCGTGCTGCTGGACGATCAGGCCCAGCGCGATCAGCTACTGGAAGATGCCCATACCCACAATATCGGGCTGCGTCCCGCCTGGCGGCCGATGCACTGGCTCCCGATGTATGCCGGTTGCCCGCGCAGCGATCTGTCCGTGACGGAAGATATCTGCGCTCGGCTGGTCAACCTGCCGAGCGGGGTAGGCACCGCCCGTGAGATTGCGCAACAGATCTCCGGTGCCGCATCATCGTAAAAGTACTCGCTATTACCGGTTCACGCGCCGATTACGGTTTGCTTAGCGGCCCGCTGCGCGCAATTCGGGAAACCGACGGGCTGGATCTCCGCCTCGCGGTCACGGGCAGCCACCTCTCGGCCGAGGGCGAGACGTCGCGGCGGGAGATATTGGATGACGGTTTTGAGATCGATGCCGAAATCGATCCGGAACTGTCGGGCGATTCACCGCGGCACATCGCCGAAGCCACCGGTCGAATCACGGCGGCGGCGGCGGCGGTCTTTGCCGACCAGGCCCCCGACATCGCGCTGGTTCTGGGTGACCGGTATGAGATGCTTGCGGTCGCCATATCGGCGGCGCTGATGGAAGTGTCGATCGCGCATATCCATGGCGGCGAGGCTACGATGGGGGCCATCGACGACAGCCTGCGAAACGCGATCACCAAACTGGCAAGCCTTCATTTCGCCTGTGCTGAGCCTTATCGAAACCGGATTATCCAGATGGGCGAGCTACCTGAACGTGTGTTCAACGTCGGCGCGCCTGGGATCGAGAAACTGCTTAAAACGCCACGGGCCGAGCCGTCGGAAATCTGGAACCTTCTGGGCTGCGAACTGCCGGCACCGTTCGTTCTGGTGACCTATCATCCCGAAACCGCAGGCAGTCCCGACCCGGCGACGGATGTGGCGGAACTGCTCGCCGCGCTGAAGGCGTCGCGTGCCGGCGGCATCCTGTTCACCGGCATCAACGAGGATGCACGGCACAATGAAGTGGCAGCGACGATTCAGTCTTTTGTCGCGGCGACACCCGGCCGCGCCGCCTATGTTGGCAATATGGGGCAGCGTCTGTACTGGACGGCAATGGCACATTGCGCGGCGGTGGTAGGCAATTCCTCCAGCGGCATTATCGAGGCGCCTTCGCTGGGGGTACCGACCGTTAATATCGGAACGCGACAGCAGGGTCGTCTGCGCGCTGGTTCCGTCATCGATTGCGTACCCGCCCGCGAAGAAATTCTGCGCGCGCTTGAACTGGCGTTTGATCGGGATTTGGCGCTGGACCGACAGACACCGTATGGCAGCGGGGAAACGTCTGCGCTGATCGCCCGAAGTCTCGCCGGTGCGGATATCGGTGCGCTTTCGAGCAAGCCGTTTTACGACCTCGTCGGCGGGCACGCAGCATGAACGCCGCCGACCAACTATCCGCCGCGAAAGGTGTCTTCGTGATCGCGGAGGCCGGCGTGAATCACAACGGCGACCTTGAGCTTGCCCGGCGCCTGATCGATGTTGCAGCCGATGCCGGAGCAGATGCCGTAAAGTTTCAGACTTTTAGCGCCGATATGCTTGCGACCCATGCGGCACCGATGGCCGACTATCAACGGGCGGCAATCGGCGACGGGCAGTCGCAACAGGAGATGCTTAGGGCATTAGAACTTGCGCCGGCGGCTCATGCCGCGCTCAAGGCCCACGCCAACCTCCGGGGCGTGGAATTCATCTCAACGCCCTTCGATCGCGCCAGCCTGAAATTCCTGGTCGAGGAGCTAAAGGTCACGACGCTCAAGATAGGATCGGGAGACGCCACAGACGGGCCGCTGCTTCTCGATGCCGCTCGGTCGGGATGCCGGCTGATCGTATCGACGGGGATGTGCGACCTTGAAGAAGTCGCCGCCGCCATTGATCTGATTGCTTATGGGATGACGTCGGACCGGACGCCGTCAGGTTCCGCCGATTTCGCCGGGTACCGTACTCGCCCGGATGCACCGCGCGCCTTGGCCGAGAAAGTCACCTTGCTGCATTGCACCAGCTTGTATCCGGCGCCTGTGGATATGGCGAATCTACGTGCCATGAAGACGATGCGTCAGGCGTTCGGGCTGCCTGTCGGGTATAGTGATCATACCCTGGGCGGAACCGTCGCCCTTGCCGCGTCCGCTGCCGGCGCGGCGGTCATCGAAAAACATGTAACACTAGATTGTGCAATGCCAGGCCCCGATCACGCGGCGTCGATGGAGCCGGTGGCGTTTGCATCCCTGGTCGCCGATATCCGCACCATCGAAGCCGCGCTTGGGACAGCTTCTAAAGAACCTGCCGAGGCGGAGTACGATATGCGGCGCATCGCCCGTAAAAGCCTGGTGGCAGCGCGCAATGTGGCTCAAGGAACATTGTTGGCGGCGGAAGATGTTTCGGCAAAACGCCCAGGTGGCGGGATAAGTCCGATGGCCTTCTGGGATGTAATCGACACGCCTGCAAAGCAGGATTGCGAACTCGACGAAAGGCTTTCCCGGTGATGTCGACCGAATGGCCTGAAGTCAGACCTGCATTGATTCTCGGTTCAGGGGGCCATGCGGCTGTTGTGTTGGCTGCGTTGCAGGCGGCGACTGCGGCGGTTGCAGGATTGTTGGATTCCGATCCTTTGCGGCACGGTGCCAAGGTTCTTGGTATTGATGTTTTGGGCGGTGATGAATTTGCTGAAAGCGGCAATCCATCTGAGTTTGTGCTGGTCAACGGGATTGGTGGGGTCTCAAATACCGATCAGAGACGCGGCGTGTTTGAAAAATTTACGGCGCTTGGATTTCAGTTCCCGGCAATCGTACATCCCTCAGCCATCGGGGCGAACGTCGCCCAGCTCGGCAACGGTGTGCAGGTGATGGCGGGGGCCGTGCTCCAGCCGCACACCCGCATCGGGGATAATTCGGTTGTGAATACAGGTGCGCTTGTCGACCACGATTGCACGCTCGGAGATCACGTCCATATTGCGCCGGGCGTGACGCTGTCGGGCGGGGTATCGGTCGGATCCAGGACGATGATCGGTGCCGGTGCGACGGTCATACAGAATGTTGTGGTCGGTGAAGGCGCATTTGTCGCCGCAGGGGCCACGGTGGTGTCAGATGTCGATGCAGGCACCCGCGTCGGCGGCACCCCGTCAAGGAAGTTTTGATCAGATGAACTGGAAAGATGCCGTTGTGGCCGTGGACGCCAATATCCGTGATGCGATGGCGGCGATCGACAAGGCGTCGATTCAGATGTGCCTGATTCTCAATAACGACCAAACCCTTTTCGGTGCGGTAACCGACGGCGATATCCGCCGGGCAATATTGCGCGGCGCGTCGCTCGACACGCCGGCGGTACAGATTGTGAGCAAGGCGCCGTATACAGAACCGGCGACCACCAGCCGGGAAACGCTTGAACGGCATATGTGGACGCGGAAAATCCGCCAGATTCCACTTCTGGATGAATCGAACCGTGTTGTCGACGTGGCCTATATCGACAATCTGTCCAGTATTTCCGAGCGCCGCCCCAACGACGTGATCCTGATGGCGGGCGGTATGGGAAAACGACTAAGGCCGTTGACCGAGGATCTGCCCAAGCCAATGCTGAAGGTCGGCGAGAAACCGATCCTGGAAACGATTATCTCGCGGTTTGTCGATCAAGGGTTTCAGAGCTTCAAGATTTCACTGAACTACCACGGAGATATGATCCGCGACTATTTCGGTGACGGTAAAAAGTTTGATGCCGAGATCGAGTACCTGGAAGAGACCACTGCGTTCGGAACCGCCGGCGCGATCAGTCTGCTGAAAGAACCTCCGACGTCACCCGTTATCGTGATGAACGGCGACGTGCTGACGCAGGTCGATTTCCATAGCCTTCTGGCCTATCATGAGGAACACGATACAGTGGCGACGATGGCGCTGCGCGAGTTTGGAATGCAGGTGCCGTTCGGTGTGGTCGATGTCGAAAATCACCGGGTGACGGCAATACATGAAAAGCCGAACAAGCAGTTTCTGGTAAACGCCGGTATCTATGTATTGTCTCCGGAGGTGATCGGCCTTGTGCCGACCGATCGGCGAAGCGATATGACCGACCTGTTCCAGACGCTGATCGATACCGGTCAGAATGTCACCGCTTTTCCGATCCACGAATACTGGATGGACGTGGGCCGTAAAAACGATCTTGAGCAGGCCACGGAAGATTACGACGCAATCTTCGGGTTGCGGTCCTAGTCCCGTCGGCGATATGCCCAAAAAAGCGATCATCTATTTTACGAACGTTCCGTTCAGTCGCCGGGATTACGAGCGCTATGGCATTGAATGGTGGCTGAATGCCGGGTTTTCCGTCACCGTTCTGGACGTGGGATATTTCGCTCTTCCCGCCCGGGACCCCAAGTGGGACGACGCAATGTACCGGAACGACAGCTTCGATCTTTCGGTTCTCCGTCGGAAGTCCGAGCTGAAGTGGTATCGGGCGATGTTGGCGGACGCGTCGCTGATTGTGGATTTGACGACGGCGCATGGGCATTCGCGCTGGAATCTGCCGGTTTTGCGCGCGATTTCTAAGTCGAAAACGCCTTGCATTCTTCTCTCTGTCAACGCCTACCCCGGCTATGATCTTCCGCTCGCACAGTCGCGAGACTTGGCTGGAAAGATCGACATATTCCTTGCACGCTTGAAGTCGGCTGACCCGCTTAATTCCATTATTGCGCGGCTTCCATGCCGCTGGCTCGGCATAGAACCGGCCAACGCCGTGGTGTATGGCGGTCGAAGGAGCCGCAGGCGGATTACGACGGTTACGACGGATACGCTGGAGATATCCGGTCATCATATGGATTACGATATTTTTCTCGATCAGGATTCTGAAATCAGCCTCGACAATACTGCCGTTTTCATTGACCAGGACCTGAGTGGACATCGCGAATTTGTCAGCAATAAAGCGTTCCATCAGATGGATACAGAGCAGTACTACCGGCTGCTTCGGAAAACGCTGGAGCGGGTTGAAAAAATTACAGGGCTCGAAATTGTAATTGCAAAGCATCCTCATGCATTATCTGCTGATCCAGAACGCTTCCTGCCGAACTGGCGTATCGTTCAGGGCCGAACGCTGGAACTTATTCGAAGATGTCGGTTGGTGATTGCCCATAATTCTGCGGCCATCGCGTCTGTGGTCCTTAATCGTAAGCCGCTTCTTCTTGTTTTCAGCAAAGACTATATCGATTCGTCGCATTGGAACCCGGTGTCTCACTATCCGCTTGCCGATGCGCTAGAACGAAATTGTCTGTATCTCGAAGACATAGCGGCGACAGATGACGATGAATTTATGGCTGACCTGACGGCGGGATTCGACCCTTATATTGAGGATTACATTTCAGTTGGTCCGTTGCATCGGGAAAAGTTGTGGCCAATCATCGGCCGTGCGCTCGACGAGCATAAAATCATCAGCGGGCTTTCAATCCCAGCAGAACAAAAACCTGTGGGAGCAACGCAATACCAACCGGGAACTGAAAGTTTAGGTGAGTTGAGATGACGGAACAGGTTAAATACGGGCTGCCGGCGGAGGTTAGGTTCTGCAAGAAATGCGTGATGTCCAACCAGCGGCCGAATTCTACGTCCGAATTCACTCACAAGGCCGATTCTCTGAAGCAAACGATACGTATCGATGATGAAGGTGTCTGCGACGCCTGCCGTGTCGCTGAACAGAAGGACTCGGCGATCGACTGGGACACGCGCGAAGCCGAATTGCGCGATCTTTGTGACCGCTTCCGGCGCAACGACGGCACGTATGACTGCGTGGTGCCTGGTTCGGGTGGCAAGGACAGTTTTTATGCTGCGCACAAGCTCAAGTACGAATACGACATGCATCCGCTCACTGTTACGTGGGCGCCCCATATTCATACCGATTGGGGATGGAAGAATTTTGAAGCTTGGATTCATGCTGGATTCGACAATCTGCTGATGACCCCCAACGGCCGTGTTCATCGGCTCCTGACACGGCTTGCGACGGAACGGCTGTTCCATCCGTTCCAGCCTTTCATCTTCGGTCAGAAATCCCTCGCCCCGAAAAAGTCAGCGCTGTATGGCATCCCATTGGTTTTTTACGGTGAAAATGAAGCCGAATACGGCAACCCTCAGGCCGATACGCAAAACGCCCGTCGGGATTGGAAGTATTTCACAGCGAATGACCGTAACGAGATCTATCTCGGTGGTACGTCCATTGCCGAACTCGAAGAGGATTTCGGCATCCATTCTTCCGAACTGCAGCCCTACCTTCCAGCAAACCCCAATGAATTGGAGCGCGTGAAGACCGAAGTGCATTACCTTGGTTATTATCTGAAATGGCATCCGCAGGGCGCTTATTACTATTCTCAAGAGCATGGCGGGTTTCAGGCAGCGCCGGAACGGACGCCCGGCACATATTCGAAATACAACGGAATCGACGACAAGATCGACGACTTTCATTACTACACGACCTTCACCAAATTCGGCATCGGTCGCGCCACATATGACGCGTCGCAGGAAATCCGGAACGGTGAAATCGACCGCGAAGAAGCCGTTGCACTTGTCCGGCGGTTCGACGGCGAATTCCCGGACAGATTTGCCGAGGAAATTTTTAAATATCTTTCCATCGGCGAGAAAGAATTCCCCGCCGCCTCAGCGGTCTTCGACCACCCCGGCATGGACCGGGATTATTTTGCCGAACTGGAAAACCGGTTCCGGTCGCCGCATCTGTGGAGACGAGTAAATGATGCCTGGACCCTGAAGCATGCTGTCTGGCACGACTGAAATCGAACCGGTAAGCTTGTCCGGCGCCATGGAGACATCGACCAACGTGCGACTGATCGCGCGGCTTGATGTAAAGGGGCAGAACCTTATTAAGGGCGTTCATCTTGAAGGGCTGCGCAAGCTTGGTGATCCACAGACGTTTGCTAAGCGATACTATGAAGCCGGCATTGACGAGTTGATCTATATGGATGTCGTCGCCAGCCTTTATGGCAGGAATAACCTGACCGACGTTGTGCGCCATACTGCTGAGAACGTGTTCATCCCGATTACGGTGGGTGGCGGCATTCGGAGCGTCGAAGATGCCCGCACGATGCTGCGATCTGGCGCAGACAAAATCGCGATCAACACGGCGGCTACCGGAAATCCAGATCTGATCGATGCGCTGGCGGCGTCATTCGGCGCCCAATGCGTTGTCCTGTCCGTCGAAGCGATACGGCAATCCGACGGGCACTGGGAGGCTCATACGGATAACGGTCGTGAAAAGACAGGGCGCGACGTCGTCGAATGGGTGCAGGAAGCCGTAAGCCGTGGTGTCGGCGAAATTCTACTGACATCTGTCGACCGAGAAGGCACTCAATCCGGCTGTGACATCGACCTCGCCCGCGCCATCACGGACGCTGTAGATGTTCCGGTGATTCTGTCCGGCGGTGTGGGTAATCCTGACCATCTTGTGAAGGCGGTTCGCGATGGCGGCGCGGATGCGGTCGCCGTTGCCCATGTTCTGCACTACGACAAGTTTACCGTTCCGGCCCTTCGCCAAGCCGCGAACGCAAACGGTCTCCGGGTCCGCCCGACATGACGGGAAGACCGTCGGTGACGATTGTCGATTACGGCAGGGGCAATCTGTTAAGTGTCGGCAGGGCGTTCGAACAGGCTGGCGCGGATGTTGTCATTACCGACGACGCCAGGGTGATTGCGGAGGCGGCGCGGGTTGTCGTCCCCGGGGTTGGCGCGTTTGGAGATGCGATGAATGAATTATCTGCCCGTGATCTGATTGAGCCGCTGAAATCCTATGCGGGTACAGGCCTTCCAATACTCGGGGTCTGCGTCGGCATGCAAATTCTATTCGATGGCGGAGAGGAATTCGGCGAAAATGCCGGTCTCGGACTGTTGCCGGGCAGCGTGACCCCTATTGCGGGGCGCAGCAAGATGCGTTTGAAAATTCCACATATTGGATGGGATCGATTAATTCCGGCCAGTAGTTGGGACGGAACAATCCTCGCAGGGCTGGGCGATGATCCATATTGCTACTTCGTCCATTCTTTCGCGGCAGTACCGGAGAACCCGAGTGATTTGCTGTCGCAATCCGTATATGGGGACATCACCTTGACGGCGGCGGTGCGCCGCGGGAATGTCTGGGGGTGTCAGTTTCATCCCGAAAAAAGCGGTCCGGTCGGCCTTAAGATTATCTCCAATTTTCTGGAATTGACGCGAGTATCATGATCACCGGACACAAAGTCGCCGCCGTGATTGTCGGCAGGGGCGGATCGAAGGGTCTGCCGGGTAAGAACCTCGCTGACCTGGGCGGCAAGCCGCTAGTCGCCTGGAGCGTTACTGCGGCGGCGGGCGCTCAATTTGTCGATGTGGTGGCGGTTAGTTCGGACGATCCCGACATCCTGAATGCGGCCCGGATGGCGGGCTGCGAACGCACGATCAGGCGTCCGGATGCATTGGCCAGCGATATCGCATCGGTCCATGACACACTGGTCCACGCGCTTGACGAGCTTGATTGGACAGACGGTTTCGTCGTGCTATTGCAGACGACGTCGCCATTACGGATAGCGGCAGATATCGACGCCTGTATACAGAGTTGCGTCGACGCGGATGCGCCCAGCGCGGTTACGGTGTCGGCGGTCTCAAAACCGCCGCAATGGATGTTCAGACTCGATAGCGCCTGCAAAATGGAACGTCTTATAGAAGACGATAGCGCTTATCGGCGTCAGGATACGGAGCCGGTGTACGCCCTCAACGGCGCGGTCTATGTTGCGCGCACGGATTGGTATCGGCGGCACCGGAATTTCATCGACGACCAGACCGTCGCGAGGATCATGCCGGCGGAGCGGTCGGTGGATATAGACACCGAGATGGACCTGACCCTCGCCCGGGCCTTGGTCGCCTGAGACTGCACGGGACCCGTCCCGGTATGAATTTCTTAATTTAGGGAGAACTCACGATGTCGGACATACTCAAAGGCAATTTCAAAACAAAAACTGTTGTTTCTGTATCTCAAGGTGACGATCCAGAACGGCTCGAAGACCGTTTTGAACGCGAGGCGCTAAAAAAGCTCGGTGGTTCGATAGCTTTCGTGCGCAAAAAAAAGGTCAAGTGGGCCGATAAGGTCGACGACTGATCCGGAAACGAACGGTCCATCGAAGGATAGCGCCTGAACAAAAATGATCTACGAATCGGAAAAAAAGGGCGGACTTGCCCGCAAGTTGCTCGACCATATGGGGCAAATTACGCAGGACCGTCATGGCAATCTGGCGCGCGCCAATGCGCGGGCCAATTTGGCGCGCAAAGGCGCTGGCCAATCCCTTGCGGCTCTTCGCGGGCAACCGGTCGGCGCTGGTGAACGAGCGCTGGTGATCGCCGCCGGTCCGTCGATCCGGCGGCAGGACACGTTGCGCAAAGTCGTCGAAAACGGCTTCGAAGGCGCGATTATCGCCACCGAATCGGCAATGCGTGGCTGCCTGCTTAACGGAATTATACCTGACCTTGTTGTCACGCTCGATCCGCACGTGACGCGTATCGTCCGGTGGTTTGGCGACCCTGCGTTGTCTGAAAGCGCACTTGCCGATGACGACTATTTCCGCCGCCAGGAACAGGACGAGGCGTTTGCCAGCGAAATGCGGGCGAACGAGGAAATACTCAGACTGCTCGACGAACACGGCCGCGGTATTAAGATCGCGTTGGCGAGCTCCGCTTCGGACGTCGTTGTTTCCCGCGTTATCGACTGCGGGATGGATATTTACTGGTGGAATCCGATGCTGGACGATCCCGACGAGCCGGAGAGCATTACAGCGGGCATGATGGCGGAAAACGGCTGGCCCTGTGTCAATGCGGGTGGAAATGTCGGCACCGCGGCGTGGATGATGGCGACCGAGGTGCTGGAGAAACAGACGGTTGCGCTGACAGGAATGGATTTCGGGTATTACAGTGACACCGCGTATAAGAACACGCAGTATTACACCGAAGCTGTTGCGTTGGTCGGCGAGGACAATCTGGACAGTCTGTTCGTCCGTTTTGACAATCCGCATTACGATGCCTGGTTTTTTACCGATCCAGCCTATCTCTGGTATCGGGAGAGTTTTCTCGAGCTGGTAGCGGATTCCGACTCTAAGACGGTCAACTGCACCGAAGGCGGTGTACTGTTTGGCCCCGGCATCGACGTTTTTACCCTAAACGAATTTCTGACCGCGACACCGTGACGACAGCCCTCACCAAAGGATAAGCTATGGCTAAAGTGCTCTTAATAAATCCGATCGTTCGCGAAGAAGACGTCCCGCGACACGTACCGTATGGAATCGCTCTACTCGCTGCGATTGCGATGGATAACGACCATCAGGTCCAGGTCTATGACGCAAATGCCTGGCGTCTGGGAGACGACGTACTTGTGCAGGTGCTGCAGGCGGATGATTGGGACGTGATCGCGATGGGCGGCATTACCACCGCTTACGGATCTATAAAGGCAATCTGCAAGATCGCCGAGGAATGTTGCCCGGATGCGGTCATCATGCTGGGTGGTGGCGTGCTGACGTCGCTACCCCGGGATATGATGACATTTTTGCCCCAGGTCGATGTCGGTGTCATCGGTGAGGCCTTTGTAACCTTTCCAGAATTGCTCGAGATGATAGACGGCGGCGAAACGGCCTGGGAGAAAATACCAGGCACGATTTCACGTAAAGACGACGGTGATTTCAAGCTTGGTCCCATGCGCACCCTGCTTGAAGATATCGACACTATTCCCTATCCGGCTTGGGACCTATTCCCTCTCGAAGAGGTTTATTTTAAGAACAGCGAGGTGTTGTTTTCCGAAGAAGGCATGCTCGCGTCTCGTCGTCTGGATATCAATGCGTCCTATGGGTGCAGTATGATCTGCCGGTATTGCTATCATCTCGGCATCGCCGGAGATATGCGCTACGAGACAGATGAAGACGGTGTTGTCCAGATCAACTTCGATCAACCTGGTGCGTATTCGCGAGCCAGCCGGTACCACAGTCCCGAATATATCGTCGGCATGGTCAAGCATTGCTACGATAAATATGGCATCAATTTCATCGGGTTCCTGGATGAAAACCTGATGACAATGGACCAGGCGTCCGGACGCACGTGGTTGAGTGAAATCTGCCGGTTGTGGCACGAGAACGGTCTCGCGCCGGAATACGAATATGATGAAAACGGCGACATGAAGAGCTGGACCGGCGTTCACTGGTCGGGCACCAGTCATGCCACATTGTGCAACCCTGAAATCCTCAAAACGATGCGGGCGGCGGGCTGCTCACATCTGGTCTATGGCTACGAATCGTTCGCGCCGCATGTTATGAAGCTGATTGGGAAGGGGGCCACGCCAAAGACAAATGTACGCAGCTTTTTCTGGACGCTGGATGCTGGCATTCGTCCGATACCCAATCAGATTATCGGCTTTCCCAACGAGGATTTCGATGCCATTCGTATGAACATGGATGCGTGGGAAGAGCTCGGCATTGTGGTCAAGCCGCACTTCGCGACCCCGTATCCCGGATCGGAATGGTTCACGGTCAACCGAGATGACATCGCGGCGCAATACGGCGGCGATCTTGAAGCCTTCATCGAGGATCTCGGCGATGCCAGCAAAATTTCCGCGACAATCTGCAAGAACTTCAACGCGATCGAACTGTTGGGTCTTCGTGAAATGATGCTGACCGGCGATCGCCGCCAGATCGACCACTACGAAGATATCTGGCGGCGCAATCACAACATACCTGACGGTTCCCCGTCGACGCTCTGGGAAACGGCGGAAACGAAAGCGGTCTTCGGCAGAAGCTGATTTCTGCGGGGCTAAACGTCATGAAAACAGTTGCTGTTATTCCGGCTCGCATGGGCTCATCGCGATTTCCGGGCAAACCGCTCGCGCCATTACATGGCCGGGCGATGATCGAACATGTCTATAAAAGGACGGCCATGTGCCCGGATCTCGCGGATGTCGTTGTTGCAACTTGCGACACGGAAATCCGCGATGCCGTCGAAGCATTTGGCGGTAAGGCGGTTATGACGGCCGATACGCATGAACGGGCCAGCGATCGGATGGCAGAAGCCGCGCAAAGCCTTGAGGGAGATATCTTCGTGCTTGTCCAGGGCGACGAGCCGATGACGTTTCCCGATATGATCACCGAAGCGGTTTCGCCTTTCTCGGCAGATCCCGGCGTTGCCTGTGTTAATCTGACCAAGCAAATCCTCGATATAGACGAGTTCAAAAGCCCCAATACCATCAAAGTCGTCATCGGTACCGGCGAAGACGCGTTGTACATGTCGCGGTCGGAGATCCCGACGCTTGCCAATAGCAACTTCCGTGATATCGCGGCATTTAAACAGGTATGTATTATTCCGTTCCGGCGCGATGCTCTGGAGTGCTACACGGCGTTGTTCCCCACACCTGGCGAGATTGCCGAATCGATTGATATGTTGCGGTTTCTTGAGCACGGACTACCGGTTCGGATGGTCAAAACGGCATTCGATACCCATGCGGTGGATACTCAGGACGACCTCGATCACGTATCCGCCCTGATGGCGAATGATTCACTTATGAACAGGTACTGAACCGGCGATGACTTTCCGAGTGCTTATCTCCGCCCCATACTTTTTACCCGAAATCGACCGCTTTAAGACGTTCTTCGACGAAAACAATATCGAACCCGTCATTGCGCCCGTTGAAGAACGGCTCGAAGAAGCGGAACTACTGGAACTGATATCCGACATCGACGGCATAGTCTGCGGCGATGATCGGTTAACTGCCAGGGTTTTCGATGCAGCGCCGCGGCTGAAGGTCGTTTCCAAATGGGGAACCGGGATTGATTCCATCGACAGAGCCGCCGCCGCGGCGCGCAATATTGCCGTCTGCCGGACACCCGACGCTTTCACGGAGCCGGTTGCAGATACTGTGCTCGGGTATATTTTGTGCTTTGCCCGGAACCTGCCCTTCATGGATACAGCCATGAAACAGGGAACATGGAAAAAAATTCCCGGCCGTGCAATGAACGAATCAATTGTCGGCGTGGTAGGGGTCGGCGCGATTGGCTGCGCCATTCTGCGCCGAGCCGCACCGTTCGGCCCCCGGTTGCTGGGATACGATCCCGCGGATATCGATCCTAAAACGATTGCGGAAGTTGGCGTAGAGATGACATCGCTCGAAGATCTGCTTGCCCGGTCGGATTTTGTCAGCATCAACTGCGATCTAAATGGATCATCGTTTCACCTGATGAATGCCGAAACCTTTGCGCTGATGCAGTCCCACGCCATCATCGTCAACGCCGCCCGCGGCCCGGTGATCGACGAAAAAGACCTGATTTCCGCCCTTCAAAGCGGCGCGATCGCGGGTGCAGCCATGGACGTGTTCGAAGACGAACCGCTACCGGTTGATAGTCCGCTTCGTGCGATGGACAACGTGCTGATAGCCCCGCATAACAGCAATTCCAGTCGGATGGCCTGGGAGCGAGTCCATCTGAATACGCTGAACCAGTTGGTCTCGGAACTGGAAAAACGAGCGTAACGCGCCCGACTTAACATGGTCCAGACATCGATAATTGTACGAGCGTTCAACGAGGCAAAGCACCTGCCTGCTTTGTTTGATGGAATAGATGCGCAGAGCTATCGTGACTTCGAGGTCATATTGGTCGATTCCGGATCCTATGACCGTACCCGCGAAATTGCGGAGGCGCGGGGCGCGCGGCTCGTGCGGATCAACAGCCAAGATTTTACGTTTGGGTATAGCCTGAATATCGGCATCGAAGCCGCAAAGGGCGAATATATGGTCATCGTTTCGGCACATACGGTGCCGGTAGACAATGAGTGGTTGGCCCGCATGATTGCGCCATTGCAGGATGACGGTGTTGTCATGAGCTATGGCCGTCAGATTGGTGTGGCTGAATCGAAGTTTTCCGAAGCGAACGATTTTGACAGGTTTTTCGGTCCGCGCGGGCGCGATGACACACCGCGAAATATCAAGGCCAACAACGCGAATTCTGCAATCCGAAAAACGGAATGGACGATGAAAAAATTTCATCCACTTCTGCCCGGACTCGAAGATGCAGACTGGGCATTGCACTGGTTGCGCTGCGACCGGCGGGTCGTGTATTTGCCAGACGCAACGATCCGGCACATCCACGAGGAAACATGGCCGCAGATTCGGCGACGATTCTACCGCGAAGCGGTCGCCGCCCGACGGATCGGTCTACTTGGCAGACGCCATATCCCGCGGGAAGTGTTGCGCGATTTTCGGCGGATATTCAAAGATGTGGCTCTCTGTTTCCGGCCGGCTGGGAATCCGGTGGCGACACGCCTGAATGTTGCCCGCCGTCTTGCCGACGTATTGATGTACCGGGCAAGCAAGACCGCCGGCATGATCCGGGGCCTTACTGACCGAAACCCCCTCGATTCACGCGAGTCCGAGGAGGTTGTCTTCTTCAACCGCAGCAACCGTGCCGTCGTCATTCAGGGCCCGGGCCGGGCAAAGCTCGAAGTGCGCGACTTGCCAAGCCTAAAACCGGGCGACGTGCTAATACGGGTTGATCACGTCGCTGTCTGCGCTACGGACCTCGAAATACTCGATGGTGATCTTGGGTATTACAAGAACGGCATGGCTTCGTTTCCAATCGTCCCGGGGCATGAATTTTCCGGTCACATCGTCGCGACCGGCAGCAATGTCGATACGTTGGCGGAAGGTAATCCTGTGGTGGTCGAATGTATTCAGAGTTGCGGCGTTTGTGACGAATGCCGTGCCGGAAATCCGATCGGCTGTGATGAGCGGACGGAACTGGGAGTCATGCGGCGCGATGGAGCGTATGCTGAATATCTTACCGCGCCCGCCCGTTTTGCTCACCGAATTCCCGATGACCTGCCACTTGTTAAAGCAGCTTTGGCCGAACCGGTCGCGGTGATTCTGAAAGGACTCGGCCGGATCGATCCGTTTCTTTCGACGCGACCTGCGCCGCAGAAATATGCGGTTCTGGGCGCCGGCCCGTTGGGTCATATCTGCGCCAAAGTTCTTGCCCATCGGGGGCACAACGTAACTGCGTTCGATCGGAACCCGGAACGGTTGGCGTATTTCGACGGCACCGGAATAGAAACATCGCAATCGCTCAAGGGGTTGAAGGATTTTGATGCGATCATCGAAATAACCGGTGATCCGGATGTACTTGATTCAGCGCTTCACGCCAGCCGCGCAAATGTCGTAATTCTGCTGCTGGGTTTACCCTATGGCGAAAAGAATTTTTCATTCGAGGCAGTCGCAGCCCACGACAAGACCGTGATCGGATCAGTGGGTAGTACGGCGGCGGATTTCGACATCGCAATCGACCTATTGCCAAAGTTGAACCTCGATCGCCATCTTGAATGCCGGCTGCCGTTGGACTCATTCGAAGAAGCGTGGCGCAGAGCGCGACACGGCGAAGGGCTGAAAATCATCCTGGACGTTGCGTGACCTTTACCGTCCCGGCACCCTCGGCCGTGATGCTTGCGAAGCCGGGCCTCTTCAATGTTGGCCGGATATTTTTTGCGGTGTGCAGTGGTCAACGGGTTTATCTTCTGGATACAAACACCCGCAGACCATATGAACGGGTTCTGTTCCCCGGTATGGTGGGAGTGCGCAAATTACTGCTGCGCTTCCAGAGCGTCCGCGATGCGAACGAACTGGATGAACGACTGGCCCAGACGAGAGACTATCGCGCGGTGTTGTTGCTAGCAGATATATTTGGCCAAATTGAAGATTGGCAGAACCGGCACTTTGGATTCAGCCGGATCGACAAAGATTTGCCGGCATTCGCGCAGAGCTATCGCGCGACAATCTGTTCAGAGATGGAGCACCGTCAATTCGAGATGTTCGCTGCCGAATGCATGGTTCGGCGGCACCCTGATGCTCGGCTGACGTTTTCGGGCATTGACCAAAGCACTCGTGGCGCGATTGGTTCTCTCGAGGCCCTGAAGGATGTTCAACTGCCCCGGGCCGCTTTGCGCTTGGCGGGACTGACGAACCGTATTCGAAATATCTTTGCCGGAATTGTCCTTATGGCGCTGTATTTCACGCGTATTCTTCTCTTGGTACGCCCGACCAAACCGGTAGCCGAAGACTGTTTTATGATGGCGGACTACGTCAGTGATGAAGACGATAACAAATTCTACCAAGCGGCATGCGAATTCGGCACCGTTATTCTGGTGCCCAGAACGCCTACGACCGAACTGCGCCGGTTGCCGGAGGGGTTCGTGCCGGTTTTGAGGCACCGGCGGGATGGCGTGGTCCCCGTCTCGCAACTGGGGGCGGTGGTGTTGCGGCGCCTGCGCGATTGTCTTTCGGTTTATCGTCATCTCGGCGGCCTCGAATTGCAGCAATTTGCTATGGCGCTTTCCTGGACGTTTAAGCTTGCCGAGTTCGAGGCATTTTTTCGCCTCGGGCGGCCAAAGGTCTTTTTCGCCCGCGATTGCTACAATCCCGATCACATTCTTCGACATCAGGTCCTGACCGGGATCGGTGCAGTCCATATCGGTATGAACGTCGGGTACCCGTGTTATTCGATCTTGTTTCCGACAACACGCTATATCAGTTTCGATTGCTTTTTCGTCTATGGTACGGCGTTGTATAAAAAGCACTATGCCGAAACATGGCCGGCCGAGATGGAATTGATTTCGATCGGTCCTTTTCGCGTCGACGAAGCGCGGTTTACGGAAGCCCGGCAGGGTGCCGGCAATGGAGATATTGCAGTCTTTACAGGGCCGTTCATCCATGAGCCGGCGATGGTCCGATTTGTCCGGGAACTGGCCCTGAGCCTACCCGAGCGGCAAATTCTCCTGCAGGTTAAAAAATTTTTCAGGAACCTAAAACCTGGCCGGGATTATGTAAGGGACTGTACCGACGGATTGCCCAACGTCATTCCCGTAAACGACGATGTCTACGATATTTTGAAGCAGGTGACTTATTCGGTTACTGATCCTAGTTCTATAGTAGTGGAAGCAATGTCGCTCGGCAGGGTCAGTTTCCTCGCCGATCTATCGTCGTGGCAGCGGTCATGTTATTTTCGCGACTTCGACGACATTCTTGTTCGGTCCGGCGGCGAAGCAGCCTGGAAAATACGTGCTCTGGAAGCCGGAACGGAAACCTATCCGTGGCAAAAATTCGAAAGCGTGGCTTATCTCGCTGACGACTATTTCATGAATTGTGTTAGAGACAAGCTTGGACAGATTGATGCCGCCGAAAGTATGGCAAATTGAGAAGGAACCAGTAGATGACGGAAACGCCGGGCGACAAATTTCGCGTCATGATAGTGTATCCCAATCTGCCGCTGATGCTCGTGCCGTCGATTGCGATCGGTCTGTTTACGGCTAAATTCAAGGCTCAGGGCTATGAGGTCGAGCTGTTCGAGACCACGCACTACCTGAGTGACGAGGTGTCGAGCTCGGAAAAACGGGTAGAGCTCTTGAATGTGCGGGACTTCGATATTGCCGAAGACCTGAATATTCAGATCCGCGAGGACATGTATGGCGATTTCCGTCGGCGGGTTGAAGAGTTTCAACCCAACCTGATGGTGTATTCGGTCGTAGAGGATGTGTTCTTGCAAACCCTCAACCTGATGCGTCAGATTGAGGATCTCAAAGTCCCGCATCTCGTCGGCGGTGTCTTTCCGACCTACGCACCCGAAAAATGCATTGCCCAACCGGAAATTAGCCTTGTCGGACACGGCGAAGGTGAAAATACCGTCATTCGCGTGGCCGAGGCGATCCGGGCTGGTGACCAGCTCAATAATATCCCTGGTACCTGGTACGAGGACCCGGACGGCGTTGTCCATATGAACGCCAAGGACCCGCTTGTTGATATGAATGCAACGCGGCCGGATTTCAGCCTGTTCGACGAATCCCGTTTTATGCGCCCGATGGGTGGGCGGGTCTTCAAGATGATCCCGGTGGAAACATATCGCGGTTGCCCGTTCGCGTGCACGTACTGCAATTCTCCGGCGCAGCGCGAATATTCAAAAGCCGAGGGGCTTGGCAATTTCCTGCGCCGCAAAAGCATGGATGTGTTGCGGGCTGAACTTCGTCACTACATGGAAACTTATTCTCCGACTTTCTTTTATTTCATCGACGATTCGTTCCTTGCGCGGCCAAAGCAGGAAATTTTCGATTTCTGCGATATGTACGAGGAATTCGGCCTGCCGTTCTGGTTCAACACCCGCTCTGAATCCTGCGAGCCGGATATTATGGCTCGTCTGAAAGAAGTCGGTTGCTACCGCATTTCCTTCGGTATTGAGGCCGGCAATGAACAGTTCCGGCAAAGCGTCCTGCGGCGGAAAATATCGAACGAGGAACTGATTGCGAAATTCACCGATATTATTGCGCCGAGCGGGATCGCGTTTAGCCTGAACGTCATCATCGGGATGCCCGGTGAAACCCGCGAGCTGGTTATGGACACGATTGATCTGATCCGGTCGATCCCCGGCTATGACGCTCTGACCGTAAGTATCTTTACGCCCTATCACGGCACCGTGCTGCGCGACGTGGCGGTAAAGAACAATTGGCTCGACCCCGCGCACATCACACGGCACACGACGTCTGCATCTATCCTGACGATGGAACCGCCCTATCTTTCGAGCGACGAGATCGACGGGATCACCGCGATATTTCCGCTCTATGCCTATTTTCCGAAATCCGAATGGAACAGGTTGCGGCGTGCCGAGCAGCCTGATGCCGAGGGTATGAAAATACGCGAAGAATACCAGGAGATTTATCGCAGGGATTTCCTTGGCGAGACGCAGGATTCCCGGAAAGTCATGCTCGGCGGCAGCGGCTGCCGGACGAACGAAAAAGATTCTTTTCGGATCAGTCCGTCCCGACTGGCTCCCGGTGAAATTGACCGCCTTGTCATTAATGCGGCGACCTGACGGCCTACTATCCATCTCGTCTGTGTTCGTCCCGTCCTATTCTCAGGAGCCCTGATTGGCTGCTTATAAAGCTGTATCTCTGAAGCACCGTGCATTTCGCGGTTTTCTCAAGAAATTTGAACGCGCGGTTAGTGCGGTTTCGCGCGACGCCTATATGAAAATGGCCGTCGAAGTCGTTGAGGAACTTGGACGGATCGCGGTCGTGCATACGCCTGAAGGTGTTGTGAAGTTCCATTGCGATAGCGAGGTGGCGCGCATTCGGGCGAACGGGATGTTGGTGCGCGAACCCGATACACTCGACTGGATTCGGACATTCGCCCCTGGCGATGTGTTTCTGGACATTGGGTCTAATGTCGGCGTTTTTTCGCTGTTTGCGGCCGTTGCGCGCGACGCTACCGTGATAGCTTGCGATCCGCTGCCTCATAACACTTATGCGATCACGCGGAACGCAATTCTTAACGGTGTATCCGAACGCATAATATCCATGAGTGTTGCCCTGACCGATTCGCCCGGTACTGCGGCTCTGTCAGTTCCGGGGGTCGCAGACGCCACTGGCGGTGCCGGGGCGACCTATGGCGAAACCTACGATAATTATCAAAATACCATCGACACCACATATAAGCTGACGGTTCCAGGTATCTCGGTTGATCGCATGATCGAAGTTTATAAACTGCCGGTGCCCGCACATATCAAGATGGATATCGATGGCATCCAGGAAAAGGTAATCGAAGGGGCGGCTAAAACGTTGGCGGACGCACGGGTGAAATCGGCAATGATCGAGCTTCAACCGACGGATAACGAGCCGAATACGCGCGCCTGTGCATTGATTTTGGCGGCGATGGAAAGTGCCGGCTTCACCCTGCGGAAAACCGTTCGGACATCGCCTAACGGTTCCGACGACCCAGCGGTGAGTCCAACAAATAATTTTTTCTATAAATGAACTCTGCCGATCAACGCAGCTCGGGTCGATCCGTCGTTTGACGAATGATTGATTCAGCTAGAAAGGCGCTACGTCTGTTTTCAGATGTCGCGGGCCTGGAAACCTATGTCATCTTTTTCCTAATGGTGTGCATAGCGTTTCTCGAAATGCTCAGCATCGGCCTGGTGGTGCCGCTCATACATGTGGTTTTTTTCGACAGTAGCCAAGCGGCAGAATCTTCGTTCCTGCAGGAAGCTTTAACCGATCTGACGGGCGGACAGTCGATCAGTAGCATCGCCATAATTTTTTGTGCAGTCTTCCTCTTGAAAAACATAGCAATCATCGGAATCAACTACTATACGAACTGGAAGATATTCAAATACTGGGCGTTCGGTATCCGTAGGCTGTTCAGCGTCTATATGCATAAAAATATCGCATTTCACGCCCAAACTAACAGTTCGATCCTGCTGCGTAATTTGACGAATGGGATCGGCCAATCTTTTGAAGCGGCGCGACAGGTCTTTATGATCTTTCTTGAATCGGTGCTGTCGGTCGCGGCAATTCTGGCCCTGCTATTGGTTGACCCGTTCATTACGCTGATTATGGGGACGGCGCTGGGCACCGGTTCGGTGATTTATTATTTTGTGATGTCGCCTAAATTCCGCTGGTGGGGTCAACGTGCGATCGCGATCGAAGCCGATGTCATAAAATGGATTACGCAATCGCTCGACAACATCCTGTTCGCCAAAATTGGGCACAAGGAAGAAATGCTTGCGGGTAAGCTGGGCGCACTAACCTACGAACGCGCAAAGTTTGAATCCCGGACTGCCACATCTTTGCAAATTCCGAGGTTATTCCTCGAGACGATCGCCGTGATCTGCCTCGTCGTAATCGTTGGTGTGCTCCTGCTAAGCGGCCGTCCGACGCAGGACATGATTGCGACAATCGGGGTTTTCGGTATGGCCGCGCTGCGCCTCCTGCCGTCGCTCAACCGGCTTTTGAACGCTCTGTCGGAACTACGGAGGCGTTCGGCGTTTATAGATGAAATTTATGGCGATCTGTATTCCGATCCGAAATCCGTTGATCCCCCGCTATCGCCATCGGCCCCGAGAAACTTCCGAAAATCGCTGCAACTCGACGATGTGCAATATTTCTATGACGACGGTGGAGACGAAAGGGGACTGAACGGGATTACGCTCACCGTCGAACCCGGAGAAACGATTGGTATCGTCGGGCCATCCGGTGCGGGCAAGACAACACTTATCAATATTATTCTTGGTCTGCTGACTCCGCAGCAGGGCGCTGTTCAAGTGGATGGTAACGATATCGCAGACGATATTCGAAATTGGCAATCTCTGATTGGCTACGTGCCACAGGATTCATATCTGCTGGACGACACACTTGAGCGCAACATTTCCTTCACTTTCGGCGAAGAGGAAATTGTGGCAACCCGTATCGCAAACGCGGTTGATCTGGCCCATCTAGACGACGTAGTAAGGCAATTGCCCCAGGGACTTAAGACGGTCGTCGGCGAACACGGTACCAGGTTATCCGGGGGGCAGCGCCAAAGGATCGCCATCGCGCGGGCGCTATACGCGGACCCTGCAATAATTGTGTTCGACGAGGCGACCTCGTCGCTCGATAACGAATCTGAAAACGAAGTGTCGCGCGCCATTCAAGGGCTTGCCGGCATGAAAACTATGCTCATCATCGCTCATAGGCTTAGCACCATTCGCCACTGCGACCGCATCATCTACATGGAAGCCGGACAAATTTCGGACACCGGCGATTTCGATACTCTCTATGCTCGATGTACGCCATTCCGTGAACTCGTAGACCTCGGAAATCTCAAGGTCGACTGACCGTAGGCCCCAATGAAGTTATCGATTTCCAATATTGCGTTACCCGCCTTCGAACATGACGATTTTCTGCCGCGCCTTGCGATGCTTGGACTGAGCGGCCTCGAGGTGGCACCCAGCCGTCGTTGGCGCAATACATGGCAAGAGCTCCGTGCGACGGATGTGGCGGCATATCGACAAGCGATCGAGACTGCGGGCCTGGAGGTTGTTGGCCTGCATTCCCTCCTTTTCGATCATCAGGAACTCGAATTATTCGGGACTACTGAGCAGCGCAACGATCTGCTCGCTTTTTTCGCCCATCTGTCGGCTGTTTGCCGCGACCTTGGCGGCAGAACGCTGATTTGGGGTGGGGGTAGGCACCGCGGCGCGGTAGAACCCAAAGAGGCGGTTGACCGGACGGTTGAATTTTTTGGCGCCCTTGCGGACCGGATAGACGCGCACGGAACGTGCTTTTGCATAGAACCGCTCGGTGCGAACGACACAGATTTCGTTCATTCCGTGTTCGATTCCCTCGACATCGTAGGTGCGGTCGACCGGGCTTCGCTCAAGGTTCAGATCGATGCCAAGGCTCTGTATGACAACGACGAATTCGACATCGTGGCGTTTCGCGCCGGTGCCCATGCACTTGTCCACTATCACGCGAATGAACCCGGGCTCGAGGTTCTTGGGGCCTCGGGAAAGATTGATCACCATGCAGCGGGCAATTATCTCCGGGAAATCGACTATGACGGATACGTTTCAATCGAGCAGAAAATGATTGGACCGGAGAACCCATTGTCGGCAATAGAACAGAGCGTCTCACTGCTGAAGGAGGCGTACGGATGAGTTCTGATTTCACGCGGCCGGATTGGGTACCGCAACTGCCCCGGGGAAAACGCGTTCTCGTGGCCGGGGCCACCGGGGGGCTTGGCGCCGCTATTGTCTCCATGTTGCTTGAAGGGCCCGATTGCGTCATCGGTGCACACGGGTCGTCGCGGATATTTGAAGTCGAAGACGGTCGGGTTATTCCCCTGCAAGCCGAGTTCGTCGATGAAGAAAGTTGTTCGGCGATGGTCGAAGATTTTTGCGAACGGGTCGGTGGAATTGACGCTCTCGTCGTCCTGTCAGGGGCAATTCGGTTCAGCGGCCACTGGAATGATATGACCGGTGCGGATTGGGAACGCGAAATTGCGATCAATCTGAACCAGCCGGCATTCCTCGCCCGGGCGGCGCTGCGGCGGATGAAATCACAGGGGACCGGCGGTCGTATCCTGTTGACGGGCACGGAATCCGCGCTGCATGGTGGCAGCCCGACATCTTTTCCATACGCGGTCGCAAAGCGCGGCACCGAGGCGATGGTTCAGGGCCTTGCACGCGAGGGCGCCCCCGACGGGATTCTCGTGAACGGGGTGCGCTTTGGGTTTATCGAAAGCGGGTTTCACCAACGGTGGCACAACCGGACCGACGCGGAGATGACGGAACGGGCCGAGCTCGTGCCGCTAAAACGCGGGGGCCATCCGGATGAAGCGGCGGCGTTGATGATCTATCTTATGTCGGATTGGAGTGCCTTTATTACTGGCCAAATGTTCCCCCTTACGGGCGGCGACTGGCTCTAGGATCCGGGGTTAAAACGGCTCTGCGGCAGCGCTGCGCTGTAAACGTTTCGATCCTTATGACGATTCTCGAATTCGGGCCTGTTATTCGCGTAGGCGGCGGTAAGCGCTTCACGTGCGGACTGTTCGGCGGCGGTGTCCCCGCTAACCACTGCATCAGCAAGGACCAGAGCTTCCGGTGCGAGCTCGGCAAGTCGCAAACGGTGGGCAAGCCATTCGTTAAGATACAAGCCACGTTCGTTGTCCGCCGTTGGCGGCATCATCGGCGCAAGACTGTTTTCCGGATCGCGCACCAGAACATGGATGCCGTTTAGCCATGTTGCTTCGAATGCCGCTTTTTCCGTGGATGCCAGATTGGCAGGATGGTCAGTGCTATATGAATCGAAAGCCAGTCGGTATTCGGGGAACGCGAGAAGAAAATCCCGGGTCGACCAGCGGACATCCGGGTAATTGGCATCGTCAATGATGATCACGGCGTTTTCATGCAGAAACGGTTGCGCGAGCGTGAGGCAGATGAGTTGGCTACGGTAATCGTGTGGTCCGTCAACAAGATAGATCCCGACGCGTCGGTCGCAGATGTGGTTGCCAAGTGATTCAAGCGCGACTTCGAAATCGCTGTTGATCAGTTCGGCGTTCCGGGCGCCGAACCGGTTGATGCGTTCATCAACGATCGCGCGGTTCTTGCCACCGGGGTCGAGCGTGGCAAAATTGTCGACTCCGAAACAGGCGAGGCCTGGTGCCTCGAGCGCCGTTGAAACCAGGGTGAGACCCCGGAACACGCCAATTTCGAGATAGCAAGCGCCGGGAACATCTTCGTAAATTTTTGCCAGCCGCTGCAACAATCCGACGGTCCGCGCACCCGAGAGACCGGACAGGCCTTCGGATTGCCTGTCGGTCAAATGACCGTCACGCTCAGTTTCGTGGATTGCATCAAAAATTTTCTGGTTCGTAATCGAATTGGCGTTGGACATTTTTCCTCACGGTAGCTTGAAAAGCGCCGAAACATGACACACGCAAGCTCAGCATTGAACCATTTTTCAAGACTCTGGATACAATGACAATCTTGTTACGCCAACCGTCGAATCTGCCGCCGTCAGACCGCTATGACCAGTGGCTAGCAATCGGGGGCATCGATCCGTCAGTACTGGACCTTCCGGCGACGCGAATGATGCCGAATGCTGCGGGCGCGCTTGAACACGCGTTCGAGGATTGCCGCGAACTTTGGTGGAGTATCGGCCGTGTTTTGGCAGGCCAGCCAACGGCTGAAATCTCGCATGCAGCTGCATGTGCGTCTTTCGGGTCCGATTTCGGGCTGATGCTTGCATGGGATCACCTGGTGCGATCGGCATCTGCCGACAGGACTGTGACACTTGCGGTCTGTGATGACCCGCATCTCTTTCGGCATCTGTCGGAAATCCCGGGAGTAGACGCCGGGCGAAGGCCCGGAGTCCGGGTTCGATGCCTGCTTTCCGGCGCCCGTGGGCTCGTTGCCCGCGTATCCGTCGGCCTGCGCGTCGCATGGGCCGCCCTGGCGTGCCGCAATGATCGTGCGGTTTGCACGCCCGGTGCGCCCGCACTGATCGTTTATGGCCACCCAGGCAGTAGGGCCGACGGATACGACATCTATTTTGGTGATCTTCTTGCCCGTTTTCCCGATGTCTGGCGGGTGCTGCATACCGATTGCGGGCTGAAGAGCGCACGCGAACTTACCGGCGGCGAGCGAACGGTCAGCCTGCACGCCTGGGGCAATCCGCTTTACGCGATTTTTGGCCTGCCGTGGATGCGTTGGCGACCGGTGCCCGGTGGCCCCCTGTGCCGGGAATATGCCTGGTTGATTCGCCGCTCTGCGGTCGTCGAGAATAGCGGCGGCGGGCCTGCGATCAACCGGTGGCAGCAGCACTGCCAGGCTAGGTGGCTGGATGCCGCACGGCCACGCGCCGTTGCCTGGCCGTGGGAGAATTTTTCATGGGAGCGCGCTCTGGTTAGGGCTGCTCGCGCCAAAGGCGTCGTCACCACGGGGTATCAACATACCGTGATCGGGCCGCATCAGTTTAACTACTCCGTTAACTGTAATCCTGACGGGTCCGCCTCGGTACCCGATAAGATCGCGGCCGATGGGCCCGCCTACCGTCAGGAGATGATCGACTGGGGTCTTGCCGAGGAGCGTGTCGTAGACGGTGGGTCGTTCCGTATTACCGAGCCTACCCGCCACATGTCACCTGCCGCCGATGCGCCGGTTTATATGGCGCTTTCCGCCAATCTTAAAATTGCCAACCGCCAGATGGATATCGCGCGGCGGATCGCGGGCGGTGGAATGAAGGTAGTCATTAAACAACACCCCATGTATCCGGTATCGTTCGCCGAAACCGAAAATCTGTCGCGGACCGAAACATCTATGGCTGAATTTCGGAAGCTGTCCTGCGTGATCTATTGCACCGGTGCTAGCGCATTAGACGCGCTGCTTGCCGGTTTACCCAGCGTTCGGCTCAGATTCGCCGATCAGGTGTCGATTGACGTATTGCCGAAAAACATCGGCGGGGCTGTGGCGGATACCGACGGGATATTCGATTTTGTGAACAATCCGGCTAAACCGCCGGAAATTGTCTGGCGAGATATGTTTTCGCCTGTCGATTACGGCATATGGGCCAGTCTTCTGAAGACGACGGTCGATCTACGCCCATAGCGAGATCATGGGTCTTCATGATTTAACAAGAGCGTTCAGCGCTCGCACGATAGGTTGGAATATGGTAGCCAAGCAGTCAGAATTGGGTGCTGCGAACTGCAGCCCCGGCACACCGGCTATCGGATCGAATACAGCATCGGTGAACAGAGGTTTCCGCATTGACTAAATTTATCTGCAAGCATCCCTGGGCACATTTCGAGGTGAATAACCCGAACGGTAACGTCACGATGTGCTGCAACAACGATACCGTTCTGGGTAACGTCAACGAGCAGCCGATTGAAGAGATCTGGAACGGTGACGGCTTCACCCGGATGCGCAAACGCATGGTCGAAGAGGGGGCGCATGCGTTCTGTCCCCATACATGTCCGGTGCTTCAGGGCGGCAAGAAATACGAGAATCTTGACTGGTACAAGGATCTCGATCCTGAGGGTCCGATCCGGATAAACGCCGAAGAGAATGAAGCCGAATACACCGAGCAGAAAACGGTTCTTGCTTCCAAGCCGCGCTGGGTCCGGTTTACCTATTCCTATGCCTGCAATCTCGATTGCTATCACTGCTATCAGCGCGAAGATGCGACCCTTAGCTATAAATTACCCGAAGATTTCATGGCGCAGCTGCCGGAATACGTCGAGACCGCTCAGATTGTTTATCCGTTTGGCGGAGAGCCGTTTTTCTTCTCGCCGGTTATCGAGTTTCTCGGAGATCACAACGCCAATACCGAAACGCGTTTCTTTCTGATTACCAACGCGACGCTGTTGACCGATAAGGTTTTCGATATCCTGAACCGGTTGCCGATCAGCACGATGGCTGCATCGCTCGATGCGGCCAACGCGCTGAGCTTCGATCTGCTTCGCGTGCGCGGCCGTAATGCGAACTGGGAACAGGTTATGGTCAATCTTGGGAAATTGTCGGATCTCAAGAAACGCAAAGGCTTTGAATTTACGGTCGCGATGACGCTGAATAGCGTGAACGCGCTTGAAATAGATGAATTTGTCGATCTCGCTCTTGGGTTTGATGCCGAACCCCTGATCATGCTGGTTGCAAATCCGTATCAGACAGGGGAGTTTCAGAAGAAATTCCTGACGTTTACGGACAAACAGTTCTCCGAAATGGAGCGTCAGATAGAAGCTGGCCTGGAAAAAGTTCGTGCACGCGGCTTTGCCGACGCGGAGGTTTGTCTCGAACAGCTCGCGCTTCATCTAAAACTTCACCGGGACGGCGACAACGACCCGCTTCGGTTCGTCACCAAGAGGGCGGCCCGCAAGGTATTCAAGCATTTGCCGGAACAGATACAGGATCCGCTTCGCCGGGTCGTCCAGAAACGCCGCCATAACGCAATGGACCGTGCCAAACGCGATACGGAGCGTTTTCTCGATGGTAAACCCTGACGCGCCAGCCTCGATGACGGAGGAGCCGACGAAAAGCGACATCCAGCATTTTTGGAAGACCGTCTACAGGACGGCCTATACGGAGCACGATTCCGGATTGACCCGTGACGCCCTGCTGGAAGCCATCGATCAGCTGGAAGATATGTTCAATTTTCGGGAACATATGGCAACTGTCGAAATGGATCTTTCGGCGCTCGCCGGACTGAGCGTACTCGAGGTCGGGTCCGGCGCCGGTGGACATTCGGCAATGTTTGCGCGCCACGGCGCACAGATGACCAGTTGTGATCTTACGGACGTGCGCGCCGCCGAAACACAACGCAAATTCGATCTGTTGGGCAGTATGGTGGAGGGCTGCAACGCAATGCAGGCCGACGCGGAGAATCTGCCTTTTGCCGATAACGCCTTTGATATCGTTTATTCGAACGGGGTTCTGCATCACACCAACGATACCGACCAGGCAATCGCTGAAGTGTACCGGGTTCTAAAGCCAGGAGGGCGGGTCGTCATCATGCTCTATTGCAAAAACTCGTTCGATTACTGGTTCAATTTCTGGTTCTGTCGTGGCCTGCTGTGCGGTGCGATGTTCCGATCGCGGAACTGGTTGGGGCATGCATCTGAATGGATCGGGAGTAGCGAGCAAAAGGCGGTCAACCCGATCACCCGTTGCTACACCGGTGGCGAGATTCGCCGCATGTTCACAAAATTCGATAAACTCGCTTTCCGGAAATCGGAATTTTATTTCTATCTTATTCCCAAGCTTGGCAGGCTTTACCGCCGCTGGCAGATCAAACATTACGGGACGCACCCTGGCGGCTCAATCGTCTACGGCGAGCCGTGGCCCATCTGGTCGCCGCTCGAACACTGGTTGGGCAAGCGCCTAGGCTGGGCGTGGTATATCTCTGCCGAAAAGAAAATATGATACTGCCTCAACTTCTAACCACCCGAGTGTCAGAATTCACATGACCGATCTCAATATCGCACTGATCGGGTGCGGCCGCATTTCCGGGCATCATGCGCAGTCGATAAACCAGGTAGAAGGAATCCGGCTGGCGGCCGTCTGTGATTTGGTTCCGGAGCGGGCGGCGGATTACGCAACGGCTCACAATGTTCCCGCTTTTGAGAGCTACCACGAGATGCTCGCACAAGTGCCGGAGATCGATATTGTCTCGATCAACACGCCGTCCGGCATGCACCATGAACATGCGCTCGATATGATTGAACGCTACGGCAAACATGTTGTTGTAGAAAAGCCGACCTTTATGCGACCGTCGCAGCTCGATGCCGCGCTCGCCGCCGCCAACCGCGCCGGCGTCCGGGTTTTTCCTGTCTTTCAGAACCGGTACAACAAGGCGGTGGCCCGCGTCCGCAGCGCGCTGCAGAACCGCGAGCTTGGCGACATTCGAACCGTCTCGGTCCGACTGCGCTGGTGCCGCCCGCAGCGCTACTACGATATGGCACCGTGGCGCGGCACGTTTTCCCACGATGGCGGCGCGTTGACCAATCAGACGATTCACCATGTGGATCTGTTGCGCCACCTGGGCGGCGATGTGCGTCGCGTCAACGCCGTGATGCGGACCCTCGGTGCTGATATTGAAGTGGAAGACACGACGGTGGCCACAATTGAATATGCTACAGGTGCAATCGCGACACTGGAATCGACAACCGCAGCGAGGCCCGACGATTTTGAAGCGTCGATCTCTCTCGTCTGTTCAGAAGGTCTTGCTCAGATAGGCGGCATTGCCGTGAACGAGCTACAGATATTTTCCCCCGACCCGGGTGCATGTGCGCCGAGTAGTGAAGATTTCGTTGGTATCAAAGGTCACGGGGCGGTCTACGGCTATGGTCACCGCGCGATGTATGACGACATCGTCGGCGCGCTTAACAATCGCGTCGACTATCCCGTTTCCGCCGCCGATTGCCGGGATACCCTGAGGCTACTGCACGCATTCTACTGCTCTGACGAATCCGGCGGCTGGGTCGATGTTGATGGCGATGCTGAATCCGAGCGACTTGGCCGGTCTGACGAAGCGATCTCGGCCATATACAGGACGCCGCTGTGACATCGCCGCTGCGTATCGGCATTGCCGGATATGGTGTCGTTGGCAAACGACGCCGAAATGTTGCGGATGCGCGAGACGATATGAACGTCGTTGCCGTCTGCGATCAGTATTTCGACGACAGCGGCACAATGGAGGATGGCGTCCGGTATTACCGGCACTTCCGCGACTTGTTGACCGCAGATCTGGACGCCTTGTTTGTTAGCATCAGCAATGATATGGCCGCAGAGGTCACTGTTGCCGGCCTTGAACGCGGACTTCACGTATTTTGCGAAAAGCCGCCTGGCCGCAATCTGGACGATATCGCGCGGGTGAGGGCGGTTGCCGCCAAGCGACCTGACCAGAAGCTGAAATATGGCTTCAATCACCGCTATCACGATTCGGTCCGCGAATCGCTCGATATCGTGGCGTCCGGTGATCTTGGCCGGGTCATCAATATGAAAGGCCTTTACGGAAAATCCCAACTGGTTACGTTCGGCCAGACGTCGTGGCGCACTGATCGCGCGCTCGCCGGCGGCGGCGTTTTGCTCGATCAGGGGATCCATATGGTTGATTTGATTCGTCTGTTTGGTGGAGAATTCGAGGACGTTCACAGCTTCATCTCAAACGATTACTGGAAGCATGACGTCGAGGACAACGCCTACGCCCTGATGCGCAGCGCAAGCGGCGTGGTCGCGATGTTGCATTCCTCCGCGACCCAGTGGCGCCACCGCTTCAACCTCGACATCACACTGGAAAAGGGATCGATCGTTCTGTCGGGCATCCTCTCGGGGTCGAAAAGCTACGGTGCGGAGACGCTGACGATCGCGCACGCTGGTGAAGATGACATGGGTGACCCGCTCGAACAGAACACGCGGTACAATACCGATCCGTCCTGGGCAGCCGAGGTCGATGAGTTCGCCCGTGCAATTTCCGACAATGCCAAGATCGTTCACGGCTCCGTGGACGACGCCTATCAGACAATGGAACTGGTGTGCCGAATATATGCCGCTGATGCGGCGTGGCGGGATCGTTGGAATCTGACTGTTGAGCCGACCGTAAGCAGTGAAATCGCCCGATGATGACCACCTGCGTTCAGGCGGCAGACGGCTTCGCGCCAAAATCCCTGCCCACAATTCGATCTAACGGAGCGGACTCTGAAGCGGGATACCTGAATGATGTTCCAATTGAATAAAATAAATTCACGTTTTCACCCGATGGTATAATGGTGCGCGTTTCAAATACCGTTAGACCGAGCCGTACAGGATTCCAATTTGTTACCTGACATTCAGATAGTCGGCTGCCATGTCGATTAAAAATTTAATCATCAATCTTATCGAGCGTCGGTGGCTAGGCGCCCCTCTGCGCGTTGTCGGGCGACTAACCCGTCGTCGGCGCTATCTGGGCGGATTGATCAATCCGTTCTATCTGCCCACAACACTGGTGGAGAACGGAGTTGCTAGGCTTATTGCCTATCCCGATTCTTATATCGATCTAGTTTCCGGTCTAAGGGGCGCGGTCCGGCTTTCAACGCGAACCTTCGAACCTGAAGTCAGTTATTTGATCCAGACACTGATCGATGAAGATGACGTTATTCTGGATATCGGAGCAAACGTTGGGCTCCATACTGTCAGGTTTGCGCAGTTGGCTCACAAAGGACACGTGTATGCCTTTGAGCCAGTGAAAGAGATGGCGAAGCGCCTGTCGCAAAACTGTTCGCTCAACCGGGTCGAAAATGTCACGATCGTGGATTGTGCTCTGGGTGTGCGCAACGAGACACTGCCTATCTCTGTGAATGTTGCCGGCATCGGCCTTGAAGGCACGAGCTCTCTAACCGGTAGTTTTCATGTTGAAGATCACCCAGAGAATTATGAAACGCGAAATGTTCCCGTTCGTAGGCTCGATGATTTGATCCAAGAGCTTGGTATCGACAGCCGTATTAGTTTAATAAAAATGGATACTGAAGGCTTTGAGACCTTCGTAATTGAAGGGGCGCTTGAGACACTGAGAAAAAATAACCCGGTCATGATTATTGAAGCCCATAGCCGTCGACTTAAGGCTGCCGGTAAGTCATTTGATTGGTATCTTGAAACTTTCCCCGATTATCACATATTTATTATGCCGGCTATAAGCCGAACCAACCCCTATCTCCGGCTGGAACCGCTTGGTCCAAACCAGCCTGAAATTGCGGTGAATTTGCTCCTGCTCCCGTCTGCTAAGTTTCATTCAGTCGGATAACGGTGGGCCCATTCGTCGCCCTGCCGCACCCGCGTGAAGTAAAAGGGGTGTTAGCATTTTACAGAACGCTACTGTTCCAAAGAGAAGTTGATCAATGACAACCTATGGGATCATCCCCGCCCGGATGGCCGCAAGCCGATTCCCCGGGAAACCGCTTTATCCGATCGCCGGCAAACCCATGCTGGAGCATGTCTATGAACGCGCCAAGCTTGCCTGGGACTGGGATGTGCTGTGCATCGCAACCTGCGACGAGGAAATCCGGCAATATGCCGAGGGGCGTGGATATCCGGCGGTGATGACGCTCGATACACACACCCGCGCACTCGACCGCGTCGCCGAGGCCTATACGGTAATCTCCGATACCGAATCGGAGGATGACATCGTTGTCTGCGTGCAGGGGGATGAGCCGCTTCTGGCGATGGATACGATTTCGGCAGTGATCGAACCGTTCGGCAGCGATCCTAACGTCGAAGGTACCATGCTTGCCGTGCCGATTACCGATGAAACGCTCTACAGGAATCCGGATATCGTGAAGATCATTCACGATCTGAATGGCAACGTGCTCTATACAAGCCGCCAGCCGGTACCCTATTGCAAGGCGTTCACACCAGAAATAGGCGCGCTGCGTGTCGGCGGCATTTTCGGGTTCCGCTGGCATTTTCTGAAATGGTTTACCGACCTGCCGGAATCGCCGCTTGAGCAGGTAGAATCTTGCGATAGCAATCGGATACCTGACAATGGCCGTTTCCAGCGCCTCGCGCCTATTGCGGCCCGGCCCTATTTTTCGGTCGACAGCCCCGAGGACATTGCGCTGGTCGAAGCGGCTTTGCCCGACGATCCTATGTGGGGAAAGTATTAACCGCGCGTGATAGTGTTTCCTCCAGTGCTTAGCCGTTTCGTGCTGATTGTCGCCGCAAGTGCGTTTGCGCTTTTAGTGTCTGAATACAGCGTCCGGCTGGCGGTCCCGAAATACGACCCCGCCGGACATATTGCGTTTTTTGTGGACCCCGCGACGGGAATCCAGCTTGGGAAGCCGAATAGCAAGACCCGACAGATTAAGAATTCCGGCGATTACGATGTCGAGGTTGTTTTCAATCGTCATGGTCTTCGCGACAGTCGTGATGTTGCAAATGGCAGGGCGGAGAATCTCTACGTTGTCGGCGATTCATTCGCATTCGGGTGGGGCGTCAAGCAGGACGAACGGTTTTCCAGCGTGCTGGAAAATCTGACCGGGCGTCAGGTCTATAATATCGCCACGACCGAAAACTTTGATGGTTACGAACGACTTCTTGCTTATTCAGCCGGACAGGGTGCGAAAATTCGGGACGTCATTTTGGCAATCAACATGATTGATGACGTTCAAGATTATGGTGCGGCTTCCAAAAAAACCGCCAGGTCTTTGGCAAAACCTGTCCCTGAGCCGCCAGTGGCAATAACGCTGCAGCGCGTGAAACAATTTCTGATCACGCATTCGGCGCTCTATTTTTTGGCCACATCCGCTATCGGATCAATCGATGTGTTGCGGCGGGTACTGATCCGGCTTGGGTTCGTGAAGACGCTGAACGCAGTGACCGGTGGGCGGCCTGGCGATCTCGCTGTTCGTTCGACAGCCGATCGTATTCTGGCGCTGTCAAAAAGGTATAATCTGACGGTTATGCTCATTCCCTCTCGTGGAATATGGGTCGGTGGCAACCGACAGGCGACGGCGGACGCGCACACAAAGTTCGGCGATGAACTTCGCCGACGGGGTCTGGCCGTGATTGATATGCGATCGGTGATGGAAGCGACGGGCAATCCCATGGGGTTTCATTTTCTGAATGATGGTCACTGGCGCCCCCGGGGGCATGCACTTGCCGCGCAGACTCTCGCCGACAAATTGAAATTGCGGCTGCAACGGCCGGAATGACCTAAGCCCACAGATGCTTTTCAGTACGCCCGAATTTCTGTTTCTTTTTCTGCCCGTGACGTTCCTTGGGTTCGCAATTGTCAGTGCGGCAATCTCGTTGCGCGCAGGAACATATTGGCTCACGGTCGCGTCCCTGTTCTTCTATGGCTACTGGGATACGTCCCTTCTGCCGCTGATTGTTCTGAGCATCGTCGCCAACTTTGGCCTGGGTCGGGTGCTGTTCGTCAACCGGTCGAAGGCTGTTTTGATCGTCGGCCTGTGTTTCAATCTTGGGCTGCTAGGCTATTTCAAGTACGCCGGGTTTCTTGTCGGGAATGTCGAGAGTCTCCTTGGCATGAGGATCGCCGAGCTAAATATCGTTTTGCCATTGGCGATTTCATTTTTCACGTTCCAGCAGGTCGCGTATCTGGTCGATGTCTATAAACGACGCGCAGTCGAGCCCGATTTTCTGAACTACTGCCTGTTTGTTTCATTTTTTCCACAACTGATTTCTGGGCCGATTGTTCATCACAGCGAAATGATGCCGCAATTCAGGGACGCGGCGCGTAAATGGTTCAGCCGGAAACTGTTCCTGGTTGCGATCGCGTTCATCGTCATTGGTCTCTACAAGAAAGTCGTTCTTGCGAATGGGATTGCGCCAATAGCCGATGGGGTGTTCCTGGCCGCGCAGACCGGCGTTCCCGCTTTCTGGGATGCCTGGAAAGGCGCGCTCGCATACACCTTTCAGATTTATTTCGATTTTTCGGGCTACACGGATATGGCTGTAGGGATCGCCTTGCTGTTTGGGATTCGTCTGCCGATGAATTTCAATTCACCTTACAAGGCTGTCAGTATCATTGATTTCTGGCGTCGCTGGCACATGACGCTGTCACGCTTTATTCGTGACTATGTATATATCCCGCTGGGGGGTGGACGCGCCGGCAAGTCTCGTCGCTATGTAAATTTGATGCTCGCGATGCTGATTGGCGGTCTGTGGCACGGCGCTGGATGGACATTCGTTATCTGGGGTGGTTTGCATGGACTGTATCTGATTATAAATCATGGATGGCGCCGCTTCGGGCCTAAATCGGCGAAGCCGGGCTTGGTATCAGTGTGGAGCGGCCGGATATTGACTTTTCTTGCGATCGTCGTCGCCTGGGTGTTCTTTCGGGCAGACGACATCGGAGATGCAACGCGGGTTTTGACGGGAATGTCAGGATTCGGTGAAGGAGGACTGTTCGCGGCCCGAGCCCAGGATGTCATGGTTCTAGCGGTGATGTTCCTGATAGTATGGTTCACGCCGAATTCATGCGAAATGTTCCGTTCTGTAAAGCCGGTTCTCATGCTTTATAGTGATGCGGATGCGGAACCACCGGTGGTTGCCGGCGCGCACTTACTAGCGGTGTTGCGCTTAAAGTATTATGCGCTTACGCCTCTTCTCATTGTGATCGGACTGGTTGGTTTGCTGATCGTTATTGACGGCGGTAAACAGTCTCAAAACTTTATCTACATGATATTCTGAACTCATGAACAAAATTGATGAACTCACCAAAATGCATGCCGAAGATCCGGCTGGGTATGCTCGCGCCTATCTCGATTATCTTGCGTCGTGCTTCAAGGCGCTAGACAGCGACGCCATTGAATCCTTTATCCGGCTGCTTCTTGCAGCCCGCGTCTCCGGGAATACGGTGTTCTTTATCGGCAATGGCGGCTCGGCTGCGACGGCGTCCCATTTCGCCAACGATATCTCGATCGGCACCCGCACCGGTGACCACTTGCCGTTTCGCGCGGCAAGTCTGACGGACAATGTCGCCGTCATGACGGCTCTCGCCAATGATGAAGGCTACGATCGAATGTTTGTGGATCAGCTTCGGGTACATATGCGCGACGGTGATTCTCTGGTGGCGATTTCGGCGTCGGGTAATTCGCCGAACCTGATTGAAGCTGTGGACTACGCCAAAACACGCGGCGCTACCGTGGTCGGTCTGACCGGTTTCGACGGTGGAAAGCTGCGTCGAAAATCAGATATTTCCCTCCACGTGCCGACCGAAAAAGGCGAGTACGGCCCTGTCGAGGACGTACACATGATCTTTGATCACCTGATCGGTAGCTACCTGATCGCCGAGGTTAAGCGCCAGGCCGCAGACTTGGCATGACTCAGGCGGTTATTTTCGATCTCGATGGAACGCTGATCGACAGCCTGCCTGATGTAATGAATGCGCTGAATTCGGTGCTCGCCGATAACAACCGGCGCCCGGTCACGCGTGACGAGGCGAAGCTCATGGTTGGTGGTGGCGCGGAGCCTCTGTTGAACCGCGCATTCGCCGTCACCGGCGATGTGTTGGCGCCGGAACGGGCACAGTCCTATGTGGAGGCGTTCACGATATATTATCGCGCCGATCCGGCAACTAAGACGACAATTTTCGAAGGGGTTGTTCCCGCTCTGGAGGCGCTGAGCGCACGTGGGCTGCGGCTCGGTATCTGTACAAATAAACCGCATCAATCGGCGTTGCAGGTGCTCGAAGCGCTCTCGCTTGACGGTCATTTCTCCGCCTGTTTCGGCAAGGCATCGGTGCCGTTTCACAAACCGGACCGGCGTCATTACGATGAAGTGGCGCAGGCTCTTGGCGTGTTGCCCGAACACAGTCTGTATGTCGGCGATAGCGAGACCGATGTGGAGACGGCACGCAATGCAGGCGTCCCCATTATTCTTGTGCCCTTTGGGTATAGCCGGGCGCCGGTGGGTGACTTGGGAGGCGATCGTGTGATCGAGCATTTCTCTGAACTGCCTGACGTGGTCGATGAATTATTTGCCCAGATAATGACATTGTGAGGGCGCCTGCCAATGACCCGAGTCGCAATCCCCTCTATTTCATTTTGTCAGACGGACATCCTCCGCGAAGAGACCCTGGCGAAATATCCGGACACGCGCTTTAACGAAGAGCAGCGCCGGATGAGTGATGACGAGCTGGTGGACTTCCTGTCCGACCGGGATGCCGCGATCATGGGTCTTGAGAACCTGACCGCCGAGATGCTAGATCAGTTACCGGAGCTTAAAATCATCTCCCGAATGGGTGTCGGGCTCGACAATGTCGATCCGGCCCAGTTGCGAGCGAGGGGCATTCGCATGGGCTGGAAGGGCGGTACTAACCGGCGATCTGTTGCGGAGTTGATGATTGCTTTTGCGATTTGTGCTCTCCGCCATGTCGGCCCGCTTTTTGCCGAAATGCGCGACGGCACGCGCCCGCGTCACCAGATGGGTCGCCAACTTAGCGGACGGGTCGTTGGGCTGCACGGCTGCGGTTATGTCGGCAAGGAGGTGGTAGGCCTGCTGCGGTCCTGGGATTGTACGATTCTCGCCTGCGACCTGCGGGATTTCTCCGACTTCTACCGTGACCACGGTGTTGAAGCCGCATCGATGGATGAGCTGCTGGAACGATCCGAAGTCCTGTCGCTGCATCTTCCGCTGAATGACACGACGCGTGGACTTTACGGCGCGGATGTTCTGGATCGCATGCGTGACGACGCTGTTCTCATCAACACCTGCCGCGGTGGGATCATCGACGAGGCCGCTCTGAAGGTACGGCTTCTGGATGGCAGGCTGGCGGCTGCGTGTATCGACGCTTTTGCAGTCGAGCCACCTGTGGATGATGAGCTGCTTAACGCGTCCAATTTTCTGTGCACGCCCCATATAGGCGGCAGTGCCGTAGAGGCCCGGCTGGCCATGGGCCGCGCAGCGATCGACGGCATAGAGGATAATTTTCTGCCGAAACCCGGCGTTTCCCCGTTTGCCTGATGTTCTCTCTATGAGCATTCTGTCGTGACACTGCCATGATAGATGCCGTGATCAGGAAGGCGCGTCAGGTGCTGGGGGACCCCGTGCTCCGGCGTTGGCTGTTGCGGCGGATTGCCGGCCTGGAGAAATTGCCCGCCGGGTTCGTTTTAGGACAGCCCCCCTATTTGAGCGATGAATTGGAACCGCATTCACCTGCCGCGACTGATTTCCCGGCTGGTAGTTTTGCAGCTCCTACAGAAAACATCCGGATTTCCCTGCCGGGGCAATCCGTTGATCTGTCGCCCGATGATCCATCGGCGCTGTTCACCGAGCCCTATGCGGATATCGAAACGCTTCTTGGCGCTCACCGGTTTGCTTGGGTGCCCGTCGCAGGGGAAGAACTCGATCCCGATTGGGTTGCTTCCCTTTGGCAATGTTGGTCGGACGGATTTGGCGACGGCGATTCAGGTTGGCCGTGGCACGCCTACACGGCGGCGGAGCGGGCGATCAACATCATCGATTTTTCGCGCCGCTTCGGATTGCCCGGCCCGCGCGATACCACGTCGGCGTTGCTTGTGCGTCATGCCAGGATCATTCGTGGCGGGCTGGAATATTTCGGCGAGCATTATACATCCAATCATCTGTCCAATAATGGGCGCGGGCTGTTGCGGATCGGCACGGCGCTGGATCTCAAAAATTACGCTGATACCGGTGCGAAGATCATGGTGGCGGAGGCCGGGCGGCTATTCGGCCGGTCGGGTGTGCTGCGCGAAGGGTCAACCCACTATCATTTGCTGATCACCCGAAACTACATCGATGCCTGGCTGGATGCCCGCGCCGCCGGCCTCGATCAGACGGATACACTGCGCGAAGTCGCCGCGCGGGCAATCGCGGCCATACCCGGACTGTGTCTGCCCGGAGGACTTCCGCTTATCGGCGATATCTCTCCCGATGTGAAACCGGAATATCTCCGAAAATTGTATGATGCAGGCAATCCGAATGCCTGGCCGGCAAACCTGCCGGCGTCCCGTCAAAGCGATGCCCTGTCCCTGCTAAGCGAGATACCACCGGTCTCGCCGGATCGGCTTGCGGCAGATGGCTGGCACAGGTTCGGTGGCCATGACTGGCAGGCGCTTTCATTTGTGCCGCCCGATGGATGGCCACCGATGCCAGGCCACGGACACCAGGATCTCGGCAGTTTTGAGCTCCATGACGGAGATCTCCCCATTATTATCGATCCCGGCAGAGGCAGTTATGCCGACCCGCAATACGAAATGCCGGCGGCACATAATGGCGTGACGATCGACGGCCGTTCGCCTACACCGGCGAATCGGCCTTACTACGCGGTCGCATTCCGGAATCTTATCTTCGCCTCGCCACCGGAAATGCAGCGGACGCGTGATGGCCGGGTGCTGCGGAATGCAGGGTTCCGGTATCTGAAAGCCGTGACGTCGGCGGAGCGGGAATGGCGATTTTCGGAAGCCGGTGTCAAGATATCAGACCATATCGTCGGACGGGGGCGGCACGGCATTTGCCGGCGTTTCTGTACGCCCCTGACCGTTAGGCGTGAGGCAGATGCCGTTATCATGTCCGCCGGTTTGCGGTCGTACCGTCTTTTGCCGGGCGCGGATTTCAGGCTTGAGGATATTACCTGCTGGTCTGCCTATGGCGAAGGAAGGCCCGCGACGCAGATAATTTCAGAAAGGCATGAATCCCTGCCTTTTGAAGCTGTGGTAACAATAGAACGAATTTGAAAATTGCAGATCGCATGAGCCTGATTGGCGAAAAAAGAAATAGTACGAAGTTTAATCTCGGTGCTTTCCTGGTGAGTGATTTCGGTCGTGCGGCGAAACGTTATCTGGTGGTTGGCGGTGTTTCCGCGCTTGCCGACTGGTCCGTTTTTGCCGTGATGCTTTATGGCCTCGAACTACATTACATCGCTGCTGGTACTATCTCTTTCATCCTCGCCACGGGGTTGAATTACTACCTGTCCGTGCGTTTTGTGTTCGGTGCCGGCAGCCGCGGCCCACGGCAGGCGATGGTACTAGTATATATGGTGAGCACCGTCGGCATCGCCATAAATCTTGGCATTCTGACCGTTGGCATAGATGTCCTGGAACTGCATCCGCTTGTTGCTAAGTTTTTTGCAACGGGGGTTGCTGTGTTCTGGAATTTTCTGGCCCGTTACTTTTATATCTTTAAATGACTCCCGCCCGTTGTCAGCAAATTTTTGTTCTTGCATTCTGGGCTTGGATTGCGGCGATGCTGGCCCTTTACATAGGCTCGTTTGGCCCGGTGATCCGCATTCTTATTTCCAGGTTGACGCCATGAAGCGCCGGGCACTGGCTTTCAAATGACAACGATTTTAGCGCTTGCTGCGGTAGTTATGCTCACGCTTGGCTGCATAGGTTACGGCAGTCTCCTCAGCCGCCTCTGCGGTGCCGACGGCTACTTCACGAGCCCGCTTGAAAGGGCCGCCGTCACGTTCGCTGTTGGTCTGGGTACTTTGGGATGGATACTCTTCTTTCCGGGCGTGTGGGGCTATTTCATACCGTTGGTGTTTTGGATTGTCTGCTTGCCTGGCGCCGGATATGCGGCTGTCTTGTGGGTTCGCTCCGGCATTTCGTTCCAGCGGATTGATTTCTCAAAGCTGGATATTCTGCTCGTGGCACTTATCGCGCTTGTTGCTGCAATCGATGTTCTTGAGGGGGTTTCGCCGCCCGCAGACGCTGACACGCTCGCCTATCATTTTGCTCATCCGAAGGATTTTATTGCGGCAGGGCAGGTATCGTTCGTGCCACGTGCAGTGAGCGGTGCTATTCCCTTGCTTATACATATGACCTACGCCGCCGCCCTCGGAACTGGCGGCGAACTGGCACTCACACTCTGGGTGATGGTGACCGGTTGGGTGGCTTCGTTACTTGTCTATGTGCTGGTGCGGAAGCATGTCGATCGTAGCTGGGCTTTGGCGGTTGGGTTGATTTTTATGACCACGCCCGCGGTTCTGTATGGTAGCGGCAACGGCCAGGTGGAAATGCGGGGCGCCCTGTTCGCCCTCTCCGTTGTTTCTCTAATAATTTCAGGTCGAAGGAATACAGCGGTTGGGTTGTTTGTGCTTGGCGGACTCTGTGCCGGGTTTTTCCTTGGCGCCAAATTTTACGGCCTAATTTTTGTAGGGGCAGCTGGTCTCGTAATTTTGTTTCAGCGCGGTGGTGTGCGAAACGGGTTGATTTTTGGTGTTGCGGCTTTGGCAGCTGGGTTTCAATGGTATCTCTGGAACTGGATGAACACGGGTGATCCGATATTCCCGATTCTGACAAATTTCCTGCAATATCCTGACAGTCCAATCTGGACACGGGAATTTGGTCAATATTTTGCCGTAATGCTCGCCGCCAGTGAACTCCCGCTTGATCGGACGGTTTTCAACTGGTTGAGCTATCCGGTGTTGTCGATTTTTAATCTTGTTGAACCGTTGGAGGGTGGGCGAACCGGGTTTGGCATTTTCGCCATTTTGATTTTTCCGTTGGCGATCTATGGATTGAGCCGTCGCGATCTCCGCAGCCACGAATTTGTCGTCCCACTAACGGTTGCGTTCATTTTTTTCACTGTCTGGTTCTTCAGCGGCACTGCACAACGCACTCGACACCTTTTGCCGATATACCCGCTGGTCCTGATCGGCTTTTTTCCGCTTGCCGTTTTCGTTGCCCGGCGTGCGTTGTTGCTGTTTCCCCTGGCAGCGGGCATTGCTGCTGTTTTGGCCATACAGATCGCCGGTCAGTTGGTATTCGGCGTGAACTACGCCACCCATGTTTTCAGCGGTGAGATGCGGACCGAGTTCCATCAGCGGAATGTGCCCGGTGCGAATTCTGCAGATTGGATTAATCGTGAGATGCCTGGAAACGGCAAGGTTGGGTTTATGAACCGGCAGCTCGCGTATTTGTTACCTTCTTCGCGCTTCATGATGCATCCGCACCTTCAGGTCCTCGTCGATAGTCGCGCCACCGCGACGGATGGACGCGTGTTCGTGGCACAAATTAGGCAGCAGGAGCTTACGCATCTCCTGCTGTCGGGAGACTGGCAAAAACCTGACCTCGATCAAAGCGATCACACACCGTTCTTTGGGATGATAAATCATCTCATTCAAGAGCACTGTTTGAAACCGATTCGCAATTTCGATACCTTAGCGATTTCGTCGCGAACGCTCCAGCGTTTCGGGAGCAAGGACATCAAAAACAAAGATACATTCTTTGAACTCGTGCCTGATCGTTGTCCGCAATGATCGCTGCTATGCTTGTCGTGAACGGTATTGATGGATAAGAGTGCGGTCATGAATTGTACTGTCCAATGAAACCTCCTGCACCGAATGCCGAAAATCCTTTCAGGGACCACTTTCCCGAGGAGGTTCTAGAAGACCTAGAGGATTTGCCGAATTACAATGACTGGATTGTGTCTCAGTTCGCACCGTTCCTGAACGGCAGCACCGCAGAGATCGGCGCCGGTCTGGGAACGATATCGGGGCGGCTGCTGTCTCAGGTGCAGTCTCTGGATCTGATAGAGCCGGCACCGGTCATGGCCCGCCAGTTACAGAAAAAATTTATTGGTGAAGATCATGTTCGCATCTTCGACCGCTCTCTGGAAGATTGGCAACAGGCGGTTGGTCGCGATGAATACGATGGAGTCGTCCTCGTCAATGTCCTCGAGCATATAAAAGACGATCATGCTGCCGCCCAAGGTTTTTTTCGGAGCCTGAAACCGGGTGGCTATCTGATGATTTTCGTTCCTGCGCTACCGTTCCTCTATAGCAAGATGGATTACGCCTACGGCCACTATCGGCGGTATACCCGCAATTCTCTGAAAGACTGTATTGCCGCCACCGGATTTGAGATCGAAAAGCTGCACTTTGTGGACCTCGCCGGGGTAATCCCCTGGTGGCTGTTGAACACGGTCCTCGGGAAAACGTCATTTCACGCGCCGTCGCTGCGATTCTATGACAGATGCGTCGTCCCGGTATCGCGCGCCTGCGAATCCCTTTTGCGGCCCCCTTTGGGAAAAAATCTGATATTGATTGCACGTAAAGAGGCAGGTTGATCTGAGACTGATCCCAAACCAGCCTGTCCCCCAACACAATCGAGACCGGAAGCCTGCCGAGCAATGCCGAATGTGACCATCCTGAACCCCGCGTATCACGCAAGCGCGACGATCATTCGGCTGCTGGAAAGCGCTAGCTTGCTAAGCCTCAGATCTGAATAATTAAATCAGTTTGGTCATGAAATCTCTTACCGTCGTAATGCCATGTTACAATGAACAGGATACCATCCGCGATATTGTAGACAGTGTTTTGTCCGCCCCAAGGTTGGATTTGGACATTGAATTAATTATTGTTGATGACGGCTCCAAAGACCGTTCGCGTGAGATTATTGCTGAACTTGCAGATCTCAATCCGGCCATCAAATCGGTTTTGCAGGATCAGAATCGTGGCAAGGGTGCTGCTGTCCGCACAGGCATCGGATTGGCGACCGGTGATATTGTTCTGATTCAGGATGCGGATCTTGAGTATGATCCCAACGAATACCCGAGCTTGCTTGCGCCAATTGTGGATGGCCATGCTGACGTCGTCTATGGATCTCGCTTCGCCGGGGGAAATGTGCATCGCGTGCTGTATTTTTGGCACAGCATAGCGAACCGGATGCTAACCCTGCTGTCGAATATGTTTACGAATCTCAACCTCAGCGACATGGAATGCTGTTTCAAGATCTTCAGGAGAGAGATTGTTCAATCAATCGACCTCAAAGAGGACAGGTTTGGAATAGAACCTGAGATAACCGCTAAAATTGCCCGAATGAAGCCGGTGATTAGAATCTATGAAGTCGGTATTTCCTATCAGGGGAGAACGTATTCGGAAGGTAAAAAAATCGGCTTGTCCGATGCATTCAGAGCACTCTATTGTATTGTTCGATATGGCCTGGGACGCTCTTGAGCTCGCAGGCTGCGGGCGGAAACCGCTTAGATTTTAGGGACATCCGTGGCCGGTTACATCATGGCTTTCGGCCCCTGGAGGGCGCGCGGGTTCTATGCGGCCAAAAAACTTAAATGGCGCGGATAACAGGTGCGGTGCGAGTATTAGATCCCGTGAAGGCCATTGGCTCCGTTGCTTTTCTGGCACCGCTGCTCACTGTGTATATTCCACTTTCGATGGCCATCGTGCTTCCTGTCGGGGCCGTTCTATTGCTGACCTGCCGGCGTATCAATGGTTTATCTCCGTTCCGGTTCGATTGGCCTGTCGTTGTCGTCCTTACCGGATTTTTGATTGTAGCGGCGCTTAGCGTCCTCTGGTCCCATTCGCCGGCATTGTCGCTCGATAAATTGTCACGAACCACAATGGCAATGATCGCCGGGCTGGTATTTATCACCGCTCTCAAGGGGCTGGACGGCGAGGTAGCGAACAGGGTGTCATCCTGCTTCTTGGCGGGAATGGGTATCGCCCTGGTCCTGATCATAGCTGAGCGCCTTGCCGGGGGGCTTATGCTTCGTATTGAAGCCGACCAAACTCAGAACATGTTCATCAATCAGTTCAACCGGCCACTCGCAATTCTGTCGATCTTGATTTGGCCTGCCGTTGTCATTCTTGCGCAGCAGCGCAGAGTTTGGGGAATCGGTGCCATAGCTTTGTTCGTCTGTATCCTGCTGGCTTTTTCAAGCGGCGCTGCAGCCGCAGCGATTGGCGCGGGCGCGGTGGTTTTTACGGCCGTTTACATCTTTCCCAGAATGGGGGCGATTGTTGTTGGTATCGGCCTCGCCGCGGGTATTTTGCTTGCGCCCGCAATCGACAGTCAAATGCCGGCTCCGAAGCAGATATTTGAATCGATTGACCTGCCCAGATCGGCCTACCATCGGCTCTTGATATGGGAGTTCGCGACGGCGCGTATCGACGAACGACCAATTCTTGGTTGGGGCTTGAATACATCCCGGGCCATACCAGGCGGCCAGAAAAATCTCGATGTCAGCGAGAAAGCCTTGCCATTGCATCCGCATAATGCGGCCCTTCAATGGCGGCTGGAACTCGGCATTCTCGGCTCTCTGTTCGGAGCGGCGCTATTCCTCGTTTCTACCGAAATGGCGCGGAGATACGCGGCTGGAAGGGTCGCCCGTGCCGGTGCCGTCGCCGCGATTGTGTCGACATCCGCTATCGCAATGCTCAGTTTCGGTGCGTGGCAGACGTGGTGGGTATCCTCGATTTTTTTGATTGCGGGTTTCACCATTCTGGTGTGTCGCCGCCGATCGCCCGGATGACGCCAACCAAGTCCGGCGGCGCGGGGTGCCAATGAAGGTTCTGGTCACCGGGGCCGGCGGGTTTGTTGGCGATTCACTCTGCCGTCGCCTGTTCGCGTCGGGTCACAGGCATATTGCGCGATCAGCCGTCACCCCGGGACTGGATGGAGACCCGGATTACGGGAGACCTGACACGGCTCTCCAATTTCAAAGACGTTGTTCAAAGCGCAGACGCGGTGATTCACCTCGCAGCACGCGTGCATATGATGCGCGATACCGCCACTGATCCGGAGTTAGCTTTTCGGCAGGCTAATGCGGATGTCACGAAGCGTCTGGCACAGGCGGCGGCGGATGCCGGCGCTGGGCGGTTCGTTTTCCTGAGCTCCGTAAAGGTAAACGGTGAGGAAACCACCACCGCCCCGTTTTCCGAGCATGATATGCCGGCGCCCGGTGACGCCTATGGGCGGTCCAAGCAGGATGCTGAAGACGCGTTGCAGAAGATTGCGGCGACTACGAAGATGGCGGTGACGACATTGCGGGTGCCGCTGGTGTATGGCCCGACCGTCCGCGCGAATTTTGCTGCCATTATGCGGCTTTGCGATACCGCTCTGCCGTTGCCGCTGGATGGCGTAACGCGGAACCGACGCAGCCTTCTCTATCTTGGTAATCTTACTCACGCGCTCGAGACCATTGTCATGTCTGATAACGACATTTCCGGCACCTATCTGCTGAGCGATGGCGAAGATCTGTCGACGGCTCAACTTGTCAGCCATTTGCGATATGCCCTGAACCGGCACCCCCGGCGCCTGCCGGTTCCCGCGTCGGTAATAAAAATGATCGCGTCGCTTGCCGGTAAACAGGAAGCGGCCCGGCGGCTTTGCGGCAACCTCCAGGTCGATTCGACTGAATTCCAACAAGCCTTCGGCTGGGTGCCCCCGTTCTCTGCCGCTCAGGGAATTGCGGCAACCACCGCCGCGCATCGCGCTACCCGCTAGCGCACCGTCGCTCCCCCCCTATTTCCCAATCTCTTCCAGACTCGGCCGCCGCTTGCGCAGGTGCGCGTGTCGGCCGCGCTGTATCTGCGCGTCGGACGATTGGCGAACTGCGGCGTCCCAAATCGACCTTGACGGTATATTGCTGGCTCTCAAGCCGGATCATCAGCCGAAAATTGCGGAACAGGTGATGAAAGGCGGACTACCGCTGTTTCTTGAAAAACCGCTCGCACTGGATAATGAAAGTGCTAATCGGCTTATGCAGGTGGCTCGCATGCAGGGCTTTGTCGGGGTTGTTGACCATCTCCATTTGTTTGCGCCGGAATTTCAGGAAATTGTTCGACAGGGGCGGACCCGTGGTGCAGTTCGTGCAATTACATCCGTGTCTGGAAATTGTGGACCTTACCGCGGTTCTTGGTCGGCATGCTGGGATTGGGCGCCACACGACGTTGCCATGGCGTTGGCGGTCATGGATTCGTTCCCAGTCTCAGTCCTGGCTCGAGTTGTCGCGCGACGAAGGGATGAAGGGCAGATATTCGAGAACATTGGTCTAACTCTGACCTTTTCAGGCGGGACCACGGCTAATATTGTCACGGGTAACGCGTTTGATGGACGGCGGCGGGAATTTTCTGTTGTCATCGACGATCTCACCCTTTCCTACTTTGATGACCCCGATAACAAACGATCAGTTGTAATCGGACGGGGCGACGGTGCACAGCTAGTGCCTGTCGAGACATTCCCACCGTTAAAGGCAGCGCTCAACGAATTCGTTGCGAGGATTCGTCAGGGGACGGGGGGCGAAACCGACCTTGCACTTGGTGTTAATGTCGTGTGGATAATCAGTGCCGCGGAGCGTTCTATGCATAGTGGAGTTGCAGTGCCTATTGAACCTCCTGTTTAAACGGGACGGGTGCTGTCGCCGGGTGCTAGAATACCGTCTCTCTTCCAGTTTGCATCTAGATACATTTAAGCCGAGACAATGAAAATCGTCTGTGTTTCAGGAAAAACCGGTCTATCGAGGTTGGCCACTCCCACGACCTTCATGGGCCTTATTGCGTTTTTGACGCCCCCATTTACTCTTTATCTCCCTCTGTCTTTAGCCATTATCCTTGCGGCAGGCGCAGTTATAATGATGATTTTTAGGATTTTGGGTTGGCTTCCAAGGCCCAATCTCGATCTGTTGCCTTTGTTAGCCATCGGGGGTTTGATGTTCATCGTCGCACTAAGCACGCTCTGGTCATATGCTCCGGAACATTCACTCGATAGATTGCCGCGCACATTGCTGGCGGTTCTTGCGGGTGTGATATTCATTAGCGCTGTCAAAGCGCTAGATGGTCATGTAACGAGAACTACCTCCCGATGTTTTCTGTCTGGAATGGCGATGACCCTTTTTCTGATCGGGGTCGAGACGCAGACGGGTGGGATGTTGCTGCGCAATTCCATTGACGAAGATACGTTGTCCTCCTCTCTCAATCAGCTCAACAGACCACTTTCCATTCTGTCAGTCCTCATTTGGCCCGCGGCAGTTATGCTGGCAGCGCGTCATTGGGCGCTGGCGTTTTCTGCGGTTGGGATCTTCGCTGCTTTTTTGCCGTTTTTTATTACTTCCGCTGCAATTGCCGCCGTCGTGGTCGGTGCCGTTATCTTCTCCATTGTGTATATTTTGCCCAAAACGGGCGCTGCCATCGTAGGATTTGTACTTGCGACGGGGGTGCTTGCAGCACCTACGATCGATCATTATCTCCCTCCGCCCGAAATTTTATTCGATTCTCTAAACCTGCCGCGATCGACATATCATCGATTGTTAGTATGGGAATTCACGACTCAGCGGGTTGATGAGCGCCCAATTCTGGGCTGGGGCTTCAATACGTCGCGTGTGATACCCGGCGGCGATGAAAATTTGGACGTTAGCGAAAAAGCCCTACCACTGCATCCACATAATGCCGCGCTTCAATGGCGATTGGAGCTCGGTGTCTTAGGTGTATTATTTGGAGCAGGCATAATTCTCATCGTGACCGAAATGGCCCGCAAACACTCGGCGGGGCGGGTCGCTCGCGCGGGCGCTGTCGCCACGATTGGCGCCACATTCGTCATTGCAATGATCAGTTTCGGTGCATGGCAGACATGGTGGATATCCGCCATTTTCCTTATTGCGGGATTCACCATTTTAGCGTGCCGGCGCTCCGTGCCCGGATGAATCGGTTCCCATGTCGCCGGTGGTCGGGCCGATGAAAATATTAGTCACTGGCGCTGGCGGATTTGTCGGTGATGCGCTTTGCCGCAGGCTTTCGGCGTCGGGCTGTGAGGTTATCGGCCTCTTCCGCGATACACCTGCCCCACGGGATTGGATGGAAACCCGGGCACTGGGTGATCTGACGCAGCTTGACGATTTTGCCGATGTTGTTGGAACAACTGACGCCGTAGTCCACCTTGCGGCGCGCGTCCATATGATGCGTGACAATGCCGCCGAACTCGATCCCGCCTATCGGCAGGCTAATGCGTGTGTTACCCGGCGTTTGGCGCGAGCGGCTGCGGCTTCTGGTGCCGAGCGCTTTGTCTTCCTAAGTTCGGTCAAGGTGAACGGCGAAGAGACATATGGCACTCCTTTTAGGGAGCAGGATGCGCCGGCGCCTGAAGATGCCTATGGGCGATCCAAGCGGGATGCCGAAGACGCCCTCCGGGAGATCGCAGCGACGACGTCCATGGCCGTCACGACGTTGCGGGTCCCGCTGGTATACGGCGCGGGCGTCAGCGCGAACTTTGGCCGGTTGCTGCGTGTTTGCGATACTGTTCTGCCGTTGCCACTCGACGGGATAAGGGAAAATCGCCGCAGTCTGCTCTATCTCGGTAATCTTACTCACGCGCTTGAAACCATTTTGAAAGCTAACCCCAACCCGGCGGGTACCTATTTTTTAAGCGATGGCGAAGATTTGTCGACGGCGACACTTATCTGCCATCTGCGACATTCCCTAAACCGACGAGCTCCGCGTCTGCCGATTTCCCCCTCCATTGTACGTGCCGCTGCAGCTTTCGGCGGCGAACAAGGCGCGGTTCGGCGGCTTTGTGGTTCTTTGCAGGTCGATTCAACCCGATTCCGCAAGGCGCTTGGCTGGACGCCCCCGTTTTCTCCGGCCCAGGGAATCGCGGCAACTGTAGCCGCTCATCGCGCCAAGCGCTGAGATCTCAACCTTTTTGTTTCTAACTACTATTTGCCGCTGGTCGCTTGTGCAGTGTGCGAGTCGGATAGGCTGTGATATCGTTGCACTGGAATTTAGACAATGCGTCGATTGCCCGATTTAGAGACCTTCATCCTGCGCGGTAGACGAGCGCGCATAGCGTTCGCCCATGATATCATCGTGGCGGCGATTTCGTTCGTGGCAGCGCTGTACTTACGTGTCGGCAGTGATCTTGACTACTTCCCCGCTGATTTTGTCGTCTTGGCGACAGCGGTTTACGCGTTCATTGCGGCGGCGGTTTTCTGGGGCATGCGGCTCTACGCGGGTGTCTGGCGTTATGCGTCGGTCGAAGATCTTGTAGCGATTATCCGCGCTGGCACCATCGTGGTGCTGGTTTTCCTCGCGACAATGTTTCTAGTCTCTCGATTAGAGTTCATTCCACGCTCGACTCTTCTGATAAACTGGCTCGTCCTCCTCGCCCTGCTCGGTGGCCCACGGTTTCTGTATCGCTTGTTTAAGGACCGCCGCGCAAACGCCTCCGCCGAGCGTGATGGCGAACGGCGTATCCCCGTACTGCTGATCGGGGCCGGCGATTCGGCGGAGCTGTTTATCCGGGCGATCAACCGGGCACGTCAATCCGCTTGGCATGCGGTTGGTCTGATAGATGAAAAAGGCCGCCGCGTTGGCCATAAGATTCACGGTGTCCAGATACTCGGAGATATCGGTGATATCCCGTCGATCGTGTCGCAGATGGACCACGAGGGCCGTCGCCCGCAGCGCCTAATTGTGACAAAGGCACGGATTGAAGGTGATGAAATCCAGCGATTATTATCTATCTCCGAAGAGCTGAAAATCGGGCTGGCCCGTATGCCGCAGCTGGACGATTTTCGTGAAGATATTGACGCTACGCCCGAGATAAGGCCGATTAATATCGAGGACCTGCTTGGCCGCCCGCAGGCATCTCTCGACCGCGCCAGCATGGCGACGTTGATCGGTGGGCGTCGGATTCTTGTCACCGGTGCGGGCGGTACGATCGGCTCCGAGCTCTGTCGCCAGATCGCGGCCTGCAAGCCTGCGACGATCGTTCTGCTGGACAATTCGGAATACCAGCTCTATTCCGTCGACATGGAGATCGGTGAGACAGCTTCAGATCTCCCACGTCGTCCAATACTGGCGGATGTTCGCGATAAGGAGCGGATAAGCCGGATATTTTCTGTTGAACGGCCCGAGCTGGTTTTTCATGCCGCCGCACTAAAGCATGTGCCGATGGTCGAACTGCATCCAGACGAAGGCGCCTTGACCAATGTTGCCGGCACCCGGGTCGTCGCGGATGCCTGCCGTGAACATGGCGTGCGTGCGATGGTATTGATCTCCACTGATAAGGCTGTGAACCCATCCAGCATGATGGGTGCGACAAAGCGGCTGGCGGAGAGTTACTGCCAGGCACTGGACCTCGCAGAAGCGGGGAGCGAAGCGATACGAACGCGTTTCGTTACGGTCCGATTTGGAAATGTCCTAGGGTCCACAGGGTCGGTTGTACCGCTTTTTCAGCGCCAACTGGCAGCAGGTGGGCCGTTGACCGTAACACATCCTGATATGGCCCGCTATTTCATGACGGTCCGCGAAGCCGTAGAACTGGTGCTGCAGGCCTCCGTGCAGGGGGCCGCCGATAGCGCAGACGAGGGTAAGATTTTCGTTCTAGATATGGGCGAGCCGGTCAAGATTATCGACCTCGCCCGCCAGATTATTTTGCTCGCAGGTCTGCAGCCTGACATCGATGTTGCGATCGAAATAACGAGTCCGCGGCCGGGCGAAAAATTGTTCGAGCAAGTTCTGCATGCATCGGAAGAACTTATCCCGACGCCGCATCCAGGCATCCTGCTTGCTGCCCCTCGTGCCAATAATATTACTCTGCTTGATCGCGCGATCGAAGAACTAACGGTTGCTGCCCGGCAGGGTCACATCGACGAGACTCGCACGATTATCCGGCGATTAGTGCCAGAATTTCAATCACTTAATGACTAAAACCTGTAATAGGCAATAACCGGCTGGGCCCGGCGACGCTTTGGAGGCTATTTGATGACCGAAAGTTCTCCCGCCATACAGCGGGCTTTGATCTCCGTGTCCGATAAAGCGGGCCTTGTGGAATTTGCTATGTTCCTTGCCGAGCATGGTGTTGCACTTCTTTCGACAGGCGGAACCGCAAAGGCGATGCGTGACTCTGGACTCGACGTGATAGACGTTGCCGATCACACCGGGTTTCCGGAAATGATGGATGGCCGCGTGAAAACTTTACACCCAACTGTGCATGGTGGAATCCTGGCCCGGCGAAGCGACGTTGGCCACCTTGCGGCCATGGAAGAGCACGGTATCGCACCGATCGACCTGATCGTGGTCAATCTGTATCCTTTCGAAGCGAAGGTGGCGGCGGGTGCCGACTATGACACCTGCGTCGAGAACATCGATATTGGCGGCCCGGCGATGATCCGATCTGCTGCTAAGAACCATGAAACCGTGACTATCGTTACCGATGTGGAAGATTACACAACTGTTATTGATGACATGGAACGTAATAACGGTGCGACAACGGCCGATCTGCGCCGCCACCTGGCTGGGATGGCATATGCCCGCACGGCGGCTTACGACTCCGCGATTGGCCGGTGGTTCGCCGAACAGAACGGAGAGTTGCTCCCGCGCCGGTTCTCGCTGTCGGGCGCGCGAGTGAAAAGCTTGCGTTACGGAGAAAACCCGCATCAGAATGCGGCATTTTATGCTACTGGCGATAACCGCCCTGGAGTCGCCACGGCCACGCAGATACAGGGCAAGGAGCTCAGCTACAATAATCTAAACGATACCGATGCGGCGTTCGAACTCGCTGCCGAATTGGCGGCGCCCGCAATAGCGATCATTAAGCACGCGAATCCTTGCGGTGTAGCGCTGGGCGATAAACTGGCCGATGCTTACGCCAAGGCGCTTAAATGCGATCCGGTCAGTGCATTTGGTGGGATCATCGCGGCTAATCGTGGGCTCGATGCCGATACCGCCGCGGCCATGCAGAATATCTTTCTTGAGGTGGTTATTGCGCCGGAAATTACGGCCGAGGCTAGAGAGATATTTGCCGCGAAGAAAAACCTGCGCGTTTTGGAAACCGGCGGAATGCCTGACCCGGCTGCGCCTCGGCTGATGACCAAACTGTTATCTGGCGGTTTTCTGCTTCAGGACTGCGATTCCGGGCGGATCGGGGTGGATAATCTGAAGATCGTAACCAAGCGCGAACCTACGGACCAGGAAATCAGCGACCTGTTGTTCGCCTTCGCCGTCTGCAAGCATGTGAAGTCGAACGCGATTGTTTACGCCAAAGACGGCGCTACCGTCGGCATTGGCGCGGGCCAGATGAGCCGCATTGACTCATCGCGTATCGCGGCGCGAAAATCTGAAGACGCGGCTCAAGTTGCGGGTGCGCCGGAGGCGCTGGTTAAAGGCTCCGTCGTTGCATCGGATGCGTTCTTCCCTTTCGCCGACGGGCTGCTAGCGGCGGCGGATGCAGGCGCGACCGCCGTGATCCAGCCTGGCGGCTCCATCCGCGACGGAGATGTGATCGCGGCAGCCGACGATGCAGGTCTCGCGATGGTGTTTACCGGGATGCGGCATTTCCGGCACTGAGAAATGAGTTGGCGATCAGCCGGATTCTTGTACCTTTGCCAGCAGAATCAGCAAGCCTATGCCGAGAAAGACGATAATAGTCGCCATGCCGACGCGCTGTGAGTCGAACATCCAGGTCAGGGTGCCGAGTACGAATGGTCCAACATAGGCGGTCGCCCGGCCCGAAAAGGCGTATAAGCCAAACATTTCGGCGCGGACTTCCGCTGGTGCCAGCCGTGACATTAGCGACCTGCTCGAGGCCTGTGCCGGTCCCATAAACAGGCCTAGCGGCAGGCCGACAACCCAGAACCAGAGCTTGGTCTCAACGAGTAGCAGCGGAATGCCGAGGCAAATCAGCCCGGTAACTGAGATGACGACGGTTCTCTTGGAGCCTAGATAATCGTCTATCCAGCCAAAGGACGCGGCCCCGATACCGGCGGCAACGTTCATTGCGATGGCGAAAATGATGACTTCTTCGGTCGACATACCGAATGTGCCGATAGCATAGATGGCGCCGAAGGCGAACATGGTATTCATTCCATCGACGTAGAACAGTCGTGCGCACAGAAACCAAGCGATATTGTGAGAGTTTCTGATCATACGGATTGTCATAATCAGGGTTCCGACTCCTTCCTGTGCTGCCCGCATCCAACTGACATTACGCGAAGGGGAATCTGGCACTAAAAGGAACAACGGCAAACAGAACACCGAAAACCATGCCCCGACCAAGGGTCCAGTCACACGAACATGCTCGGCATGTTCTTTATCGAGGCCGAAAGGTGGTGGGTCAGCTTGGATAAAGATTGTGAGCAAAAGCATCAGACACGCGAGCCCGCCCATGTAGCCGAGTCCCCAGCCCCAGCCCGACAACCGGCCTATTTTTTCGTTTGAGACAATGGTCGGCAGCATGGCGTTATAGAAAACTTGGGCAACCTCGAACGATATATTGGCCATGCAGAACATAGCAAGCGCGTACAGGGCGAATGAGGGTTCCGGATATGAGAACCACAATAGTGAAGCACAGGCTGCGGTTAGAGCAGAAAATAGGGCCAGATACGGTTTGCGCCTGCCGGTTGCATCGGAAATCGAGCCGAGCACCGGGCTGAGCAGCGCGATTGCGATGCCCGATAGTGAGAGCGCATAGGCCCATTGCGTCGTTCCCGTTATTTTATCGATCGCTATCCCATCCACGAAATATACCGAGAAGACAAAGGTAACGACGACCGTCGGAAAAGCGGAATTGGCCCAGTCATATAAGCACCACGCGAATCTGGCGCGACGCAGGGTCGGGGAATCGAGGTCAGGATGGGTCATGCGGACACTCTAACATTCCCGTTCTTGCCTGCCATCCAGCGTGTTTCGTCGGATTTCCGACCCGTCTATAGTGGATTTTTTGAATTCTATATAAGGGTTATCGCCATGAGCTATATGTTGCCGGATTTTTGCGCCGAAATTCATCAGATTCTAATGGCGGGTAATGACTCCGCCGGGCGAGAGAAGGTGCGCGCAAAGATGGAAAAACTGCTCGCTAATGAGAAGTTTATTGCACAGTTCTGCGGTCCGGAAAAAAAACCTGGCGTGTACACGCTGAACGAAGACCCGACGACTGGAGCGGTTGTTCTCTCCCACGTGATGGGTGAAGGTCATGCCTCGCCGCCGCATGACCACGGGGTGTCATGGGCGATTTACGGACAGGCTACTGATCATACGGTGATGACCGATTGGGCCCGCGTCGATGACGGATCTGATGATCAAAACATTGAGATTAGAGAGACCCGAAAATATCGGCTCAACGCCGGCCAGGTTGGTCTTTTTGACGTTGGCCAGATTCATTCCATCGAGTACCCCGATAACGCACGTTTTGTCCGGGTCACCGGGGTGGATCTTAATGGTATCGACCGCAAAGCCTATAATCTGAAGCACAAAACGGTGAAGACGATCCGCGCTGAGAGCGCTGCCTAAGACTAAGTCCGCGCGCCAATTACTTCCCGACCAGCGCCCAGATATGGCGGGTCACGACTGACAGCATATGCAGGTTGACGTCCTTGGTCTGGCACACGTCAGCGAGCAGTATCTTGCATCTCTCCGGGCACCGTGGGATGAAGGGTCCCAGTTAAACGCTGAGCGGCGTTTTCCTCAAACTCGCCCGGCCCTTTCCTTATGAAGAAGTTTTCCCGGTTTTTTCGTTCAGAACCCCTGTTGTTAGTGCTTTGGGCGAATGAGCTTGTCCGGCTGGTGTGGTCGCCGCTGGAACTTCAGGAAGCTTCTGGCTGGTTGATGATCGTCTATGTCGTCATGTCGTTGACCCGCCTGCGCCGAGGTACCTTCATTCTTTGTGCACCGCTAGTGGTTTTGGCGGCGGTGCTGGCGATTTCGTTTGATGAGTGGCCCGCGGTCATGCGCGGGTTCCAGAATGGCGCTGTGTTCATGGCATTTTTCGGCACTATCGTCCTCCTCCGGGCTCTTGCCGATCAGCGAGCCGAAATATCGGAGGCTAGATTACTGTTTAACGGGATACGCCCCGAACAAACTAACGGTGCTTTTCTCGTGGGAGCGCATTTAATCGGTTCAGTCCTCGTAGTGGGTGTACTCGCCGTTCTTGCCCCCATAATAAAAGACGATGCTGATTATGCCGCGCGCCGCCGCGCCGCGGAAGTCAGCCAACGAGGGATGTGTCTGGCACCCCTCTGGTCGCCGTTCTGGGTCGCGGCCGCCTTCGCGGCGCAGCAGATTCCCGGGGTTCCCGCCTGGGAAATCATGTTGCTTGGCCTCGGCATGGCGGGGATCGGCCTGATACTTGCCCACGTCATGTTTGCGCGCGCGGTCGGCCTAGTTGATCTGTGGCACGCCGTTCGGGGGTTCGCGCCAATTGTTCCCTTAATTGCCGTTTGCGCTTGCATGATTGCGGGCCTGTCGAGCATTTTAGGCATGAGCACGTTGCAAGCGCTGATCGCGACCATTCCGCTGCTTTCCCTGGTGATGTTGCTGGCCACCCGAGGTGGTCAGATACGTGGTGCAAAGTCCCGAGCACTCGCCGTGGATACGTGGCGGGGAAGCAGTCGTGTCTGCGATGAGATCGTCGTGGTCACGATAGCTCTGACCCTAGGCCGGGTTCTTGAGGTGGCGGTCCAAGAGATAGGTGTCGGTGACATGGTCGGGGCGCTGTCATTACCGGGCTGGGGGGTGATTGCCTGCGTGATTAGTGGAATCACACTCGCGTCTCTTGCCGGAATCCATCAGGTAGTATCAATTATCGTAGTACTAGTGGTGTTCATGCCGTTGCAGACGGGTATCAGTGATGTCGTGATGATGGAGGCTGCATTGATAGGCTGGGCATTTGCTTCAATGGTAGGCGTTGCTGCAGTATCGACAGCGACGGCTAGTGCCATGTTTGGGGTGCCACGCGTAAAGTTGATCTTCGGACCCAATCTGCTTTTTGTATGCACTTTTGGAGCGTTGTCAGTCGTCTTGCTGAGCCTCGTCAACAGCTTGATCTCTGACGTCTAACTTCCAAATGAAAGTACTTGTCTGTCTCGCTCTTTGGTTTTTGTATGACTGAGACATTCTTTGTAGGATAGGGCGATGGGTCTCTTGCAAACTTGGGTTTCTAAAAACTTCAAGGTAAATGCGGCGGCTGATTTAATCAGTCCCGCCGGCATTCGCTGCGCGCTGGCCGTGGCAATTCTTTCTGTATTATTTGAAAAATTACCGCGACTTGAGGCTAATTTCTTTTTTGACCGGTACCACCTGCTTATCTCGACTGTTGGTATCGTAGTCTCTTGTGCACTTGTATTATCGGAAAAACAGAGTCGCCTTGGTTTATTTCTATTTACAATCTCAATTGTTGTTTATGCCTTCTCGAGCTGGTCTGCTTATCACAACCATGGTTGGCTATCCGTCTGGACGATACCAGTAGCCCTCGCCTTTGGGGCAAAATGGTGGGACTCAGAATTATACAGGTTCTACCTGCGCGCTTCGCTGGGGATT
>MDTB01082796.1_pt1 | contig 78512 bp, 82 predicted proteins | sample 811161 | NCBI WGS metagenome assembly MDTB01 (sample SAMN05326650, study PRJNA326480) | marine metagenome | isolation source: seawater | place: Mediterranean Sea | collected 2009 | reverse complement strand
TAAAGCAGCTGAAGCAATGATGCTTTTTTTCAAAATACTCATAAAGTATTTCTCCTTTATTACGATTAATATTTGGGCGAAAGCCCGGTTATTGATTGGAATCAAAATCATAACATAAATCGTTAGGTTATTTGATTTCCTCCCACGGTATATATTATTTATGAATAATTCAAATTCAAGAGAAAAATATGAATAGAATATGAACAAAAAGCTGTAGTTTTATTCACAAAGAAATTAAGCAAACAAAATCAATTACTTACAATCAAAATCAAGAAAAAAAAAAGTTGTGGATAAGTAAAAAAAAAAATAAAAATATGAATACTAGATGAACGAAAAAAGTAACTTTTGTTCAGAAATAAAAAAAACTCATATAAATCAGTTACTTACAGGCGTCAAAATTAATGATTTGAATTATTTTTGTTAACTTTTGAAATTTTATAATTTTTTTTCCTACTATTTTATATAACGAATGTATATATTGATTTATATTATGAAAAAATTAATTTTTCAATACGGTTTAACCATAACATTTCTGGTTTTTTTCACAACTTTAGAATCTAAAGATAAAGATCGACTGCCAGTAACTTGGGAGAACGAAGTTCGACAACTTTTGTACGATAATGATACAAAAATAAGTGATGGTTCACATATCATGAAATTATCTTCACCATACAGAGCATTGGATGCGGCAATAGTACCAATTTCAATTAATTTTAATAAAGATCAAAGTGATGAAGACTACATCAAATCTTTGACTATAGTGGTTGATGAAAACCCATCCCCAGTTGTTGGTAAATTTAATTTTACTGCTAAGACCGGAAATCCGTCTGTTACGACAAGAATAAGAATTGACAAATATACATACGTTAGAGCAATCGCAGAAAATAATAAAGGTGAAAAATTTATGATTTCAAATTTTGTCAAAGCTGCTGGAGGTTGTTCTGCTCCAAGTTTAGCTGATATGGATGCAATAATGGCTAGATTGGGAAAAATGAAAATGAAGTTCATAAAAACAAGTGAATCATCTAATTCTATTAACAAAGCAAGATTCATAATCAGTCACCCAAATTACTCAGGGCTACAATTTAATCAATTGACGCGGGCAGAAATTCCAGCTCACTTCGTTAATCATGTCAGGATTGAACAAGATGGACAGCTAATATTGGAAATATCTTCTGACATATCTTTATCAGAAGACCCATCTTTTACATTTAATTACAGAAACAGTGGTGGGCCTTTGGTTGTAACTGTTAAAGATAGTGAGGGTCAAGAATTTTCAAAGGAATTTTCTGCCTCTCAAATTGCTGCTTCAAGTAATTAAAAACATTCAAGCTCAGATGCAGCTTGCGCTCTAAACAATTTTTGCATTCTATCTTTGGATAAACCAACACTTTTAAATGCTTCCTCTCGAGGACTTGCTCCTTCCCAGAGTCGAGCAATGGCTTCAGCTTGCGCATATTCTTCATAATTCATCCGTTTAGCTATTTCATCAATTGCACAAGAACATTTTGACATAAAATCTCTATTTGATGCGTTTGAACTCATACAAGCGAAGACGAACTCTGATCTTGCTAAAGTAGGAAAATCATTTGCTTTAGAATTGATACTAATGAATATGAGAATTGCTAGGCTGTTGATAAAAAATTTATAATTAATCATGATTTGTTTTTTTCCTTTCTTTTTTTATATTCTTCTCTTAATTGTTTGTTTGTTCTTATCCCCTGAAACAACAGTGTTTCCTTAACCATATCGTCGGGATCTTCTAAATCTTTGATAAACGTTTCAATTTTATAGATGTTGCCGGGTATTTCATCTGACATAACTATAACAAATTTCTTTGTTTTGTATCTTGAGACACGGTTTTTTAACTCTGTATCCGTGAATGGTTGAAATGAAATTTCTTTAGCAACAATATTTTTGTTATTAAAATTAATGGTTATGTCTTTAATTTCTGTTGCAGCGATTGTGTGTCTTATTCTACTTCTAAAAAATAATGCATTACCCCCAGTAAGTCTTTGCATGTCTCTTGAGTCTCTTTCAAAGAAAAGCATAAAAACGGGGTTACCTCTTGCTCCAATTTGAGGAGGAAACCTAACCTTATTTCTTCCTTTTAGATATCTAAAGGTTATATGTTTGGTATTATCATCATCAACTTTAACGATATTTAAAACTACATTACCTATAAAATTGTCTTCCCGTGTAGACTCTTTTTCAAATTTATAATAAATACGTGAAGGCTCTTTTATTAATTTTAGATGTTCATCAATAAATAAAGCAATGTTTGCCGTAGACATTTCTTTTATAAGTTCGAGTTTAAACTCCTCGGTACCCCATTTGGCTCTTTTTTCCTCTGCATCTTCAGCCCTAGAGAAATCTTCTGAAATATCTTCGGGCGGATTTGAAAAAACATAGGAGAAAGAAAAAACAAAAGTGATGAAAAAAATGTTTAGAACACTTGAAAAAGAATTTAATTTGTTATTACTATTCATTGCGCTATATTTATGATCTATTATTTAATTCTTTTCAAGTATGTTTTTAAAGATATGTCAAATAAATATAAAAATATATCAGTAATTTCCACGGGTTCATGGGTTCCCTCAACTCTCAATAACTTAGGAAACACAAGGGGGACATATCAGGTTTTAATAAATCAATTGATTCTTAATGTTTCAATAGGTATTCATAAACATGAAAAAATAAAAAAACAAAGAGTTTCAGTTTCTTTGTCAATTCAAGCAACAGACAATCTTAATAGTGTAAATGAGTCAATTGAAAATGTAGTTTCATATGAAGATATAATTGGGAAGTTAAAAAAAATTATTTCTAAAGGTCACATTGAGTTACTGGAAACACTTGGAGAAAAAATATTTGAAATATGTTTTAACGATTCCAAAATTCTCTCAGTTTGGGTTAAGTTAGAGAAATTGGATGTTTTTGATGATGCTAAGAGTGTTGGAATTGAGATCTTCAGAGATAAACATGATTTCAATAATAAGACTAAACCAACAAATATTCAAAAGTTAAAAAAATAGTAATCACATCAATAATTATGTGGATTATTAAAATAGGTGGAAGTTGGATAAAAAATCCTAATCTGAATGAATTAATAAAAAGTTTAAATAAGTTTAAAAGAACCCAGAATATTATTATTGTCGTTGGGGGCGGATGTTTTTCTGATTCAGTCAGATCCGTTTATCGTAATAAAAAAATGTCAGAGAAAACAGGCCATTTTCTTGCTTTAAAAGCAACAGAGATGTTTGCTTTTCTTTTAAAAGAAATAAACAATGAGGTTTCATTGATAACCGAAATTAAATCTTTAAAAAAAAAAATAATAAAATTAAAATTTGGATGCCATCATTATTGCTTAAAAAAGATCCAACTTTTACTCGTTCATGGGATTCAACTTCTGATTCGGTTGCTGCTTGGCTTCATAGCAAAGTGGATTCGAGTGGCCTGATATTTGTTAAATCTCTAATTTTAAGTGAAGATATCTACAAATTAAGTTATCTACAAAAAAAAAAAATATTAGATAAAAATGTTGATCAATATCTTTCTAATAAAAAAAATATTAAAATAATAGGACCGGATATTATTGAGTTGTTGAATAATTATGGTAACTGGGATGAATTGTTTTTAAAGTTTAAAGAGGTTAAGTTTTTATGAAGAAAATATTAAAAAAAAAATGGGCATGGGTTTTGACAGGGTCTGGACATTTTTTTAATGAAACTATTGAATTAATTAATGAACTACATGAAGTGGATTTATTTGTTTCAAACGCAGCTGAGGAAGTCTTAGTGATGTATAAGAAGAAAGGCAAAATTTCCAAGCGTGTAAAAATATATAAAGATAATTCAGCAAGCTCAGCATCAGTTGGTAAGTTTTATAAAGGTGTTTACCACACACTTGTAATGGCTCCAACCTCTAGCAACACTGTTGCTAAGTGTGTTTATGGGATTTCTGATAATCTGGCAACAAATATTTTTGCTCAATCAGGTAAATGTAGAGTAGATTGTATTTTTTTTCCTTGTGACACTGCTCCAGAACTGCAAACAATGGCACCTAGTGGGATGGTTGAAGTTTTTCCGAGAAAGATTGATCTTGAAAATGTTGAAAAATTAAAAAAATTTTCACTAACCGATGTTGTGATGAGTTTTAATAAACTTGAAGAGGCAATAAATGAAAGACAAAAATGTCTGAAAAAATTATATTTTTAACTGGAAAATTAGCTGAGAGACAATTACGGAGAATTTTGTCCTCAATGAAACCTCAGTTTAGTTATCAAATTAATCAGATAGGAGTTAATGTAGCTGCATTGATGTCAGAAAATATAATTATGAGGCGGTTAGATAAGACTCAGGTTGCCGATAGAATTATTGTTCCAGGAAAATTTAGGGGTAATCTTAAAAAATTAAGTCGATATTTTAATATTCCAGTAGAACGTGGCCCTGATGATATAACTCATTTACCTGATTATTTTGGTATTAAAAAGCCTGATGAAGAGTTAAAAGATTATGATTGTGAAATTTTTGCCGAGATAGTTGATGCGGCTGATATTAGCATTAGAAAAATTTTAAGTATAGCCAAGGAATATTCTAATCAAGGAGCTAACGTTATTGATTTAGGTTGTATGCCTGATACGAGGTTTGATCATCTTGAAGAGTCTGTAAGGGCATTAAAATCAAAAGGTTTTAGAGTTTCAATTGATTCAGCTGATTCAGAAGAATTAATTAGGGGTAGCAAGTCAGGAGCAGACTATATTTTAAGTATTAACGAGAACAATATTAATATTTTGGATCAGATTAAAAGTATACCAATTATAATCCCCTCAAAATCTGGTGATTTAAAATCACTCAAAAGAACCATAAAAGTTTTTAAGTCTAAAAAAAGAGATTTCTTTGCTGATCCAATATTGGATCCAATTCATTATGGATTTGCAGATTCTGTTAAAAGATATATTGAATTAAGAAAAGATTTTCCGGAAATTAAAATTTTCATGGGAACTGGTAATTTAACAGAGCTTACGGATAGTGATTCTGCAGGAGTCAATGCGACATTGATGGGTCTGGTTTCTGAGCTGTCAGTTAATGCAGTTTTAGTGGTTCAAGTAAGTGGACATTGTAAAAACTCTATTAAAGAAACAGATGCAGCAAGAAAAATAATGTTTTTTTCGAAGGAAAATAAGCGATTACCTTTCAGAATAGATAACAGTTTGATGGGATTAGCAGAGAGAAAACCATCAAGGAAAACAAGAAAAGAAATTAAGGAAATAAAAAATTTGATCAAAGATAAAAATTTTAGAATTTATCTAGGCGAGAAAGGAATTAATGTATTCAATTCAGATTTGCATTTTGTTGATACTGATCCATTTGATTTTTATGATAAATTAAATATAGAAAATGATGCCAGTCATGCTTTCTATTTAGGCGTTGAACTAGCAAGAGCTCAAATTGCATGGGATCTTGGAAAAGATTATGATCAAGATAATGAATTAAAGTGGGGTGTTGCGTCAAAGAATGCTATAAAGAATTTGAATAAACGCCCAAAACCTAAATCAACTCAAAAAAAAAAATGATATTTGAGACTATAATTTCAACAATAAATGAAAAAGGAAATGTTAACTTTGCTCCTTTTGGGGTAAAAAGAAAGAATAACTTTATTTTTATTTCACCATATATTCCATCGACTACATTAAATAATTTAATTAAAAGTAAGCAAGCAACGATTAACTATATTGATGATTCAGCTTTTTTTGTAAATTGTATAATCGGGAAAAAAAAATTTCAAAAAAAGAAATGTAATAAAATCCAGGGATATTTTTTAAAAGAAGCCCTTGCACACGATGAAGTTTTAGTGGAATCAATGACAGAAGATAAACTAAGACCTACTTTTAAATGTAGAATTATTGAAAAGGTTAATCACAAAAGGTTTGAAGGATACAATCGAGCACGAAATTCATTGATTGAAGCGTGTATTCTAGCATCAAGAGTTAAAATTTTAGAAAAAAAAAAAATACTAGATGAGTTAAATAGTTTAACTAGTTCTATTATTAAAACTGCAGGTATTAGCGAAAAAAAAAGTTGGAATTTAATTAAAAATTATATTTTAAATGCAACAAAAAAGTAATCATGAAACTGAGAAAACTTATTTTCTTGTAAGTTTTAAAACTTTGAGAGAAATTTCAAATGAAATAATCAAAGAAGTTGATGTTCTCGATCTTAAAAATCCTGAAAAAGGCTCGATTGGATCTTGGGAAGAAAATGAAATTAAAAAAGTAATCTCTCTGTACAGAGGAAAAGTAAAAATTTCTGCAACATTAGGGGATATATTTTGTGAAAAGGAGTTCCAAGTTAAATTAGAGAACTTCGATAAACTTAATCTAGATTTCATAAAATTTGGTTTACTAGCTTCAAAGTCAATTGATTTATTTAATAAAATTCATGTAATCGAAATGAAAAAGTATAAAACTTCTCTTGTTTGTGTTGTTTTTGTTGACATAAAAAATTCATTAGATTCCTTGATAAAAAATTTACAATTAATTAAAACAAGTGGAGTTAGTTATGTTTTATTAGATACTTATAAAAAGGGAAATGGAGATCTATTAAGTTTCTGTGAAATTTCTTTTCTTAAGAATATAATTTTTCGTTGCAAAAACCATGATATAAAAGTTGGATTGGCAGGAAGTTTAAAAGAACATCAGGTATCTTCTGTGATTAAACTTAAGCCTAATATTATTGGATTTAGGTCTGCGGTTTGCCTGGGAAATGATAGAAATTCTTCAATTCACGTTGAAAAAATAAAAAAAATATCAAATTATTTTAAATCTTTAAGTAGTAAAGCTATACAAAGAGCAGGTGCGTGAAAAGAAGCTTCTTTGTTTAATTTTGATTTTTTAAGTAAACTTTTTAGGAAAATTGATTCATAACCATTTTCATTTAAATATTTATGTAAAATTTCCTGCCCAATACCTGATAAGATAATTGGATGTTTGCCTAAGGAAAATTTACTTCTAATTTTAGTTATTGTAGATGAAATTTTATTTAATTGAATTGTTGATATTTTTTTACAAATTTTTTCTACTTTTTTTTTTTCTTTATTTTTATAATCAAAACCAAAACTTCGGGAAACTCTTCTAAAACTATCTTTTTGATTCTTGCCAGCCCCATCAGCAGTTTTATCAATGTCTATTTTTTTTTCTAACCTATTTAATATTCTGTATATATCTGATGTATCTGAAAACAACTCTGGAATTATATTTAATTTATCTTTTTTAATTTGTAATATATTAGTAATTCCAAAAATTGGAGTTCTAGTTAAACCGGTATAAAGTAGTTCTGAATTATTTAACCTTGAGTAATCATCATAAAATTTATTAACCATTTTTTTTTTTTTAATACATATAAAGTCAGTCGTTGTTGAACCGAAATCTACAACAATTGCATCATCAACTTTTCTTTCTAGATATTTACCAATTCCATGCCAATTCATTGAAATAAGGTCATTATATTTGGGTTTTTTTGAAAAGAGTTTTGAGTTTTTAACGTAAAAGTAAGTTTTAAAATTTAGATATTTACAATAATCAATTAAAATTTTTGCACCATTTTTTCTATCTTTAAAGTTATCACATAACTCTGCTGACATAGTGATTCCACATGTAATCGATTTACTATTATGAATTTTATTTAATTTTAAAAAACTTTGTTTTAGCCTATTTAAATCTTCCCAAATTCTATAATTTATATAATCAACAAAGATAACTTTTTCGTCATTATCAACTCCAACTATTTTTAAATGTGCGCCACCTATATCAATTCCTAAATATGATATCTTTTTTTCCATTAGAATATATATTTTGATGATTTAAGAAGAGTTGTAGGTGAACTTTTAATTTCCCCTGTTAAATAAAAATCAGTTATTAATGATATTGTTGAGTTACTATATGAAGCTTGAAGACCACAGTAAGCACTCGTAAATCTCGGATTAATTTCAAGAACCAACCATTTTTTTTTATTCTTAACTATATCTACCCCGACGATACCAAAAAGACCATTGAATTTTTTGCAAATATTACTTCCTAGAATTTCTATTTCTTCTCTATCTCTTTCCAAACCACCTATTACGCATCCAATTTGTCTGATATTTTGTTTCTTAATATTAATAATTTGCTCGTTGCAACAAATTACTTTTGATTTTCCATTTTTACATAACATTAAAAAACTTCCTTTTTTTCCAGAATGAAATTTCTGAGTTATATAATTTTCTTCAATTTTATTTTGTTTCATTATTTTAACATTGCTGGATCCTGCTCCATAATCAGGCTTAAAAATAAAATTTTTTTTTATATTTGGATTATTTTTATAAGATTTGACTGCCGGAATATCAAATTTAGATAAAATTTTTGATGTTTGAAATTTTGATGAAAAAGTTTCAAGACTAATTTGATCTGACCCTAATATAATACATTTTTTCCTCAAAACAGAGTGAAACTCAAGCGAGATTTTATCGATTTCTGGAGCAATTAATATGGCTTTATTCTTTAAATCAAACTTATTTAAAATGTCAATGTAGGATATGCTGTTACTTGTAAAAAAATAATTAATTTTTTTTGATTTAATAATTTTAATTTTTTTATTAATTATTACGTTAATATTTTTTATATATTTGCTTTTTAAAAAGTTTTTGATTATTGAATTTAATATGTTTAAGCCCTCTCTTACAAATTCTTTATCTCTTCTTAAATCTAAATTTGATTTGGAAGTAAAATACTCAATCAATAATAAATTTTTCATAAAAATTTTTTTCGTATGCAGCTCATATTAGCAATTGATATAATGAATGGCAAAGTAGTTAAGGCATTCGCTGGTCTGAGAATAAATTATAAACCATTAAATTTAAAAAATGAAGATTTCTCTGATGCAATTAAACTTATTAATCAAGTAAGAAAAAAAGTGGATTTAAAAAAAGTATATATTGCTGACTTAAATTCAATAAGTAAAACAGGAACCAATGAAAAGTTAATTGATAAAATACTTAGAAAATTTCCTTATCTAATTTTTCTGATAGATTCTGGTTTTGATTATCCAATATCAGTTTATAAATATCATAGAAAAAAAATAGCAAAAAAAATAGATAATTATATGGTTGTGCTGGGAACTGAAACAATGAAAAATTTTAATTTAAAATCATATAATATTTTAGGAGAGTTTCAGTTGTCTTTGGATTTTAATGGAAAACAAGAGAAATGGTTGAGAAAAATTAAACGAGAAAAATTTCGCACTGATGTGATTTTGATGTTTTTAAGCAAAGTGGGTGGAAGGGGTGTGAACCTAAATTTGATAAGAAAAATATACAATTCCTCAACTTTTAAACAAATAACAGTAGCTGGAGGTGTTAAAACTAAGGGTGATGTTTCACAACTATCAAGGCTAGGTGTGAAAAATATTTTATCTTCAACTTTGTTACACAAAAGTGTATCTAGGGACAGTTTGTAAGTCCCTAGATATTAATCTTTTTTTAAAAATGAAAACAACCTTGAAAGCCATCCACCACCACTAGCTTTGTTTGATGGCTTCATGTCGGATGTATTTCATTTTGCTGCAAAAGGATGTTCTGCTGAATCCTTTTCAGAAACAACGTCTTTGGCTTTTGGTTCACCAGAAACTGCTCTTTCAATAGATTCTTTTGTAGCTTGATAGTTGTATTCTTGAATTTTTTTATCATCTTCTGCAAGCCAATGAATAAACACACCAACAGAAATGAATAAATCATCAGCTTCATCAGCAGGGATAGTTCCTTCAGCAACACAATCCATGACTGCTTTAGCAACACCATGCTGTGCTGGTCCAAACATTTGAACAGCTTGCTTAGCTCCTTTTATAGTAACTTTGTTGAACATACATGTCGCTGGTTTAGCCATTAAGTTTGGTGCAACAACAGCTAGAAGTGCTGTAAAACCGTCTTTATTATTAGTTAAGCTATTTGCAAACGCTGTTTCTGCTGGAGTGCCTCTTGGACCAATGATTAGATCGATGTGAGCAACTTCATTTCCATCACCAACTAAAGATTCTCCCACTAGCATTTTTGTGATTTTAGCCATATTTCCTCCGTATAAAGGTTATTATATTATTCCAATGTAAAATATTATATTGGAATTTTGAATATATCTCTAATTTTATCCATTAGCAAGGTTGTAACTGTTAAATCGGCACAAGTTCCTGGATTAAAATATAATTTTTTTAAATAAAAATCAAAATTTCTCAACAAATGATAGTTATTTTTGTATAGGTGAATCTTTTTTTTGGTCATTATTGCTTTTTTCATTATAGTCGTTGCTTTTTCTTTACCAAATTTTCGTTGAAGATGACTGTCTAGGCTATTAGCTAGGAAATTAAGGTATAATATTTCTATAGCTTTTCTTCTATTAACTTTTTTTTTTAATTTTGTAAAAAGTGGAAGACCAAAATCTATGATTTCAAGATAATTTTGTATGTAACACCTTGAAATTCTATCCCATGAGGAACCAATTCTCATAATCTCCAAAAAAGACCATTCTTTTTTAGATTTTAAAACATTTCCCTTCCCATTATAGTTTTCTATTCCAGCTGGTTTAACAAATTTTATTGATTTTAAAATAAGTTTTCCATCTCTCTCAGAGATTTTATTTAAACAAGATTTTAAATTTATTTTAAAATGTTTAATACTTTTCATACATGTCCTTATTATTGGAGCGCATAAGATGATGATTCCTAAGTTATAATTTGAATTTAACTCAATCTTGCACTGTTTAGCTGAAAAAAAAATTGCCTCACCAATGGTCAATTCTTTATTGGTTAAAAATTTTGAAGAAATCATCGCAGCATATTTAAACTTCAATTCATTCATACTATGAATTTTAGATAATGAGCTAAAATTGCCTGGTTTGAATACTTGAAGTTCTTCACAGCAAGCATCGTAATATATTCTTTTTAGAGTTTCCGCTTGCATTTTTTTACATTGTTAAGAAAGTCGTTCACTAAAATTTTAGAAATATTTTTTTTTTCTACCTTTTGAATTGCTTTCCAGGAAGGGATGCTATTTACCTCTAATACATAATACTTATTCTCAAAAAATTTTATATCAATTCCACCATAACCGAGGTCAAAAAGTCTTGAAACTTTTTCTGTTATTTTTATCAATTTTTTACTCAAAGTTATTTTTTTTAAAGAAGCTCCTTGATATGCATTGGTTAAAAAGTTTTTTGAAAATCTCTCCATTGCTGATATTGGTTTGTGATTACTAACTAAAACTCTTATATCCCAAAATTTCTTCTCTTTAATATCCCCTAAAAACTTCTGAAGATAAAATACATTGCCGATAGCATTAATATCTTTAATAGAGGAGTCTTTTTTTATTAAAGTAATATTTTTTCCTTGAGAACCAAAAACAGGTTTAAGAAGATAATTATCTTTTATTTTAAAATTTTTAATAGCTCCAATTTTAACAATCGTTTCTGGAGAATTGATTTTATTTATTTCAAGCAATCCCGTAGTTCTTACTTTATCAACTGTTTTTTCAATAACTCCCGCGCAATTATGAACATATATCCCAAGTTCTTTCAAAAGATGCATAAAAGTCAATTTTGTTGTAATTTCCTCTAATGAGCCGTTATTTATAAATCTTAACCATACTCCATCAACATTTTTTAACTTTTGATTTAAAAAAAATTTTTTTTCTTTACTGAAGTAGGACTCTAATTCATCATATTTTATTTTGATAACCTCACACTTTTTTTTTTCAAGAAATAATTTGATTTTTTGGCTATGCCAATCATGTATGTCACCAATTATTGCAATGACAAACATTTCAACTGGAAAAAGACTTTTCAACTAAATGAGAATCTATTTCTCCAGAAAGGTATGACATTCCAGTCTTCTTCGAATTGATTAAAACACTTGCCGGGCTAAAAAGAGAGCCATCAATTTTATAAAAATCTTTTTTATAATCCAAAAAAATCTTTTTGAAAGGTTTTCCGAAATCTGGAGAGTTAAAACTTGGTATTTTTTTTGATAGATCTATTATTTCATCTTCATCAGCATCGATACAGAGGCTTACTTTACCACCGTAAATTATTGCATCATTAGTTCTTCCCATACCGGATATAAAATCCCCTGCAATTGGGGGAACAGGGGCTGAACCAAAACCTGATATAATTTTTTGAAGAGGAAACTTTAGTTCGTGAATTTTATGAATTGCAACTTCTAAAACTCTTGAAACAACTTGAATATTTCCACATATTGACGTCGTTGGGGTTAAAATAAATGTTATTTTTTTTGGTGATATTTTACAATCTTTTGAGATCTTGTTAACTATTTCCTCTGGGGGAGGGGTGTCAACTTCAAGTATCAAAGAAGTTGAAGAATATTCATCTTTATATTCTAAATCAGAAAAGATCTCTTCTTTTTGAGCTATTGATCTGGCTGGACCAGATCCTAAAGAAAAGAAATCATTATGACTCAAACTCCAACCAGCATATTGACAACCTAAACAAGCTAAAACTGGATTTGAGGCATGTACAGATATTTGATTGAACGAATATTTGAAATTTGAGCTAGGAGATAATATCACTTTTCCAAGAGCTCCAAGGCAAATTTCTGAGATTTTAATTCCTGCTTCAATGCTTCCAGGTGCTTTGATCCCAGCATCAATAATTGTTGAACCCAATGGACCATTTTTGTTAACCAAGAGCCCCAATTCGTGATGATTATTGATTAGTTCAATTACTAAGGGGCTAGTTTTTTTATTAATACTGTATTTCATTAGTTCTTAATACAAATTTCTAAGAATCTTATACGATATTTTTTCTAAATTTTCTCTTAGAATTTGTTTTTTTTTTGATTTTGAATGAATTAAGCAAATTGGTTTGTTAGCTTTTATAGTTTGTATATCGTGAGGAAGTTCTGAATATAATCTGCAATTTTTGAGACTCCTGAAGAAATTTAATTTTTTTTTATCTATTACTAATTTTTTGTCACTATAAACAATCTGCGAACCATAGAACAAATTATTATTTTTTTTTTTTTTTTTAAAAATTGAATCTTTGAAAATGTCTTTATGAATTCTGTAAATTAAATTTGTACTTAAACCTGGTCTGGCATTTAATTCTATAACGAAAATTTTATGTGTTTTTTTTTGAATAATTATATCTAAATTATTTATACCCTTAAGTTTGTAAATTTTTTTTATTTTTGTACATATTTCCTTAATTTCACCTAAAATTGTGGAATTGACTTTTTTGGTAATTATGCCTTTGATAATATAAGGTTTTAAACCAACTTTTTTAAATATTTGATTGCAAATTGACAAAACCTTAATTTTTTTTTCATCAGCTATAAATTGGATTGATAAATTTTCTCCATCAATAATCTTCTGAAAATACTCGGAACTTTTTATTGAACTTCTCGCTTTAAATAACCTTACATCATTTCCCCCAAAGGATGAAAATTTTTTTATTAACCAATCTTTTGATTTTGGAGCAATATAGGAACAAATGGGTATATTTATTTTATCTTTTTTCAAGTCAAAGAAAAATTTTTTTGAGTTTACTTTTTTATGAATAGAATAATTATTTCCTAAATAAAACTTCCTTGAAGAGAATAAGTCTTTTTCTAATGATTCAGAAAACCCTGCACCAATTAGAATTTCGATTTTTTTATTAGGATCTTTTTTATCAATAAAATTTTTAATTTTTTTTATATCTGAAAAATCTGCAGTAATTATTTCACTACAAAAAGTATTAAGTTTTAAACTGTTATACTTGCATATTGCGTAAACAGCATAATTAAGTTTATAAAAAATTTTTGCTAGATCTTCGCATGATGAAGCAATTATTATTACTTCTTTTTTTTTCAGAGGCCTAATATTTCTTTTGCTGTGATTAATGCCTCATCAAAATTCAGATACAAAGGCTTTTCACTCGAGCACATTTTTTCAAACATCTTATATTGTGTTTTTACCTTTACATCACCTGATGTAAGAGGGCCTATTGATAAAGCCCCACATGAATGTTTTGTATCATCATCATTAAGATTTACCCCTTCAAGTCCAGCAGGGGGGACAGCATTAACATCAGCTAAAATCATACTATTTTTCGCTGCTTTTAGCTGATTATTACTTATTACCTGAGTTCCAGCTCGCGCTGCACAAAATATTATTTCTGCATTTGGAAGGTAAGAAGCATTTAATTCATCAGAAGATCCGTCGCCAGGTGTTATTTTAACTTTGAATCGTGAATGGTATTCTTCAGCTTTTTTTTTAACATTTTCAATTCCATCATAACCAACAATTGTACAATTTGCTCCTTTTTGAGCACACATTATTGCAGAAATTCCTCCTACTATTCCTTTCCCTCCATAGATAATGATATTTTTTCCTTCAAAATTTGTTTGAAATTTATTTTTAAGTGTTTTTTCAGTACAAGCCACCATTGCTGCGGCGGTGGTAAATGAACCAGCTGGATCTGGAAAAACTGAAATCTCAAAAGGAGGTACCATCGATTTTTTTGCCATTTCCATCATATCCAATGCTAATGAGGCATCTTTGCCACAAATAAACATACCAGTTTTTTGGGCATTTTTTACAGATCTTGAAAAAATTGAGTCTTGAACAAGTCCCTTAACATCAGTGAGATTAACATTAGTGTATGGAATAACAAGATCGTATCCAGCATCACATGCCATGTTTACATCAAAGGGGCTAACATTTTCCTGTGGACTAATCATATGAAGTATATTTTTTTTTGTCATTTTATTCCTTTAAAATTAATTTTTTTCCAAAATTTCTTCCATCAATTTTTAACAACTTAATACCAACCAATTTTCTTAAACTAATATATTTTTCTAAATAATTTAACAACTCATTTCTTTTTTTTGAATTTTTTGAGAAAATAAAACCAGTTGGTCCCCATGACGATTGTCCAAAACTTTTAATATCTTTTTTTCTGAGAGTTTTAAATATTTTTTCAACGGATTTACTTGCAAATCTATCTTCTTTTCCATAAAAAATTTTAGACATATTATCTTGAATATTTCTTATACCATTCGAAAATTCATCAAAATTTTCCTCAATCAATCCCGGAATGATATTCATTAATAGTGATTTGCAATTATTAGCAGTTTGAATATTATTAATCTTATCTAACTTTTTAAATTCTTTGATTTCATTCTTGCCATGAATTCCTATTAAATTATCATCAGTTATAAGAGTGATTTTCCAATTTTTTGGCCACTTAATATTTAAAATATTAACAGGGATTTCTTTAGAGTTTTTTGACTTTCCCACATCTATATTAAACCCACCTTGATTGAAAGATTCAATTCCAACACCAGACCTCAGACCTCTCTTGAGCAAATGTGCTAGTTGATGGGTATTTATTTTTATATTATTAAATTTCATTATTAAAAAACTTATTGATAAGGCTAGCTGAGTTCCAGAGCCTAAACCATTATGAGCAGGAATCTCTCTCAAAACAGTTATTTTACATCCTGCTAGACTGTGATTTTTTTTTAAGATTTTTAAAATTTTTCTTATTCTGGTTTTAATATTAAGATTTTTACAATCGATAATTGTTTTATTAGACTTTTCAATACTCATCTTGAAAGAAAAATCTGAAATTGTTAGACCAAGACTTCCATATTTCCTCTCGCTTTTTTTTTCTAAATCTAAAAAACCTATGTGTATTCTTGCAGGTGCATCTATGATTATTTTTTTTTCCATAAAATATTTTATATAGTATATTTATTAATTGGAATTTAGAATGTACTATAAAACTGCCAATCAATTTATAAAAAAAAAACTAAGGGAAATATTGTGAGTAATAAAATTAAAGTTTTTGACAAATTAGAAGTAGAGAAATTCTTGAAAAAAAATTTAGCAGGTTGGGATTATGATGGGAAGTGGATTCGTAAGACATATAAAACTCACAGCTGGAAATCTACTTTGATGGTTGTAAATGTAGTTGGTCACCTTGCTGAATCAGCCTGGCATCATCCCGACCTGCAAGTTTCTTATGCATTTGTAGAAGTGAAATTGATGAATCATTCCATGAAAGGGATTACACAACTTGACTTTGATTTAGCTAAAAAAATAGATGAATTTGTCTTGTGGCGCCCAATTAATGAAAAACTATCTTTGGAAGGCACCCCATCAGACCCTCGCTTTGCTTACATCAAGTATAATAAATAATGCAGTTAAATCTTAATGATTTTTTTTGGTTTGGTTTCACTAATCAAAAGTTTAACTTTATAGAAGGAATTAACAATTATAATTTAAAAGCATCCGCTCTAATTGAGGGGAGATCAGTTCCCCTTGATAAAGCTATTGAAAAACTTCTAGAAATATTTGAAAAAACGAATTCAGTTCATTTTGATGGTCTGATTTGCGATCAAAAATCTTTGACTAGAATTCTTGATTTGGCGGAAAGAAAAAGATCATCAGTTAATCACGTTGAAGCTGATGATAATAATAATTTTTTCACTGCATATCAAAAATATGGCGGATCATTTGTATCATTTAATGAGCTAAGAAAAAGATCTGATTTATTAATTTTTTTAGGAAATTTTGAAAATAATCAGATAAAAAGTTTTATTAATAATACCGGCTGGAGGAAAAATTTTATTGAAAATTCAATTTTTTTATTTAGCAGAATAAAATCATCAAAACTCAAGAATCAGTTTAATTATGGGGAACTAAATAATATTGCTAAAACAATGATAAACCTATTCAATAATGAGCCTATTGAAAAAAAATATCAAAAACTTAAAAAAAAAGTTAATGACTCGAAATATCCTGTTATTGTTATCAATACTAAAAATGGTTTTATAATAACTGATCAAATACTTAAGGCTTGTGAAAATATTAATAATAGTTTAAAAAAAATTAGAATTTTTAGATTTTCAGGCTTAAATAATTCCTCAGGCTTTATAAATTCATCTCTAACAAAAACTGGTTACCCCGGAGCAATAAATTTTACAGATTGGGGAGTTTTCCACAATCCAGCAGAGTATAGTGCAAAAATACAAAAAAAATTAGTCAGTACTCAAATATATTTTTCTAATTTAAACTCTAATCCAGATTTTGTTAAATTTAAGAAGAATGTATTTGTCGGTCACCCAAACTTTAAACATAAAAAAGAATTTGATGTATTCATTCCTGTTAAGACTCCAGGTCTTGATACAAATGGTTTGGTAGTTAGATCCGACGGTATTGGTTTGTTAAAGTTAAAGAAAAGAATGGAATCAGATTATATTGGAATAAGCAAATTAGTTGACTTATTAATGTTTAAAAATGGTTAAAGTAGATAATACATTTGCAGAGGCTTTCCCGATGAAAGTTTCTAGATTAATTGTAACAGCATATAATAAAAATTGGGCTGCAAAGGCTGCAAAATCTTTTTGTGGATTTGCAACTTCTGTAATAGCTTGTGGTTGTGAAGCAGGAATTGAGTCTGAAATTTCACCCAGAGAAACACCTGATGGAAGGCCAGGAGTTTCTATTTTAGTTTTTTCAATGTCAACAAAGGAATTAGCCAAACAAATTCTAAATAGAACAGGTCAATGTTTGATGACAAGTCCTACTTCTGCTGTTTTTTCTGGTAACACAGGAGAGGTGAAAATTTCTCTTGGAAATTCACTTAGATATTTTGGTGATGGTTTTCAAATTTCAAAAATTATAAATGATAAAAGATATTGGAGAATACCTGTAATGGATGGAGAGTTTCTTTGTGAAGATTTTGCTTATCAGATGAGGGGTATTGGTGGAGGAAACTTCTTAATTCTAGGGGAAAATATTCAAACTGTTTTAAATGCAGCTGAGTTGGCGGTAAAAAAAATGAAGAAGCTTAAAAATATTATTTTACCTTTTCCTGGAGGAATTGTTAGATCTGGCTCAAAAGTTGGTTCAAAGTATAAAGGCCTTATAGCGTCTACTAATTTTGAATATTGTCCTAATTTGAAAGGCGTTTTAAAATCAAAATTAGATGATCAGGTTAAATGTGTTCTAGAGATAGTAATAGATGGTATTTCTCGAGATGATATAGAATTGGCAATGAAAGTGGGAATTTTGGAAATCTTAAACTCAAAAAAAATTAATGGGATAAAAAGAATATCAGCAGGAAACTATGGTGGAAATTTGGGACCGTATTTATTTAATTTAAAGTCAGTGATTCAATGAAGAAAATAATTTTAAAATCTAAGGTTATTATAAATTCAGATTTAAACTTGAGAGATCTTAACAAAATAAACTTTGATAAACCAATAAATTCTCTTTTAGCTATTAAAGCTCTTTATAAAAGAAGGGAAGTTCGACTTCGAGAATTGTTTGAAGTCAAATGTCAGAATAATAAATTAGATCATCATGAATTGGTTATAAATGGTTTGAATGAAAACTGTAATTATGTTGGATGGAATTGGGTAAATGGAAATTTGATAGTCAATTCCAGTGTTGGTTCTTTTGTGGGAGCAAAAATGCAAAGTGGTAAAATTTTTATAAAAGGCTCGGCAGGAAACTATGTTGGCTCTCAAATGCAAGGGGGATCAATTAATATATCAGCCAATACTTCTGATTTTGTTGGTTCACCTCTTCCTGGAAGTAAAGCAGGGATGTCTGGTGGCGTCATAATCATTGAAGGTAAATCCAAGGATTACTTGGGTTTAAATATGAAAAAAGGTATGATATATGTCGGTGGTAAGACAGGAAATTACTGCTGCAATAATATGATTGCAGGAACAGTAATATTAAAAAGAGGTTTTGGTAAAAATTTAGCTATTGGTATGAAGAGGGGGACTATTTTTAGTGGTAAAGAAAAATTTTCTAATGTGCTTTTTAAAAAAAGTGGAGAATTACCAGAATCATTCTTTGGATTACTTCATAAATATTTTTCAGATCACTTTGGAATCAAAATTTTTAATAAGAAAAAAAGATTTATAAGATTTTATGGAGACTTAGCTATCGATGGTAAAGGAGAATTATTCATAGAAAAATAGTTAAAATTTGTTCTTTTCTTGAATAAATGAAGTAAGTTTTTTAATACCTTGATCTTTTATTATATTACTAAATTCAGATTTCTTAGTTGCTATTTCACTAATTGATCCGTCATACAAAACATCAAATATTTTCCACTCTCTTTCAATTTGATGCATCAAATAATTAATCTGTATTTCTTTATTTTTATGAATTAGAAATACTTTTACAAGTCTAAAATTATCACCAATTTTTTCAATTTTTTTAAATTCAAAATTAAAATCAATCATATTTCCAAATCTTTTTAAATAGTTAGTAGCAACAAACTCTTCAAAAACTTTTGTAAATTTTTCTCTCTCAATTAGATCTGTGTTTTTCCATATTTTTCCTACTACCATTCTAGACATTTTTTTACAATCGTAGGTATCCTTGATTATTTCATGGATAAAATCAAAAGATTCTTTATTTATTCCTCTTTCACTTAATGCTATTAATCCATTATGAAGTAAATTAATCTTTTCTTTAATTTTGGGTTCACTTATTGAATAAGAGTGAGAAGATATTATAAGTAGAAATAAAAAAAATCTAATGTAGTAATTAGTTGTTAAATTGGATAGGAATCTAATCATTGTTTTTTTATATCACAGATCAATATATTATTAAATGAATACAAAAATTCTCATCACAGGTGCAAATGGATTTCTCGGTTCTGCAATAGTAAAGTTAGCTATTAAAAAAAAATTTAGAGTCAACGTTTTAGTCCGAGAAAATACCAATTTAAAGAATTTAGAAAAAATAAGATCTAATTTAAACTTTTTTTATGGCGACTTAAGAGATATTAACAGTCTTGATTTACCAATTTCAAATTCTGATGTTATCTTTCATGTAGCTGCTGATTACAGATTGTGGTCAAGAAATCCCAAGGAGATTTATGATTCAAACGTTAGAGGTACTGAAAATATTTGTTTAAAAGTTAGCGAATTTAAAAAAACTTTAATTTATACTTCAAGTGTAGCGACTCTTGGTATAAAAAATAATTCTGAAGCAGATGAAAATACGCCTGTAAGTTTTTCCGACATGATAGGAGACTATAAAAAATCAAAATACTTGGCTGAACAAATAGTTCAAAAATTTATAAAAAATAAAAAAATGAAAGGTATTATTGTTAACCCTTCAACTCCAATTGGTCCAGGTGACATAAAGCCAACGCCAACTGGCAAAATAATTCTTGATGTTTTATCTAATAAAATGCCTGCTTATGTTGATACAGGTTTGAATTTAGTTCATGTAGAAGATGTAGCAGAAGGACATTTTCAGGCTTTAAAATATGGAAAAGTTGGAGAAAGATATATACTTGGAGGCGAGAATTTAAGCTTTAAAGAATTTTTAGATCAAATAACAGATCTATTGGGAAAATCAAAAGTAAAAATTAAAATCAATCCTAAATACCTGATTCCACTGGCTTATATTAATGAATTTTTTTATAAATTTATATTTACTAAAAAGAATACTTCTTTGACTGTTGACAGCGTAAAAATGTCACAAAAAAAAATGTTTTTTTCGTCTGAAAAAGCAAAAAAGAAACTTCGGTATAGACCTAGATCAGTTAAAAGTGCTATAAATGATTCAGTAAAATGGTTTAAAGAATTATACGAAAATATGTAATGGATGATGTTTCAAAAAAAAGTTTAAAACCACTAAAGGTGTTTTTAGCTCAACCAAGAGGATTCTGCGCTGGTGTTGAAAGAGCAATCGAGATTGTAGAAAAAGCATTAAAAATTTATGGCCCACCTGTTTATGTAAGGCATGAAATAGTTCACAACAAAAGGGTGGTTAATAATTTAAGTTCTAAAGGAGCAATTTTTGTTCAAGAACTTGATCAAATACCGCCTGGTGCGGTTACAATATTTAGTGCTCATGGGGTTGCTCAAAAAATTGAAGATACAGCTAAAGATAGAAAACTACCTATTTTAGATGCAACATGTCCATTAGTTGCTAAAGTTCACAAAGAAGGACAAAGATATTCATCAAAAGGATTTGAGGTTATTCTAATTGGCCATGAGGGTCATCCAGAAGTTGAGGGTACAATGGGAAGAATATCAGGAATTGTTTACCTTGTTTCTAATACTGAGGATGTAGCTAGATTAAAAGTTAAAAATCCTGAAAAACTCTCTTACATCAGTCAGACAACACTCTCTGTTGATGACACAAAGGTCGTTATAGAAGCTCTTAAGAATAGATTCCCTTTAATTCAAGGTCCAGATGTAAAAGATATCTGTTATGCAACCCAAAATAGACAGTCTGCAGTTAGGGATCTGGTTGAGCATGTGAATTTAATTTTAGTTGTTGGGGCAAAAAATAGTTCAAATTCTAATAGGCTTAGAGATCTTGGGGAGGAATCTGGAGTGGATACATATTTGATTGAAACAGCTGATGACTTGGATAGAGAATGGTTCAATAATGTAGAATCAATAGGAATTTCATCCGGAGCTTCCACTCCTGATGAACTTGTAAAAGAAGTTATTAATAGAATATCATCTTTTAGAGAGATAAAGATCGAGAAAAGACCTGGCATTGAAGAAAATATAGTCTTTAAATTACCTAAAGAATTAACAAATATTGATGTAGCAAATTAATCTTTACATTTTAATGACAATTAATTAAATTTAGATTTATGGGTATTCCTTTAATACAACAAATAAGAGTTGGGTCTTATATCTTAAAACAGAAAATACTTGGAAGGTCAAAGTATCCTCTTGTATTGATGCTAGAACCACTTTTCAGATGCAACCTTGCTTGCGCAGGATGCGGCAAAATTGATTATCCCAAAGAGATTCTAAATCAAAGGCTGTCTACTCAAGAATGTATTGATTCTGTAGAAGAGTGTGGAGCCCCTATAGTATCTATTCCAGGTGGTGAGCCACTAATTCATAAGGAAATGCCTGATATTGTCAGAGAATTAATAAAAAGAAAAAAGTTTGTATATCTTTGTACTAATGCAGTTTTAATGGAAAAAAAACTATCCGAATATAAACCGAGCCCCTATTTTACATGGTCGGTGCATTTGGATGGTATGAAAGAAGAACACGATAAAGCTGTTTGTCAAGATGGGGTGTTTGATAGGTGTGTATCAGCTATAAAAAAGGCAAAATCTTTGGGCTTTAGATGTAATGTGAATTGTACAATATTTGATAACGCTCAGGAAGATGGCTTAAAAAATTTTCTCAACTATGTAACAGATCAGCTTAAGGTTGATGGTATAACAATTTCTCCTGGTTTTGCATATGAAAGAGCTCCCGATCAAGAACATTTTATAAAAAGATCTAATACTAAAAACTTTTTTAGAAATATTTTTAAATCTAAAGACTTTAAAAAATGGGATTTTAGTCATTCCGGCCTTTATCTTGATTTTTTAGCTGGAAATCAATCATATAAATGTACGCCCTGGGGAAATCCCACAAGAAATATTTTTGGTTGGCAAAAACCTTGTTATCTTCTTGGAGAAGGTTATGTGAAATCATTTAAAAAACTTATGAATGATACCGAATGGGAAAAATATGGTACCGGCAATTATGATAAGTGTTCTGATTGTATGGCTCATTGTGGTTATGAGGCATCAGCAGTAACAGATGTTTTTTCAAGCCCTTTTAAGGCGGCATCGGTAGCTATTAAAGGACCAAAGACTGAGGGAGCGATGGCCAAAGAGATAGATATTAGTAAATCAAGAGATCCTGACTTTTTCCATGACACTCATGTTAGTGAAATGATGAAAAAAATTCATGCTCAAAAACTGAGCGAATCAAATGAATCACCTATTCCATCTGCTGGTGCGGCGATTAATCCCCAAAGTAATTTAGTTAAAAAAAGAAAATACTAGGTTAGTCTGATAAAGAATTTATTAGACCTTTGAAAACCTTTTTACTTTTTGAAAACTTTAGATTCAGAGTTAAAAGGTTAAATATTCTAACTGGATTTAAAATCAATTTTACGAGAAGTTTTCTTATTTTGAGATTACCTTTGTTATCAATACAATCTTTCATATAAGATGGTATGTCAAAAGAAAGATCATCAAATATTACTTTCAAAGATATCATTGGAATATTTGCTTTCAACAGTTCTTCTTTAATATAGAAAGCCTCCATATCAATTACCGAGATGGATTCAAATTTTTTTAAAAGATTCAATTTATCTTTTTTATTAGATACAATTTTCTTCACAGTAAGCAAATTACATCTCTCAAATTCAAAGTTATTTTCTAAATTTCTGAGTAAATTTTTGTCAAATTTTAAAGTTGAAAGTTTTTTTTTTTTTTCGTTAAAAATTTTATCTATAAAAACTATATCTCCATTTTTAACATATTTTGAGATAGAACCAGCGAACCCAAAATTTATTACAATATCAACACCGAGCTTTAAGAGTTCTAGAGTTGCATTTTTTGATGACTTTCCATATCCATAAACACAAAATACATTATGTTTTTTAAATGAAACTAATTCCATTTCCCTTTTTAAACCAAAAATAAAACCAATTTTTTTATATTTTGATTTATGTTCCATAATTAGGAAAAATCGAATTTTTCTTTAATTGGTTTCTTATTTTTGAGATTGCTAAAAGAGGAAAATATTCAGCATATCCATGGTATTTAAGATAAAAGACTTTCGGAAAGCCAACAGCGGTATAATGATTCTCATCAAATTTAATTTTCTTGCTGGTTAAATATTTAAGCCCTTTTTCAATTTCTTTACTATTAATTCTACCAGCAGCTAGAAGACCCATTAAAGCCCAAGCCGTTTGTGATGGCGTACTTTTTTTGGAAAAATTTTCAAAACCACTATAATATGACTTTCCATCTTCACCCCATCCACCATCAACTCTTTGCATTTTATTCAAATAATCAACTGCTTTGTCTATAACTTGAGATTTATTACTAAAATCAACAAGATTTAATGCTGATATGACTGACCAGGTTCCATAGATATAATTAGTACCCCATCTTCCATACCAACTTCCATTTGATTCTTGCTCTGATACCAAAAATTTTACAGCCTCATTAATTGAATCTTTATCCAATGGATTATCAATTTGTTTCAAAAAACTTAAACATCTTGCTGATACATCTGCAGTTGGAGGATCCAGTAATGCTCCATGATCTGCAAAAGGGATTGAATTAAGAATATAATGTGTATTATCAATATCAAAAGCTCCCCAACCACCATTTTTAGATTGCATGCCAATAATCCACTTTCTTGTTCGTTCGATAGATTGACTAACATTTTTTTGATTTTTCTTTCTGTTATATCTGTCTAAAAACATACCAACTAAGGCTGTATCATCGACATCAGGATAAAAGTCATTATTAAATTGAAAAGCCCAACCTCCAGGTTGAAAGTTCTTTTTGTGAGACCAATCACCTTTTACTTTAATTTCTTTTTTCAAAAACCATTTCACTAGTTCATCGACATTCTTACCATTTTCAAGATTAACAATACCCATCCAACCGGAATCCCAGACAGGAGAAACGCATGGTTGACAATATGCTGAATTTTTTTTTTCTACGATTAATTTCTCTATTGCTCTTCGGGCAGTTTTAATTTGCATTTTATATTTTTTTTCATCTATTATTTTTAAAGCTATTACAGAATTCACCATGGCAGGAAAAATACCTCCTAAACCATCTTCTCCATTTAATCTTTGAACTAACCATTTGATTGCCTTTTTTTCAGAATTCTCCTTAAATTTATTAGAAAAAATAGGAAAAATTATTCTGCTAAATTTATCTAAGAAAATAAAAATTTTAGATAATAAATCGTTTCTAGAAATAAGTTTTATTTTTTGTTTTTTATTTTTCAAATTTAAAAAAAGTTCATCTATTGAAATTTTATTGGGGTTAGATGCGACAGGTTTTCTGTGCATAATAATTAAAAGTGGAATAAGAACGGTTCGTGACCAATAAGAAATTTTATATATTGTGAAAGGAAACCAACTTGGAAACCTAATTATTTCAATAGGCATAAATGGGATGCAGTCCCATGAGACTTGACCAAAAAGAGCTAAAGTAATTTTAGTAAAAACGTTAACTTTCTCAACGCCACCATTTTTTAAAATATATTCTCTTGCTTTAATCATTGCTTTAGATTTTTCATTTATCCTACAGAGTTTTAAAGCATAATAAGCTTTTACAGAAGCACTCAAGTTTGAATCTCCCTCATGAAAAAGTGGCCACCCCCCTTGGTTATTTTGTTTGCTTAAGATATAATTTTTAATTTTTTTCTGTTTTTCTAAATCTATATCTCCTAAGTAATGCATTAAAAGTATAAATTCAGCTGGAATTGTGACATCAGCTTCAAGTTCATAAACATAACATCCTTCTTTAAGTTTTCTTGATTTTTGTTCTTTGAGAAGTTTATCAAATTTTTCGGATCCAGAATTTATTATTGCGCTTAGTTTTTTCATATGATTATTCAAAAGCTGCATTAATTGCTTTCTTTCCAGATAAAATTGAACCCTCAATTGTACATGGAAGGTCGGTCTGAGTCCAATCTCCAGAGAGACCCATGTTTTTAGGAAGATTGTTTAATTCTGAAACAAGCTTAAAATTTGATGGGGATTGAACAACTGTCGCTTTTTTTTCTTTCACAACTTGATAATCTGTAATTGAAGTTTGTATATTGATGTAGCTGCATATTTCTTCCCAAATAATAATTGCAAGTTCATGAGAAGCAAAATTATTTAAATAATTAGCATTACTTACGGTCACAGATAAATATCCTTCTTTGATGAAAATCCAATGAGTATATGAGTTTATAAAACCTACAATTGGATCCGTAAACTTTTTTTTAAGCTTATCAGGAAGCTTGTAATGAATATTCACAATAGAATTATAATTTGTTGGTAACTTGAATCTAGGAAAAAATTTCGCCAAATTGGATGGTGGCAAAGCGAAAATAACAAGATCTCCTTTTAGTATTTTAATTACATTATTATCAAAATGTAATTTAGTTATAAAATCATCAATAAATTCAATATTTTTGAGTCTATTTTTTAATTTTATATTTCCTCCTCTTTTTTTTAAAAAATTAATACTAGGTTGAATAAGTGTATCATTCCAATTTTTTTCTGGTTGATAAATATGGCAAAATTTATGACCCTTAAATATAGTTTGCTTCAAAACATTGGATAAAATTTTAGCTGATGCTTTTTCTGATGATGTATTCATAACACCAAGGGTTAAAGGATCCCAGAATGTTTGGAAGATCTTTGAGTTACCAACAAGGTCTGATACGGATTTATTTTGATTGACGTATAAAAACTTTAGAATTGAAAAATAATCAAGAATATTTGTACCTGGAATCAAACCTTTTCGTTTAAATAATTTTTCAAAAAAATTAAATCTTGCAATATCAAAATTCCACTTTATCATTTTTTTTGGATCAAAAAATTTTAGGCTTGGGGGAAATATTTTTATTTTTTTATCTGAACCTATTATTTTACATAATTCATAAAAATTATGATTAGCTGAGAAAACAAGATGATTGCCATTATCAATTTCTTGATCTAGTTTCTTTTCATAATAAGATCTACATCTTCCACCGACTAAATTTGATGATTCAAATAAATTAATTTTAAGTTTTTTTGTTATTCCATGAATTGAAGCAGATAAACCTGCTAAACCAGCCCCAATTATGTATACGTTTTTTAAAATTTTAATTCCTAACAAAAAATAGAAAGATTATAAGAACTTTTTCAAAAATATTTAATCTAATTTTTTCTTTGAAGTTAATTTTTTTTCTAAACATCTTCCTGTGAATGTTCTTATAAAAAGCTTTCATAAGCTCAGAAGCAATAATTTTTTTTTTATGAATCTTTTTAGATTCTAAAAGTGACTTTTTAAAATTTGCGTTAGCCTCACTTAACATATCCTGAAATACGTTTTGAAGCTTAGGTTCATTGATTATGGTTTTAAAATTTTTTCTGATATTATGCATATTAAGGTAATTTGAAGGAATATAACAACGCCCCCTATTTAGATCTTCGTAGAAATCTCTTACTATATTTGTTATTTGAAATGCTCTTCCAAGGTGAAAAGCATATTTTTTTTCATTATTAGTTAGATCAAAAACTCTTATTGATAAATATCCAACTGCAACGGCAACTCTATCACAATATAAATTAAATTTTTTTTTAGAGGGAAATCGAATATCCTCTTTAGCATCCATTAACATTCCGTCTATTATTGAATAAAAATCATATTTATTGAGTTTAAATTTTTTAACGGAAATTTTTAGTTCTCTTTCAATACTACTTTTTAATTTTTTGGAATTGAAAAGATTATCTATTTTTTTTTTCCAATTATTCAATTTAGTTATTTTTTTTTTTTTGTCTCATTATCGTCTGCTATGTCATCAACAATCCTACAAAATGCGTAGATTGAGAACATGGCTCTTTTTTGCTCTGGAGCTAGAATATTCATTCCCCAAAAAAATGATGAGCCGGATTTTTTAACTAACTTTTTGATTGCGATCTGATCATCGGCTAACATTTTAAGGATTTAAAAAAAATTAGGCTCTTTCAAGAGAGAATTTTCTAGGGGAGGCAATTCCCAGAGCTCCTAAAGCAGTTTTTATAATATTGTCAAAATCCACTCCACATTCAACATTTTGTTGATCTGGCTTTCCATGATTAATAAATTTATCTGGAAAAAAGATTGGTCTAAATTTTAGTCCCTTGTCTAAAGCACCAGATTTTGCTAAAAATGACATAACTTGCGCTGAAAAACCTCCAACGGAACCCTCTTCGACAGTGATTAGAACCTCATGGTCACGAGCAAGTTGAGTAATCAGAAGTTGATCAATTGGTTTAGCAAATCTTGCATCAGCCACAGTAGTAGGAAGGCCATAAGAAGCAAGAACATCTGATGCTTGCAATGAGTCTTTTAAGCGTGTTCCTAGTGATAGAATACAAATTTTACTACCTTCTCTAACTATTTTACCTTTTCCAATTTTCCAAATTTCTGGTTGTTCATTAATTTTAATTCCTAAACCTTCACCTCGAGGATATCTAAAAGCTGATGGACGATCATTAATTATTGTTGAAGTAGCAATGCTATTTGATAATTCGTTTTCATCGCTGGGAGCCATGACTACAAAGTTAGGAAGTGTACATAAATAAGCTAGATCAAAAGATCCGGCATGAGTTGCACCATCAGCTCCAACTTGTCCAGCCCTATCAATGGCAAACCTTACTGGAAGAGATTGTATCGCTACGTCGTGAACAACCTGATCATATGCTCGTTGAAGAAAGGTTGAATAGATAGCGGCATATGGTTTCATTCCTCTTGAAGCTAATCCTGCCGCAAAGGTTACGGCATGTTGTTCAGCTATACCTACATCAAAGGTTCTGCTTGGGTGAGCTTTTTGAAAAAGATCAAGTCCTGTCCCAGAGGGCATTGCTGCTGTTATAGCAACGATTGATTTATCTTTCTTTGCTTGTTTAATAAGCGATTCTGCAAAGACTTTTGTGTAACTTGGTATTTTTGACGATGACTTTACTTGTTCTCCAGTAACTACATTAAACTTACTAACACCATGATACTTGTCTTCAGACTTTTCAGCAGGTTCATAGCCATATCCTTTCTTTGTAACTACATGAAGGAATACTGGGCCGTCCCATTTTGATTTTTCTAAATTTCTTAATACAGGCAATAAATGATCCAGATTATGTCCATCTATAGGCCCTAGATAGAAAAAACCAAGTTCCTCAAATAAAGTTCCTCCAGTTACCATTCCTCTAACATATTCATCTGCTTTAGCAGCCATATTCTGAAAACTTTTTGGAAATTTTTTTGCCATATGTTTAGCAAGTGTTCTTGCTGATTGAAAGGTTTTTGTTGAAAGTAACCTTGATAAATATGCACTCATGGCTCCTACAGGGGGGGCGATTGACATATCGTTATCATTTAAGATGACTATTAATCTTGCATTCATTGAACCAGCGTTATTCATCGCTTCGTAGGCCATACCAGCACTTATGGCTCCATCCCCTATAACACAAACTACATTATGATTTTCTTTTTTTAGATCCCTCGCTACGGCCATTCCAAGGCCAGCTGAGATAGATGTCGAAGAATGAGCTGCTCCAAATGGATCATATTCACTCTCAGATCTTTTTGTAAAACCATAAAGTCCTCCAGGTTGTCTGATAGTTCTTATTTTATTTCTTCTACCTGTTATAACTTTATGAGGATAGCATTGATGCCCAACATCCCAGATAAGTTTATCTTTTGGTGTATTGAAAACACTATGAATTGCGACTGTAAGTTCTACAACCCCAAGTCCTGCTCCTAAATGTCCACCAGTAACCGAAACAGCATCAACAACTTCATTTCTTAATTCTTTGCATAAAGTCTTTAGTTGACTGTCTGAAAAACTTTTTAGATCTTTTGGGTATTTTACTTTATCTAGTAAATTATTTTGATGTTTCATTCTATAAATACACTTTCAGTTCTAGAAACTATTTTAATCCCATATTATTCCTTTTATAAAACAAAAAATCAAATCAATACGTGATAATTTTACTTTTTTTTCTAAAGGATCATTAATTTTTAACAAAAAACTCAATCTTTTGGCAATATTTAAGATTATAAGAGTTTCTTTTTTTAACTGCCAAATATCAATTAATTTTAAATCATCTTTCAAATTCTCTAATAATTTTTCAACATTCAAAATAATTTCTAATTTCATTTTATTAAACTCTTTAGTTGAAAAGTTATTTTTTAAGTTTTGAGTTTTTACAGAATACTTTTTAAAATATTCAGTGGGCAAGTAAATTCTATCAAGTTTTTCAAAATCCTCTTTGCAGTCTTGAATATGATTAATTATTTGTAGAGCAGTACAAAGGTTATCAGAAGCTTGATAAATTTTTTTTTCTTCCGTAATTTTTTTTTTTTTTCAAGATATAAAAGGTCTATAAAAAATCTTCCAACAGGATTTGCTGAATATCTACAATAATATGTTAATTCACTCCAATTTGCATATCTTTTTTTCTTGGCATCTAGCTTGAAGGCTACCAAAATTTTTCTAGAATAATTTTTAGCAAATTTAAGTTTTTTAAAGTTAGAAATAAGATCATTTATTACCTTAATATCTGATTTGGTTTTTTCTTCTAGAGACTTATCAAAAAAATTTAAGATATTGAGTTTCTCAGATGGCGTTATAATTTGATGGTCAGCTATATCATCTGCAGTTCTGGCAAAAAAATAAAAAAGCCGTATGTATTTTCTAATTTTTTTGTTAACTATAAATGATGCTACAGGAAAGTTTTCATCGCGAAAACTTTTGCCAGATAATAAATCTGAAACATATTTTTGTTTTATAGATTTAATATTTTCTCCCTTTCCAACTATTACCAGAATTGAAAAAATGATTTGTTACAGATGAAATTGTCATGCACAGATAGAGTGTCGTGGCAAATGGAAATGTCAAAGAATAAAAAATTTTTACATTATAAAATTTTAAAGTGGGGATGAGTATTATGATCATTATTACAACAGACATAAAATTAAGAAATAATAATTGATTAATGAACTCATAGGTTCCTAAAAAAAATAAACATAAAAAAATTAATATAATTGGTGATATAAACAAAATAAAAAGCCCAATCAATGAAACAGTGAGTATTGTCAGAGAGTATTTTAATTGCTCAAACGCAGTTCTAGATACCATTTTCCAAATACTATCTATATTTTTATAGCTTCTTTTACTTACAACTTCATTTGTTAAACCTAGCCATATTTTTCCTTTTTGTTTTAATAATTCAGCTATGTTGCAGTCATCTATTAATTTGTTTTTAATAAAATTGTATAAGTTTTCATTTTTGAAAGCAGATACCTTGCAAAAAATAAAACCTCCGGCTGCAGCTGATACTTTTGATTTTTCATTATTTACTAAATTAAAAGGATAAAGTTTTTGAAAAAAAAAGATAAATGGAGGAATTAGCATTTTTTCCCAAAAAAATTTACAATTTAATTTTGCCATTAACGATATCATTAGGTAATTATGTGAATTTAAGAATGATATTACTTTATTCAGTAAATTTTCACTCAAAACAATATCAGAATCTAAAAACATATAATAATCGAATTTTTTCTTGTTTGCTAAATCAACACCTTGTTTAAGTGCCCAGGTTTTTCCTACCCAACCCGGAGGTAGTTTTTTCCCATTTAGTAGTTTAAGCTTTGAGAAAGTTTGTTTAAATTTTTTAACTATTAATGATGTTCTATCAGAGCTGTTGTCGTTGATAACAATTATTTCAAAGTTTTTATTGTTCTGATTTTTTAATGATTGAAGGGTCTTCAATATTGTTTTTTCCTCATTACGGGCTGGAATTATCACACATGTTTTTTTACCCAAATATTCATTTTTTTGTGATTTACAATTTTTTTCGAAAATAATATTACTAGACCAAAAAAAAACATCATTGAATAATGATTTTCTTCCATGAAAGAAAAATAAATATATCCAACCGAATAAACTCAGATAAGAAACTATAGTAAGAAAATGCAGAAGTGAAATATTAATGTGCATAATTGTTATTTGTTTTAATATCAGCTTTCAATAAAATATTATTAATAGTTGGGTGCATCATATTAAGACGATTAGTTGTAAAAAAACAACAAAAATTTGTTTGTTTACGTTTTTTTATCAAAAACCTTGATTTTCTTTGTATGCTGTAATATTTTATATTTAATGATTAAATTTTATACATAAGAAAATTGTGCCTAATAATTAGTCATAATATTTTTTGTAGATAGGAAAGGACTTGTAATGTTAAAAAAAATTTTAGTAGCTGGTTTTGTTTCATTGCCTCTTGCAGTTGCAAACCCGGTTAAATCTTTTGAATTTCCTGATAAACCACCTGTTGGTGAGTTGTCAGCAAATGTTAGTTATTACACTAACTACATATGGAGAGGCGAAGAACAAACTGGTGGTCTATCTGTCCAGGGTGGTTTTGATTATTCAGTTAATCTTCTTGAAACTTATATTGATGCATATGTTGGAACTTGGGCAGCCAATTTAAATACTAATGGTTTTGGTATGGAGCTAGATTATTATGGTGGTTTTACTGGAGCTATTCCAGTTGTAGAAGATTATTTGTCATATGACGTTGGTATGCTTTATTACGATTATCCGGGTGCATCTTCCCAACATAGTAGTGGGAGCGATGGTACAGGAGGAAGTGGTACGCAAGGTATGGAATTTTTAGAGTGGTATGGATCCGTAGCTATATCAGGCTTACCTGCAGATCTCGGTGTTTCTTATTACTTTGGTTTCTCGCCAACTGGTTTTGCTCAAAATTATGATTACACATACCATAATGTTTCTGCTGAAATACCAGTGCCATCTACTCCATTTACTTTGTATGGAGGAGTTGGATGGACTGATTCAGATACAGATAGCACTACAACAGGTTATGGTTTTACAGATTATTTAGTAGGTGTTTCAACATCCGCATTCGGTTTGGATTGGGGAATACAATACACCACTACAACAGGTTACGCAGGTACTGGAGTTGATGCAGATACTACTCTAGGTGGTGATCATGTTGTTGGTTTTGTTTCAGCCAGTTTTTAATTATTACTTAGTTTAATCCTAAAACTTTAAGTGGAGTATTATTTTACTTCACTTAAAGTTCTCGTTTCACAAATAGATATAATAATTAAGCTTAGTATTAATAATGCTCCTACTTGATGTATGAGTCCTAAAAACATAGGTACGTACAATTTCAAAATCAAAACACCAAGAAAATATTGAAAAATCACAATTATGAATAAAGAGCAAAAAATAATTTTCAATCTAGAATAAAATCCATCTTTATATGCTTTAAAGGTAGTATGGAGTACAAATAATAATGTTACTGTGGCTAAAACTCTGTGAGTGAACTGTAAAAAACCTTGATCATTAAGAAGTAATTTAAATTTGATATTTTCAACACTGTAAAGAATTGGAGGTAAAAACCCTTCACCCATAAAAGGAAAATTATTGTAAGATAATCCAGCATCTGTTCCTGAAACAAGTGCTCCAGCAGAGATGGTTAGAAGAATTAATATGAATGCTCTACAAAAGTTTCTATTATGAATCTTTAATTTTCTAATTACTTTTGTTGGGTAACCAAGCTTACAATTAGAATATATAGTCCAAAAATAGTACAAGAGCATTGAGTAGATTAAAAATGCTGTCAAAAGATGAGCCGATAATCTAAAGTGACTTACATCAGGTTTATCTATCAAACCACTTTTAACCATATACCAACCCATGAAAGCTTGAAAAAAGCCTATAAAAGTGAGTGCTGATATAAATTTTTTTTCATTTGATTCAAACCCTCCCTTAAACCATATGAAAATAAGAGGTAAAAAAAATGTGAAACCAATAAGTCTTCCCCATATTCTGTGAAGATATTCCCAGAAAAAAATTTTTTTAAACTCTAATATTGTCATTGTAGTGTTCTTTAATTTGTATTCTGGATAAAGTTTGTAATTTTCAAAAAGTTCTTGCCAGTCCAAATTATTGAGTGGGGGAATAATTCCTTGAACTAAGTTCCAATTAGTCATAGATAGGCCAGAATCCGTTAACCGTGTTATGCCGCCAATTATAATCATTGAAATAACCATAAGTATGTTCACGGTTAACCATAAAAGCTTTTTATCTCTTAAATTTGTTTGCATATAAATATTAATAGTTCTTAATATTAAAATTAAAATACATTAATTTAGTGTAGTACTAATTATTTCACATATCATATTGACAAATAAGAAATATTATAATTAATAAACATATGAAACTTGATAAAAATTTATCAGATATATTAAATGAAAACTACCGAGATTTGTCGCCATTTCAAATCTTAGAAAACTCAATAAAAACAGATTTCAAGAATAAAATGGTTTATGTGTGTTCTTTTGGAACTGAGTCAGCAATAATCCTTCATATGATTTCAAGAATAGACAAATCTTTACCTGTTTTACTTTTGAATACAAATTTTCTTTTTGAAGAAACGATAATATATAAAAACTATTTACTTAAAAAATTAGATTTGAAGAATTTTAAGGAAATTTACCCTGATAAAAATGATTTAAAAGTTAATGATAGTAAAAATTCTTTATGGAAGTCTGATCCGGATTCTTGTTGTAATATTAGAAAAGTTTTACCTTTAAAAAAGGAGCTTGAAAATTATTCTGCATGGGTTTCAGGAAGGAAAGCCTATCATGAGGGAGAAAGAAAGAAAATAAAAAGTTTTGAAATCTTAGATGAAAAAATAGTAATCAACCCGTTGGCTAATGTAGAAAAAGATTTTGTAAATTCCTACTTTGAAAATAATAAAATTGACAGACATCCACTTTTTGAGAAAGGTTATTTGTCAATAGGCTGCATTCATTGTACAGAGAAAACATTTAATTCAGCAGACCCAAGATCTGGAAGATGGTCTAACACTTTAAAAACCGAGTGTGGAATACATTACAGTAATTATAATAAGAATAATGCAAAAAAACCTTAGAAAACTTGAAAATGAAAGTATTTACATACTAAGACAGGCTTATAGATCAATATCAAACCTAGCTCTTCTATGGTCTCTAGGTAAAGATTCAAATGTAATGGTATGGTTAGCTTTTAAAGCATTTTATGGAAAAATTCCATTCCCATTAGTTCATGTAGATACAGGTAAAAAATTTATTGAAATGTACAAATTTAGAGATAAATTTGTAAAAAAGTGGAAATTAAACCTTATTAAAGGATATTGTCCTTCAATAGCGAATATTGACCCATCATTACCGCCAGCTGCAAGATCAGCAGCGAGAAAAACAGAGGGTTTGAAATCAATTATCAAAGAGAAAGAGTTCAAAGGAATAATTGCAGGAATCAGAAGAGATGAACAAGGTACAAGGGCAAAAGAAAGAGTTTTTAGCCCCAGAGACGAAAACGGGGTATGGAATATTAAAAATCAACCCCCAGAATTTTGGGATCAATCTAACTTTAATTACCCTAAGTCCGTTCATGTAAGAATTCATCCTTTACTTGGATGGACAGAACTTGATATTTGGCAATATATCAAGCAGGAAAAAATTCCTGTTGTTGATTTATATTTCTCAAAAAAAGGAAAAAGATATAGATCACTTGGTGATAAAGATATAACAAAACCAGTCAAAAGTTCGGCTTCTACTATTGACGAAATAATTGAAGAGTTAAAAGTAAGTAAGGTTTCTGAAAGATCTGGAAGAACGATGGATCATGAGCAGGAAAATGTTTTTGAGAGATTAAGATCTAAAGGATATATGTAAGATGGCTAACAATGTTGAAATTCCTAAAGTAGTAATTGTCGGACATGTTGACCATGGTAAATCTTCACTAATAGGAAGACTTTTGTATGACATTGGTGAAATACCAAACGAAAAGTTTTTAGAATTAAAAATAGCAAGTAAAAAAAGAGGAGTGGATTTTGAGTTTGCATTTTTACTTGATGCATTACAGGACGAGAGAGATCAAGGAATAACAATTGATACAACAAGAGTATTCTTTAAAACTAAAAAAAGAAAATACGTTTTCATAGATGCGCCTGGACACAAAGAATTTATAAGAAATATGATTACAGGAGCATCATCTGCAGACATAGCTATCTTAATTGTAGATGTTCATGAGGGGATGAAAGCGCAAACAAAAAAACATGCATATTTACTCAAACTATTAGGTATTGAAAATGTGATAACAATTTTTAATAAAATGGATAAGATAAATTATGAAGAAAAAAAATTCCTAAAGGTAAAAAAAGAATTAGAAGACTTTTTATCTAAGATTGAAGTTAGGTCTCATGCCTCCATCCCCATTTCTTCAAAATTAGGAGATAATATTGTAAATAGAAGCAGCAAAATGAAATGGTATAAAAAGCCTGTCTTTATTGATATTCTTGATAATTACAAAATAAATTCTCCAGAAATTTCTAGTACAATAAGATTTCCAGTTCAAGATATATATAAAATTGGTGAAAAAAGAATAATTGTTGGAAGAATTGAAATGGGAAAAATTTCTAAAGGCACAAAACTGGTGTTTTTTCCATCAAATGAGAAAGTTGAAGTAAAGTCGTTGGAAATTTGGCCAAAAGCAAAACAAGATTATGAGATAGGAGATTGTATTGGTTTAACACTTAGTGATCAGATCTTTGTTGATAGAGGGGATATTGCCTCAGATACAAAAAATCCACCAAAAGTTATGAATAGATTTGAGTCCAATGTTTTTTGGCTAAGTGATAAAGAAATATCTCTTAATAAAAAATATTTAATGAAAATTAATACTGGTGAGTATGAGGTCAGTATAAACAAAATAAAAAATATAATTGATACAGAAAGTTTAAATAAAAAAAAAAAAGATAATGTTGTTAAAAATGACGTTTGCGAACTAGTAATACATTCATCGCAATTTATTCCAATGGATGATTATACCTTTAATAAATCCACTGCAAGGTTTTGTCTTCTTGATGAAGAGCAGATTGTTGCAGGTGGTATAATAGATTTAAAAAATTACCCTGATCAAAAAGAAAAAAAAGATTTATTTAAAGATAATATTGTACCAGAGAACTACTCTATTACAGAAATTGATAGATCTATGAAGTTTAATCATAGACCTGGGATAATTTGGTTAACTGGTTTATCTGGATCAGGTAAAAGTACAATTGCTAAAAATGTAGAAAAAAAATTATTTCAAAGAAATTTCAATGTTTTTACATTAGATGGAGACAACCTTAGAATTGGTTTAAATAAAAACTTATCATTTACACCGGAAGATCGGACAGAAAATATTAGAAGAACGGCTGAGGTTGCAAGGTTATTTACTCAAGCTGGATTTATAGTTATTGTTTCACTTATTTCCCCTTATAGAAGTGAAAGAAAAAGGGCAAGGGATATTAGACCCGAATTATTTCGTGAAATTTTTATAAAAGCTTCAATTGATGTATGCAAAAAAAGAGATGTCAAGGGACTTTATGCAAAAGCAATTAGAGGTGAAATAAAAAACTTTACGGGAATTTCTTCCCCATATGAGGAGCCAGAAAAACCTAACTTGATCATTAATACTTTCAAAGAAGATGTCAATGAAAGTGTAGAAAAGCTTGAGAAATACATTGTGAGAGAATTCAGTTTTTAAAAAAAATCTTGACATGAAATTTATAATTATTATTTTAGCACTCATATGCATAGAGTGCTAACAAGACTTTATGCTTTGAATTGTCTAACAAAGGAGATTCTGTATGAAATTCAAACCATTACACGACAGAGTAGTCGTAAAACGCATAGATACCGATGAAAAATCAGCAGGAGGAATAATTATTCCTGACACAGCTAAGGAGAAACCTAGCGAAGGTGAAGTTTTAGCAGTGGGGCCTGGAGAGATGACGGAGGACGGAAAGTTAAAACCCATGAACGTAAAATCAGGTGATAAAATTTTGTTTGGAAAGTGGTCCGGAACAGAAGTCAAACTGGATGGTCAAGATCTTTTAATTATGAAAGAATCTGACATTATGGGAATTTTACAATAATTAACTAACAAAGGAGAATAATATGTCAGCAAAAAAAATATCATACGGTTCTGATGCTCGTGATCTCATGATTGCAGGAGTAGATGCTTTAGCTAATGCAGTAAAAGTTACTTTGGGACCAAAAGGCAGAAACGTAATTTTAGATAAATCTTTTGGAGCTCCAAGAGTTACTAAAGATGGAGTTTCAGTTGCCAAAGAAATAGAGCTTAGAGATAAGTTTGAAAATATGGGAGCTCAAATGGTTAAAGAAGTTGCAAGCAAAAGTTCTGACTCTGCTGGAGATGGAACAACTACAGCCACGGTTTTAGCGCAAGCAATTGTTAAACAAGGAGCAAAAGCAGTAACTTCTGGAATGAACCCAATGGATCTAAAAAGAGGGATTGACCTGGCCCTTGACAAAGTTTTAAATGATTTAAAATCAAAGGCTAAAAAACTAGGTTCATCATCAGAAATTGCTCAAGTTGGAACTATTTCTGCAAACGGTGAAGAAGAAATAGGAATGAAAATTTCTGAAGCTATGGATAAAGTTGGACGTGATGGCGTTATCACTGTTGAAGAATCTAAAACAAGAGATACCACTCTTGAAACTACCGAAGGTATGCAATTTGATAGAGGTTATTTATCCCCTTATTTTATTACGGATGCAGAAAAAATGATTTGTGAGTTTGAAGATCCATACATATTGCTTAATGAAGGAAAGTTGTCAAATTTGCAAGATTTACTTCCCTTACTTGAATCAGTTGTGAAATCAGCTAAACCACTTCTAATAATTGCTGAAGATGTTGAAGGCGAAGCTCTGGCAACACTAGTTGTAAACAAACTCAGAGGTGGGCTCAAAGTTGCAGCGGTTAAAGCTCCTGGATTTGGTGATAGAAGAAAAGCAATGTTAGAAGATCTAGCAGTGTTAACTGGTGGACAAGTAATTAGTGAAGAGTTGGGAATCAAACTTGAAAATGTTGGTATTCAGGACCTTGGTACCTGTAAAAAAGTTAGAATTGACAAAGAAGATACTACTGTAGTCAGTGGTGGTGGAGGTTCATCCGATGTCAAGGCCAGATGCGAACAAATTAAAACTCAGATCGAATCTACAACATCTGATTATGATAAAGAAAAGCTTCAAGAAAGATTAGCCAAGTTATCTGGTGGAGTTGCTGTCATCAATGTTGGTGGATCAACTGAAGTTGAAGTTAAAGAAAGAAAAGATAGAGTTGATGATGCTTTGAATGCTACCAGAGCTGCTGTTGAAGAAGGTATTGTTCCAGGTGGAGGTACAGCCCTATTATACTCCATAAAATCTCTTGATGGACTTAAGGGTAGTAATCCAGATCAAGACGCTGGGGTTGATATAATCAGAAAAGCTCTTGAATCTCCAGCTAGACAGATAGCTGAAAATGCTGGCGTAGAAGGCTCGATTGTTATAGGAAAATTACTCGAGCAGAACGACAATAATCATGGTTTTGATGCCCAAACAGAAACATACACGGACTTAGTTAAATCTGGAATTATAGATCCTGTTAAGGTTGTTAGAACTGCACTTGAGAACGCATCATCTATTGCTGGTCTTCTTTTAACTACTGAAGCAATGGTAGCTGAATTACCTGAACCTAAAGAAGCTATGCCTCCAATGCCAGGCGGTGGCATGGGCGGCATGGGCGGCATGGGCGGCATGGGTGGAGATATGGGTTTTTAGAAACCTAAGCTATTTGTCTACTTAATACGTTCGACCTAGTCATATGGCTCAGTACTAATAAGTGTTGAGCCATTCTTATGGTTGATAATAAAGTCCATCGTCTATCTCAAGTAGCTCAATCCACGTGTCTTTATCCTCTTTTTTTATTTCCACAGTTTCAAACCCAGTTCTAATTAAAAATATAAATTGGTCTGGTAAAATGTTTCCAGATGCTCTTAACTCCCCTTTAAATTTAAGATTTTTTTTTAATTCCTTAGCCATGCTAAATGCCCTGCCATCTTTAAAGCTCGCAAAATTTATCTGAATCATAGAGAAAAAATCAAGATCATTTATTATAGACCCTAAGTTTTGATTTGAATTTATTTCTAACCCAAATTTAATTTTTTTATTAAATTTGCGTTTTATTTTTTCCCACTGATTTAGGGTTAATAATGACGAAAATAAAATCTTTTTAATAGAGACTTCTTCATCACAAACTCTTTTATAAATATTTTTTTTTTCAATTTTTTTTTGTAGGATTATCATATAAGTCCGTTTTGAACCTTTCTATTCCAATTCTTCTGAAAACTGAAAGGAAATCCTCCGATTTTTTTATTTTATTTTTTTCATATATTTTTATTATTTTTTCGATTGCTATCATTAGATCTGTTTCTGAAAATGAAGGCCCAACTATTTGTCCAATAGATGAGTCTTCTCTTGAAGATCCCCCAAGTGTGATCTGATAAAATTCTTTTCCATTCCTATCTAAACCTAAAATACCTATATTCCCGACATGATGATGCCCACATGCATTAATACAACCAGAGATTTTAATTTTTAAATCTCCAATTTGTTTTTGATACGAATGATTTTTGAAATAATGTCCTATTTTCTGTGAAATAGGAATTGATCTTGCTGTTGCAAGGGCACAATAATCCATTCCAGGGCAACATATTGTATCAGTGATAAGGCCGATATTAGACGTTGCTAAACCAATTTTCTTTAATCTTTCCCATAGTTTAAATATTTTTTTATTTTCAACATGTGGTAAAACCAAATTTTGTTCATGTGTTACTCTTAGCTCCCCGAAGGAGTAAAACTTTGATATTTCTGCTAATGTTTTCATTTGTTTGCTAGTTAAATCTCCTGGAGGTTTTCCTATTGGTTTTAATGAAATTAAAACAATGGAATAACCTTGAATTTTGTGAGTTATGATATTTTGTTCAAGCCATTCATTGAATTCTTGATTTTCATTTTCTGGTAAAGATGAAGTATTAGCAATTAGTTTCGGGAGTTTAAAAAAGTTTACGATCTCGTCAATTACCTTGTCATTTAATTCAAGTTTTTTATCTGAAAATTTTTTAAAGTTTTCTTCTACCAAGGATTGAAATTTATCAACTCCTAATTCATTAACCAGAATTTTTATTCTGGCTTTATATATATTATCTCTTCTTCCAAGTTGATTGTAAGTAGTTAAAATCGCTTCTAAATAATTCAATAAATCTTTTTTAGAAATAAAATTTCGGATTTTTTTTGCTATATACGGTGTTCGCCCTTGCCCACCTCCAACAAAGACTTCAAACCCAATAGAACCAGATTTTTTTATTAATCTTAGTCCAATGTCATGAACAAGTATGGCAGCTCGATCCACTTGACATCCTGTAATTGCAATTTTAAATTTTCTTGGAAGAAAAGAAAATTCGGGGTGAAATGTTGACCATTTTCTAATAATTTCACACCATGGTCTGGGATCTTCAATTTCTTCATTTGTTAGACCTGCAAGATGATCAGCTGAAATATTTCTGATACAATTCCCTGAGGTTTGGATAGCATGCATTTCTACTTTGGAAAGATCATTTAAAATATCAGGAACATCAGGCAATTTTGGCCAGTTAAACTGAATATTTTGTCTTGTTGTGAAATGTCCATACCCCCTATCGTATTTATCTGCAATATATCCTAATTGTTTTAATTGTTCAGACGAAAGCTCGCCATATGGTATGGCAACTCGTAACATATAGGCATGAAGCTGAAGATATAATCCATTCATTAGTCTAAGTGGTTTGAACTCATCTTCAGTTAGCTTTCCACTAAGCCTTCTTTCAACCTGATTTTTAAATTGTTTAGTCCTGCTAGCTAGTATTTTTTTATCTTTTTCTGAGTATTTATACATGTAATTTAAAGTTTAAATGTGAGTCCAGATTTTCTAATCTTATCTCTAAGTGTTCTGATTTTTCCAGATGAGTCAAGTTCAACAAATTTTGCTGACACAATAATGCACTTGAATTCATCTCTGATGTAAATTTTTTCATACTTTTCTAAATCTTCTCTTTTGATTTTTATAGCTAGATTTGCGTCATTTGACCAGCCTTGGTTGGTATAAAATAAAACTTGACCAGACTTTAAGTCATTTGCAGAAAGTAAAAAGAAATCTCCTTGAAGTTTTTTTGCCATTTTAAATCATACCTTGTTACAAAAATAAAGAGGTTTTTTAAATATTACAAGAAAAAAAAGTTTAATAATATTAAACACACTAAAAATATGTATTTAAGAATTAATTTTTACTTGATAATACTTTTAAACTGAATAGTTTATAAATAGTTATGGAACAAATAGATTCAAAACTATGGCCTTTTGTTGAAGCAAAAAAGCTAGAAAAAAGAATTAGCGAAAAAAAAAAAGAAGAATGTATTTTCCAAACTGGTTATGGTCCATCAGGTCTACCACATATCGGTACTTTTGGAGAAGTTTTAAGAACTTCAATGGTAATTAAAGCTTTTCAGAAGATTTCAGAAATTCCAACAAAACTTTTAGTTTTTTCTGATGATATGGATGGTTTAAGAAAAGTTCCATTAAATGTTCCTAATCAAACTATGATGGAAGAGCACATAGACAAACCTCTTTCTTCTATACCTGACCCTTTTAGTAAGTTTGAAAGTTTTTCTGAGAATAACAATAATAGATTAATAGAATTTTTAAATAAGTTTGATTTTAATTTTGAATTTAAATCATCAACTAAACACTATAAGACTGGAACTTTTAATTCTGGTTTAGAAGCAATATTTGATAACTATGAAAAAATCCTAAATATAATATTACCTACTTTGAGAAGTGAGAGACGAAAAACTTACTCACCTTTCCTGCCAATTTGCAAAAGCACTGGAAAGGTTCTTCAAGTAAAAATAGATAATTTAGACAAAAAAAATAAAAAGGTAGAATTTTTTAACCCAATTACAAATAAAAAAGAAATAGCTTCTATTTTTAATGGTGAATGTAAACTTCAATGGAAAGTAGACTGGGCAATGAGATGGTATGTTTTAGATGTTGATTATGAAATGAATGGAAAAGACTTAATAGAGTCTTTTGTTTTATCAAGCAAAATAAATCGAATTATTGGTGGAAGGCCTCCAAATAATTTTACATATGAATTGTTTTTAGATGAAAAAGGAGAAAAAATTTCTAAGTCAATCGGTAATGGTATAACAGTAGATAATTGGTTGGATTTCTCTCCTAGAGAAAGTTTGGAGCTTTTCATGTTCCAAAATCCTACTAGAGCTAAAAGACTTTATTTTGATGTCATACCTAAAATGACAGATGAATATTTGAAGTATAGAAAAGACTATAATTCGTTAGAGGATGGTGAAAGATTGAAAAGTCCTATTTGGTCTTTAAATAATAAAGAAAAGGATTTTAAAATTCTGGATAATTTTTCATTTAATATGATTTTAAATTTAGCGAGTGTTTGTAATGCTGAGTCACCAGGTATTTTGTGGGGGTTTTTGGAAAATTACTACAAAGATATTAACAGAAAGGAATTGCCACTAATTCAGAAATTATTAGAATATGGAGTTAATTATTATAAAAACTTTGTTTTACCTCAAAAAAAATATCGATCGCCAAATAATCTTGAGATAGAGGGTTTCACAAAGGTAATTAAAGTTCTTAAAGATTTAGATGAAGATTGTCAACCTGAAGATATTCAAACAAAGATATACGAAATTGGGATGTTATTGAAATATGAAAATTTAAAGGATTGGTTTTCTGCATTCTATCAGGTGATTTTGGGTCAAGATCAAGGGCCGAGACTAGGTTCATTTATCAAGTTTTATGGAATAAAAAAAACAATTGGTTTACTCGAAGAAAAATTAAAATAGCTCTTATGAATAATGTTGATGAGTTCGTATATCGTGTTTTTAAAGAACCTGAATTTTATAGATTTAAAAAATACAAATTTTTTGAGGGAAATAAACTTGATAAAGATTCTGGATTTATTCATCTATCCACTAATGATCAGATTAATGGAACAATTCAAAAATATTTTTGTGATGAAAAGAATGTTATAATTGTAGAATTTTTTATTTCCGATCTAGAGAACTATATTTTATGGGAAGAAGGAAGAGGTAAGCATATCTTTCCTCATTACTATGGAAAACTAAAATTTCAATGGGTAAGAAACTATTATGAGAAATTATTTTATGAACTATAGAACTTTTTCCTCTTTGATGAGTTTTCTTCCTCCAGAACTTCTTCATTATTTATTTATTAAATTATTAAAAACTTCTTTTTTTAATAAAGAAAAAAAATTTAATAATCTAAAAACTAGATTGTTTAATAAAAATTTTGAAAATCCTCTAGGTTTAGCTGCGGGATTTGATAAAAATGCAGAAGCAGTTGAGGGAGCTTTAAATATAGGGTTTGGTTTTGTTGAGCTGGGAACTGTTACACCAATGCCTCAATTAGGAAATCCAAAGCCAAGAGTTTTTAAAATTCCAGAATTTGAAGCCGTGATTCAGAGGCTAGGTTTCAATAATGATGGTGTAGAAAGTTTTATAGAAAATATTAAAAAAGTTTCTAATATTAACCAAGCTATAGGTGTAAATATTGGAAAAAATAAAAACTCTGAAAATCTTTGCAGTGATTATTGTTTTTTATATCAAAAATTAGAGCCTTATGCTGATTATATAACTATCAATATTTCATCTCCTAATACTCCTGGATTGAGGGATTTACAAGAAAAGGGAAAAATTGAGAAATTAATTAATGATATATCTAAAATAAAGAAAAAGAAGCCAACTTTCCTCAAGATTTCACCCGATATATCAGAAAAAAATCTTAAAAATATTTGTAGAATGACTTTGAAAGAGAGTTTTATTACGGGACTTATTTTGACTAACACTACTATTTCAAGAGAAAGCCTAACACAAAAACCAATTAAAAATTCATGGAAAATATACGAAAAAGGTGGGTTGTCAGGGCCTCCTTTAAAAAATCAAGCAAACAAATTAATCAGAAGTGTATATGAATTAACAAATGGAAAGATAGTTATAATTGGAGTGGGGGGAATTTCATCTGGAAAAGATGCTTTCGAAAAAATTTCTCTTGGTGCAAGTTTATTGCAATTATACACGTCATTAGTATATAGAGGCCCCAATATCGTTGTTCAAATTCTAAGTGAATTAAGTGTTCTTCTGGAAAAAAAAGGACTACAAAATATCAATGATCTTGTTGGAAAAAATATTAGTTATGAATAAATTTAAAGAAATAAATTATTTATCTGAGATTGCTAAAGATTATGATTTCTTTTTTATAGATCTATGGGGTGTAATTCATAACGGAGTTAAGTTATTTGATAATGTAATTGAAACATTAGATTGTTTGAAAAAAATTAAAAAAAAAATTTTTTTTCTGACTAATGCTCCAAGAAGATCCAATGTAATAAAAAAACAGTTGTTGGAATTTGGGTTGCAGAGTTTTCTCTATGATGACGTGATATCTTCAGGTGAAATTACTTGGCATAGTTTAAGAAGTAAAAAAAATCTTAATTGTTTTTTAATTGGCCCGCCAAGAGATCACCATTTGATTGAAGGTTTAAATCTAAATATTGTTAAAGATCCAAGAATAGTTGATGTTGTTGTCAATACTGGTCCCTGGGGAGATGGTGATTCTCTTGAAAATTATAAACCAATACTAAATGAATTGATTAAGTCTAAACCATTAATGATTTGTTCAAACCCTGACAAAACAGTTATAAGGGGAGAAAAATTTATGATCTGTGCTGGTTTATTGGCTGAGTATTACGAAAAAATAGGTGGCATGGTTGAATATCATGGTAAACCATATAAAGAAATTTATGAATTCACTTATTTAAAAATTTCTAATTTTTCATCTAAAATCCTAATAATTGGTGACTCATTGGATAATGACATAAGAGGAGCTAATTTACAAAAATTAGATTCTTTGTTAATTACTGACGGAATTCATAGGGCTGTAAATAATGATAACGGTATTGATAAAGAAAAATTAAATGATTTAATAAGAAAAAAAAAAATAAGTCCCACATATTACATGAAAGAATTAATTTTTAGAGAGGGTTAAGTTGGATACAAAAAAATATAATGTTGATTGGAAAGAGCTTGCTTCTAGGGAACTCAAAGAGAAAAGCTTGAATGATCATTTTTGGGAAACTCCAGAGGGTATAAAGGTGAAGCCTTTGTATACTGAGGAAGATCTTAAAAATATTAATCACAAAATAGGATTACCTGGCTTGCCTCCATTTACCAGGGGTCCTAGAGCAACAATGTATACGAATAGACCATGGACGATAAGACAATATGCTGGTTTTTCAACAGCGGAAGAATCTAACAAATTTTATAAAGAGGGTCTTAAAAATGGAGTAATGGGTCTTTCTGTAGCATTTGATCTAGCAACTCACAGAGGATATGACTCTGATCATCCAAGAGTCTTGGCGGATGTGGGAAATGCTGGTGTGGCAATTGATTCAATTGAAGATATGAACTTATTGTTTGATGGAATACCTCTTGATCAGATGAGTGTTTCAATGACAATGAATGGAGCTGTCATCCCTGTTTTAGCATGTTTTATTGCTTCTGGAGAAGAGCAGGGCTGTTCTAAGCAAAAGCTTACAGGAACCATTCAAAATGACATTTTAAAAGAATTCATGGTCAGAAATACATTTATTTTTCCACCCAAGCCAAGCATGAGGATTGTGGCAGACATTATTGAATTTACTTCAAAGAATATGCCTAAATTTAATTCTATATCAATAAGTGGCTATCACATGCAAGAAGCAGGAGCAAATCAAGTTCAAGAATTGGCATATACTCTTGCAGATGGTAAAGAGTATATAAAAAGTGCTCTTCAAAGAGGTCTAAATATTGACGAATTTGCACCTAGACTTTCTTTTTTTTGGTCAATAGGTATGAATTTTTTTATGGAAATAGCAAAAATGCGAGCGGCAAGGTTTATGTGGTCTGAGATAGTTAAGGAGTTCAATCCTAAAAATACTAAAAGTCTTGCTTTGAGAACACATTGTCAAACATCTGGTGTTTCACTAATGGAACAAGACGCATATAATAATATTGTTAGAACTACAATTGAAGCGATGGCTGCAGTCATGGGTGGCACACAATCACTACATACAAACAGTTTTGATGAAGCATTGGCTTTACCAACAAATTTTTCAGCAAGAATTGCAAGAAATACACAATTAATACTATCTGAAGAAACTGGAATATGTAATGTAATTGATCCATTAGCAGGCTCTTATTATGTTGAAAGTTTAACCTCTAGCATCGTAGAAGAATCAAAGAAATTAATAAAAGAAATTGATCATGTTGGTGGAATGGTTAAAGCAATTGAGATGGGGATACCTAAGATGAGAATAGAAGAAAGTTCAGCCAAACGCCAAGCTCGAATTGATAATCATGAAGAAACAATTGTTGGAGTAAATAAATATAAGCCAACTGAAAAGCAGGAAATAAATATACTTTCAATTGACAATGATAAGGTAAGAAAAAAACAAATATCACGACTAAATAAATTAAAAAAATCAAGGGATAATAAAAAAGTTTCATTTTTTCTAAAACAGATTACTGAAGCGGCTAGTGGAAAAGGAAATTTATTAGAAATTTGTGTAGAAGCTGCAAAGAATAGATGCACAGTTGGTGAGATGACTTCCGCTATGGAGGTTGTGTTTGGCAGGCATAATTTATCGACTAAAACCATATCAGGTGTTTATGGAAAATCAGTAAAAAATGATGGAAAAATTGATCTAATTGAAACAAAATTAAATAAGTTCATAGAAAAAAATGGAAGAAGGCCTAGAATGCTTGTTGTGAAAATGGGTCAGGATGGGCATGATAGAGGAGCAAAATTAATTGCCACGGCATTTTCTGATCTGGGTTTTGATGTTGATATTGGTCCTTTATTTCAAACTCCTGATGAAGCAGCTATTCAGGCAGTTGAAAATGACGTGCATATTATTGGTGTTTCAACGTTAGCTGCAGGACATAAAACTTTAATACCTTTGTTAATGGACTCCTTAAAAAAAAATAACTCAGAAGAGATTAAAGTAATTTGTGGAGGAGTAATTCCCCCAGACGATTATGCTATGCTTTATGAACTTGGCGTGGCTAAAGTTTTTGGCCCTGGAACAAATATTCAAGAAGCTGCTATTGAAATTATAAGCCTTTTGTGATAATTTAACCAAAATGGTTAAATAATGAAAATCAAAGATTACTTAAAACTTTACAAAATTTCAAATATTCAATTTTCAAAAAAAATTGGTGTTTCAAATATATCTTTGTCGAGGTACATTAATGGTGAAAGAATTCCAGAAAAAAATATTCTCACAAAAATTTTCAAACTTACAAGTGGACTAGTTGACGCAAACGACTTTTACTTTAGTAAATTAAATTTTCAAGAATTAACAAAAGATGATAAAGAGGAAGTTTCTAAGTTATTTTCAAATTTAAAAAATGGAGAAAAAAAATATCTTGCCAAAGCTATTACATTAATAGAATCATCACTAATGAGTGACAAAAAGAAATCGAACCTTCTTTTATCTAAACTTTCTCAAAATTATAATTCACTTAGAATAGGCATAACCGGTGTTCCTGGTGTAGGTAAATCTACTTTTATCGAGAGCTTTGGAATGAAACTTATAGAATTAGGTTATAAAGTTGCTGTTTTAGCGGTAGATCCTTCTTCAAAACGTTCTGGAGGTTCAATATTAGGTGACAAAACAAGAATGATGAGATTATCAGTTAATAAAAATGCTTTTATTAGACCTTCACCTAGCCAAGGTCATTTGGGTGGTGTGTCAAAAAAAACAAATGAATCAATAAGATGCCTTGAAGAAGCAGGTTTTGATATTATTTTTGTAGAAACTATGGGGGTTGGCCAAGCAGAGACTGCAGTTTATGATATGGTTGATATTTTTTTAGTTCTCCTATTACCATCTGGTGGCGACGAACTTCAAGGTATAAAAAAAGGAATTATTGAAATAGCTGATTTAATAATTGTCAATAAAGCTGATGGGCAATTAGAGAAATCAGCTAAAATAACTATGTCTGAATACAAAAATGCACAACAAATGATTTCCAAAAACAAAGAAAGATTAGAGCCAGAAGTTTTAGTTTGCTCATCAACACAATCAAGAGGATTTGAAAAGATATTTAATTTTATAAAGAATTTTATTAGAGTTTCCAAAAAAAATGGATATTTCGCTAAAACAAGAAATAACCAGAAAATTAAATCGATTTGGAGAGATGTAAATTTAAAAGTAGATGATTTTGTTGATGGAGAATTAAGGTCTAAAGAATTTGTAAAAAAAATTATTAAAGATGTGGAAAATAACAAATTTGATGTTAATAATGCTTCAGAAGTTATTTATAATTATCTATCTAAAAAGTGATTTTAAATTTTCTACTACCGAAATTTGAGAAGAGTTATGGTAAATAAATGCGATATAACAAAAAAAAAGCCACTAACTGGCAATAACGTAAGTCATGCGGTTAACAAAACAAAAAGAAGGTTTTATCCAAACCTTCATAATGTGTCCTTTTTTTCAGAAGTTTTAGGAAGAAAAGTTAAATTAAAGGTTTCATCTCGTGGTATCAAAACTGTTGAAAAAAATGGTGGAATTGACAGTTTCATTGTGAACTCCAAAAATTCTAACCTTACAGACGAGACAAAAAAATTAAAAAAATTGATTTTAGCTAAATCATCAAAGCTATAGCTATCGTTTTTCTTTTAACAATTCTGTTAAATTATCAATAATTATTTCACCTAATTTTTCAACATCATCTATAGTGAATGCTTTGCTGTAGTATTTAGTAACATCATGACCTATTCCTATTGCTACTAAATCAATTAGTTTTTTCTTTTCTATATTTGAAACTACTTCTCTTAAATGATTATCTAAGATATTTGAATTATTACAGGATAAAGTAGAATCATCAACAGGTGCTCCATCTGATATAACAATTAAAATTTTTTTTTTTTCTGATCTTTTTTTTAATCTATTACTTGCCCAAATTAATGCTTCACCATCTATATTTTCTTTTAAAATACCATCTTTTAAAACTAAACCTAAATTTAGTTTTGCTTGATTCCATGGAGTATCTGCATCTTTATACACAATATGAAGTAGATCATTTAATCTTCCTGGATTTGGACTACTTTTATTTTTTTCCCATAATTTTTTGGACATACCACCTTTCCACTCTTTGGTTGTAAAACCAAGAATTTCAACGTTAACTCTGCATTTTTCAAGAGTTTTTGTTATTATTTCGGCTGTCATAGCAGACGTTATTATCGGTTTTCCTCTCATTGAACCAGAATTATCAAGTAGTAAGGAAACTACTGTATTTTTTTCTGTATTTTCTCTTTCAATTTTAAAAATATGGGAATTACTGGGGTTTGCTATAAATTGTGAGAATCTCGAACTATCAAAAAATCCATGTTCTTGATCAAATTTCCAGGTACTAAAATCAAGGGAATAAAGAAGTTTTTCTAATTTTTTAGCTAAATTGTTAATCAATTTTGAATTATCTTTAAATTCCTCATCAAATTTTTTTCTAAGTAATTTCAATTCATTGTATTTAACTAACCTTTCTGCCTTAATGAATAAATCAAATTGTTTAGTATAAGTTGTATAATTATTGTTACTTACGCTCTGCGTATCACTGTTACTCCGAGACGAATCTTTTTCAGGTTTTTGTTCTTTTTCTTTTCCACTTGTTTGTTTGGTTAATTGTATTTTTTTAAGTTTATTTGTTTTCTTTTTCTCAGATTGTTGATTATTTGGTTGTTGATCTTGTTCAGATTGATTAATACTTTGATCATCTGTATCAAAATTTAAAGAGTTAAGAAGTTTATTAATACTTAAGTAAAACTTTTCTTCGTTTTTAATATTTTTTAAAACTCTTCGGATATCTTCTTCTTTGGCTTTCGGCAGCAAAGAAGATATTCTGTTTAAGTTAGTATTTTTTTTTAAAAAAGTTTGTAAACAAAATTCAAAAAGTTTTTTTTCAAGTTTGTTCTTTTTTGAAAAAAACTTCTTTTTAAATTCTGGTAAAATCTTTTTAATATTTTTTTTACATCCTTCAAATTCTTTGTAACCAGATGTTATTGAACGAGAGGCAACAAAAATCTTAAACAACTTCTTTTTTCTTTCATGAATTGGACAATTTTTGTTAAATTTATCAGAATTGATGTACCTAAGGTTCAATGATACTATATCATACCATCCTCTTTCTAAATTAGATGATGGAACTTCAAAACTTTCAAGAAAATTTGACTTATCTGAATTTTGATCAACTAAGATCTTTTGGTCGGAAAACTTTTTTATTTTGTTTTTTGAAAGAGTTTTAGCTGTTGATTCATTTTCATTTTTCATTTTTATTCTTGATTGAGGGAGAGCTCTCTTCCAAAACATCTTTGATAAAATTCATTTATCACTTTTTTATCATTAGGGTCACATTTATTTAAAAATGAAAGTTTAAATGCATGATCAATATCACCAAATATTTCGCAATTTTCCGCCCATATTATACATGTTCGTGGAGACATTATAACTGAAATTTCCGAACTCTTAAAGGCTACTCTTACTAAATTAGCCAGTTGAACCATTTTGGGAATCAAATTAATAATTTTTCTTCCACCTTTTTTAATTTTATTTTTTATTATTTGTTCTTCGATCTCAGGTCTTAAAAAATTTAAAGTACTAAAAACATTCCACCTATCAAGTTGTCCTTGATTTAAGTTCTGTGTGCCATAATAAAGGCCAGAAGTATCGCCAAGACCCAATGTATTACATGTTCCAAAAATTCTGAAAAATGGATTGGGTTTTATTACTGTATTTTGATCTAGAAGTGTCAATTTACCCTCTGCTTCAAGAACTCTTTGAATTACAAACATTACATCAGGACGCCCTGCATCGTATTCATCAAAAACAAGTGCTACTGGGTTCTGAATTGCCCATGGAAGGAGCCCTTCTTGAAAAGTAGTTACTTGCTTATGATCCTCCAAAACAATTCCATCTTTTCCTAATAAGTCGAATCTACTAATGTGACCATCTAAATTTATCCTAACGCAAGGCCAATTTAATCTTGCTGAAATTTGTTCTATGTGTGAAGATTTTCCAGTTCCATGCAAACCTTGTATTAAAACTTTCTTATTATATTTAAAACCCATTAGTATAGAGGTTGTGGTCAGGTCGTCAAAAACGTAACCTTCGTCAATCTCAGGCACTAATTCAGATTTTTCTTCAAAACATGGAATGATTATTTTTTTAGAAGTTCCAAAGACCTTTGATGAATCAATATTTTTGCTTGGTTTAATATCTAAATTGTTGTTTTTTAATAACATTTAATCTTTCACGAACTTTTGTAGTATTTTATATGCCTTATTAATTTCTTTGATTTTCATTTCTTTATTTGCCAGATTATTTTTTACATCCGGGTGATATTTTTTTACAAGCATTTTATATTTTTTTTTTAATTGATTTTGATTTACATCAGGCTCTAAATCTAAAGTAATTAATGAACTTTCTATGGATTCATTTAAACTACTATTTGAATTATTTTCAAACCTTTTTGTTTTTTTTCTAAATTTTATTTTTTGATTATCAAAGAAGTATTTAAACTGAAATTTTATTTTTGATGCGGATCCATTAGTAAATGGTCTTGTTGGTTTACCTTCAAAAAAATCATTTTTTTGAAAATCATAAATTTCCTCTTGGGATTTTCCTGCAAAATAATTCCATCTTTTGTTATATAATTTTATGTGTTTGAGGCAAAAAACATACTTTTCTGAACTATTTGGAGACTTGGGTGCAGAATATTCTCCCTGATGGTTGCAATTTTTTTCATCGCATAGCCTAAAGTTACTATCTTCTTCAAAAAAATTTGAATCCTTTATTGATTTCTTCTTCATAATATAATTATTATTTAATATATGGATGAATCATCGATTTACCAAAGACTATCTAAAAATTTTAATCCTTCATTTCTCGAGGTGAAGAATGAATCTTATATGCATAAACACCACTCTCAAAGTCCGCAAAGTGGAAATTCTCATTTTTCTATAATAATAAAATCAGAATCTTTTTATGGTTTAACTAGATTGCAAGGTCAAAGAAAAATCTATAATCTTTTCAAAGAAGAATTGAAGGGATCAATTCATGCTTTAAAAATAAAAATATTAGATTAACTTCCATACCCAGTTCCAAACATAAATTCTTGATGTTTTTTTAAGGAATCTTGAAGCTCATTGTTTGCATAATCGTATAGATCTCTCATTGATAAAATTCCTATAATTTTTTTTTTCTCAATAACAGGTAGATGTCTAAATCCCTTAGATCTCATGACATGAATAGCATCTATTGTAGTTTTTCTTGGTGATATGGTTTCTACATTTTTAGTCATAATTTTTGAAACTTCTGTGATTTTGGGATCTAAGCTTTTTGGAACAATTTTAAAAGTAATATCTCTCTCAGTAACTATACCAACCAGATCATCTTGATTATTAGAATTACAAACTAGCAGAGCTCCACATTTATTATCAAGCATAGTCACAGCTGCATCATACGCAGACGATCTATGGCCAATTAATACAAGTCTTTGATTAATTAGAACCCTATCAAGTACTTCTTGAATAATCAAAATATTCTCCCCAATTTCAGTATAATACTAAAATTAAAAAATTTTAATTATTTTTTGAAATTTTTAATAAAAGTATTTGATTATTTTTTTTTGACAGAATTTTGAATTTCAAACCAAAGAATGAAAATGTTTGATCTTTTTTTGGTATAATTCTGCTTTCATAAAGAATTAAACCGGCTATTGTTGAAGCATTATTTACTGGAAGCTCTGTACCTATTTGTTTATTAAGATCTCTGATATTTACATTTCCATTAACTAAAAAACTATTTTTTGATTTTATCTTAATACCACTAACATTCTTTGAAAGCTTTAACACATCTAATTCATCATCTATATCACCTACAATCTCTTCAATAATATCCTCTAGGGTTATAATTCCTAAAAACTCTCCATATTCATCTACAACAATTGAAAAATGTTCTTTCCTTTTTTTAAAGGCCATCAGTTGGTAATCTAATTTTGTAGATTCAGGAATGAACCAAGGTTTTTGACAATAAGAAAGAATATTAAATTTTTTTTGATCAACAGGTTGTTCACCTATTAACCTTCTCACAAATAAAACTCCTACGATATTTTCAGGGTTTTTATCCCACACTGGTATTCTCGAATGAGGAGAACTTTTTAATTTTGATACTAGTTCAGAGTATGTTACGTTAGACGGCAAGCTAAAAATGTCTTTTCTAGATATCATAATTGAGCCAACAGTTATTTCATCTAAATCTAAAATTGATTTGAGCATTTGTTTTTCATCTTTATCAACTGTATCACTTCCGTGTAAATCTATTGCCCCTCTTAATTCTTCTTCGCTTTTTTCAAGCATTTCTTCTTTTGTTGAGCCCTTATAATCAACTCCTAGTAACCTAAGAATAAAACTTACTAAGTAGTTTAAAATTTTTGTGAGTGGATAAAGGATAATAATTATTACCCTAATTAAAGGAGAGATTTTAAGTGCAAATTTATCTGCATTCGATAGAGCAAGTGTTTTAGGAATTAATTCTCCAAATATTAGAATCATTAATGTCATTATAACAGTTGCATATAAAATTCCTTCAGAATCAGTAATTTCAATCAAAATTTTTGTAGCTAAAGCAGATGCCAAGACGTTTACAAGATTATTTGCAAACAATATTGTACATATAAGCTGCTCTTTATCCTTGAATATTTTTTCAAATATACCGGCATTTTTTTTACCTGATCGAGCAAGTGTGTGCATTCTTGGTTTAGATGCAGATGTTAATGATGTTTCAGATCCAGAGAAGAATGCTGACAAAAATATTAAACCAATAATTGAACCAATTAGGACTGACAAGGAAAATTCCATAAATCTATTTTAATTCATTTTTTAGGAAAATTGATAATAAATTTTCATCTTCCAAAAAAATCCTTACAGGGTTACCAATATTTTTTAACAAAATAAATTTAATTTTATTCTCTCTTACTTTTTTATCGAATTTCATAAGCTTTATAAAGTTTTTAGGTTTTATATTAATTTTATAATCCCTAAGTTTATAAGAAATTCCTAATTCTTCTAAATGAGAAACATAATTATCTAAAATATTTTCATTGCACAATTTTAAGAATATAGAAAATTTTATCGCTAAATACATACCAATGAAAATTGATTCTCCATGCCTAATCTTATCTGAATAGCCTGTCACTGACTCAATGGCATGTCCAAAAGTGTGCCCGAAATTTAAAATCTCTCTAATACCGTGTTCTTTCTCATCAATTGAAACAATTTTCGACTTTATTGAACAGCTTTTTTTAATAGCATAAATACAGCTTTTTGGATCTATAGAAAGAATTTTTTTTCCATTAGTTTTTAACCAATTAAAAAAATTCTTATCTTTAATAAAAGAATATTTTAATATTTCTGCATAGCCTGAAATTATTTCTCTCTGATCTAGAGATTTTAATACATCAACAGAGATGATTACTTTTTTTGGTTGTTTGAAAGTACCTATTAAATTTTTACCGTATCTAGAATTGATTGCTGTTTTTCCTCCAACTGAACTGTCAACCTGAGATAGCAGAGTTGTTGGTATTTGAAAATAATCAACACCTCTTAAAATCAATGATGAAGCAAGGGCTACGAGATCACCTAAAACTCCTCCACCAAAACAAATAATCAAAGAATTTCGATCAACATTAAATTTAAGTATTTTCTCAATAACATCTTGTAAATATTTAAAGCTTTTTATTTTTTCGCCAGATGGAAGAATTATTGTCTCACAATTAAGTTTATTAATTATTTTGACAAAAAGAGCTTGGTTGTTTTTTTGAATATTTTTATCAGATATAAATATTATCTTTGAATAATTTTCCTTTGGTATAGAGTCCAGCATCTTGTCCAATATTTTATAACCAATAATAATTGAATAAGAATTTGCCCCTAAAGATACTTTATAATTAACTTTATTGATCTTCATACTTTTTTAAGGCTTTAATTATTTTAGATACCGCGTTAGAAACTGATAATTTGCTGACATTGATTGTAATGTGAGATTTTTTATAATCTTTAATCCTTTCTATATACATTTGTTTTAAATTTTCTTCAAGTTCTCCTTCACTTAACTTTGGTCTATTGGATAAGTTTTTAATAATTCTGGGTATTAACAATTCAATATCTATGTTTAAAAATACGCATATGCAATTATTAATCAGTATTTTTTTAATTTCATGATCAATAAGTATTCCTGCCCCTGGAGATACAATATACCCACTATTTTTTTTTATAAACTCAATTAATACATTTTTCTCAAGTCTTCTAAATTCATTTTCACCATATGTGAGGAAAAAATCCTTGATTTTTAAATTTGAAATCTTTTCAATTTCTAAATCTATATCAATAAATTTTTTTTTTATTTCTTTTGATAAAACCTTTCCTATGGTTGTTTTACCAACTCCAGTCATACCAACCAAGACAATGTTTTTTTTTGTAATGTTCATTTTATTGTTTTTATATAAATAATAGATTATTTTGGAAATATATTGTTTATATTGTAATATTTATTAGTTACATATTTATTGAGAGATGGACAAGTTAATATTTAAAATTCTAATATCACTTACATTAGTTCTCCTTGTGTTTGTAATTTATTTGGGATTCTCAGATTTTGTTGTTAATCCTAGACTTGTTGAGAGTGAGTTTGCTATTGAAAACAAATAATATAATTATTTTTTTTTTATTATTTTTTACTACGCAATTCCATTACACTTTTGCAAATCAAATCATATTTGATGATCTCGATAACTTTCAGAGCTCAAGAAATGATTATCTTTCTGAATTCAATATTGCAAATGAAATTGATAATAAATGGAATAATTTTTTTTCAAATCAATCATTTGACAAAATAAATTCTTTTATTAATAGTTTGCCTGTTCAAAATACAGACGAGGTATTTCAGAAGATAATCTTTGATATTCTTATCTCAAAAAAATCATTTAATAGAAGTTATGTAAGTCCCGATGAAGATTTAGTCCTGTTTGAATCTTTAATTAACAAATTATTTGAAACAGGTCGACTAAGCGAAATAGAATTAATATATTCGCAGACTACAGAATTAGAAAATAATAATTTTATTCTTAAAAAAATGATTGAAGGAAATCTTTTAAGGAACAGACACTCTGAAGCATGTAAAATTTTACAAAAAGTTAATCAGGATCCATTATATTTTGGTAAAATAATGATAATCTGCGATATTATTGAAAATAAATTTGATGAAGCAAAATTAGGACTACAACTTCTAAAAGAGCAAAATCAACCAGGTGATATTTTTTTTATTGATCTTGCATACTCTTTGATGAGTGACAAAGATATAACTCAATCAGATGATCTTAAGAAGAATCTAAATAAAATCAAAGATCTTAATCCAATAATTATGTCATCCCTTCAATTTGCAGATATATCACCAAATTTTGAGCATATTGAGAAGCTTTCTACCAGTGGTCTTTTATTTATATTATCCAACCCTTCTGTTGATACTGAATTAAAAATTTTTTGTTCAGAAATGTTAGTTAGACAGGACAGAATTAACGTGGAGATGTTATCTGAGGCCTATCAATTGGCAATGTTTGAAAGTAAAGAAATTAGAAATGCAGAGAAAATATATAAATCTTTATCCCCTGTAAGAGCTAGACCTCTCTTATATCAATCTATTATCAGAGATAATAAGCCAGAGTCAAAATTCAGAAAAATTATAGCATTAATAAAAATTTCTATGAATGATGATCTTCTTCCAAAAATATCTTATCTGGTTGGAGATTTATTGAAATTTGAGGATTATGTCAGAAATCATGAAGATAGTATTCTTTTGTCACAAATGTATCAATCAAGAAAAAATTTCACTGCTGCTAGAAATATCTTAGACAAGTTCTATCAAAGCCCAGAAAGTGATTTTAGAAACTTGGCAATTGATGTTTCAGAGTTTATTTCTAATAATATAATCGATTATTCCTCACTTGAAATTAAATTAGAAAAACTCATAGCCATGGAAAAGATTAATTCTACATTTATTAAAAAAGTTTTAATGGTGCTAATTACAAATGTTGACTTGAGTGAGAATCAGAATCTTATAAATAAATTATTAAGTATTACTATTGATTCAAATGAAAAAACTATTAATTCTAAAAATTTATTTTTAGCAGAAAAACTCTCATCAAGTAATGATTATTTTAATTCACTTCTTCTACTTTTTAAGATTTCTGGTGATAAAGAATTTTTAAAATTAAATTTGATTGAGAGTTATTCGATCTTAATTATTCTAAAGAATCTAGGGTTTAATGAAGAATTTAAAAAACTTTCTGAGCAAATTCTATTATGATAAAAAAAATACTACTTCTTGTTGAAAAGTTTTTAGAGAATATAGTTATCAAAAAGAATTTGTCAAAAAATACTGTTTTGTCATATAAAAATGATATTGTTCAATTCGTTAATTATATAAATCTTAAAGAATTAAGTAATTTAGATGAAAAAATAATTAATAAATATTTATTGTTTTTATCTTCAAACTATTCTGCCTCATCTCATTGTAGAAAACTTTCTGCATCTAAATCATTTCTTAGTTTTTTATTCAATAAAGGATACATAAATCTTAATCCACTTGAAACTGTAGTTTTTCCAAAAATCAAAAGATCCGTTCCAAAAGTACTTTCAGAGGAACAGGTTATCAGAATAATAGATGAAGCATACAAAGATAGTTCATTTATGGGGTTAAGAACAATTTTAATGCTAGAGGTTTTATACGCAACAGGTATAAGAGTCAGTGAACTTGTAAGCATGAAAGTTGGTGATCTAGCTGATGACTTTTCATTTTTGGTAATTATGAATAAAGGAAGAAAACAAAGAGTAATACCATTGATATTTAAGGTTCAAAAAATTGTTGAAAGATACTTAAAAAAGTTAAAGAAGATTATGAAAAAAGATAATTTATACTTATTTCCATCTAACTCTTCTTTAGGACACATAACTAGAAATAGATTATTTCAAATCCTTCAAGATCTGGGAATTAAAGCAGGTATTAATAGGAATTATTTATCGCCACACAAAATTAGACATTCATTTGCAACTCACCTTTTAGATAGGGGGGTTGATTTGAGAATAATTCAGGAGTCTCTTGGTCACAAAGATATATCAACAACTCAGATATATACACATGTTCAAACTAAAAAACTTAGAAAATTATTAGAAAATAAGCATAGTCTTAATAAAAATTTAAGTAAATTAATTAAAATTTAAGTTGTGTTTATCAATTTATTTAGATAATAAAATTACAATGTTATTATTAAATTTAATGAGGAAATTATGAGTTTTAAAATTGTTGAACAAGCAAAACCAAGACTAAACAGAAGTGAGTTGGCAGTACCAGGCAGCAACCCCGGGCTTTTTGAGAAAGCAGCTAAGAGCAAAGTAGATGTGATTTTTCTAGATCTTGAAGACGCTGTTGCGCCAGATGAAAAAGAACAAGCAAGAAAAAATATTATTGAGGGTTTAAATGATCTCGATTGGAAAGGTAAAACACTTTCTGTGAGAATTAATGGCCTTGATACGCACTTTATGTATAGAGATGTTGTTGACTTAATTGAGAAAGCACCCGGTAAGTTAGATTTGATAATGATACCAAAAGTAGGAACAATCTCTGATGTTTATGCTGTGGATATGTTGTGCACTCAAGTTGAAGATGCAATGGGTTTAGAAAAAAGAATTGGTTTTGAACTTATTATTGAAACAGCCTTAGGTATGCAAAATGTTAACGAAATAGCATCTTACAACAGAAGACTAGAATCTTTACATTTCGGAGTTGCAGATTATGCAGCATCAACAAAAGCGAAAACTACAGTTATTGGTGGACCAAACCCAAACTACCATGTTTTAACTGATATTGATGGTGATAAGGAAAGAGAGAAACATTGGGGAGACATGTGGCATCATGCTATATCAAAAATGGTAATCGCATCAAGAGCTAATGGTCTGAGACCTATTGATGGACCGTTCGGTGATTTTAACGACCCTGATGGATATATAGCGCAAGCAAACAGATCAGCAACATTAGGCTGTGAGGGAAAATGGGCAATTCACCCGAGCCAAATAGATTTGGCAAATCAAGTTATGAGTCCTTCCGAAAAAGAAGTCAACCAAGCAAAAAGGATCCTAGAAGCCATGGAGATTGCTAAAAAAGAAGGTAAGGGCGCTGTTTCACTTGATGGGAGATTAATAGATATTGCTTCTATTCGTCAGGCCGAAGTTCTTGTTCAAAAGGCAAAGTTAATAGAGAACACCTAAGTTAACATAATGCAAAACTTTCTAGACTTTGAGAAACCTTTACTTGAAATTAAGTCAAAGATTGAAGAGTTGAGGCATCTCAAGGATACAAGTCAAAATATTGCTAATGAATTAACAACTTTGCAAGATAAGTTTGATAAAAAACTCGATGAGATATATGAGAATTTGACTCCAATACAAAAAGTCAAAGTCTGCAGGCATCAAGACAGACCAAAGTTCGATGAGATTGTGAAGAAAATTTTTGATAAATTTGAGATTATTTCTGGTGATAGATTGTTTTCTGACGATTCATCAATTAAGGGAGGACTTGCCAAAATAGATAATAAAAATTTTTTAGTTGTTGGAAATGATAAAGGAAATGATATCGATACACGTGTAAAAAATAATTTTGGTATGGCAAAGCCTGAGGGTTATAGAAAGGCTCAAAGGTTATTTGATTTAGCAAGTAAATTTAAAATTCCTGTTGTAACATTCATCGATACCCCCGGTGCATTCCCAGGAGTTGAGGCGGAAGATAGAGGGCAATCTGAGGCAATTGCAAGTTCAATAAGATGTTCAATAAATGTAAAAGCTCCTATTTTCTCTTTCATTATCGGAGAAGGGGGATCTGGAGGAGCTGTAGCGCTTGCCACTGGCAACAAAGTTATAATGTTAGAACATGCTATTTATTCAGTTATTTCTCCTGAGGGTTGTGCCTCAATTTTGTGGAGATCTTCAAATGAATCAGAAAAAGCAGCTGAGTCTTTAAAATTAACAGCTCAAGATCTCTTAGAGTTAGAAGTTATTGATGAGATAATTAAAGAACCTCGAGGGGGTGCTCATAGAGATGTTGGAGCTATTTGTGACATGATAAAAGGATGTATACTAAAATTTAATAAAGAATTTGATGGTATTTCTCCAGAAAAAATTATAAGTCAGAGAGAGGAAAAATATCTTTCAATTGGTAAAAATTTTTTAATTAACTAATAAATTTATATTTTTCCACAGCAACGTTTATATTTTTTACCTGAATCACATAGAGGACATATAGCATTTCTAGGTATTTTTTTTTTTTTATGGTTTTCTTTGCCCTCCCCCCCTTGGTCATTTATATTTTCTGATTCAGGTCTTGGGGCTTCAGTTTTAATCTCAATAAAACTTATGATTTTTGTAATATTAAATCTTATACTTTCCATCATTTCTTCAAACATTATAAAAGCCTCTTGTTTATATTCGTTAAGAGGATCTTTTTGACCATAAGCCCTCAGGGATATTCCCTGTCGGAGATGATCTAATGAAAGTAAGTGCTCTTTCCAACTTTTATCAATAATTTGAAGTAAAATACTTTTCTGTGCATAAGAAAAAATTTCCTCTGAATATTTTGTCTTTTTTAAATTAATATTTTTATTAGATAATTTAATAATTTCATCCTTGATATCATCAATTTGAGGGTTTCTTGACATTAGCTCACCAAAATTTAGTGAAATATTCAAATTTTGATTTGAGACTTCTAAAATTTTTTTCTGTTTATCTTGGTCTAATTCATTTATGTCAGTTATTTCTTTTTTGATCAGATCTTCAACATATGCATCTCTCATATCAAAGATAAGGTTATCAATTTCTACATCATTAATAATTTCTCTTCTTTGATCATATATTATTTTTCTTTGTTCATTCATTACATCGTCAAATTTAAGCAGACTTTTTCTAATTTCAAAGTTCCTAGCTTCCACTTTTTTTTGAGCTCTTTCCAATGCTTTTGTAATCCATGGATGTTGAATGCTTTCACCTTGAGATAGACCAAGTGTTTTTAATACCGAATCTAGCTTTTCAGAACCAAAGATTCTCATCAAATCATCTTCCAGAGATAAAAAGAATTTAGAAGACCCTGGATCGCCCTGTCTTCCTGACCTTCCCCGAAGTTGATTGTCGATTCTTCTTGACTCATGCCTCTCAGTACCAATTATATATAGCCCACCGGCTTTTATAGCAATTTTGTATTCATTCTCTTGTGAATCACTTCCACCTAATTTAATATCTGTACCTCTTCCTGCCATATTTGTTGCAATAGTTATAGTCCCAGGTTTACCAGCATTTGCAATTATCTCAGCTTCTTTAAGGTGGTTCTTTGCATTTAAAACCTGATGATCTATTTTATATTTTTTTAAAATATTTGATAAATATTCTGACTTCTCTATTGAAACAGTTCCAACCAGACAAGGTTGTTTTTGTTTTATGCATTCTTTTATTAATTTAATAATTGCATCATATTTTTCATCTAATGTGCGATAAATTTCGTCCTCATCATCGATTCTTATCATAGATTTGTTAGTTGGAATCTCAACAACCTCAAGCTTGTAAATGTCAAAAAACTCATCTGCTTCAGTTTTTGCAGTTCCTGTCATTCCAGACAGTTTTTTATATAATCTAAAATAATTCTGATATGTGATTGCCGCTAATGTTTGATTTTCAACCTGAACTTCAAGATTTTCTTTAGCTTCAATTGCTTGATGAAGCCCTTCAGAAAACCTTCTACCTTCCATAGCTCTTCCAGTAAACTCGTCAACAATTAACACTTTACCAGCCTGAACAAGATAGTCTTTATCCTTTTCAAAAATATATCTCGCTTTAAGTGACTGATTCGTATGATGCAGTAATGTCACATTATTTATATCATAAAGGCTTCCTTCTGTTAGAAGTTTTTGTTCGCGATAAAGCCCTTCTAATTTTTCCACAGAGTTATCACTCAAAACAACGCTTTTTGCCTTTTCATCTTTTTCGTAATCTTTATGATCAAGCTTTGCAATTATTTTATCTACAATTTTATAAAGAACTGAAGACTCTTCAACGGAACCTGAAATTATTAAAGGAGTCCTAGCTTCATCTATTAATATAGAGTCAACCTCATCGATAATTGCATAGTTAAAACCACTTTGTACAATTTGTTCTTTTGAAAATTTCATATTATCTCTGAGGTAATCAAAACCAAACTCATTGTTTGTTCCATAAGTAATATCGGATAAGTAAGCTTTTTTTCTTTCGTCATCGTTCATACCATTAATTATGAAACCTGTATCAAGTCCAAGCTTTTCATAAACTGCTCCCATCCATTCACTATCTCTTTTCGCAAGATAATCATTGACTGTGACAATGTGTACGGACTCGTTTCTAAGTGAATTTAAATATGCTGCGAGAGTTGATACTAGGGTTTTACCTTCTCCAGTTTTCATTTCAGCTATCATGCCTCGGTGGAGAACTATACCACCCATAATTTGAACATCATAATGTCTTTGTCCGAGAGACCTTTTGGCAGCTTCTCTTACATTAGAAAATGCATCAGGAATTAGTTCTTCAAGATCTCTTCCTTTTGCGACTTGATCTTTTAATTCTTTTGTCTTAGTGATGATTTGATCATCACTAAATTTTCCGTATTTTTTTTCTAAATTATTAACTTTTTCAACTATTGGAATTATTTTTTTAATAATTCTATCATTTGAAGAACCAAAGATTTTTTTTGAGAAATAATTTAACATGTTTTTATTTATAGTAATTTAATATAAAAATATATCAAATTTGTTAATTGTAATCATATGCCTTCAAAATTATCACCCTTAGCACCTAAAACTCTAAAGAAAATAAATTCAATTGAAGGAATTAGTGTTTCAATAGCACATTGTGGACTAAAAAAAAACAATAAAGAGGATCTGGTGTTGATAAAGTTAGATTCTCCAGGAAAAATTTTGGGTGCCTTTACAAACTCTAAAACTCCTGGAGAACCAGTTATATGGAACAAGTCAATATTAAGGTTTGGAAAAGTTTCAGCAATATTAATAAATTCAGGGAATGCGAACGTCTTTAATGGTGATAAAGGAAAGCTCTCTTTGTTAAGGATTGTAAAAGAACTTTCTATAAAATTAAAGGTTCCAGAGAATCAAATATTTATTGCTTCGACAGGAGTAATTGGAGTTCCTCTGGAAGAAAAAAAAATTATAAAAAAAATACCATATCTTATTTCAAATATGAAGAATGACTCAGAAGCATGGTTTTTGGCAGCTCAAGCAATAATGACTACAGATACTTATCCAAAAATTCATTCTGAAAAAATTCTTGATAATAAAAAAATTATTATCAATGGAATGGCAAAAGGTTCTGGAATGATTGCACCAAATATGGCAACAATGTTAGCATTTATTTTCACAAATATTGAGTTCGATAAAAGTATTTTTAGATCAAAATTTATAAATATTGTTGATAAAACTTTTAATTCTATTAGCGTTGATGGAGATACATCCACAAGCGATATGGTTTTATTTTTTTCAGTTAAAGGTAAAGAAAAAAAATTAAAACTAAATGATAACGAAATAGACAATTTTTTTATTCATCTTAATAAATTAATGAATCTTTTGTCGGAATATATTGTGAAAGATGGAGAAGGGGCTAGTAAATTTTTAAAAATAAATGTAGAGGGAGCAAAGAATAATAAAGAGGCAAAAAAAATTGCTGAATCGATTGCAAATTCTCCTCTTTTTAAAACAGCAATGGCTGGTTCAGACGCAAATTGGGGAAGAATAATAATGGCAATTGGAAAGACAGATACCAATATTGATCCTCAAAAACTAATGCTTAAATTTGGTAATTATAAGATCTTAATGCATGGTAAAAAACTTATTTCAAAAAATTTAAAACTAATTGACAAATATTTAAAAAAAAATGAAATAGAAGTTAATGTTGATTTAGGAATAGGTAAAGGAGCCTGGAAAGTCTTAACCTGTGATTTCACGAAAGATTATATCTCAATTAATACTGACTACAGGAGTTAAAAAATTTCAATAGATGTTGTAGCATGTGTGCTTAAAAACAAGAAAAAAATTTTAATAGCTTCAAGACCGACTAATAAGGAATTTTCTGGTTATTATGAATTTCCTGGAGGAAAAATTAAAAGGGGTGAATTAATGATTGAAGCTCTTTTTAGAGAAATTAGAGAAGAGTTAGATATAAGCTTAAATCTTAGTAAAACCTATTATTTGAAATCTTATACCGTTATACAAAAAAAAAAAAAAATTAATTTAAATTTTTTTATGACTACAGATTGGTTCGGAAAAATTAAAAATAAAGAAAATCAAAATTTAGAATGGATAACTCCAAATAAACTATATGAATTTAAATTACTTCAAACCAACAGCAAGTTTATAAGATATTTATTACAAAGTATTTTTCCAGCCAATGATGGAAACGATATCACAACTTAATTCAAGTCCTTCTGAGCCGCCAAAATTTTTTTTATAAATTTGATGAAGCTTTTTTACATAGTTTTTAGTCATCATGCCTTTTTGTCTATTAATTAGAAAATTATTTTCACCAGTTCCTTTTATATCTGAAAGGATATTAAAAACATTATTATAAAAAACTTTGTAAGTAATTTTTTCAGAAACTATTTCTTTGAAACCGTTTGCACCAAATAAGTCAGACATTTCTAGCATTCTTAAATTAGGTGATAATCTTAAAAATATACCATTAAATATTTCTTCATCTGCAATGAGGAGGGAATTTCTCAATTCTTTCAAAGTGTTTTCGCCAAAAAAATTGCATATTAAAAATCCATCATCAGTTAGTAAATTATAAACTTGCTTTAAATGGCTTTTCTTATCATTAATATTGTGAAGACATAAATTACTGACGATTAAATTAAATTTATTTTTAGCAAAAGGTAAATTTTCAAAATTTCCTTCCACTTTTAAAACTTTTTTTTTAATTATATCTATTTCTTTGAGAAGATTTATGTAAGGAGATAAAAAAATTAAGCTTTTAAAGTCTAATTTAATAATATTCTTTAAAACTTCTCCTTGGTCAGATGATAATATCAAAATATCTTTGAAGCTGGTTCCCAATTCAAGTAGTTTTTTTCCTAGGATATCAGATATTTTTTTGTGCAAAAAATTATGTTTTTTCCAATTGGCACTTGATTTGTTTTTAGAATAAATTAAAGAATTTATATCAATTGTGTTATTGTTCATTTTATAATTAAGTTATGAAAAAAATTTTGGTTTACTCTTCAAATATATGTCCTTATTGTATAGCTGCTAAAAATTTACTTTCAAACTTAAATTTAACTTTTGAAGAAATATTAGTAGACAACAATAAAATCAATAAGGCTGAAATGTTATCCAAATCTCAAGGAAAAAAAACTGTACCACAGATTTTTTTTGGTCAATTACATATCGGAGGATATGATGATTTGAACAGAATTTATAAATCTGGCCAACTAATGAGCTTACTAAATGAGTAACAAATTTAATGTTGCTTGTTTTCAAACTAATAGTAGCGATTTACCAAAAGAAAATATTCTAGAATTAGAGAAAAAATTCTCCCAGTTTGCAGAAGGTTCTATTGATTTAATTTGCCTTCCTGAATGTGTCTCAATCTTTTCGGATTTGAAAGAAAAAATTGATGATTACGTTCAAAATTGGCATAAAATATTTATAAATTTAATGATCAATAAAGCAAAGAAAATTAAAACAAATATTCTTATTGGTTCCTTTCCTTTTAAAAAAAAAAATAAGAAATTTTTTAACAGATGTATGCTAATTGATAAAGAGGGAAAAATTAATTGTTTTTATGATAAAATCAACCTTTTTGATGTAATTTTAAATAAAAATGAGAGCTATTTAGAATCAAAATATTATGATCCAGGAAAGAATCTTAAATTAGCAAATTTACCATGGGGGAAACTAGGGATGAGCATTTGTTACGATCTGAGGTTTCCTGGTTTATATAAAAAATTGGCAAAGAATGGTGCTGATTTTTTTTCAATTCCTGCAGCTTTCACTTATACAACTGGAAAATATCATTGGCATAGTTTAATAAAAGCAAGAGCAATTGAAAATGGTTGTTTTGTTTTTGCTCCCGCACAATGTGGTTATCATAAAAACGGAAGGAGAACTTATGGTCATTCTCTAATTGTCGATCCATGGGGTAATGTGATATCTCAAGCAAAAGATAAGTCATGCATAATTACTGCTTCAATAGACGTTGAACTAATTGTAAAGTTTCGAAAAAAGATTCCTTCAATGACAGATTATAGTTTCTGAAAAATTCGTTAATTGTTTATTCTACTTCATCTTCTTTGCAAATTGTTATACTAAATCATTGTTAAAATATATTTTTTTCAAGATTGAGAAGCACAAAACATATAATTAATATTTGAAGATTCACAAAATCTCCATGAATTTCTTAGAGGATTATAATAAACACCACATAACTCGAAATTATAATATCTATTTAAAATAAATTTTTTTTTTAAAAAGTTTGGGTTAATAAGTTTTTTCCAATTATGAGTTCCTTTTGGAACAATTTGAAAAATCCTTTCAGCAAAAAAAATAGCCAGTATATATGAACTTATTGTTTTATTGATAGTTGATCCAATAAAAATACCATTTTTCTTTAACAGATTTTTTGACTTAGAAATTATTCTATTTATATCATTAGTATGTTCCAATACCTCCATACAGGTAATTAAATCAAACTTTTCTGCTTCAATATCATCTAAATCAATATTTCTGTAATCTATTTTTAGTTTATTTTGCAAAGCATGCTCTTTTGCAATATCAATTGCTTTACTATTTGTATCAATCCCAGTTACACTTGCGCCCAATCTACACATTGGTTCACAAAGTATCCCACCTCCACAACCAATATCTAAAATTTTCAATTTGTCGAAAGATTTAGGTTTTATTTTTTCTTTAATATATTTAAGTCTTAAAAAATTAAATGAATGCAGGGCTTTAAAAGAACCATTTTCATCCCACCATTCAACAGCTAATTTATCAAATAACTTAGAGTTATCGTCATCATTAATTTTAAAGTTTTTACTTTTCATTTTTATTAATTTACATATGGTAGTATTTAAAATTTTTAACGCAAATAAAGTTCTTTATGTCAATACATGTTATGAAATTCGGAGGCACTTCAGTTGCTAATTTGTCAAGAATAAGAAAAATAGTCAAGAGAATAGAGGAAAAGATAACTTCTAATAACATAAGAATTATTTTGGTTGTTTCAGCCATGGGAGGTGTTACGAATAAACTCGTCAAAGAATACAAAAAATTAAATGTAGATTTAGCAAACGCGGAATATGATGTGATTTTATCAACGGGTGAACAGTATTCAGCGGCGATTATAAGTTCAATGTTAAATGAAAGGAAAATTTTGTCTAGGTCTATTCTTGGTTGGCAAGTTCCTATATTGACTGATTCTAATTATAGTAAAGCCAGAATATCAAACATAAATTCTAAATCTTTAAAGAACTATTTAAAAAAATATAAGGTATTAGTGGTAGCAGGGTTCCAGGGGTTATCAACGGAAAATAGAATAACGACATTAGGCAGAGGAGGGTCTGATACAACTGCTGTTGCAATTGCCTGCTCATTGGGTTTAAAAAGTTGCGAAATATATACTGATGTTGATGGTATTTTTACTTCTGACCCCAGAGTTGTTAAAAGTGCAGTTAAGATTAAAAATATAACATACGAGGAAATTTTAGAGCTTGCATCTCTGGGATCTAAGGTATTACATCCAAGATCTGTTGAATTAGCTATGAAATATGGTATTAGAGTTCATGTTAGAAGTTCTTTTAATAGGAAATCAGGAACAATGGTTATAAAAGAAGAAAATAAAATTGAAAAGGAAGTTGTTACTGGAATAACATCTTCAGAAAATGATGCAAAAATTACACTCAAAGGGATTCCAGATAAACCTGGTATAGCAGCAGAAATCTTTGGTATTCTGGCTAGTTTAAATATTAATGTGGATATGATTGTTCAAAATATTACTGATGATGGTAAGTTTGCTAGTCTAACATTTACAGTTCCTGTTGACGATCAAGGTAGGGCTGTTAAAGAATTAAAAAAATCTGAAATAAAGTTTAAGAAAATTCATGCAAATAATTCTATATGTAAAATTTCTATAGTTGGTGTTGGTATGAAAAGTAATGTTGGAGTTGCACAAAAGATGTTTGAAACTTTAGCAAATAAAAACATTAATATTCAGGTAATTTCAACATCAGAGATTAAAATAAGTGTACTTATTGATTTACAAAAAAAAAAAATTGCACTTAATGCTTTACACAAAGCATACGGTCTTTAAAAATTAAATTTTATGAATGAAAAGTTGAAAAAATTATTTTTAAAGGGCACAACCTTTCTAGGTTCAGAACTTCCAATTATGGGAGGAGCAATGACCTGGGTTTCAGAGAGCAATTTAGTCTCTGCCACTTGTAATGCTGGGGGATTTGGTGTTATTGCAGCAGGCTCTATGAATCAACATCAGCTGCAAAAAGAAATTTTAGACACCCAATCAAAAACAAATAAGCCATTCGGAGTCAACCTCATTCTAATGCACCCTGAAATTGAAAAACTCATAGATGTTTGTTTAAAACTTAAAGTTGAATTAGTTGTCTTTGCTGGAGGGTTTCCCAAGAGAAGACAAGTAGAAAAGTTAAAGGATTCAGGTGTTAAGTCAATGTGTTTTGCTACAACGGTGTCTATTGCAAAAAAAATGATTGATTATGGTATTGACGCATTGATTCTTGAAGGCAATGAGGCCGGTGGCCATATAGGACCGGTTTCAATAAATGTTTTGGTTCAGGAGATTCTTCCAAATTTCAGAGAAACACCAATTTTTGTTGCAGGAGGAATTGGAAGAGGTGAGATCTTTTTGAAATATCTAGAACTTGGTGCTGCAGGTTGTCAGATTGGAACTAGACTTGTTTGTAGTGAAGAATCTGTTGCTCATAAAAAATTTAAAGAAGCTTTTATAAAATCTGAGGCTAGAAATTGCCAAGTTTCAGTAAGACTAGATAATAGATTTCCAGTAATTCCGGTAAGAGCAATAGAAAATAAAGCATCTAAAAATTTTTTAGAGGAACAAAAAAAAATTTTATTTCTATTAGATAAAAAAAAAATTTCACTCAGAGATGCTCAACTTAAAATAGAGCATTTTTGGGCAGGCTCCCTCAAAAAAGCAGTTTTGGATGGGGATGTTGAAAGTGGCTCGCTTATGGCAGGACAGAGTGTTAGTTTAGTAAATAAGATTCAGCCAGTAAGTGAAATATTGAATGAAATTGTAATGCAAGCTGAAAAACAATTAAAATTAGAAAGTAAAGGCATATAAATGGTTGATGAAAAAAATCTAACTTACAGTGAGCAAAAAACAAAAAATACAATTTATAAAATTATCGGAAGAAAAATTTCAGAATCAAGAAGAAGTTCAAGAAGAAAATTAGATAGCATCTCAAAGAAGCTTAATATAAGCGTGGAGATATTAAAAAAAATTGAAGCAGGTGAGCTTGAAAAAATAGATAAGGAGATACCTTTAACTGGCTTTATTAGGGCTTTTGCGAAAATAACTAACTCAGATATTGCCGAGGAAATAGATAAGCTTCAATCTGACTATTTTATTGAGGAAAAACATAATATTATATACAATCAAGTACCAATAATTAAAACTAGCAGAATTTTTTTAGTTTTCTTATTTTCTTTTTGCTTTTTATTACTAGTTCTTTATTTATTAAGTATTAGTAAAGAAGAAAAAGAAGAGATTATGTCTAAAAGTTCAATTTCATACAACCAAGATTTTGTAACAGCATCGAAACCTCTGATTGCAGAACAAAATATAATAAATAATATTGTGAAGTTAGATTCTGATAAAAAAAAATTAAAAGTAGAAAAAATTGATGATTCTTTCTTCGAAATAATTTTTTTAGAAAAAACATGGATAGAAATCTATAATAGTGAAAAAGCATTGCTTGAGTCAGGTATTTTTAATATTGGTCAATCTTTAAATTTTAAATTTCAAACCTCTGAAAGTGACTATTTTATTAAATCTGGAAATCTAGGAGGTTTTCAAATATTTTTTAAAGATGAATTTTTTGCGCCATTCGGTTATTCTGGTGAGGTGAATAAAGGATTTTATCTAAAGAAAAAAATTTCTAAAATAAAAGAGATGAGGCTTTAAATATGAGTATTCGACCCTGGAGAGATATAACAAGGAAAAAAACTAAAAAAATTAAAGTTGGTAACGTCAGCATTGGGGGTGATTCTCCAATCTCAGTTCAATCAATGACAAATACTCCAACAACTGACATCGAAGCCACAGTAAAACAAATTAAAGATCTTGAAGATGTTGGTGCAGATTTGGTCAGAGTTTCTTGTCCTGATGAAGATTCTGCATTAGCATTAAAGAAGATAACTAAACAGGTAAAGCTTCCAATTATAGCTGATATTCATTTTCATTATAAAAGGGCAATAGAAGCTGCAGATTCAGGAGCTGCTTGTTTAAGAATTAACCCTGGAAATATTGGTAATGAAAAAAAAGTAAAAGAAGTTATAAAAGCTGCGAAAGATAATTCTTGCTCAATGAGGATTGGTGTTAACGCCGGAAGCCTTGAAAAAGAGTTGTTAGAAAAATATGGTGAACCATGCCCCGAAGCAATGGTTGAGTCAGCAATGAAACATATAAGAATTTTGGAAGATAATGATTTCTTTAATTTTAAAATAAGTTGTAAAGCATCAGATGTTTTTTTAGCAGTTTCAGCTTATTATGGAATATCTGATACATGCGATTATCCACTACATCTTGGCATCACAGAAGCTGGAGGGTTAATGCCAGGAACTATAAAATCATCAATTGGGCTAGGTTCGCTTTTATGGGCTGGCATAGGTGATACAATAAGAGTTTCATTATCTGCAGAGCCTGTAGAAGAAATAAAGGTAGGATTTAATATCCTTAAATCATTAAACCTCCGTCACAGGGGAGTTAATGTGATTTCATGTCCATCTTGTGCTAGGCAAAATTTCAATGTGATTAAAAATGTTGAAGAACTTGAAAGAAGACTAGAACATATAACAACACCAATGACCTTATCTGTAATTGGTTGCGTAGTTAATGGTCCAGGTGAAGCAAGGGAGACAGATATTGGTCTAACAGGAGGAAAAAGTGGACATCAAATTTATTTGAATGGTGAAAAACACCACGTTCTTCGTGATGGCGATATGATAGATCATTTAGTAGAGCTTTGTGAACAGAAGCAGAAAAAATTGCTTGATGAAAAAGTATAAAAATTTTGCAAAAAGTTAAAAAAGTTAAAGGAACAAAAGATCTTTTCGGTGATGAAATCTTATCGCATGAGTTAATTATAGAAAAATTCAAATCACTTTGTAAGTCATTGAATTTTAAAGAAATTTCAACCCCGATACTAGAACATAAAGATGTATTCACTCAATCTTTGGGTTTAAGTTCTGACATTGTATCGAAAGAAATGTATAACTTTGTAGATCAAGGAAACGACAACTTAGTATTAAGACCAGAGGGGACAGCATCAATTGCCAGAGCAGTGATATCTAATTCTCTTGAACAGAATAATAATCAAAAATATTTTTACAATGGGCCTATGTTTCGCAGAGAAAAACCTCAGTCTGGAAGACTAAGGCAATTTCATCAGGTTGGAGTAGAGTTTCTTGGTTCAATGAATTTTTTAAATGACTTGGAAGTAATAGTTTTAGCAGAGAAATTTTTAGAAATACTTGGGATCAGGAAAAAGTTGTTGCTCCAGATAAATTCTTTAGGAAATTTAGAGAGCAGAAAAATTTACAGTTCCGAACTACAGAAATTTTTAAAAAAGAATAAGAATAATTTGTCAGATAGAAGTAAAGAAAGGCTTTTAAAGAATCCACTTAGGGTACTCGACTCTAAAGATTCCAAAGATTTAGATATTCTCCCAGAAACTCCAGATATAAGAAACTATTTAGATAAAGAGTCTAAAACTTTTTTTGAGAACTTAATTAAAAATCTTGATGACTTAAATATAAATTACAATATTAACAGGTTTCTTGTTAGAGGATTGGATTATTACAATCATTCAGCATTCGAATATGTAACTTCAGACAATAAAAGTCAAAACACTGTGTTGGCTGGAGGAAGGTATGATGGTCTTATTAAAAGTTTAGGAGGGAGCGAATTAACAGGAGTTGGTTGGGCCGCTGGTATTGAGAGAATAGTATTGCAATTAGAAAAGTCTATTCAAGAAGATATAAAAACAATTTGCTTTTTTTCTAGCAATGAAGAATTAAATATAGAAGTTTTTAAAATTATAAATGAAATAAATTTGCCAACTAGCTTTAATATAAACATAATAACCTCTGGTAATCTAAAAAAAAAACTCTCTAAAGCTAATAAAATTAACGCTTTTGGTTGTGTCATCTTTGGTGAAGTTGAGTGGAGATTAAATAAAGTAATTTGGAAAGATTTTAACACAGGAAATCAGGATTTAATTGATTTGTCTAAAATTAAAGAATTCCTTATTAATAAATTTTTGGATGATTAATTGTGTCAATAAAAGATAAAGTTTTTTCTTCTAAACCAAAACAAATTGCTCAAGCAGCAATACAAGTGCTAATCAAAGTATTCGGTGAATTAGAAAATATTAACTTGGTTGTTATTAGTGATATGAAATTATCTTTAAATATAGCTGAGAATTTTAAAGGCTGTGGTTTTAGAAGTTACAATCTCATTGATAAATCAATTGAAGAATTTATAAAAAAATATGAGGAAACAAATTTTAAAACAGATAAACTTTCAGATTTTTTTAAAAATTACGATATGATTCTTATTGGATATAAAAGTGAATCGAAGCTTATTGAAGAAGCACTTGTAAAGAAAATACTCAAGAAAAGAAAGCAGAAACCAATTTTTTTCATAGATTGTGGTATTCCTGGGAATATAAACATGAATATAAGTAATATTGGCAATTGTTATTTATTTGATTTGAATGATTTAGAACAATTATATTCATCTTGGATACAAAACACTACTTCTGATGATTTTGGAAGTAGTGGATTTTATGACTTTAAGTTAAAAAAAATTTTAGATAATTTTTTTAAAAAATTAAACTTTACTTTAGAACAAAAAATGATTTTTGAAAAAAGAATGGATGCTCTTTTAAAGTCAAAGGACAATGAAATAAAAATAAGTCTAAAGAAATTTTTAAAAACATTCTGATTATGGATAGAAAAAAAATAGAAAATATATTAGATAATTTTTTAAATATTGAAAAAAAATTAAGTAATATTGGTAATGAGGATTACAATGAATATGCAAAACTGTCCAAAGAATATTCTGACCTTAAGCCATTGGTAGAGAAGTCAAAGGAATTCCTAAAATTTCAAGATGAATTGAATGATTTAGAAGAATTAATTTTTGGTGATGATCTAGAGATGAAAAAAGAAGCTGAAAATGAAAAAGAAAGTTTAACAAAAAAAATAGAAAATTTAGAGGAAGAATTAAAGTATATGTTAATACCCAAGGATGCTGAGGATGAGAGAAATGCTATAGTTGAAATAAGAGCTGGAACTGGAGGAGAGGAAGCTGCTTTATTTGCATCTGATCTTTTGAGAATGTACTCGAAATATTCTGAATTAAAGAATTGGAGAACTGAGATTATGGACATTAGTCAAACAGATCATAATGGGGTTAAAGAAGTTGTTTTAAATATATCTGGGAAGGATGTTTTTGGTAGTTTAAGATTTGAATCAGGTACGCACAGAGTTCAGAGAGTTCCACTTACCGAATCAGGAGGAAGGGTTCATACATCAGCAGCGACAGTTGCCGTATTGCCAGAAGCGAGCGATGTTGATGTAGAGATTCAAGAAAAAGATTTAAGATTTGATATTTTTAGAGCAAGTGGACCTGGGGGTCAGTCAGTAAATACAACAGATAGTGCTGTGAGAATTACTCATATACCAACCGGCGTAGTTGCACAGTGTCAAGATGAAAAATCACAACATAAAAACAAAGCAAAAGCTCTAAAAGTTTTGAGGTCAAGGATTTTTGAAATAGAAACAAAAAAAAAAGAAGATGAAAGAGCTCTTGAAAGAAAAACACAAGTTGGTTCTGGAGACAGGTCTGAAAGAATAAGAACTTATAATTTCCCCCAGGGAAGGGTCACAGATCATAGAATTTCTATGACTCTATATAAATTAGAACAAATTCTTAACGGAGAATTTCTTGATGAAATAATTACTGGTCTGACAGCTGATAGAAATATGAAAAAACTTTCAGAATAAAAAAATAATGAGCAAAATTTTAAATGAAATTATTAATTCAGGTCAAGATTTATTGGCTAGAAGCGGAATAGACAAATCAAGATTTGAAACAATGCTCATTGCGCAGAATGTTCTTCGTACATCAATGTTAAATATTTTAACTAACTCCAACATGGTGATATCTGACAAAATACAAAAAGAAATTCTTAAAAGAATTTTCAAACGATCCAAAAGGAAACCTATTTCAAAAATATTTGGTATTAAGGAATTTTATTCAAAGGAATTTTACGTTAGTAAAAATGTTCTTGATCCAAGACCTGAAAGTGAATTAATCGTAGATATTATCAAAGAACTTGATTTTACTAAATCGCAAGAAAAGTTTAAAATTCTCGAGCTAGGGGTTGGAAGTGGTTGCTTAATAATAACAATTTTACTTCAATTGAAAGACTTAAATATAAATGGTCTTGGAGTTGATATTTGTAATAAAGCCATTTTAGTAGCGAAAAGAAATTTAGAAAAATTTAAATTACAGGACACTTTGGAAATAAAAAAAAGTGATTGGTTTTCTAATGTAGATGGAAAATTTGATTTAATTTTATCAAACCCTCCTTATTTACAATCATCAGAAATAAAATTTTTGAACCCTGAAGTTAAATTTTACGATCCACAAGTTTCATTAGATGGAGGAAATAAGGGTCTTAGTTGTTATGAGAAAATTGCAAAAAACGCAGGTAAATACATTAAAAAAAATGGAAAAATTTGTCTTGAAATTGGTTTAGGGCAGTCAAACGCTATTAGAAAAATATTTAATAGATATGGTTTTAAAATCTTTTTAGAAGAAAAAGATTTACAAGGTGTAAACAGAGTTGTAGTTTATAAATTGAAATAAAGTTTGAAAGTTACTTGTATCAATGATAACTTTCTTTTTTCATCCTAAATAATAATAACGCGATTAATTAATAAAGTTGATAGAAAAAAAAAGACCTCGAAGAAGAAAACCGAGATTAAACCAAAAAAGACCTTCTAATCATTTAAGATCATTTGATAAAAGAAGTGTTAATGTTCCCAGATCTAGAGGAGCGCTGGCAAAAGCTTTGGAAAGATATAATGGTTTAGCACAAGATGCTTTCTCCAACGGAGACAGAATTGTAGCGGAAAACTATTATCAGTATGCTGAGCATTATCAAAGGGTTTTAAACGAAATTGTTGATGATTCTAAAAATAATGATTCTTCAGTTTCTAATGATAAACCAGTAGGTCCAAGTCATAATTCTGAAAATAAGCCGAGCAGAACAGAAAGGGCTTTGAGTGCTAAAAATCAAAAGTTTGACAAATCAAACAATCACAATGTCAGAAATAATCAAGATCCAAATGTTTCAGTAGAAGAAACCAAAAGTGAAGAAAAAGGAAAATCTTTTACTAGTGATGGGTTAGAGGCTCTTAAACCATTTGAAATTTAGGGTGTTAATCTATTAAACCAGCTGTTTCTGACTCTTGAAGCTTGGTTGCCAAAAAGCGTTCTCTTGTTAAAGATACATTGGCATAAAAATTGGGCATATCTTCATCTTCAATGTTAAGAGTCGATTCCGACTTTAACTTCATTGGGTTAACAGTTCTACTCTTATGTTTAACTTCATAATGAAGGTGAGGTCCAGTACTTCGTCCGGAGGTTCCAACATAACCAATTATTTCACCTTGTTTAACAAATCTACCTTTTTTTATACCCTTTGCATATTTATAAAGATGTGCATACCTAGTTTTGAAATTGTTAAGATGTTTGATTTCAATAAACCTTCCAAAAGATCCGTTTCTTCCAGCATAACTTATTCTGCCGTCACCTGCCGCCATAATTGGAGTACCTCTTTTTGCAGCAAAGTCTACCCCTCTGTGCATTTTACTAAAGCCCAATATTGGGTGTTTTCTAACTCCAAATTTTGATGATAACCTAGCTCCTTTAACAGGGGTTCTCATAAGATATTTTTTGATACTTTTTCCACTAGCATCAAAATAGTCAGCTTTCCCATTGGCTAATCTATATCTAAATAACTCTATCTTGTGATAATTTAAATGCATTAATCCATAAAGAAGTAATGGATCACCCACAATTGAGTTGTTTTTGGTAAAATTTGCTTCATACAATAACTCAATCATGTCACCGTTTTTCACATCTCTCTGGAAATCTATGGTGTAACTTAATTGATGAAGATATTCATTGACTATTGCTTTTGGAATCTGAGCTGATTTAAGTGTTTTACTGAGGCTATTTTGGACTTTCAATCTTTTCCGAACGACTTTAGTATCAGTAGGTGCTTTAACAAAATAGAAAACAAAATCATCATTGAAATTTCTTCTAAGATTCATTTGTTCGAGATTTTTGGCAAAAGTGTTTATTTCAAGAACTTTATCATCATTATCAGACAAGAATTTAATGTTTTCTTTAATTTTAAAGTCGACGTAATCTTTGATTCTTTCGTAGACTAGGGAAACCTCATTTTTATTTAGAAATTTTGCCAAGGATTCTTTTAAGGATTTTTTATTTTTAACTGTTATTGTGGTGGCTTTAAAGTGTATTGGTCTTTCTGGAATTGGTTTTGTTTCTGGATTAGGAATGCCTGAAAAAAGCATGGTTTCAAAAACTGGCACTAATGTTAAATTTATATTTTTTTCATCTATAAAATAATCTGATGCTTTTTGTTCATCTGAATAATTAGCTATATTTAAGTTTGTATCTATTTTATTTGTTTCATCTGTGAGAATTGGTATTTTTTTAGTTAATTCATATTTTTTGGCTTTTTCAATACTTGTTTCAAATGAGTCCTTAGAATCAATTATCGAACCGTCTTCAATTTGGCTTAGATAACTTATTTCCTTATTATTTTCTTCCATATCAATCATTCCAAAATCATTGAATTCTGTGAGGTTCTGAATTGAAAAAAAGACAAAAAGAACAATAATTAGTAAACTTAATTTTTTTTTTAAAAAGTTAATCACTCATGCTTTCCAATATTATGTGTATTTTACAAAAAAAAGATTGACCATTTACAGTATTATGCTTATAACAATCTGCACTGATTATCAATAATTTTTTGATAATTTAGGCTATTTGAAAATTGAATATAAAGGAATGTGTAGGTGGTGATATTCATCACAACACATTCAAGTAATTATGTTACATTACATGTTTGTGTTGGGTTCAAACAATCAAGCCTAGCTTGATTATTTCAAACTTGAGAGTTTGATCCTGGCTCAGAACGAACGCTGGCGGCATGCTTAACACATGCAAGTCGAACGAAGACCCAGAGCTTGCTCTGGATCTCTTAGTGGCGAACGGGTGAGTAACGCGTGGGAATCTACCTTAAAGTGGGGAATAACTGTTGGAAACGATAGCTAATACCGCATAATCCCTTAGGGGCAAAGGCTTCGGCCGCTTTTAGATGAGCCCGCGTTAGATTAGG
>MDTB01106750.1_pt1 | contig 78591 bp, 72 predicted proteins | sample 811161 | NCBI WGS metagenome assembly MDTB01 (sample SAMN05326650, study PRJNA326480) | marine metagenome | isolation source: seawater | place: Mediterranean Sea | collected 2009 | reverse complement strand
AGATAGTCAAGGAATTGAGTTATTTGTTAAGGGTGGATCAATGTTAGTAGAGTCCTTTGAGGCTTGGGATATTGCAGCGACTAATCAGTGGTAGAGTCATAAGCGAGATTAACTGAGGTATTAGTTATGCGGGGCAGCGCTACTGACCGAAAACAATGCTAGACTGGCGGTCGCCTTCTGTCGAACATAAGGTGTTTCGTCTTGTTAATTGTTGCTTTGAACTCGTTAAGGCGTTGCTGAAACGCTGGTAATTTATCAGAGGCTTTTTAAAAAAATGAGTAGGCAAGGTTTTTCGATAACTCTTTTTTGTGCCCTTAGTAGTTCTATCTTCTGGAATGCCAGCGCAGAAAAACCAAGTCATGGCTTTTCATATTTTGGTGATCTTAAGTATCCAAAGGATATGGCTCACTATGACTATGTAAATCCTGACGCCCCGAAGGGTGGAACGGTAAGAAGTGGAGATGTTTATACATTTAACAACCTTAACCCCTATGTGGATAAAGGCGTACTTGCCATCGCCATGGACCCAAGGATTAGTACGCTTACTCATGAACCACTCATGCAGAAATCTGGAGATGAGCTTGGGACATATTATGGCAATCTCGCCGAAACTATCGAAGTGGCCAGTGATCTTAGTTGGGTTGCTTATACCTTGCGCGATAACGCTTTTTGGCATGACGGCGTTCCAGTTTCTGTTGATGACGTTGAATGGACGTTTAATGCCCTTAAAACTGAGGCATCTATTAGTTGGAGGTTGGCTTATGAGGACTTTGTTCGATTTGAGCGTCTTGGGCCGAGATCGTTCAAATTTCACTTTAGTGAGAGTGTAGAGAAGACACCACAATTAATCATCCAATCGACACGCTTTAATCCGCTACCAAAACATTATTGGCAAGATAAGAATCTAGCTGAAACCACATTAGTTCCCCATCTTGGTAATGGTCCTTACCGAATAGTCGAGGTGGATGTTGGACATAAAGTAGTCCATGAACGAGTAAAGAATTATTGGGCTAAAGACCTAAATATTAACGTGGGAAAAAATAATTTTGATCGCTATGAGTTTCTTTATTTCTTTGACAAAAGTGTAATGTTACAAGCACTCCGAGCTGGTGTATTTGATTATTATCGTGAGCAAAATGAGAAAGATTTTGCTACGGCTTATGATTTTGTGGGTTATCGTGAGGGACTGTTTAAGAAAGAGTCTTATACTATGGGTGAATCACATGGAATGCATTATGGAATTGTGTTGAATACCCGTCGTGCGCCGCTCGATAATATCCTCGTCCGAGAGGCTTTAACCCTAGCCTATAACTTCGAGTGGGCGAATCGAGTATTTTGGCACAAGGGGATGGACCGGAATAACTCCTACTTTATGCGCTCTGGTTTGCAGGCGAAAGGGTTGCCTAACAAAGCGGAAATTGAACTATTGGAGCCCTTTCGCGAGCAGGTTCCGGAACGAGTTTTCTCCCATGCGGTAGATTTGCCTCGTAATAACTCCTTTGGGCGTAATCGAAATAGTCTATTTAGAGCTGATGAGCTTTTACGAGAGGCGGGCTGGAATCTGAAGAATTTTAAAAGACTGCATATCGAGACTGGAGAGCCGTTAGTAATAGAGTTGGTTATTAGTTCATCTGAGCATGAGAGAATGCTTACTCCGTTTGTGGATAATCTCGAGAGAATCGGCATTTCTGCAAAGATTAGACGAGTCGAAGGTAACATCATGGTGAATCGGCTCCGGAATTACGACTATGACGTAACGATGCGCAAGGTCTACACCTATAAAGTACCCTTTCCTGATCGTATGCGCAGTCAGTTTGCTTCTAAAAATGTGGATCCACCGAACATGATCAACTATGCCGGGATAAAGAATCCTGTCGTGGATTATTTGATTGAGCAAATTGCAAAAGCAGATACTGAATTGGCTATGAATACTGCAGGCCGGGCTCTGGATAGGGTGTTACTTTGGAATTTCTATCTTATCCCAGACGGCCATCCCCTCTCTAGGCATCTTGTTTATTGGGATCGGTTTGGTCATCCTCCTCTCGGTAAGGAATACATGAATTGGACTGGATTCCCGACTGTCTGGTGGTTCGATGAGGCGAAGGATGAACGAGTTGAGACATGGCTGTCAGATATCAGTGAAGATTAGACCAATTTGGTAGGCTTAGTTTAAGTGCGTTTGGGAGGCTCTCCCCAGCTCTCTCTTAGATTGGCCTTGGTTGAAAAAAGTGACTGGTTGTGAGGTGTTCATATTTCTGACCAAAATTACTTTTTGTTAAGTAGATACAATTAAGTACTTGGTATTTGAGGAGCGGGAGTGTGGCTGCGATTTCGTGTAAGGATGGACCTGTTGCTGTGACTGGATGTTCCGGTTTCACTGGGGGGCATCTGGTTCGAGAGTTAGTAACTCATGGTTATGATGTTCGAGCTTGTCTTCGTGACTCAGGATCTTGGAGGGGCCAGGATTGTATTCGATATTTAGAGGGTCTTCCCAATGTGGAAATATTCGACGGCTGTGACCTGTTTCTCCCAGGCTCTTATAATGATGCTTTTAAGGACTGCAGTGGTGTTTTTCATGCGGCGGCTGTCCTGGGAAATTCTGCGGATGGGAAATCTCAGCCTCGTGGTTCTGGTGAAGTTCAAGAGGATGTTTACGAGGGAGGGTTATCTGGCACACAGAATGTAATTGATGCGGTTAATGCAAGCGGGAGCGTAAAAAGGTTAATTTACACAAGTTCTACTGCTGCGGTACGCCCGAATGTGGGGGATCAGTCCGTACCTGACGGATATGAGTGGACAGAGATGGATTGGGCGTCTGATGGAGGTAATAAAAATTTTGGAGCTTATGCTCGCAGTAAAGTCGATGCTGAACAATTGGTTAACAAAGCTGCAGAAGAGAGTGAGCATTGGGATGTGGTTACGCTAAACCCAGCGATGATTTGTGGCCCAATACTTTTTAAGGCACAGGTAGGCCAATGGATCGAGCAAATAGGAAGATTGGCCTCCGGTAAGAAACCCAACTTTCCCGATCCATATGATCGATTTTATGACATTATCGACGTTCGAGATTTGGTAAGAGCTCAACTCTTAGCGGCTGAGTCTAATATCGATCATAAAAAGTCTTCCGGAGGTGCTCGCTACATTTTGGCAGGAACCGGGGGATACTCTACGATGTGCTTAGGAACTGATATAACTAGAATAATAAGATCTGAATTTCCCGACTTTGTAGTCGGTCAACCTGAGACTACAACAAGTGAATCAGAACCTATTCGATCCCCAAAAACAGTCCACGATTGTAAGAAAGCGAAAGAGTTACTTGGGGTCACTATTAGACCAATTCAGCAGACAATTCACGATGTTATTGAAAGTCAAATAGAACTTGGTGTTATTCAACCCACCAAAAAATAGGAGCGTTTATGTCTATTGATGTTTGGGAGCCGAAGGACAAATTTGTAATAGAGCTCGACCTACTTTGTCAAATTAGTGATGCATTTCGTGCCCATCGTTTAGATAGTGATTTTTTTTCTGAAGATTTTATTAAAGACAATGTAGACTTAATGCAACAAGCACAAGAATCTTTTGACATGGTAAATACTTGTCCTGACGATGTAATCATTGATTTGATACAATTCTTTACCTTGGCGGAGAAGGCTTATCAAGGATGGAGCGCTGGAAATAAGAGTCCAGTAATATATCTGGTTAGAATACTGAAGAGCAGAGGTACATTCTGTGTTGAACTTCGAAAGTGGATTAAAAATAATTCAGATAATCGATATTTACCCCACGGCAGCGTGTTTCCCTAGTAAAAGGAGGGGTATACTTCCGATTCTCAAAACGATGGGTTGTCGTAATGCGTAGAGCAGAAGTTACAAGAAACACCCTAGAGACGAAGATTGCCGTGGAGGTTAATCTTGATGGCAGTGGTATCTGCTCCCTTAGTACTGGTATCCCTTTCCTTGAGCATATGCTTGACCAGGTCGGGCGTCATGGCTTAATCGATCTTTCTATCAAGGCTGATGGTGATTTAGAAATTGATGCACATCATACAGTCGAGGACATTGGGATCACTTTGGGTCAGGCTATTTTAAAAGCCGTTGGAGAAAAAAAGGGAATTCAGCGTTACGGTAACGCGTACGTACCACTTGATGAAGCTCTATCTCGAGTCGTAGTAGACTTTTCCGGTAGGCCAGGACTTAACTACAATTTAATCTTTGATAGACCTAGAGTTGGTGACTTTGACGTAGATTTATTCCATGAGTTCTTTCAAGGATTCGTTAATCATTCTCTAGTCACTCTACATATCGATAATCTAAAAGGCGATAATGCACACCATCAGATTGAGACTGTTTTCAAAGCCTTCGGTAGAGCTTTAAGGATGGCTTTAGCAATAGATGCGCGTATGACTAATGTCTTGCCCTCAACTAAGGGTTCTCTCTAGTCGTGGATGTAATACCTGCCATCGACTTTAAAGAAGGTAAAGTGGTTAATCTTAGGCAAGGAAAGCTAGATCAAACCACTATATATTCAGAAGACCCCATGGGAATGGCTGATTACTGGGTTGCACAGGGCGCAGATCGCATACACTTTGTCGATCTGGACGGAGCTTTCAAGGGTATTCCTTTTAATCATTCTATAATCTCTTCTATCGCAAGGAGTCATCCAAGCCTAACGATACAACTGGGTGGTGGAATTAGAAGTGCAGAAATTATTGAATCTTATCTCCTAGCCGGAGTTGATCACTTGATCATTGGAACTAAGGCAGTTGATGAACCTCATTTTGTTAGTGAGATGTGTAAGTTATTTCCTGGACATATTTATATTGGGTTAGATGGTATTAATGGATTAGTGGCGACTAGAGGTTGGACTGAAGTTACTAAAATTTCTGTAAGAAGTCTTGCGAAGCGCTTCGAAGCGGATGGTATCGGAGCTATAATTTATACCGACATAGAGAAGGATGGGATGATGCAAGGTATTAACTTTGGAGCTACCAAAGCACTCGCGACGTCCGTCAACGTACCTGTTATAGCTTCTGGAGGTGTTACTGATATCGGGGATATTGAGTTACTTCTTCAGAGTGGCATTCCTATAGCTGGAGTAATCACTGGCCGAGCGCTTTATGAGGGTACGTTGGATCTGCAACAGGCACTCGCTGTAACAAGAAGTGTCTAAGGTGAACACCTGTCTATAGAGCTAGCTTTCAGCAACTTCACTGTGAAGTATATTTATTCCCTTGAGTAGTATAAGCGCCTCGTTAAGCTGGTAGTCTTGGATAGCTGATTCCTGTATTCCGTGGGCCTGGCTATCCGTGGAGTCTCCATTAATATCACTATCAAGATGTTTAGGGAGGTTTTTTTCAACAGGGCGCAGGTTCTGTCGATTTGATGGAGTGATTATGGACTGTCCTACCCAAATATCTGGTTCTATTCCCGCCGCTTGAATCGAGCGACCTTTTGGGGTGAAGTATCGGGCAGTAGTAAGTTTTATTGCCTTCTCATCATTCAAGGGAAGGACTGTTTGTACGCTTCCTTTTCCAAAAGTGGTAGTACCCATGATAATAGCTCTGCGATGATCTTGAAGCGCTCCTGCAACAATCTCTGAAGCAGAAGCTGTTCCTTGATTGACTAGCAATACGATAGGAATCCCATTAGTACTGTCACCGGCAGTTGCACTAAAACGCAGCCGAGCATCGGCGAGTCTACCTTCGGTGTAAACAATCAGGCCTGTGTCGATAAAAATATCCACCACTTCAACTGCAGACTGCAATATACCGCCAGGGTTGTCTCTCAAATCTATCACAAGTCCTTTGAGATTTTTTTCCTTGTTAAGGTTAGTAACTTCCGCCAAAGCTTCTCTACCTGTACCACTTTGGAATTGCGCGATACGAAGATAGCCGTACCCTAAATCAAGAATACGACTTGTAACGCTTGGGACGTTTATTATTTCTCGCATCAGTACTACCTCATTTGGTGTTGACTGGCCTTCTCGAATTATCAACAATGTTATTTCGCTACCAGGTTCTCCCCGCATAATATCTATCGCCTCAGTCAGGCTTAATCCTCTGACTGGCTTATCATCCAATTGGATGATGAGGTCACCTGCTTCGATGTCTGCTTTCTCCGCAGGCGTTCCATCCATCGGAGCAATAACTTTGACAAAGCCATCCTCAAGGGTTACCTCTATGCCAAGACCTCCATAGTTCCCGGTTGTTTTTTCCTCCAGATTGGTAAGAGCTGTTTTGTCCAAGTAAACCGAGTGGGGATCTAGCTGAAACAACATACCTTTTATCGCATTTTCAAGCAGAGAACGGTCATCAATCTCTTCTACGTAAGCTGAACTAACGCGATTAAAAGCTTCAGCAAAATTTCTGAGCGCATTGAGTGGGAGTCTTGCCTTGAGCTTCTCTTTTTCGCCGTTGGTTTCTGGAGCTAGCACATCTCGATTTTCCCTGGTTTCTTGAGGTGTTATTTCGGGTGCTATCTCTTGAGAGATATCGCTATTAATTTCTCCATCTTCTTGTGAGGATGCCAATAAAGGAAGCATCAATAAGAGCGAGGTTAACATTGTACGTTGGTTGGTCATCTCTTTTCCTTTAACTAGGCGGCACGACTGCTTTTTGCTTGGCACCAGGTCTGTGGATCTGCTGGCTTTCCATCAATTCTGATTTCAAAATACAAACCAGACCTGATTTGACCCCCTGTATTGCCAACGCTCGCTACTTGTTCACCAGATAAAACATGGTCACCTGATTGGTAATAAATCTTTTGGTTGTGCGCATACAAACTCATATAGCCTTGACCATGGTTTATGATCAGAAGGAGACCAAATCCTCTCAGCCAGTCTGCAAATACAATTTCTCCTGAATGTATCGCAAAAACAGGTTCTCCCTCAGGGGCATCGATAAACAATCCTCGCCATTGCATCTTACCTATATTTCTCTTGGTTCCGAATTTTTGCGTTACTTTGCCATCAACGGGTAGGAAAAGTTTTCCTTTCATACTCTTGAATGCTACCGAGATTTTTTGGGAGGATAGTTTATTTTTATCAAGCTCTCCCAATAATTTTTCTATTCTTCCTCTATCTTCCTGAAGTTTAATCAGCTCGGTATCTGTATCGGAAATGTACTGATTCAGTGAATTAAGTATCGCATTCTTCTGCTTTTTTCTTTGATCTAATTTTAGTCTCTCGTCATATAAGTGTCTTTGATCTTTTTCTAAATCGAAGGCTTGTATAGAAATCTGCTCAGTAATAGTGTCGGATTGATCTATTATCGTAAGAAATCTGTCGATTTCTTCTACACGCGCTTCATTGAGGTAGTCGAAGTAGGCTAGTGTCCGTGAAATTTTATCTGGGCTTTTCTGATTCAGAATAAGCTTGAGCGTTTCTTCTTTTCCGAGTTTATAAGCAGCTTGGATTTGTGAACTAAGACGACTTTCCTGGCTCTCTATCCTACCCTGTAGTTCTTTTTTTTTAGCTAACAGGGTTGCCATTCTTTGCTCGCTTGACTCAATTTTTTTCTTAATCTTCTCTATTTCCGTTTCGAGTTCATTTATCGATCTTTCCGATTTCTGGAGATCCTTTTCTATTTTAGTGTATTCCTCTCGAGTACTTTGGAGTAATAACTCATGTTCCTGAATTTCGGTCTCCATTAATTTAATTTGGTTCCTCAGGTCTTCTTCAGCCGTAACGCTTTGAGCATTACTACTTAGTGTAGTAATCATAGAAAGGATTACACATAAGGTAAAAATCGTACTCATTTATTATCACGCTCTATTAGTGATCTTCCCGTCATTTCTTTCGGTTTAGTTATACCCATTAGCTCAAGTATGGTTGGCGCAATATCTTTAAGTGAGCCAGAGTTTAACTGCAGATTCTTTCTTCCGATATATATCAAGGGAACTAGTTCACTTGTATGCGCTGTATGCGCCTGACCAGTGGCCGCATCATTCATTTTTTCTACGTTCCCATGATCGGCAGTAATTAAGCAATGCGCTTTGGCTTTTTCCACACAGGGTATTATTTTACTCAAACAGTTATCGATACATTCAACAGCCCTTATTGCAGCATTGAGATTACCGGTGTGTCCAACCATATCGCCATTCGCGAAGTTGCAGACCAATAAATCATATTTTTTGGAAACAATAGCCTTGATCAACTCTTCAGTAACTAAAGGAGCACTCATTGAGGGTTCTAAATCATAGGTCCTCACTTTTGGCGAGGGGATCAGTTTTCTTTCTTCTAAAGCGAACGGGGCTTCTTCCCCTCCAGAGAAAAAGAAAGTTACGTGGGCATATTTTTCTGTTTCAGCAAGACGCAATTGTGTTTTCCCAATTTTGCTTAGGTATTCACCTATTCCGTTTCTTAGCTTTACCGGGGGAAATAATACCGGGCCTTGATTTGCCTCACTATACTTAGTTAGGCATACAAACTGAGAAAGTTTTACAAAGGATTTACGCTGGAATTTTTTGAAGTTTGCATCTTGGAAACAATGGCTTAACTGACGAGCTCTGTCCGCTCGAAAATTCATAAACAGGACAGCATCACCATCTTCCATTCTAATATGCCTGCCATCTACATTTATTAATGTTGGTTTCACAAATTCATCAGTTTCACCACGAGCGTAAGCACTGTGTAGCGCCGATTGAGCATTAATGGCATTGGAGCTTGATGAGTGACCTACAAGGGTATGGAAGGCTAGCTCTATCCTGTCCCATCGCTCATCTCTATCCATGGCATAAAAGCGACCCATGATAGAAGCTATACCACCATAACCACTCTCTTTAATCCATTGCTCTGCCCTAGCCAGTGAAGCTTCCGCTGATCTGGGTGGCACATCGCGACCATCTAGAAATGCATGGAGATAAACGCTTTTCACACCTTGATGAAATGCTTGCTGAATGCTGGCTTTTATATGTAATTCATGGCTGTGCACTCCCCCTGGTGATAAGAGACCGAATATGTGCAAGCTTTTTCCCGAGCGGCATAATTCATCGGTCAGGCTAAGTAATACTTCGTTACCTTTAAAGCTGTCATCGCTTAGTGCCTTGTCGATTCGTGTTAAATCCTGGTCTACAACGCGCCCAGTACCAAGATTCATATGCCCTACTTCAGAATTGCCCATTTGCCCTTTTGGTAAGCCAACATCATTTCCTGATGCGGAGATTAGACTTCTGGGTTGATTTTCCCATATATGGTCCCACGTGGGGGTCTTGCCCAACGCTATTGCATTATCTTGGCTTTCCTCACGATATCCCCAGCCATCGAGCACGATTAGAACATGTGGTGTGGTCATTTTTCTGATCATATTTGATACGAAATCTGATTTTACAAAGATCTCGCCGATAGTTCACCGGCTAATCGCAAGTTTGGTATATAATCCGAATTTTAATTTGTACAACAATTATGGGACAGTTTTTTGAATTCATTGGTAATCACTATATTTTAGTGGTCGTCTTTGTGGCTCTCCTTTTCGCTTTTTTCATCAACGAAGGGAATCAGGGCGGTCCAAAGATAAGTACAACAAGCTTAGTAACATTGGTAAATAGGGATAGCGCTCTCGTTATTGATGTTCGCGAAACTAAGGATTTTAATCTTGGGCATATCGCAGGTGCTTTGAATATTCCTTATGCGTCAGTAGATGCGAGGTTAGGAGAGCTAGTTAGCTATAAAGATAGGCCATTAGTACTGGTTTGTAAGATGGGGCAGCACTCAGGGACTGTAGGCAAAAAGCTAAAATCCAGCGGTTTTCAAGACATACGTCGCCTTTCGGGTGGAATGTCTGAGTGGTCTGCTAGCAATCTGCCTATAGTCAAGTCATAAGTTATTAACTTGACGGCTGAATTTAAAGAGGTAGTCATTTACACTACACTTTTATGTCCTTTCTGTTTAAGAGCGAAGCGTTTGTTGGAGAATAAAAAAGTCAGGTATAAAGAAATCTCAGTTGATCGTGATATGGTAAAACGCCAAGAAATGATTCAAAAATCTAAGCGTTTAACGGTTCCTCAGATTTGGGTTGGGAATATACATGTTGGTGGCTGGGATGAGTTATCGGCGCTTAATCGCGCTGGGAAGCTTGATTCTTTTCTTGCAGATTCATCTAGCGCTTTAGAAACCGAGTGACTGAAGAAAGTAAAGTTAATTTTGCGATTCAGAGGATCTATTTAAAAGATTCCTCATTCGAGTCACCCAAGTCTCCCCAAGTGTTTCGTGATCAGTGGAAACCGAAGATCAACTTAGAATTAAAATCTAATCATAGGCTCATTGAGCAAAATCTGTATGAGGTCCTGGTCAATTTGACTGTTACAGCGACCGCTGAAGAAACTGATGCAATAATGTACTTAGTGCAAGTAGAGCAGGCGGGTATTTTTCTTATTCAGTCAATGGAGGAGCATGAGAGATTGCAACTACTAGGAAGTTTCTGTCCTAATTTGCTCTTTCCTTATGCGCGAGAGGTAATCGATTCTTTGGTTACGAAGGGAAGTTTTCCACCTCTGATGCTGAGTCCTATAAATTTCGAAGCTATTTATCAGCAGAGCCTTGCAGACAAGGCTCGTGAGGAGGGGAAGGTTCAGTAAAAGGGACCGTATATCCGAGCTGCCGCCAAGCCTCGTATACTGCGACCGCAGCAGCGTTTGAAAGGTTGAGACTTCTGCTCTGATTGAGCATCGGGATCCTGACGTGATGATCCTTGTCTACGGTTTTAAGTATTTTTGCCGGTAGTCCCCTGGTCTCTGGGCCAAAAACCAGAAGATCATTGGGCTGATATGTTATTTCTGAATGAGGTATTGATCCTTTGGTAGTAAAGAGGTAAAGACTTTTTGGAGCGACTTTATCTAAAACTTGTTGATAAGAGTCGTATAATTTTACGTCGGCATACTCTCTATAATCTAGTCCTGCTCTTCGAAGTTGTTTATCGTCCAGACTAAAGCCCAGCGGCTGTATTAAGTGTAATTTACAGCCTGTGTTTGCACAAAGTCGAATTATATTTCCAGTATTGGGTGGTATCTCTGGTTCATAAAGGGCTAAATTAATCATTCTCTTTGCCCATTCTAAACCTCCCTCTGATCCTTAGGCTACCATAATTTATTAATAGATTAGCCTAACTAAGTCGCTTCCCTTTTCTTTAATTATATGCGAGCTGTTATTCTTGAAGGCTTTGTGCTTCCATGCCAAGCTCACTGATCTTTCTGGTTAAAGTGTTCCTTCCCCAGCCAAGCAAAATTGAAGCATCGCGTTTGCGGCCACCAGTCTGTTTTAATGCGCTTTGAATCATAGCGCGTTCGAATTTGGGTAGGGCTTCTGCTAGTAGCCCTGTTTCCCCGGGTTTGAGCAAAGCCAGTTTTCTCGATGACCAGCTGCCAAGCACCTTCTCCCAATCATCACCTGGGGTTTGCAGTGTTTCTGATTCACGCAATTCTGGTGGGAGATCCTCTATTCTCACCTCTCTACCGGTTGCCATAACTGTTATCCAGCGACAAAAGTTCTCTAACTGCCGAACGTTGCCTTTCCATGAGAGGTTGCAGAGATACATCATTGTTTCATCGCCTATCACCTTTGTGTCCTCTTTCAGTTCTTTAGCAGCTTCTTGAAGGAAGTGCTCTATCAGAAGAGGGATATCATCGCGGCGTTGAGCAAGAGTAGGAATATGTATTCTGATAACATTTAAGCGATGAAATAAATCTTCTCTAAACTTATTGTGTTTTACAAGGTCCTCAAGATTTTGGTGTGTGGCAGCTATAATTCTCACATCTGCACGAAGAGGCTTGTGACCTCCGACTCGGTAAAATTCTCCATCTGATAATACCCTTAATAGTCTAGTCTGCGTTGCTGCAGGCATATCGCCAATTTCATCAAGGAAAAGTGTGCCTCCGTTTGCTTGCTCGAAGCGACCTTGTCGCATCTGATCGGCACCAGTAAAAGCTCCTTTCTCGTGCCCGAATAATTCTGATTCAATAAGGTCGTGCGGAATGGCCGCCATATTTAAGGGAATAAAAATCTTATCTGACCGCGGGCTATGTTCGTGGAGAGCAAGTGCTACTAATTCTTTACCAGTGCCTGATTGACCATTTATAAGTACCGTCACGTTTGACTTAGAAAGACGTCCGATTGCCCTAAATACTTCTTGCATGGCAGCAGCTTTTCCTATGATGTCACTCGATACGTTTGATGCTTTCTCTTCTCCCACCTTTGATTCTTGGCGCTGAGTCAGCGCTCGTTTTACGATAGCAACTGCCTCGTCCACTTCAAATGGTTTCGGTATGTAATCGAATGCGCCACTTTTGAAGGATGATACATGGCTATCGAGGTCGGAGTGGGCAGTCATTATTATCACCGGTAGATCGGGATATTTCTCCTTTATATTTTCTAGAAGTTCTATCCCGTCAATACCAGGCATACGGATATCGCTGAGAATTACATCAGGCTGATATTCCTCCAAGCGACTTAGCAGCGATCCTCCATCCGCATAGCAAGATACACTCAGTCCACTTTGAGTCAATGCCTTTTCGAGTACCCAGCGAATTGATCTCTCGTCATCAACTACCCAGATTTTACTACTCATGATTTTTTGTCTCCAGTGGAATAAAAATGCGGAATGTCGTCTTACCAGGTTCGCTATCGAACTCGATATGACCTCGATGCTGATCGACTACTGCGTGGACCAGGGGTAGCCCAAGCCCGGTGCCCTCTGGACGACCACTAATCATTGGATAAAAAAGATTTTGCTTAAGTCCTGGCGGTATACCGCAACCGTTATCAGATATATCGATACGTATTAAAGTCCGGTGCCTGTGGGCCTTGATCGTAAATTGTCGTTCGATACGGGTAGTCATTTTTAACGTGGGGGTTCTTGTTTCAGTCATACTTTGCATAGCATTTCTAGCTATGTTGAGAAGAGCTTGGAGAAGCATCTCTGAATCGACCAGCACTTCTGGAATTGACGGATCGTAGTCTTTTGTGATTGTAATATTTACAGCCTCTAACTCAATTAGCTTGGCTACTCGCTCGAGTAAGATGTGAATATTGGTGTCTTCTAAGTGTAAGCTTCGAGACGGCCCCATCATTTTATCTACCAGCAGAGTAAGGCGGTCTGTCTCATCAATTATGATCTTGGTATATTCCTTAAGATCATCCATTTCTAACTGCTTCTCTAAGAGCTGTGCAGAGCCTCGAATGCCCCCTAGTGGATTTTTAACTTCATGAGCTAGTCCTCTGATCATCTGCCGCGAAATTTCCTGCCTTTCATGGAGCGTTGCATCTCTGTCTATCCTTAGATATCGGTCCAGCGGGTGCATTTCAACTATGAGACGCGGCCATTCACCCTCGCTAATTGGTGATACTGTAAAATCTACGGTAATACCGGCTCCGTTCGCGAGGCTGAACTGCGCCATGCGTTGCGTGTATGGTTGTCCTGATTGGATAGCGTCATAAAAAATTGCAGCGTAGGGAGAAAAACTTGGTAATAACTCCTCTATTGATATACCCATGCTCTTATTGGCCGATATATCGAGGAGACTCTCTGCAGATTGGTTGATAAAGCATACTTTTAATCCATGATCGAGAGATACCACCGCGGTACAGAGATTATTAAGCATATTTTCGGTAACGCTCGGTGATGTATTTGGCATGCCTAAATCCACAATTGTTCCTGCATTCAATATTGTTGAGTCTTGTCTGCGCTAGCTGATGTGTGATGCAAAAAATGCACCAGAATGACAAATCTTTGCGTTGCAAGCGTTTGATCAACTTATTTTAAACTAGCTTAAGCTTATTTGCACCAAAGTAGAGCACCGAGTTGGGAGATGATAGTCGGTAGATTAGAGCTTGGAAGGGCATTCTGTGCAAATGGACAAAGTTTAGGATTAGATACTGTAGTACATTGGAAACTGTATAAAATTAGTCCTCGAATTTAACAACGCGACCTTACCCTGCGTTCAAGATTCCTACCCATCAATATCGTTAAAAGTACTTAGACGATCATAAAGCAACTAGTGGCGATTCCCAGTTAACGCCTGCAGTAATAATCCAAGCGAAGACGTAACAAACGGTATATTTTTGCGATTTATAGACCAAAATGGTGTCGCCTTGATAAATCGTTCCAATAAGATTTATGTTGTGGGTAGTTCCACCTAACCACCCCATAGTTTTCATGAAACCATGGGTAGGGCTTTGATGTCGGATTGTAGAAACGCACGGGTATTCCAACCCATTTTTAGCCCCATTATGGATAAAAGTATTGGGCATAGAAGAAGGTCATCATCCAGGCAGCTTCTTGGCATGGGATACCATAGCTTACGTCGCGCTTATTAGTTTTGTATTTGTAAGTTCCGAATCCAAAAACGGCTTCTAGAACGAAATATGCGGTATACCCGAACTCTCCTAGGGCAAATAAACCTCAGCCCGCTTTACTAAAGAGCATGCTGTATCCGAGAAGAGCTCTTGCTTACTCTTTCCTGCTCCGTTTGTCACTCCTAGTTCGTTCTCGCGAGTGTCACTAAATCTTCGATCGTTCCATTTTTCATCAGTTTCAACGATAAGGCTGAAGGTTTTTTGAAAATTTGTCTAAAATCCGAAGATAAGATTCTGACCGCGCTAAGTATTTCCCGGGGGCTTATGGGACTATTAATAATTAGGAAACCTTTGTTAGCAAACACCTGAAATTTTGACCCCAGCATAAAAGTGCAACTTTTAGAGTTCTTAAAGTCAAAACTCCTCAACGGTATTGGCTTTTATATGAGAGCCCCAACTCCTTGGGTTTCCTATATGCACCATAAAAGAACATTTAGATATATTTAGTAAAAAAATGCTCTAATAATGTGCGTTTATTACTTATGAATTTAAACAAAGTACAGTAAATCAGACAGTTATACAAAACAAATACTGGCATATAACTTGCTCACTCTTACATTAATTGTTTTAAAACACACGTAATTTTAGCAAGTAGCGCTACATCACCAGGTCGGGGGTCTGCGCTGGTTGAAGGAGATAACACAGATCATGAAAGCAAAATTAGAATATATATGGCTGGATGGTTACAAACCCACTCAAAGCCTACGAAGTAAGACACAAGTCAGGAATGATTTTGGCGGGACGCTCGCTGAGTGTCCGATGTGGTCCTTTGACGGCAGTTCCACTGAACAAGCGGACGGCAGTTCCTCTGACTGCCTATTAAAGCCGGTAGCAATCTATCCTGACCCTGACAGGAAAAACTCATTTCTCGTGATGACCGAAGTCTTAAACGCGGACGGTACGGCCCACGAGTCCAACGGGCGTGCGACGATAGACGATGACGATGAGGATTTCTGGTTTGGATTTGAGCAAGAATACTTCTTGTGGGATATTGATACTCATTTACCTCCAGGATTTCCGCCAGGGGGATATCCCGGGCCTCAAGGTCCCTATTATTGTTCAGTTGGTGCTTCGAACGCGTTCGGACGAGACTGTGTAGAAGAGCATTTAGATCTCTGCTTAGAGGCGGGAATAAATGTTGAGGGCATTAATGCTGAAGTAGCAGCTGGACAATGGGAATTCCAGGTTTTCGCAAAGAGTGCAAAGACCGCAGGTGATGAAACATGGATCGCCCGATATCTGCTTGAAAGGACTGGAGAAAAATATGGCTACTCCATTAATTGGCATCCCAAACCATTTGGTAAGTTAGATTGGAATGGGTCGGGTATGCACGCAAACTTTTCTAATGGCGCGATGAGAACGTCGGGAAAGGAAGATATCTTTACGAGCATTTGTGAAGAATTTGGAAAGAATATCTCGCGTCATATCGATGTTTATGGAGCAGATAATGACCAGAGGTTGACTGGTGAGCATGAAACACAATCGATTAATGAGTTTAGTTACGGAGTTTCGGACAGAGGGGCTTCCATCCGAATTCCTGTTGGTACAGTACAAGATGGTTGGATGGGACGCCTCGAGGATCGAAGAACGGCTTCGAACGCAGATCCCTACAAAGTTGCTGCTGCAATTGTGAAAACCACAAAGGAGGCCTTGTCTTAGATCATATATACAATCATACTTTTTAACTTGCCGTAAGATTTATGAACCTTGGGCATAGCTGTACGTGATTACTAGGGAACCTTAGTCGAATACTACGTCCACTATGCCTTTTATAAATCGTCTAATCGGCTTTTCATTGCGGCGCTGACAAAGAGCCTGCAAAACAGTCACAAATCTCAAAACTTAGGGCTTTAGACTTGTACCGGCCGAAGTTTATTCGAGAGTCACAATCCTTATTTGAAGCCTAGAGGTTTTTCCGTAGGGTGCAGATTTAGTATATCTGCTGCTGTATGGCACGATCGATTAGGTATAATGTTATTCTCCACTCAAATGGCTTGTTGAAACTCATAAGGAAGGACCATGCGGAGAGATAAGCTACACAATATCGCGATTATCGCTCACGTCGATCATGGTAAAACCACCTTAATTGATAAGCTTCTTCATCAAGCAGGAGTGCTCCAACGAGGTGAGGATCAGCAAGAACGCCTTATGGATTCCAATGATATAGAGCGTGAGCGAGGCATAACTATATTAGCGAAAAATACGGCGATTAATTGGAATAAGCATCGGCTAAATATCATCGATACGCCGGGGCACGCTGATTTTGGTGGAGAGGTCGAGCGCATCTTATCCATGGTTGATTCTGTTTTACTTCTAGTGGATGCCGTAGAGGGACCAATGCCTCAAACTAGGTTTGTTACTAGGAAAGCTTTTGAGAACAATCTCTCTCCAATCGTGATGGTTAACAAGATCGATAGAGATGGTGCGAGGCCAGACTGGGTTGTAGATCAAGTATTTGAATTATTTGATCAATTGGGGGCCAATGATCATCAGTTAGATTTTCCAGTAATCTACGGTTCTGCTCTTGAAGGTCGAGCTGGAATATCCATAGACCATATCGAAGATTCGATGGAATGTTTAATACAAACACTTATTGACAACGTCCCGGGTCCAGAAATAACCAGCGGGGGCACTTTGCAAATGCAAATAAGTGCTCTCGACTACAACAGTTATGTTGGTGTCATTGGAATAGGAAGAGTTCAGAGCGGCAGGCTTAAAACTGGTGACCCAGTTATTGTAGTTAATAAGGAAGGAAAGGAACGCTCTGGACGTATTTTACAAGTTCTCGATTACCGTGGTTTGGAAAGAATCGAGGTTGCTGAAGCCGAGGCTGGGGACATTATTTCAGTCTCGGGAATTAGCGGTCTTCAGATATCGGATACGCTTTGCACTCCTGGTAATGTGCAGCCGTTACCACCTTTAAAAGTTGACGAACCCACGATCTCTATGAGCTTCCAGGTGAACGACTCACCTTTTGCTGGTCGAGACGGAAAGTACATCACTAGTCGAAACCTAAAGGAACGGTTGGAGCGAGAAACTCTACACAATGTTGCCTTGCGCGTCGAAGATTCCGACAGTCTAGATAAGTTTACAGTATCAGGTAGAGGTGAACTTCATCTGGCAGTTCTCATCGAGAATATGCGACGCGAAGGGTACGAGTTGAGTGTCGGTCGACCAGAGGTCATTTATCGAGACCAGGAGAACGTTATAGAGGAACCTTTTGAGGACTTAGTCGTGGATCTGGATAGTAATCATCAGGGTGCTGTTATGGAGGAATTAGGTAGTCGTAAAGGAATCCTAAATAATATGGCTCCCGACGTAACTGGAAGAGTGCGGTTAGAATACGTTATCCCTACTCGCGGACTTATAGGTTTTCGATCGTTGTTCCTCACTATAACCTCCGGTACTGGAGTAATGAACAGTATATTCTCCCACTATGGTCCGATAGTAACCGATAATCTTGGCCAGCGCTCTAGTGGCGTTTTGGTATCTATGAACCAAGGTAAATGTTTAGCGTTTTCTCTCTTTAATCTTCAAGCTCGGGGTAGGTTATTTGTTTCACCAGGTGATGAGGTTTATGAGGGCATGGTTATTGGAGAGCATCAACGAAATAATGATTTAACGGTAAATCCAATAAAGGGTAAGCAGCTAACAAATATCCGTGCTGCTGGAACTGATGAAAACATAATTCTAACAGCCCCAGTGAAGCAGTCCTTAGAGCAGGCAATAGAATTTCTGAATGATGATGAATTGGTTGAGATCACACCGAACTACATTCGTCTTCGAAAAAAAGACCTCACAGAGCAAGCACGAAAACAAGCTAAGCGTTAGTTAGGAAGCTATATATTGATTTTTCAATCGACTCTAAAAACCTTTACCCCTCTCAAATCAGTTTTTGGTCTGTTATGCGAGCCTTGATACAGCGCGTAAGCTCTGCATCCGTCGTGGTTGATCACCAAATTGTAGGTGCTATAAATCTCGGGGTATTAGTTTTTCTAGGTATAGAAAGGGACGATTCTGCGGATAGCGTAGAACCTATAGTGGATCGTATTATAAACTACCGTATATTCTCAGATTCTGAAGGGCACATGAGTTACAGTCTTTTGGATATCAGTGCTTCATTGCTTCTAGTTTCCCAATTTACTTTGGTTGCTAATACAAAAAAGGGGACCCGACCATCCTTCTCTCCGGCAGCAAACCCGGAGGTCGCTCGTGATTTATATAACTTGTTTATTGACAACGCTAGTAAGAAATGTGATGTCCATTCAGGGGTATTCGGTGCTGATATGAAAGTAAACCTGTGTAACGAGGGCCCCGTGACTTTTCTATTAGAAGGCTCACGACAATAGGAAGCGAGAAGAAAGCTACGCTAAGGGGGGGTGCTCGTTGCCTCTTCTCGTTTTTTCATCAATATTGAAAAGATAATTCCGAGCTCAAAAAGAGCCCACATTGGTATGGCTAGAAGTATTTGCGAAATTATATCTGGTGGTGTTAGTAGCATCCCAATTATAAAACATCCTACGATTACATATGGCCTTTTTCGTTTGAGATTTGCTGCTGATGTAGCACCTGACCATATCAATAGTAGGGTCGCGATAGGAATTTCAAACGCTATACCAAACGCAAAAAAAAGTTTAAGGACGAAGTCGAGGTAACGATTTATATCGGTCATTATTGTTACTCCAGTAGGAGCAACACTAGTAAAGAAGCCAAAAACGAGCGGAAAGACCACGAAAAAGGAAAAAGCAATACCGATATAAAATAATATTATGCTTGAAAGTAATATTGGCAGCGCAAACCGTTTCTCTTTCTTGTATAAGCCTGGTGCGATAAAGCTCCATACTTGGTGAAGGATGTAGGGCATTGCCATAAATAATGCCAGGACAAGACTCAGTTTAAACGGAGTAAGAAATGGCGATGCCACTTCAGTAGCGATCATAGAGCTATCTTCAGGGAGGAAGACTCTTAGTGGTTCAGAAATATACCTATAAAGGTCATTCGCGAAATAGAAAAGCGGGAGGAAGGCAATAAGGACCGATATAATCGAATGTAATATTCTAGAGCGGAGTTCTATTAAATGCTCTATCAGAGGCTGGTTTTTATCCTCCGTCCTGCTATTTTTTTCCGCCATTTTCTTCTGTTTTGACTTTTGGGTCCGCTGGGAAGTCTTCTGTAACGTACTCTACCAATTCACCTACCTCCTTTTGGGTGTTTGTCAAAGTTTTTTTCGATTCCTCGATCTCTCTCATTACTTCTTCGTTATAAAGTTGCGCTCTAATTTCATCTGCCCCAATTTCTTTCTCCAGTTCCTGTCTAATTTTTGCAAAGTTTCGCCTAAGACGCCCGACCCAAAGAGATATAGCGCGTATGGCGTTAGGTAGCTCGTTTGGCCCAATAACGAGTAACGCTACTAAGCTAATTACTAATAGCTCAGGAAACCCAATATCGAACATTAGTTTGCGTGAGACTTATTCTCAGATTTCTTTTCAGTATTGATTTCTTTAGGTTCGTCATCATCCTTGGATATTGCTGACCGAAACCCTTTTATCGCTGACCCTAAGTCTGATCCAATTGATTTTAATTTACTGGTACCAAATAGAACTAGGGCGATTACGAGAATTATTGCAAGTTCTGGAATACCGAATGACATATATTTCTCCTGTTCGCAAAGACTTGATTTTCGCCACCCACATACTGCATATAAGTATACGCTTTAGATATTCTTTTCATATAGTCTTAATCGCGGTACTGAATGATTTCATGATTAGGAATATAGCCAATAAACAGCAAAACTCCCTAATACTGATGTTCCAACAAGAACCTCAGTCACCGTTGCATAGCCACTAAGAGGAAGAAAAGATATAAAGATAGCCGCTACCAGCGTTATTGTTCCAATTTTGGTGTAACGCGCTTTTTTGGATTCGCGATGCAGATGCGCCTTGATTTCAGCCAGGATTAGAGTTTGCTCATCCGATTTTTTACCCAGCAAGTTAATTTCCTCCAAGGCGCCTAATGCAAGATCTGGTAATTGTGGTAACTGGTGGATCCATCGCGACGCATTTTCTCTAAAACTTTTCAATAATGATTGCGCGCCATAGCGAGATCGCATCCATCTTTCCATAAATGGGGCCGCTGTTTCCCAAAGATCGAGATCTGGATAAATCTGTCTTCCCATTCCTTCAATATTTAGTAACGTTTTCTGTAGTAGTACTAGCTGAGGCTGAACTTCCATTTCAAATTGTCTCGCTGTTCTAAACAGGTTCACAAGTAGTTTACCAAATGAAATATCCTTGATTGGTTTCTGGAAGACAGGCTCGCAAACACTACGGATAATCGATTCAAATTCTTTGAGATTTGTTTTTGCAGGAACCCAACCACTGGCAACATGCAATCTTGCTACCTCTGCATAATCCTGATGGAAAAAAGCTAATAGGTTTTGAGCAAGATAATCTTTGTCTTCAGTACTCAATGAGCCAATAATTGCGCAGTCTAGGGCAATATACGAGGGATCCTTTGGGTCGCTTATATCTATGAATACATTCCCAGGATGCATATCGGCATGAAAGAAATTGTGCTCAAAAACTTGGGTAAAAAATATATTAACACCGAGGTGCGCCAGTTTTTTTAGATCTACCTCCTTTTGATTTAAGAGTGCTATATTATTAGAGCGAATCCCATATATCCGTTCTATGACCATCACCCTAAGGGTACAGTACTCCCAATAAATTTCCGGTACGTAGAGGTCATTACTACCAAGCCAATTCTTACGTAGAGTCGCAGTATTTGCTGCTTCTAACTGAAGATTTAATTCGTTGGTTATTGTGTATTCGTAATCTTTTACAACATCGAAAGCGTGTAGTCTTTTCCCTTCTCTCCAATATAGTTCTAAGCAACGGGCCAAAAATAGCATTAGACGGATATCGCGTTTGATCGTTTCATCGATCCCAGGTCGGACGACTTTTACTACAACGTCCTCACCACTTCTTAGTTTAGCTTCATGGATCTGAGCAATTGAGGCTGATGCGAGTGGTGCATTATTAAAGTTTGTAAAAATAGTTTCGATGGGGTAGCTGACTTCCCGCTCAATGATTTGTCGAGCGATTTTACTTGAAAATGGTGCTACCTGATCCTGTAACTTCTCGAGCTCATTTATTATTTCAGTAGTGAATAGATCGCGTCTAGTTGAAAGAATCTGTCCAAATTTTATAAATATAGGACCAAGTCTTTCTAGAGCAAGCCGAAAAGACACTTCTGGGCTATCTTTAGGTTTTGGGAAGAAATGAAAGGTTAACAATACAAATCGGACCCAAAAGGATAGCTTTATCTCCTTCGGCAGCAGGCGGTCTAATCGATGTCTTGCTAGGTGCGTTACTATCTGAAGTAATCTAAGGAGTCGCATTGGATTTTTTGATTCCTACATGGATCGCGGCAATTCCATTTAGTAGATTATAATAACTCACGTCTTGAAAGCCCGCGCCGGTGATCATTTCACTCAATCTTTCTTGGCTAGGATGTACCTTAATTGACTCAATTAGGTACTGATAACTCTTTCTATCATCGTTAATTATGATTCCAAGATGGGGCCAAACGCTCATGTAGCCATTATATAGTTGACTAATCAGGGCGTTCTTCGGGGTTGAAAACTCGAGGAGAACAAGTTTTCCTCCGGGAGCTAATACTCTCATGCACTCGGAGAGGGCTTTCGCCTTATCAGTGAAATTTCTTAGTCCAAATCCAATTGTGATTGAAGCAAAAGAGTCACTTATAAAAGGCAAATCCTCAGCGTCTGCTTGAATGTAAGAAACGTTATTACTGAAGCCAAGATCAAGCAGTCTATCTCTTCCTTTAGAGAGCATTGGGTTGTTTATATCGCACAACACAACCCGACCTGTTGAACCAACTACCTTTGAAAGAAGAATAGTAAGGTCTCCTGTACCTCCTGCTAGGTCAAGTATCTTTTGTCCAGGTCTCGCTGAAGTATGCTCAATTGCCATTCTTTTCATTATTCGATGTGTGCCCAGCGACATCGCGTCATTCATCAGATCGTAGTTACTTGCAACTGAGCGAAAAACTTCACTTACCATCTTAGCTTTCTCCTTGATAGGGATTTTTTTAAAGCCAAAATGGGTTGTTTTATTTATCATATGAGTGTTTGCACAGGGGTAAGGACCAGATTATAAGTCTGACACGATAGGAACTGCCATATTCTAGGGACTATTTTCTATTGATATTAGTTTGGATTCTCGCTGTTTACCTTGCTTTCGAAGTTCTTCCTCATAGTAACTCCAATTGTCATCATAATTTACAGCTAATTCATAAAGATAGTTCCAGGAGTAAATACCAGAATCATGTCCATCCGAGAAGACAAATTTTAGGGCATAGTTACCTTGACGTTTTACATTCCTGAATTGCACTGACTTTTTCCCGTATTCTAGGACAGCTTCGCTAGGGGTATGCCCTTGTACTTCTGCTGACGGAGAGAACACTCGCAGATATTCAGCGGAGAGCCGATATACACTATTGCTATAGAGGAGCTCCAGAATTGCCGATTTTTTGTGAATTATTATCTTTCTTGGGATCATATCTACTATAGAATATATCGACTTAAGTCTTCGTCACCTGCCAGTTTTTCTAGTTGAAGGTCCACGTATTTTTTATCGATAACCAGCTTTTTGCCCACTGTGTCGGTATCGAATGAGATTTCTTCAAGCAAACGCTCCATAACGGTATGAAGCCTTCTGGCGCCTATATTCTCCGTACCCTCATTCACCTGCCAAGCAATTTCCGCTATCCTAGTTACTCCATCCCCTGAAAATTCTAGCTCAAGTCCCTCAGTTTCCATTAATGCACAATACTGTTCTGTTAACGAGGCATCTGGTTCAGTGAGGATTCTTTCAAAATCGTCTACAGTCAAAGCATTCAGCTCCACACGGATAGGTAGTCTCCCTTGTAACTCAGGAATCAAATCTGATGGTTTGCTTAGGTGGAATGCACCCGAGGCAATAAATAGAATATGATCAGTACGAATCATTCCATATTTGGTAGATACATTACTGCCTTCAATCAAAGGCAGTAGGTCTCGCTGTACACCTTCTCGAGAGACATCTGCTCCGCTGCGGTCTGTTGTTGTAGCGATTTTATCCATTTCATCAATAAATACGATCCCGGTTTGCTCTACTGCTTCGATTGCCTGATTTCTTAAGTCATCCTCGTTCACCAACTTGTTGGCTTCTTCATCAGTCAACCGTTTAAGTGCATCCTCTACCTTGATCTTTTTTAGTTTCCCCTTGCTTGGAGCCACAGACGAAAACATCTCTTGAAGCTGACTAGTCATATCCTCCATTCCTGGAGGAGCCATTATTTCCATACTAACTCTCGGTGATTCGAGTTCAATCTCGATTTCTTGATTATCCAGCTCGCCTTCTCGAAGTTTTTTTCTGAATAGCTGACGGGTACTTGTGTTGCTCTCCTCCCCTCCACGTGCCACAGGAAGTATCGCATCGAGTATACGATCCTCTGCAGCGTCAATCGCTCTTGGCTGTGCACTTTGAATCTTTGTTTCTCGAAGAAGTTTTATTGCGGCTTCAATTAAGTCTCGGACTATAGATTCAACGTCACGCCCCACATACCCCACTTCTGTAAACTTTGTCGCTTCAACTTTGATAAAGGGCGCTTTGGCTAACTTTGCTAGCCGCCGCGCAATTTCTGTCTTTCCCACACCAGTAGGGCCTATCATTAGAATGTTTTTGGGAGAAATTTCCGCTCGCAATTTTTCTTCCAACTGGAGCCTTCGCCAACGATTTCTCAACGCAATGGCCACGGCTCGTTTAGCATCAGTCTGTCCAATTATATGCTTGTCGAGGTCATGGACGATCTCTTTTGGTGTCATATTTGACATATTTTAGTATTCAATCTTTTCAATTGTTGTATCTTGATTAGTATATATACAAATTTCGCCGGCAATCCTTAGACTTTCTGTAACAATGGATAGCGGGTCAAGCGAAGTATTCTCAATAAGTGCTAGAGCTGCAGATTTTGCGTATTGTCCCCCAGAACCAATTGCGAGAACTCCATCATTTGGCTCGATAACGTCTCCGTTACCCGTAATAAGAAGAGAATCATTTTTGTCCGCTACTATGAGGAGTGCCTCTAGACGACGCAAAGCCCGGTCAGTTCTCCAGTCCTTGGCTAGTTCGACAGCTGCGCGCACCAGATTTCCGTGGTATTTTTCCAATTGTCTCTCAAAACGTTCAAATAGGGTAAAGGCATCAGCTGTGCCACCTGCAAACCCTGCGATTACCTTTTCGTCATATAATCTTCTGACTTTGCGTGCATTTCCCTTCATGACGGTATCACCCATCGTAACTTGACCATCACCCCCGACGACAACTGAATTGTCGCGGCGCACAGATAGTATGGTAGTTCCTTTATATTGTTCCACTGCTTTAGTACTTTCCCATCTAAGAATCCCCAAGCTCGCCCTTCTCAATGGGGGGCAATTTTATGATTTCAAGGCTCATTTCTTACTTGTAGCGGAAGAGACTCTATTTGCGCTTGGGCCAGCTTGTCCTGCGCTCTATTCCGAGTAAGTTCGCTATCAAGTGGCCCTACCATCACGCGATACCAGGTTTTTCCTTCGATCTCCACTTCCTGCATAAATACATCAAGACCTAAAAGTAGCAGTTCTGCCCGTCTTGCATCAGCATCAGCCAAGACTTGAAAAGAGCCTGTTTGCAAAAAAAAGATAAAGTTAGCATCATCATCTGGGTCTGGCTGCTCGGTATATTTATCAATAATTTGGACCTCTGACTTAGGAAATATTTCATAGAAATCCCATTGCATTTCTTTAACTTTATTTGACGAGATTTGTTTTGGAATCTCTTTTATTATTTCTGTATTTGGACTACTTTGCCATAAATAAATCAGAACAGACGCGCAAACTCCTGTAATAAAACCAGTGAGAAATACACTAAATTTCGATGCGGAGGTGCTTTGGCCTTTCGTTGAGCTTGGTTTTGCAAAATCCTTTGACATCGACAAACTTAATTCACTTTTAATTAAAATAAGTCTATCGGATCGACGTCGACAGACCAACGAACTTTTTTTCTCGATTGCAATTTTTCGGCAATTTCAATTCGATCCGTTAGTTCTCTGTGTAATTGCTTCCGAGATGAACTTGACAGCAGGAGTAGCGCCCGAAAAAGATCAGCACGCTTCTCCATATTTGAGGGGAATGGGCCGTAAATCGAAACCAAAGGCGTTATTTTCCCTTTGTTTGCTATCTTATTAAGGAATTCTAAGGCAAGAGAAGAGGAGGCGCTTTCTGCTCTCAGAACAGCTTGGTATCTATAAGGAGGGAGTCCATTATCTCTTCTATCGTCGAGCAATTTTTGAGCAAAGGCCTCATATCCATGGGCAATTAATGTATTTAATGTGGGCCGCGACGGAAAGTGTGTCTGAATTGCAACGGAACCTTCCCTCATATTACGTCCCGAACGTCCTCCAACTTGCAAAATATTCTGGCCAAGTTGTTCTTCTGCTCTGAAGTCAGTGCTATAAAAACTAGAGTCGATGTCAACCAAAGCGGATAACGTAACATTCTTAAAGTGATGGCCTTTAGCTAACATTTGTGTACCTATAAGTATTGCGGGTTCACCACCCTCAATCTCTTTTAACAGTAGCCTAAACGAGTTTTTTTTCCGGGTACTATCTTTGTCAATTCTTATAATTCTAGTACTTGGAAATATTGTTTTTAAATGTTCTTCAATTCGTTCAGTCCCTAACCCAATCTTTAAAAGATCCTTGTTTTGGCATTCCGGACATGCGTCGGGTTGTTGGCTTTCGATTCCACAGTGGTGACATTGCATTTTATCTTTTGATAAATGATAAGTAAGGCGTGCATCACATTTGGAACATAATGCTATCCATTTACATTCGGCACAGAGCAAGACTGGCGAAAATCCTCTTCGATTTAGGAAGATGAGTATTTGGCCTTTTTTCGAAAGATTGTTATTAATCATTCCTATCAAGTGATCTGAAAAACCGTTCACTAGCCTTTTATGCTTTAGGTTTATGATTGAATACTTTTCTTTAGTAACACCTGCAGGTCTATCCCTAAGATGCAAATGAGAATACTTGTCCAAGTTAACATTGTGCAAACTTTCCAAGGAAGGAGTTGCAGACCCTAGTAGGACTGAAATGTTTTCAATTTTCCCTCGAACAACTGCTAAGTCTCTTGCGGAATATTTGAAGCCTTGATGTTGCTTGAATGAGGAATCATGTTCTTCATCGACGATGATTAAGCCGGGGTTGGCCATTGGGGTGAATATTGATGATCGAGTCCCGATGATTACCCCAGCATGTCCTGACGCCGCATTTTGCCAACCCATTAGTCTTTCGTTATCAGAGAGAGCCGAATGTAAGACTGTTATATTCACTTTGAATGCTGCTTGAAATCGTTGCACTGCTTGTGGTGTGAGCCCTATCTCAGGAACTAAAAGTAGAGACTGTTTTCCCGCTTTTAGTCTTTGCTCAATCAATCGAAGATAAACCTCTGTTTTCCCGCTACCAGTTACCCCTTGCAGAAGATGAACTCCAGTTTCGCCAACCAGGTTGATCGCCGTTTGTTGTTCAGTAGTTAGGCTGATATCACTCTCTTTAATCCCATCAAAACTGAAAGCCTGGAGTTTCATCATTTTTTTTATGAGTATCTTTTTTTCTATCAAAGATTGAATAATTTTTATTGATATATGTCCAAGGTCTTTTCTACTTAACCCACCCGAAGTTTGGCGAAATAAATCAATTACTTCTTTTTGTCTGGGCGCGTTTCGTAATGAGTCTGCCTCCAGATTCTGTCCTTCCATAGTTAAGAAAAATTGCTCTATTTCCATAATGGAAGAATGGCCCTTCCGAAGTAATGACGGTATCGCAGCAGCTAGTACCTCGCCCACTGGATGATGGTAGTATTGACTGGCCCACATACATAGTTCAAAGACGCCCTTTGGTAGAATTGGCGTGGGGTCAAGTAGTTCTTCGGCTCTTTTTAGTTTAGCCTCATCCGCGATAGTTTTGCTTGAGTAGTCAATTAGAATCCCAGTTATAGTTTTATTACCAAAAGGTACCTTTATCCTACAACCAGGGCGCGTATCCTCTGGAAAGCTCTTTGGTGGCAGGTAATGGAAGCTCTTTCGAACAGGCACGGGAATGGCAATATTCAGATATTTCTTCAAAGACTATTGATCCATAATTTATTTGACTTGAGTCGTAATGATAAAGGCTTGTTATTTGTATGCTACTACTTATGGGTACTGCGCACACATCCCTTACTAAACTTTGTTTTTCTGAGTTCACACCTGCCTCATTTTTACTATCGTACTAAGAATATCCAGAACCCATGAAAAGTATTCGCCACCTAAAGTATCACTGTGTGGTGGCGACTTTTGCTGAGGAAATGTGATGTAGAATCGCTCAACCTTCTGGATGAATTTCCGTTAGCGAGTATGTTCCAAAGCTGATTCGTTTTATCCTAGCTAACAAAAAATGATTGAGTCTGCTGGTAAAAACGATAGATCGAGCTGTAATTTTGGAGGTAATCCGTCGAAGTAGAGAGGTAAGTTTTCTTAGAAAATTTCCTGAAAGGAGTCGTTTGCCTTTATGTCTTCGTCAAATAGTTCTGCGGGCGCGTACTCCTTCCGGAAAATTTCAAACTCGCCGTCTGGATCCTGAGGGTCTACTCTCAAACCGGTATCTCTATCGATACGAACCGTGACCAATCCATTTGGTGTTGGCAGGACAGTTGTCTCTTTTTCTGGTTTCATTGCCTGTTTCATAAAATCTATCCAGATCGCAACGGGAGCAGTTGATCCAAATTCTCTATTGCCAACAGGACTGTTATCAGAGAAACCTGCCCATGCAGTAGCGACGAGGTCTGTTGTATATCCAGAAAACCATATATCGGCATCATTAGTAGTACCAGTTTTACCTTTTATATCGTTGCGCTCAAATGCTCGCATTACCTTTCGACCTGTTCCTAGCCTGATGGCGTCTGTCAGAATACTATTCATTATATAAGTAACTCGTTCCTCCACGATTCGCGGTGCTACCTTTATCCCTTCGCAGTTACTGACACATACTCGTTCTGGGTTAGCTTGAAGGACTATGTTCTGATTGCCAGATTCGATTCTCTCAATCAAATAGGGAGTTATTTTGTAGCCTCCATTAGCAAAGGTAGCATACGCAGCTGCTATTTCTAGGGGGGTTACAGCTATCGTTCCACCTCCGAAGGCCAGTTGTACATCATTCGGAAAATTCGAAGTATCGAAACCGAAACGTGACACGTAATTCATAGCGTTTTCCGGACCGTAGTCCAGAATGACTCGAAGTGAAACTAGATTAATAGATTGGTAGAGGGCCTCTCTAATGCTAATGTTGCCTTGGAATTCATCTCCTGAGTTTTTTGGCCGATAAATTTCTTCCTGCGCTCCACCGGGTAACACGAAAGGGGCATCATTATAAATAGTGGCTGCAGTAAGTCCCTGCTCCAGAGCTCCGGCATAAAAGAACGGTTTGAAGTTTGAACCTGGTTGCCTTCTTGCTTGGGTGACGTGATTAAACTGAAGAGTATTAAAATCAAAACCCCCAACAAGAGCCTGGATAGCGCCATCATTTGGAGCTAGAGCCACTAGAGCTCCTTGAACCTCGGGTATTTGTCCCAGACGTAAAATGTCTCCAAATTTCTCTATGCGTATGAGATCCCCAACAGAAACAACGTCCCCGGGGTTTTTTGGCCCAGGATATTCTCTTGTATTTACATCAATATATCTTCGTGCCCATTTCATATCGTTCCAAGCGACTTCTTGAATTGTTAGATCCTGGGTAAGAACTTCAATTTTATTTTCTTTTACCGCAACGACGATTGCTGGAGACATGCCGCCGGATGATAAAGTTTTCTCTATCGTTGACACCCAGTTTTCTGGTAGCCCATATTCTGCAGCAGCGAGATATTCCTCTGTACCCATTAAACGGCGATATTCTGGACCTCGATATCCATGCCTTCGGTCATACGCGATCAGTTCTCGTTTCAGTGCTGTTTGCGCTGCGAATTGCATATCGCTGTCAACAGTAGTGTATACTTTTAAGCCGCTGCTATAAGCGCTTCGACCGAAATCTGCAAGTACACGTTTGCGAACCATCTCTGCTATATAAAGAGAAGGAAGTTCAATTTTTCGTTTGTGAACTTTTGCAGTGATAGGCTCTCGTATCGCTTTTGCAAAAGCAGATTGGCTGATAGATCCTTGCTCCAGCATACGTCTTAGCACTAAATCTCGCCGTGTTATCGCCCAAGTTGGTCCATTTATTGGATTTCCCGCCTCAGGTTTTTTTGGTATTCCAGCAAGCATTGCTAACTGAGCAAGATTTAGCTCGCCCACATCTTTTCCATAATAAGTATTAGCAGCAGCTTGCACCCCAAAGGCGTGCTTCCCGAAGGGAATGATATTGAGGTAAAGCGTCAAAATCTCCTCTTTACTTAATTCACGCTCAATTTTTAGTGCCAGAAGCATTTCTTTAAATTTTCTAATGAAGCGGACCTGCGAATCACCCGAAATATTCTTCACTAGTTGCATAGTGATTGTGCTCGCCCCAGTCTGGATACTCCCTTTGTTCCTTATGAGTTGCCAAGTTGCATTCAGGATAGTAACCGGATCAATCCCGTTATGTTCAAAGAATCTTTTGTCCTCTGTATCTAGTATCGCCTTAATATATAGCTTTGGTATCTCTTCGTAGGTTATTGGAATTAGCCGCTCTCCAAATTCCTGTATTAACTTCTCATCTTTGGAGTAAATCCGAAGCGGTGCTCGGATAGTAACTTCGCTAAAAGTCTCAGTTTGGGGTAGCTTTGGATTCAAATAGAGAAATACCGCAGATAGAAGCAGGATACATCCGCTAAATAAAACTGAGATAATCCACATTGCAAGCTTTACACTAGTTTTTAGCATTTAGCGGAGTTCCCTACCTATCAAATAGCATGGTTTGAAACAGACATGGGCAGAAATTTTATGAAAAAAAGATTTCAATGCCAGGTTATTTGTCGATTTCGGCGACCTCATCCATGCTTTCTGAGAGCTCTATTACATCAGGATTCACTGATTTTTTCTAAGTATTGGCCAAATAAAATGTTGTAGCCATGTTGGCGGCATTCTGGTTGTTTAACCTAATTATAAGGGTATTATCGCAGATTGATCTCTATTTTTGGTCCTTATATTCTAGAATAGTTAGATGGCAACTTATGCGGCTAGATAGCAAAATTTTTGATAGCTTGTTTTTAGTTGGGCCAATGGGTTCGGGTAAAACAACTATTGGTAAGCAATTGGCCCGCGAACTCGCATTAAAGTTCATCGATTCAGACCATGAGGTCGAAATTCGAGCAGGAGCTGATATTACTTGGATTTTTGATGTTGAGGGTGAGGTAGGATTTCGTGAGAGGGAAACGAAAGTTCTTGAGGAGCTCACTCTTCTCCCCAACATAGTTTTATCCACCGGTGGAGGTTCAATTCTAAGGAAAAAAAATAGACGGTATCTAAAATCCCGTGGAGTTGTCGTATTTTTAGACACAACGGTGGATATTCAAATGCAGCGTATCGAAAATGATAAAAAGCGGCCACTTCTTCAGGATGTAGATAAGAGCGAGGTCCTAAATGAGATGAAGAGATCCCGGGATCCACTATACAATGAAGTTAGTGACATTAAAGTGTTTTCTGGTGATTTGGGAAGCAAACGAGTGGTCTCCAATATAATTGAAGGCTTGGTTGAAAAGGGTTTTATTGAGAAAGAGTTTTGATGGAAATAATTAATCTTGATTTAGGCAAAGATTCGTACTCAATTTATATAGGCGTTGGTCTTTTGGACGATATTGGGTCGCTAGCTGAAGGTTTCTCAAACAAAACTATCTTCATTATCACCAATGAGTCGATTGCTCCTTTGTACTTAGAACGCGTAAGAAAAGCCTTTTCGCGATGTCGCGTAGATGCTTATGTAGTACCTGATGGCGAGTCATATAAAAATCTCGATAGCTTAGGAAAGATAATTGGAGAGTTGCTCAAGGCTAGACATACTAGGTCAACAACTTTGGTTGCTCTGGGAGGAGGGGTCATTGGAGATTTAAGCGGGTATGCGGCAGCTTCCTACCAGAGAGGTGTGGATTTTATCCAGATCCCTACCACTCTCCTAGCTCAGGTGGATTCATCAGTCGGTGGAAAAACAGCGGTTAATCATCCTCTTGGAAAGAATATGATTGGTGCTTTCCATCAACCTAAAGCTGTATACATTGACCTTGATTCACTGAAGAGCTTGCCATCACGCGAACTCTCTGCGGGACTTGCAGAGGTAATTAAGCATGGTGCAATTTCCGATAAGAAATTTTTTGCTTGGATAGAGGACCATATCTCTAATTTGGTTGCACTTGATATGGATGCTATGGCAAAAGCGGTGCGTCGCAGTTGTGAGATAAAGGCGAGTATTGTCGCTCGAGACGAGAAGGAAAATAATGTCAGGGCACTATTAAATCTAGGACATACATTTGGGCACGCAATTGAGCATTGTATGGGTTATGGTTGCTGGCTGCATGGAGAAGCAGTTGGTGTTGGACTTGTTATGGCTGCAGACCTATCGGTGAGGTTAGGTCGTTTAGATTTAGCATGGGGAAGAAGAATTAAAGATTTGGTGAAAGCTGCCAAACTGCCCGTATCGCCGCCGTCCTCGATGACTGCGGATGATTTTATTGAGAGTATGTCTGTTGATAAAAAAGCGACTGACTCAGGTTTGCGTTTTATTGTTTTGAACGAAATTGGCGATGCTGAAGTAATTGAAGGCGTGAGCGAGGCAATTCTCTTACAGACTCTTACGGCTGGCGAGAATTTGCTAGCATTATGCTAGCTGCGATGATCCCATAAGATCCCGGTCTATTTCTCGTGCAGCTTCTCTACCTTCGTTAATCGCTCGAACTACAAGGTCCTGCCCTCTTCGGCAGTCAGCTGTAGCGTAGACCTTATTAAGACTTGTACGATAATTGATTTTGTCAGCGCAGAAATTTCCTCTGTCGTCCAAATCTAAGCCAAGTTTTTCGTTAATGTAATGCTCGGGTCTAAGAAAGCCCATCGATAGGAAGATCAAGTCAGCATTCCATGTTTTCTCTGTGCCAGGGATTTCTTTCAGGTTCTGGTCTACATCGATAGTCTTGATACCTAACAGCTTCTGTTCTTTATCTCGAACAAACTCTTTGCTCATTATGGAGTAGACCCTGGGATCATTACCAAATTTTGCAGCAACTTCCGCGTGACCGTAATCTACGCGGTGTATCCGAGGATACAGCGGCCATGGGTTCTCAGTTGAACGCGTCGCTGGGGGCTTAGGAAGTAATTCAAAGTTCACTAGTGATTTGCAACCGTGTCTCATGGCTGTCCCTATGCAATCAGTGCCGGTATCACCACCCCCGATAACGATAACATCTTTATCCTTAGCAGAAATATAGTTGCCGTCCTTATGATTTGAGTCTAGTAAGCTTTTAGTGTTTAAGGTAAGAAACTCCATAGCTTTATGGACCCCAGGGCCTTCACGGTTACCTATCTGGAGGTCTCTTGCCTCCGTCGCGCCTAGAGCCAGGAGTAGCGCATCATTACTGTCGATGAGCTCTCGTACATCAATATTCCTTCCCACATCAGAATTTATATGAAACTGGACACCTTCCTCACGCATTAGGTTGATTCGCCGCTCTACAACATCTTTATCTAGTTTCATATTGGGTATTCCGTACATCAGGAGGCCCCCAAGACGATCTGCACGCTCGTAAACATCAACGCTGTGGCCGGCGCGATTCAATTGAGCTGCTGCGGCCAATCCAGATGGCCCTGAGCCCACTATTGCAATGCACTTTCCAGTGCGCTCTCTAGGGGGTTCAGCTCTGACCCAGCCCTCTGCGAAGCCTCGGTCGATTATTGAGTTCTCTATATTTTTAATGGTCACTGGCGGGTCAGTGATACCGAGTACGCAAGCTCCTTCACAAGGTGCTGGGCAAACTCGGCCCGTGAATTCCGGGAAGTTATTCGTTTTATGAAGCCTATCCAGGGCATCCTTCCATTGATCCTGATAAACGAGATCATTCCATTCTGGAATCATATTATGTATCGGACATCCATTGTCAGACTGACAGAAGGGGACTCCGCAGTCCATGCACCGAGAGCCTTGACTCTTAAGATGTTCGTTATCGTGTGCTGTATAGATCTCCTTGAAGTCTATAAGCCGTTCTCGTTCATCTCGATAAGGTTCTATTTCCCTCGCTATCTCCTTAAATCCAGTTGGTTTACCCATTTTTTCTCTTGATCGCCTCGTTACTTAAGCGGCGGCGTTTTCTAGTAGTGCCCGCTTATAATCTGTAGGCATAACTTTCACAAATAAGGGTAGGTGTTCTTCCCAATTGGCGAGAACCGAATGAGCAACACTCGACCCGGTGTAATGAAGATGCTTCTCAATCATCTCCTTACATTCATTGATGTCGAATTCTGTTTCAAGCCTTTCTAACTCGAGAGTACCCCGATTGCAAAGAGAATTAAAATTCCCTGATTTGTCCAACACGTAGGCTATACCTCCACTCATACCAGCACCAAAATTTCGACCAGTCTTACCAAGAACAACAACTCTTCCGCCGGTCATATATTCACATCCATGATCACCCAAGCCTTCAATAACGGCATACGCTCCACTGTTTCTTACGCAGAATCTCTCTGCACCGATACCCCTAAAATAAGCTTCACCAGTCGTTGCTCCATATAGGGCAACGTTCCCTATGAGTATGTTCTCCTCAGGCAAAAATGAACTTTCTTTTGGAGGATAGATTATTAATTTCCCTCCAGATAGACCTTTTCCAACATAGTCATTAGCATCACCCTCTATTTCCAATGTTATGCCACGAGCCAGCCAAGCTCCAATACTCTGCCCAGCGGACCCATTTAATTTGATATTAATCGTATCGGCCGGTAGCAGTTCACCATTAGTTGCTTTTGCCACCTCGTGAGACAGCATAGTTCCTACTGTGCGATTTGTATTCACTATGGGAAGCTCTATCTCAACTGGTTTTCCTTCTTTAATCGCAGGCTGAGCAAGTTTTATTAACTCGACATCCAGAGCCATATCAAGACCATGATTTTGATCAATAGTATTGTATACATCAGTATTTTCAAAGATAGGCTGTGCTGACGTAAGAATCTTACTTAGGTCAAGTCCTTTGGCTTTCCAATGATTAATTGCATTATCGGAGTCTAACATGTCCACCCGACCAATCATTTCATTAACAGTTTGAAAGCCCAGTTTTGCCATGATTTCGCGAAGCTCTTCTGCGACCATAAACAAATAGTTGACGACATTTTCTGGCCTACCATTGAATTTTCTTCGTAATTCCGGGTCTTGGGTAGCTATCCCTACAGGACAAGTGTTTAGGTGACATTTCCTCATCATAATGCAACCAAGGGAGACTAGGGGAGCTGTCGCGAAGCCAATTTCCTCAGCTCCTAGTAAGATGGCTATTGCAACGTCGCGACCTGTCTTTATCTGCCCGTCTGTTTGGAGTACCACTCTTGAACGAAGGTTATTCATGACTAGGGTTTGGTGCGTCTCTGCTAGACCTAACTCCCATGGTAATCCCGCATGCTTAATTGACGTGATCGGAGATGCTCCTGTTCCTCCATCGTGTCCCGCAATTACTAGATGATCAGTTTTCGCCTTCGTCACACCGGCGGCGATAGTACCTACCCCTATAGCGGCACCAAGTTTTACGCTGATACGAGCTTCTGGATTAGCATTTTTCAGATCGTGTATAAGCTGAGCAATATCTTCTATAGAGTATATATCGTGATGGGGAGGAGGACTGATTAAACCAACACCAGCAGTAGAGTGTCTTATTTTTGCGATAACATCATCGACCTTGCCTCCTGGCAGTTCTCCTCCTTCGCCAGGTTTTGCTCCCTGTACTATCTTAATTTGCAACTCGTCAGAATTAGCTAAGTACCAAATTGTCACGCCAAATCTGCCTGAAGCTACCTGTTTAATCGCAGATCGCTTTGAATCACCATTAGGTAGAGGGATGAAACGGTCGGGGTCTTCACCACCTTCTCCTGTATTAGATTTCCCCCCGATTCTATTCATTGCGATGGCTAGCGCTTCATGACTCTCAGCAGAGATCGAGCCGAATGACATAGCTCCGGTACAAAACCTCTTAACAATTTCTTTGGCGGGCTCTACCTTTTCTAAATCGATTTGGATTGCATCCCGGAAGGTTAGGAGCCCTCTCAAAGTAGCGTTTCTGGTGGCGATATTGTTAGCGTGATTTGCGAACTTTTTATAGGCGTCTTTATTATTGCTTCGGGTGGCTGTCTGTAGATTTGAAATGGCTGTAGGGTCCCACATGTGCGTGTCACCTTCTTTTCGCCAATGAATATCTCCCGGATTTGGCAGCACTCTTGATGCCAAGTCAGTTCGAGGAGGGTATCCAAGCTCGTGGCGACGTTTCATTTCCTCATAAAGAACGTCAAAGTTAACGCCCTGAATCCTACTTGATGTACCTTCGAAGCATCTTTCGACGATATCATCTGCAAGACCTACTGCCTCAAAAATTTGGGCGCCTTTGTATGACTGTAATGTAGATATACCCATTTTTGCCATGACTTTTAACATACCCTTGGCGACCCCTTTCCTGTAGGCCTCAACAATCGTCCCTAAGTTGGCATATTTAATTGGATCAAGACGGTTCTCTTCCTTTGCGTTCCATAATGCTTCAAATGCAAGGTAAGGATTGACACCATCCGCACCAAAACCGACTAACAGGCAATGATGATGTACTTCGCGTGCCTCACCTGTCTCTACAATAATGCCAATTTGGGTTCGCTGGTGCGTTCTCACTAGGTGATGATGGACGGCGCCGCAAGCTGCTAGGGCACTGGGAGCCATTCGATACGGGCCTAGGTTACGATCGGAAAGAATCACCAGTGAATAACCATCTTTAATTGCATTAGAAGCCTCTTCACAGATTCTGTCAAAGGTCTTATGCATCTCTGGTTTGCCACCTGCTTTATCGAAGGTAATGTCTATGACTTGGGATCGCCAACCTCGGAGGTCCATATCACGAATACTATCTAGCTCTGAGTTGGACAGAATCGGATGGGGAACGCAAAGTCTGTGCGCCTGATGTTCACTTGTATCAAGTAAATTTCCCTCAGGGCCAATAAAGCACTCTAGAGACATCACTACTTCTTCCCGTATTGAGTCGATAGGCGGATTTGTTATCTGCGCAAACAGTTGCTTAAAGTAGTCATAAAGCATTCGCGACTTGTCTGACAGGCAGGCTAACGCAGAATCGTTACCCATCGAGCCTAGAGGATCTCTCGCTTCAGTAACGAGAGGTAAAAGCATAAATTGCATGGTTTCAGTGGTGTAGCCGAAGGCTTGCATTCGGTGTAGTAATGACTTCGGATCTATTTGGTCTATTGGCGCGCCTGCGGGAAGATCCTGTATATTCAATTTTTGTTCAGATAACCACTGGCCATATGGTCTTCGATTTGCAAAGTCAGCCTTTAATTCTTCATCGGGGATCAGCCGGCCCTGCTCGAAATCAACAAGAAACATTCTTCCTGGTTGCAGACGCCCCTTTGTTTTTACGTTGTCGGCTTGCACGGGAAGGACTCCAACCTCGGAAGCCATAATTACCCTATCATCGTGCGTCAAGTAGTAACGCGAGGGCCTGAGGCCATTTCGGTCGAGGACCGCTCCTATGTACTTGCCATCTGTAAAAGCAATTGATGCAGGGCCATCCCAGGGCTCCATTAGAGCTGAGTGGAACTCATAAAAGTTACGTTTATCCTCTGGCATGTTTTCGTCGCCTTGCCAGGCCTCAGGAACCATCATCATGAGGGCTTCTTGCAATGTCCTACCTGACATCAGTAGGAATTCAAGCACGTTATCAAAGCTTCCAGAGTCCGAGCAATCAGGCTCAACAACAGGGAAAAGCTTATTGATATCATTATACATACTAGACCTAGCTACGCCCTGTCTCGCTGACATCAAATTGATATTCCCACGCAGGGTGTTTATCTCTCCGTTATGTGCCATAAACCGATTCGGTTGGGCCCTATCCCAGGAAGGAAAGGTGTTAGTGGAGAAGCGAGAGTGGACCATGGCAAGGTGAGTTTTATACCTTGAATCCTCTAAATCAGGAAAAAACGGAAATAGTTGGGCGGGAGTAAGCATACCTTTGTAAACAATAACTCGACTCGACAAACTACAGGCAAATAGCTGCTGAGCTTGAGCGAGATTACTCTCCTGCCGCAACTTCCGAGTGAATAGCTTCCGAATCACGTAAAGATGGCGCTCAAATTCCTCCGAATTACTTGTGGAAGAACCTATAAACAACTGCTCAATAATTGGCATTGCATCTATCGCTACAGGGCCTATGTCGGCGCCTTGCGTGTTGATAGGAACTTGTCTCCAACCCAAGAAGCTCTGCTGCTCCTCAGCGATAATTTTCTCGATTGCTTGTTTACAAAAAAGTCTGTCCTTGGGATCTTGAGGAAGAAAGATATTACCGACCGCGTACAACCCTGCTTCAGGAAGGGCAATAGACAGCTGTTCGGCAATAGCTTGAAAGAACGAATGTGGTAGTCCGGTTAAGATTCCCGCTCCATCGCCAGTATTTTCTTCGAAACCACATCCGCCTCTGTGGTCCATTTGGGAGTTGATATGATACGCGTCTAGCATGATTTGATGGCTGGCGACGCCTTTGACGTGCGCAACAAAGCCTACCCCACAGGAATCTTTCTCAAAACGAGGATCGTATAGACCCTTTTCAGACGGGTAGCCTAGTAAGCTCTTTGAGCCCGCCGGCGTTTTTCCTGAAGTCATTCTACTCCTCAAATTTTATTTTTGACATCGATGTAGGATAAAACCGAGGGCTTCACTAAGATTATCCACAACGCATTATTTTACGATACAAAGGCTAGACGTGGATGAGTGACGATACCATTCAGATAATGAAAGTCAAGGGTTTCGGCATAAAGCGCGCCGATTGTTTTGTCGCTAACTTATTGTTTATTATAGAAATAAAGGAGACGCACCATTTCGGCGTGAGTATTATTAACGAATAGTGAGTTGGCTATATGATTTTGTTTCTTAGTTGTCTTACGCTTCCTTTGGTATTAACCTTTTAATTTGGTCTTATTTCTTGGAATGAAAAGGAAAGCTTTGCATGAAACCACCATTAAAGGTAGCTGTAACGGGCGCCGCAGGACAGATTAGCTACTCTCTCATATTCAGAATTGCGTCCGGACAGATGCTTGGCCATGATCAGCCGATTATCTTGCAATTGCTGGAAATTCCGCCGGCCATGGAGGCTCTTTCAGGGGTCGTTATGGAGTTGGAAGATTGCGCTTTCCCTTTAGTGAAAGAGATTGTTGCCACGGATAATCCAGATATAGCTTTCGCAGGTAGCGAAATAGCGCTGTTGGTTGGATCTAGGCCACGCGGTCCGGGAATGGAGAGAAAGGAACTACTGGAAGCTAATGCCCAAATCTTCTCTGTTCAGGGAAAGGCATTGAATGAGTACGCCTCGAAAAATCTGAGGGTTCTGGTTGTAGGTAATCCCGCAAATACCAACTGTCTTATAGCACAAAAAAATGCGCCAGATATTGATCCGAGACGCTTTTCAGCGATGACGCGATTGGACCACAATAGAGCTCTGACACAGCTGGCAGAGAAAACCCAAGCGCATACAACTGATGTAAGCGGGATGGTTATTTGGGGTAATCATTCTGCGACGCAGTACCCTGATATTAACCATGCTACTGTCCGAGGATCCAGTGCAAGCACACTTGTTGATCAACGTTGGATTGAAACGACTTTCATCCCCACTGTTCAGCAACGCGGAGCAGCAGTCATTGCCTCAAGAGGCCTATCAAGCGCCGCCTCTGCAGCAAATGCTGCTATCGATCATGTAAGGGATTGGCTGCAAGGAACGAATGGAGAAATTGTTAGTATGGGGGTATGTTCAGATGGCAGTTATGGTATCGAGGCAGGTTTGATATATTCTTTCCCTTGTATATGTGATGATGGGGATTGGAGGATCGTACAAGGCCTAGAAATATCCGAGTTCAGTCGGTCAAAGATGCTCGCTACAGAGACTGAGCTAAAGGAAGAGCGTCAAGCAATCAGCGAGCTACTCCCCTAGACACTTGGGTATGGCTAAGAGAAATATTCCCTCAGACAAACATTCCAAGAGATGAGGGCACTCTAGTGGTAAAAAGTAAGCGTCGGATTGATTTATGCAAGTATCGGAAACTTGCACTTTCCCGGTTATACAAAATAAAATCGCATAGCTCTGACTTGACCAATGAAAGGTCTCTCCAGTCCGCAACTCCAAGCGCATCACAATAAATTCGTCAAAGTCAGCGATCATGTCGTCAACGTGATCCGAGAGGGGAAAATCTGTTTCGAAGTTAAGGTGTGATGCTGCCACTTCCGTATCCCAGTGAGATTGCGTTACTACTTTTTGGGCAAAGGAAAGAATATATCTCTCATAATGAGGGGTTTGAAATTCGATTACTGATACGCCGTGTTGCAGTGAATGCGGAGTCATTGGATGAATCTGTACTACATCACCAAGCTTTAACTCCCGAAGTGCAGTGAAAGACTCCATTTCTTCTCGAAGCTTCTTTTCTAGATCAACCTCAGCCCGTCCCCCTGCGTCAATCAGTTCTCTAACGTGTCGATATTTTTCTACAGCACTAAGGTAAGCTTCCGCGAATGCTTTGGTTGACCTGTATTGGTTTCGTTTACCGCTATTGAACCCAAAACGAATTCTGCCGTAGCCATCGGGCCAAGCTTGCGGGTTGATTGCTGTCACCACATAAACCTCTTTTTTTTCCTTGTGTGCCTCAAAGTACAAGTCACCTTTGATAGGATGAGGCGAGGGTTTGAGGATTTTTAGGAGAATGGGTGGTCTATAATGATTACCAGTTAAGAAGTTTGGGAAGCAGTCTAAAAGCCAAGGGATAGGTGTTCCAGCGAAACTACACACCCCTCGCTTTTCGATACCTGTAAACCAAATTTCTTCTCCCCAGGGTTTTGATATTGTCAATGGTGATAGGGGTAGAGGAGACTTTAGGCTAAGTATAGGTGCGGATAGCTTTATGGCTAATTCCTCTAAGGATTTATTCGGCAAACTTTTAGGTAGACACTTCTTCGGAACCAGAATAACTTTAGTAGCTTCGCTAGAAACTTGGCATATGGCAGCGATTTCAATAGGTGCTTGCTCTAAATACTCTTGTGCATGAGTATATTCAAATGTGAAGCTACCTAACTCGCTCAGCACATCCTCTGGAGTTTTTACTAGCCCCAAAGACTTATACATGTGATCGGCAAATTTTTTCAAATTCTGTGAAGTAATTTGGAAAAGTTTTTTTAGTACAGTCTGGATCTATAATGGTAATTGGAATCTCACCCAATGCTGCAAGGGAGAAAACCATTGCTATACGGTGATCTCCATAGGTCTCTATTTCTGCTGTGGTGAGTTGGAGGGGCGGCTCGATTGTAATCGAATCATCTGTTGTTCTAACCTTGGCGCCAAGTTTACGCAACTCTGTTGCCATCGCTGTCATTCGGTCAGTTTCCTTTACACGCCAGTTGTGAACGTTTCTTATACGAGTTGTTCCTTCTGCGAATAGCGCCATAATCGCTATTGTCATTGCTGCGTCGGGAATATGATTTAGGTCAACGTCTACAGCTTTTAATTTACCCTGGCTCACCACTATATAGTCGTTATGGCGTTTTACTTCAGCACCCATTTGCTCGATTATATCAAGAAATTGAATATCCCCTTGAACGGAATATCGCCCCAACCCTTTTACGGTCATTTTTCCCTTTATTGCGGCAGCAGCAAAGAAATACGATGCCGATGAAGCATCGCCCTCGATGAGATAGCTACCTGGGGCTCTATAATCTTGCCCTCCCGGAATACGAAATGTCTGATAGTGGTCATTGCATACTGAGATACCGAAGTCCTTCATCGTTTGCAGAGTGATATCAACGTACGGCTTTGAGACTTGCTCACCTAGAACATTAATAATACTGTCTGCTCTAACGAGTGGCAGAGACATTAATAACGCGGTTAAGTATTGGCTTGATATGTGGCCTGCCACGTTAACCTCGCCACCGGTAATACGACCACCTTCTATCAAGAGGGGAGGACAACCTTCATTTTCTGAATAGCTAATTTTCGCACCTAGGTGATTTAGAGCATCAATTAAATGGGCTATTGGCCGTTCGCGCATATATTCGTCCCCGTCCACTTTATAAACTCCAGGGATAAGACTCAATATTGCGGTGAGGGGCCTGATAGCTGTTCCTGCATTTCCCAGGAAAAAAGTTTTACGCCCGGGTGGTCTAAATAGTCCAGAATTTCCGGTCACGATCACTCTATTACTCTCTAGAGAAATTGTTGCCCCCAATTGTTTGAGCGCAGTGATCATATGACTTGTATCATCACTCTCGAGTAAATTACTGATTTCTGTCTTTCCAATGGCGAGTGCAGCAAGAAGCAGTACGCGATTAGACAGACTTTTTGAGCCGGGTAGAGTTACGTCTCCTGAGATTGATCTGACTGGTTTTATAGTTAGCTGATTCATTGATTAACCCAAGATTGCATATAATGTTAGTATATGCGAGGTGACAAAGGACTTGGAGTGAGTCGGTTCAGAAATGTGGCTAAATTATCGTCCACTTTTCGCAGTGGCGCTTTACCAGGCTCTTCTAATAATACATGTCCACTACTATTTTCAATACTTAAGAATAATTCTGAGTCCCACTCTGTAGTCGCAAAAAAAATAGTTAGCTGATGCTTTCTATTCCTCTTTTCTATCGCATGACCCAACAAATTTTTGATCAGCCTTTCAAAATCCTCTTGATTCCAAAGCTGGATAAGACTTACATGGCCTTCCTTACTCGTTGTTTCTATGCTTCCTGACCAAAAAGAACTGAAGTACTGACAGATATCAGGATGAATTTCTGTTTCAAGAGCATTGGATAGTCCGGCGAAATCCACCGATGGGTTTTGGATTACAGGCCTCCATAGCCCATCTTTATTTTGACAGGGCGAAAGCCAATCTGGATCGAAGGGACGACGAAATAGTCTGTTTTTTGTGAGTGAAATAGCCTCATTAAAGATCCTTTCTAAAGCAATACTTACGTTGGAGTTCAGGTTATCTATCCTCGTGTCTGAGGCTTCCCTTTGGTGGTTTCCTCAGCATTGTAATGACTTTTCGTCGCTGATCTTCGCTTAGCTTGGGAATTAACTTCAGTATCATCGAGTGCATCTCTTGTTGATATTCGTCTGAGTGATTACGTAATTGGGATAATGTTTGAGCCAGTGCTTTATTATTTGGGTTTGGCTGTAACAGCAATCGATTGAATTCCTTCTGTTGTCGACGCATTTCTTTGCGGATAGGCACAACCCTAAGGGAATGAGCCTCTATCTGAGGTCGGAGTGAGCTTAATGACGCGCTATCCAGATGTTGAATCATCCAACCCAAGTTGGTTGGAAGAGGTTTGATGATTGGTTTTTTGTATACGGAACTGCCTATAAATACCCCTAAAAGTAGAAGATTTAATGCAACTGATAATAATAAAGAAATAATCACCCAGCGACTATTGTTCATATTATTCACCGGTGTCGGAGGTGGCTAGTGACACAAGAAAGATTTCATCTTCCCATGAATCCAGAGTTTCTGATGGAGCTAAGCTCTTACCCACTATTAGTCCGACGATAAGCGGAAGACTGGCTGCTAATACCAGTCGCCAAGCATAACTTATAAAATCGTCTATCGAGGGTACTATCCAGTCGATAAATTGATCCAACCAGAACTTTTTTGGCAGATTACTTAGGATCTTCGCGCTCAGGTGTGGTCTAGCTAAAACCTGATATTCGTCGAGAACTAGATCAAGCTTTCTGACACTATTGATTAAGGCCTGAGCTTTTAAGTCCCTTTTTAAAAGTTCTATTGCGGACTCTCGTTCGTCATAGGGCCACTTTTCTGAATGCGTCCCGTATGCATTTATGATCTCAATAAGCCGGATATGATTCATATATTCCTCATCAGTAGCCCTCGCAACTTGTTTCGACCTCGAGCCAATAATGACTCTAGCGCACTTACAGACATCTCTAAAATTTGGGCTGCCTCTTTGTTTGTCATCCCTTGGTAGTAACATAATATAATGGCACTTCGTTGTCTGTTGGACAATTGCATTATGGCTTCACTTGCTTGTCTACTGTCGTCTAGTTTTTCTAGCTCCTCAAGCGGAGAATTGTCGTCATTAGGTTCTCCCATCAATTCTTCGAGCGAGGACCTTTTATTTCTGCGGAAATAATCGATACAAAGATTATGTGCAATATGATGCAGCCAAGTGCTTAGCATGGCTTTGTCAGGCTGAAACTTTGATCCTTGTGTCCAAAGTCTTAGAAAAGTTTCTTGAACTATATCTTCACTGTCGACATTATTCTGTGTCATTCTCGCTACGTAGTTTGTGATTGAAGGTAGATGCTTATTGAGCAGTATTTTATAAGCGGCTACATCTCCTGAAACCGAGTTTCGAACTAACTCTGACTCGTCTTTCATACCACTTTATTGCTACGAATACCTTGTATATCCGAGCATGTTAAGACTCCGTTTATAGTGGTTTTGTCTGAGGCTATTTGTAGGATCCACTACCTTTTTTTAAGTCACTTTCCTGATAGTCTCTACGGTGCTTTCTTGATCCTTTCTGCTTGCGCATTTCTTCAAGAGAAACGTAACCATCTCCATTCTTGTCTAGCCTAGAGAACTCATGATCCTCTGCCTCTTCTATGGTAATGGTATCATCTCCATTAACGTCTATTTCAATGAAACGCTTTTTCGCGATATCTCGTCGTTTTGCTTTTAGTCTCTCATCACGACGATCTGCTTTCTTTTGAAACAGTAATACTTCTTCTTGCGAAATTACCCCATCTCCATTCAGATCATTCCGTCGTAATTGATGGTCATCGATCAACTGGAATTCAGTTCTGCTGATTAGCCCATCATTATCTTTATCCAATTGTCTTGGATCGTTGTGCGCTAAAGACGAGGCTATTATTCCGCTTAAAATAAAGAAATAGACGATTTGGTTATTAATATATGTCATTTGGATTTTCCTAAATATAATTATTTTATCTTACGTATGTGTCACAAAAATCTGTCGTTTTTTTTAAAAAGGTTTCATGACTACAAGAATTAAAATCGGTATGACAATCAAAAGGATCGCTTCGTTAAATATTCGAAAGAAAAGAGAGTTACGGATGATATTGTCTTTTTCAAGTTGTTTTACGTATCGGTAACATTGGAAATGGTAGCCAAACAGAGCAATTACGAAGACCAACTTAGCATGTAACCACTTACCAGAAAGTCCGTATTCTAGCCATAACCAAAGTCCGAATAGACATGCGAGGGACCCCATAACGAATGAAAAAGAAACAAGCTTTGTGGCCATGATAACTAGTCTGCGGACATCCTCATCTGCAGATTTTCCTTCAACATAGTGCACAAATAGCCGCGGAAGATAAAATAAGCCGGCAAGCCACGCCATTACAAATAATAGATGTGCGGTTTTTATCCAAAGCATTCTGTTGATGTCTCTAGGAATTGCATCTTTTTATCACTAATTTTTTCACCATTGCTTATCATCCAGTTCGTCTTAGAATAACTCGATCTTTTCTATTGCCTTTGCGTTAAGGACGAAGTTGTTAGAATTTAGCACTGTGGGCTTCCTTTTGCTCGTTGCATTTGGAGCATTCGTTCAGACGGTATCAGGATTTGCCTTAGGTTTGGTGATTATCTTGGGCGCGACGATACTAGAAATAGAACAGATTACATTTTCGGCAGCTGTCATTAGCCTAATCTCTCTTGTAAACTCTTCCGTCGCCTTGAGAACTAGTTATAAGTCTATAGATCTGCACTATTACTATTATGTTTGTGGGGCACTCCTGCTTGGGCTCGTGATTGGAGTCACATTGCTTATCCGTCTTAGTGATGCGGGATATTCTGTTCTAAGGATCCTGCTCGGTTTGTTGGTGATTGTTGCTGGAGTTTTACTTTTGCTTCGGCCCAAACCGAGAGCAAGTCGCTCCGGAAAATGGGCAAGGTTGTCGTTCGGATTGACTGGCGGTATCTTTAGTGGATTATTTAGTACCGGGGGCTCTGTGTGGGCTTATTTCCTTTATCGACAGCCGGTGAAGCTAGAAGTAATAAGAGCCACTTTGCTCGCTGTGCTAGCTTTTTCCTCTATAACGCGGACAATTATGGTGGTATTTGCTGGCCAAATGACAATGAATGTCGTTTTTACTGGTTTAATTTCTCTCCCGATCGTGGTGATTGTGACTGAACTTACGAGTAGGAATTTGCAAAGTATTCCTACTGTGATGGTGCGAAATTTAGTCGTTATATTAATGAGTCTAGCTGGATTATTTTTGATTTTTGGATAATCACTATGGCAACAGAAAAACTGTATGATGATATAAGGCCGTACTTAGATAACGAGGTTCCCGAAGTGTTGTCTCGTTTACTACGCGATACCGACTTGCTTAATTTTTTGGGTCAGTGGCGCTATCCCCTCTTGTTTAGGTTATCTAATAGACTGGCTCGTATCCCGATTAGCGTTTTCCTTAAACGGAAGCTTGGCCGCTTAAAGTCCGTTAGAGGTTTTCAAGATGTTGTTTATCACTACGTTACTCACATTATCAAGGAGACGACATCTAACTTTGAATATTCTGGTATTGAGAATTTGGATCCGAAAAAGTCTTACTTATTTGTGAGTAATCATCGAGATATAGCTGGAGATTCGATGCTACTGGATTATGCCCTTTACACATCGGGACTTGATACTGTGAGAATCGCTGTTGGGGATAACTTGGTCCAGATAGGATTTGCAACTGATCTAATGAAGTTAAACAAAAGTTTTATTATTAAACGTTCTGAAGAGGGTGCAAAAAAAGTTTACTCCGCTTTGCTAAAGTCTTCACAATATATTCATGACTCTTTAAGTGAAGGCCAATCCGTTTGGATAGCTCAAAGTGAAGGAAGAGCTAAAGATGGTATGGACTTAACTGAACCAGCTATCATTAAGATGTTTACGCTGGCAAAAAGAAAACAAAAATTTTCTGATTTAATTCGCCAGTTAAATATAGTCCCGATGGCTATTTCTTATGAGTACGACCCTTGTGACGTTCAAAAAGCTTTAGAACTATCTACGATCGCAAATGATGGAGCGTACATTAAACCCAAGGGAGAAGACTTGGCTAATCTGGTACGCGGACTTGGTGGCTTCAAGGGACGTGTAGCTCTGAAAATCGGAAAGCCATTAACATCTAATTTTTCATCAGCGGATGACGTCGCCAGGGAGATCGATCGTCAGATCAAGGAAAATCTTGTCCTTTTCCCTATCAATCATTGGGCTTATTCTCAGCTAGAAGCTGAAAAAAAACCCATCGATACTGACTTTTCTGATTATTTCTCAGAGAGACTGTCTGCCTGTCCGGAGAGGGCCAGGCCTTACTTGTTGAGAATGTATGCTAATCCTGTGAAAAATAAAGGTCAGGTATAAATTTGAAGACTAGGCTCAGATAGTTTTGCCCACTGTTCCCTGAGTCCCAGGACGTGTTCTGACCAATAGCGTGGGGTATTAAAAAATGGAAATGCACGTGGGAAGGCCGGATCACTCCATCTTCGGGCAATCCATGCAGAATGATGCATCATCCTAAGTGTCCGTAGAACTTCAATCAAGGCTAATTGACGAAAATCGAAATCTGCAAAATCTTGATAGCCCCTTAATATGTGGCGCATCTGTTCACTCTGAGAGTCTTTATCTCCGGATAACATCATCCATAAATCCTGTATTGCCGGTCCGCTTCTTGAGTCATCGAAGTCTACAAAATGGGGGCTGTCATCGCGCCAAAGTACGTTACCCATATGACAGTCACCATGAAGTCTTATTCTTTCTCCTGTTTCTTCCAGAATGTTACCGATATCTTCGAGTAAATTGTGTGTTAGCGATGAGTAAGCCTCGAGCATGTCTGGATAAATAAACTTATTATCAATGAGAAACTGCCTTGCTAAGTATCCATATTCATGGACAGAGATTTCGGGACGATGTTTGAAAGGTTGACTCTTTCCAACTTGGTGAATCCTGCCAATAAATCTTCCGAGCACCTCTAGATTTTTGATATTATCCAATTCAGGAGCTCTTCCGCCTCTGCGCTGATACAGGGAAAATCTAAAGCTCTCATAATGATGTAGAGTTTTGCTTTTAATTTGTAAGGGAGGGATAACTGTTATCTCATTATCCATAAGTTCTTGGGTGAAAGCGTGTTCTTCGATAATTTGTTCATCCGTCCAGCGCTTTTCACGATAGAACTTAGCTATAACTGGTTCTTGATTTTCGATTCCAATTTGATAAACGCGATTTTCATAGCTATTTAGTTCCAGAATGTGGGCATTGCACTGATAGTCTAAACTCTCAACAGCGTCCATTACTAAATCTGGTGTTAGGCTCTCATAAGAATGAGTCATTACGTTGACTGAGACATTCTTTCTATGAAGTCTGCGATTAACCAGCCTGATATCGCTATTTGGTTGGGTGTGTTAGGGAGCTTGGTGTAGTGGAACCATTGTGCATCAGCAATTTCTTCCGGTTGAAGGATAAGATTGCCACTATCATATTCAGCATGGAAACCAAGCATTAGTGAGTTTGGGAATGGCCAGGGCTGACTCGAGAAATACTTAAGATTTTTTATGCGAATGCCTACTTCTTCCATCACTTCTCGATGGACTGCTTCTTCAATTGTCTCACCAGGTTCCACGAAGCCAGCCAGAGTACTATAAAAATTGCCTCTACTGTTTACATTTTTCGCAAGTAAAATATCGTCTCCCCTGTGCACTAGTACAATAATCGAAGGAGATAAACGAGGATAAAACGCCTCCTTGCAAGTTGTACATTTCCGGGATCTGTCAAATTCTGAAGCGACAGTCCTAACACCACATTTTCCACAAAAACGATGATTGCGATTCCAATCTACAATTTGTTGTGCTCTGCCTAAAAGGTAAAAAACTGACTGATCTAATTCGTTTAAAAGCTGCCATAGACTTTTGAACTCGTACTCCTCATGATTCTTAGGAGCTGAGTGGATATCATGTGCATAAATAGAAATGTTGTCGATATGGCCGAGATAGTGTTCGGAGTGTGTTTCAAGATCTAGCCAGTGCATTTCTGTTTTGTTGACTGGGCGCCAGTGTCTATCACCTTTTTTATGAAGGAACCCTTCTTTTGCGATAATAATGTGTAGACTCTGTTTTGATTCGCTTCTCGGAATAACACCAGATTTGAACCCAACACTAAGATTTAACGAATGCCAATCCATTATTCCAGCAACCTATATTCGAAATATTATACCACGACTGTATCATAGCTTTCTTTGGTAGAGATTTTTTCTACTAGAGAATAGCCTACGCTTTAGAGTACTTAGTTTGGAGGTTCAGCTAATCTTATAGAGTAATTGTAGATGTCTTCATTTTTAATAGTTGTTACGTTAACTTGGTCACCGGGCTGATACTTTTCAAGTAAAGACAACAAGGTGTCCTCATTCACAACTGGCTCTTCATCTACCGCGATGATGACATCCCCAAGATGAATATTACGTCTCTGATCTTCCCAAATACCCTCCATTCCAGATTTACTGGCTGGAAGACCATCCTGGACTGACATAATCGCTACGCCCTTAACTCTAAAACGACGAGCCCAAGGTTCAGGAAGAACCTCAATTCCGAGAACTGGCCTATATAAACGTCCGTGCGCTAATAACTGGGGTACTATCAGCTTTACTGTATTTACTGGGATCGCGAACCCTATACCGGCATTAGCGCCAGTAGGGCTAATTATCGAAGTATTTACTCCTACGAGCTGCCCCATTGAATCGAGTAAGGGCCCGCCAGAGTTCCCAGGATTAATCGCCGCATCAGTTTGGATGACATCCTTTATTGTGCGATTGTCTAACGATTTTATTTCTCTCCCCAGTGCGCTAACAACACCAACTGTAAGTGTTGTATCTAGTTCGAAAGGATTTCCAATTGCCAATACTTTCCGTCCAACCGCTAAGTTTGATGAGTCACCAAGTACTATAGGTTGTAACGCCGCGTCAGGCGCATTTATCCTCAGTAGCGCAATGTCTTTTTCTGGTGCGACACCTACATTTTCCGCTTCGTAAGTTTGGCCGTCATGAAGAGTAATGAGTACCTTATGGGCACCATAAATAACATGATAGTTAGTAACTATAAGACCTTCTTCGTCCCAAACAAAGCCTGTCCCAGACCCTCTAGGAACTTCCATCGCATTAAATGAAAAGCGTTGGCGCACCACTTGGGTGTTTGTAACGTAGACTACCGACGGGCTAACATCACTAAATATTTTGATGTTATTGCGCTCATCACTTGTTAATAATGAATTTTCTTCGGCGCTTGTAGCAATACCATATCCACTAGCGAAAATTAGGAAAAAAATAATTATTGCAATAGAAGCACCTACTCCAAATCTCCATTTAAACATTTTAAGTCCTAGGCTTCTTTAATTCGAATACAAATTTCTTAGAGTATTTAGATCCAAGAAAGTGCCATATATGTTCGTAATTATTGAGACAGCCTTTTAATAAGGCGATCGGCGTCAATGAATTGATTTATGGAATAAACATCTGCCGGAGAGAGATTTCCAACAATCTCCTTCAAGCGAATATTATCGCGAATATATTGATAGCGTGCACTGGCATATTGGAACTGCGCTAAATAAAGCTGCCGTTGAGCCTGTAAAACTTCAACAATATTTCGGGTACCAACCTCGTATCCAGTTCTTGTGGCATCGAGAGCGCTCTGACTAGATTCTATGCTCCGCTGGCGCGCTCGGACCCGAGCTACATCTGTTTTTATTGCAGTAAATAGATTGCGTGTATTTTCTACTACAGTGCGTTGAAGGTAGTCAAAGTTCTCTTGAGCTGATGCAAGATTATAGAATGCTTGGCGTGATGCTGATCGAACCTGTCCGCCCTGATACAACGGTATGTTGACGTTGATACTGTAGCTACGAGTATTCGTTTTTGACCCTAAAAATGTCCTTCCCTCTGTGACGTTATGTGACCAAACAGCATTTGCATTAATGGTTGGGAGGTGGCCCGATCTTGCAATCATAACGTCTTTTTCAGATACCTTTAAACCCTCTTTCGCAGCTTTTAACCTAAAATTGTGGGTAAGCGCTTGTTCTATCCAATTTTCGACACTTTGGGGATCAGGGTTTGTAATTGGCAGTTCTTCAACTATTCCGGAGACCTGTAAAATAGTTTTACCGGTAAGTCTTAAAAGAGCTTCGAAGCTTATGCTCTGAGCTCCTTCTCGTTCGATGACGGTAACTATTGAAGTGTCATAAGCTGCCTGTGCTTCCAAAACATCGGTTATCGCTACTAGTCCTACGTCAAATCTTTGCTGTACTTGATCTAGCTGGCGCTTCACTGCATCTCTCTCTGCTTTGGCTGAAGTTAGGGCAGCCTGAGATTCGAGTATTGTTAGGTAGCTCTCCAATACCCGAACAATGAGTTCTTGTTGCGCAATAGCAAAATTTGCTGCCGCTTGGGCCTTAATATCTTTCCCTTGTCTGAATCGATACCAGCTATCGATACGAAAAATAGGTTGCGACAGTGATGCGCTCCATCCATGGGATCCGGATGGCTCAGAGGGGACGTCATTACTCAGAATCCAACGCTCCCCGACAGTTGACCCTCCACCTAAGCTCACACTAGGGAGTAGTCCCCCCCTACGCTGAATGGTGATTTCTTCCTGCGCTTTAAATGAAGCTTCTGCTGCAGCGAGTTCTGGGTCATTCGCTATTGCAAGTTCGTAAACTTCTCTTAGGGTTGCCGCAAAACACTGGTTCGTTAAAAATAACAAAGAAACGGTAAAAAAGCAGTGCTTTAGCATATTGACTCCTCTTGTCATTAGCCGAATTTTGATAGAATAGAGTTAGGGAGCATACTGCCAGCCTAATCACGATGTCTATGACATCAATTCAATCCCTACGTAGAATTTACGTTCATTTTAGGATCTCCGTCTTGTTCGCTCATCGCGCCTTCAGTTTTGATCGCACAAAAACATTTCCATTTTGCAGATTCAGCTAAGCAATTAGCTCGAGCTTTAGACTCAGGTGATGCTCCTCAATCTCAAAAGATATTGGAAGATTCTCCGATGCAGTTAGCTTTAAGGCCAGAGTTTCCTCTCCAATGTAATGATGATGGTTTTCAATAGCTTGCTCCAGCTTTCTGGAGGCCTGATAGTAGATATGAATTCGATCTGAAACATTAAATCCTAAATCTTTCCTTGATTTCTGGACTCTATTGACGACCTCTCTCGCCAGACCTTCCTCTACTAGACTATCTGTAAGAGTGGTATCGAGCTCAATTGATATAAAGCTATTGGAGAGAGTATCGGTTCCAGGTTTTGGTTCGCGAAATACTAGAATATCGTCAGATGAAAACCACTCATTTTCTATCCTTACACCGTCATCCTCTTGGATTTTACTAATCTCGATAGGTGACAGATTTTCTATTTTCTTTTTGAAAAATTTGAACTGAGCCCCTAGTCTTTTCCCAAGTACAGGGGAATTCGGTTTTGCATAAAGATCAATATATTTAGCCTCTTCAGTCGAGTAGATCAGCTTTTTAACGTTTAGCTCGGATAGGATATAGTTCTCTAACTTTCCTATTTCTGCCAATAGGTCTGGGTCCTCGTGAATAATAGTCAAGCGGCTAAGTGGGTACTTTACTTTAATTTTTACCTGATTTCGTTTTTGCCGACCTAGTAAGACGATGTGTTGCATTCTTGTAACCGCCTGCTCAAGCATTGGATCTATCATTGCTAAGTCTGAATTGGGGTAGCTACAAAGGTGCACTGATTCTGGCTCATCATCTTTAAGGGGCAAGTCTCGATAGATTGATTCCGCGAGGAAAGGTGCAAAGGGCGCCATGCTTTTACTTAATTCTTTAATGGCAGTATAAAGAGTTTGATATGCTGAGTCCTTGTCATTGGTGTCCTCCTCCGACCAGAACCGTGGTCGATTATATCGGATATAGCAATTAGTCAGATCATCAATAAAGTCGAATAATACCGGTACTACATTGTAGATCTGGTATTGCTCCATCTCTAAGGTGATAGTCTCTTTCAGGGATTGGAGACGAGATAAAATCCACCGATCCATAATATTTTCTATCTTTATAGTTTTATGGTGGGGAATCCAACTATCAATGGATGCATAGGTCCTAAAAAACCTAAAAGCATTCAACCATGGGAGGAGGGCCCTTCGAACCATGTCTCTGACCCCTGAATCTGAAAATCGTTGTTCTTCTGCTCGGACCAATCCTGAGTTAATAAGGTAAAGCCTGAGAGCATCTGCACCATAAGTCTCCATTAACTCATCAGGTGGGGTGTAGTTACGAAGTCTTTTAGACATTTTTTTACCGTCTTCTGCCATAACAATGCCGTTGACGATTACGTTCTTAAAAGGATGAACACCGAAAAGCGCTGTGCCTAGAACAATTAGCGTATAGAACCAACCCCGAGTTTGATCCAATCCTTCCGCGATATATTCTGCCGGAAATCCTTTCTCAAAAAGCTCCTTATTCTCGAACGGAAAGTGAAGCTGAGCATAGGGCATTGATCCCGATTCAAACCAGCAGTCTAAGACTTCTTCGATACGCCTGTAGGTGCCTGGCTCGTTTTTTATTGTAAAAGTCAAATCATCGACGTTCTCACGATGTAGATCATTGATCGACGCCCCAGTATATTCGAACAGCTCTCTACGAGAGCCTATACAGATGTAAGACCCTGTTTCGTCGTTAATCCAAATTGGTAAAGGTGTACCCCAATATCGATTTCTAGAAATCGCCCAATCCATAGCCCCAGAAAGCCAATTACCCATGCGGCCAACTTTAATATGGGCGGGAACCCAATTGATTTTGCTATTCGCTTCGATCAGTTGTTCACGTATTTTTTCTACCTTCACATACCAAGAATCAATTGTTCTATAGATGATTGGAGTGTCTGAGCGAGGGCAAAACGGATAGCTATGGAATAGTACATCCTGAATATAAAGACGGCCAGCCTCTTTTAGGTATCTGATAATATTTTTGTCGGCTTCCTTGACGTACATACCTGCAAAATCGGTGACTTCTTCCGAAAATTTTCCTTCCATATTAACTGGGCAAACTGGATTACTGAGTCCATTTTCCTTCCAAATCCGGAAGTCATCTTCTCCGAAAGCTGGGGCTTGATGAACAATTCCTGTGCCCGTATCCATACTTACGTAATCATCCGAGAAAATTCTAAAAGCGCCGACATTTTCAAGGTCTTTAAAATAGGGGAATAAGGGCTCGTATCTTCTTCCCACCAGATCTTTGCCAGGAATTGTATTTATGACTTCAATATGTTTACTGTTCCGAAAGAATTCGAGTCTCCCTGACGCGATAATAAGATATTTACCGATATCCAGATCTAGAATCTTTACATAGTCTAGGTTTTTGTTGATGCAAAGGGCTTGATTTGAGGGCAAAGTCCATGGCGTTGTAGTCCATGCCGCGAGGTAGGCTTCCTCGTCTTTCAATTTGAATAAAGTGGTAATTGCGGGATCCTGAACATCTTGATAATTTGACGTCGCTTCAAAATTAGATAATACGGTGCCGAGAGAAGTTGAAAAGGGTACTACTTTTTTCCCCCGATATATGAGGCCCTTGTCCCAAAGTTGTTTGACAACCCACCAGACCGATTCCATGTACCAAGGTTCCATAGTCTTATAATCGTTCTCAAAGTCTACCCAACGACCAAGTCTGGTTATGGTTTTCTCCCACTCAGCAGTATACCTCTGTACAATCTTTCGGCACTCGTCGTTATATCCCTTAAGACCTAGTCTGGACACTGCTTCTTGTGATGACATACCAAGAGACTTATCGATTTCATGTTCAATTGGTAACCCATGGCAATCCCAACCAAACCGGCGTTGGACGAAATGCCCTTTCATCGTAAAGTATCGTGGAATTGCGTCTTTTAGTATTGAGCCTACAAGATGTCCGTGATGTGGCAGACCTGTTGCGAACGGCGGTCCGTCATAAAAGATATAGGGTTTAGCATTTTCTGTTTGTTTCAGTGATCGTCGAAAAATATCGGATTTTTTCCAATAACTAGCAATCGCATGTTCTGCTTCTACAAATGAAAAGTTTTCGTCGCTTGGTTTGGTACTAGTTCTTTTAGTCAATTGAGTTACCCTTTTCTTGTAGTGCTGATCTGGAAAATGGCGGAGCCTATATACTAAGAAACCCGCCATTGGCGGGTTTCTTAGTATCGAAAAAACTAATCCTACATCCCATAAGTAGCGGCCGCAGCTACCCCATAACGAGCAAGCCCCTAACCTTTCCAAATATAGGCATATGCTTCAGGATGTCAAGGCCCTTAAATTTCTGTCACGCTTCCTCTAGAGTTTATTTTCTCGACTACCTGAGAAACTACGTCCTCTATTTTAAAGCAGTGGTACCAGGGAGGAGTGTCTTCATGCGTAACTGCGCTGGTTCCAACCACTTGGAAACTCCATCCCTCTAGATCTGCTTTTTGTTTGATTGCGTTTAGCCTTTCCCAAGCTGGTTTGGAAAATACAGGATGTATGCAGACAACAATGATATTTCTACCACCTCTTTTTTTCAGCTCACCTATCGAGGCAACCACAGAGCCCGCAGTATCGATAATATCATCAATTAGAAGTATATTTTTTCCAGACACATCACCAATGAGAGTTGAATGATATATCTGGTTAGGCTTTGAGTAGTCTCTCTCTTTGGATAGAGCGGCAAGGTCTGCTGATAGCGCTTCAGCATAGGCCCTGGCTCGCTCCAGATATCCCACATCAGGCGATACTATAACGTCTCCGACTAGTTTTTGAGCCTTGAGCCATGAAACTAGATGTTTCGTTAGGAAGACATTTTCTAAATTCGTATAGCAAGGATTAAACATTCCAGCAATGGCATCATTATGAATCTCAACCGTCATTACCCTATCGGCTCCAGCACTCTGTAACATTCGCGCAAACAATCCAGCGCTTATGCCCTCTCTAGTCCTACCCTTTTTCTTATCTTGTCGCGCACCAGGATAATAGGGCACTACTGCTGTAATATATTGTGCATCAGCCAGTGCTGCTGCTTCGATAGCATGGAGGAGCATGACAAATCTATCATATATGCTTTTCGTATCCTGCGGTCCCACAACTGTCTGGAATACATATAGATCATGACCACGGACATTTGCCTTGATCTCAATCTTGCCCTCTCCACAAGCGAACCAAGTTTCCTTTGAGGGAATTAGTTGTTTTTCAAGTTTCTTAGCAACTTCCTCACCAAATTTTCGTCCGGATTCACATGCCATCAGTGCAATAGGTGCTCGCCGAGTTCGAATTAAGCTTTGTTGCGGCATATGTGTTCCTTATTAATCAAGCAGTTTAGAGTAGCAATCAAAAATTCATGTTCGTTTATCAAGATTCTTTTTGCTAAAGACGACACTGAATCTGAACGATCTATGGGAATGCGTAACTGCGCGATTATCTCACCAGTGTCATATTCATCATTGACATAATGAATTGTGATACCAGTTTCAGTATCTTTATTTTTTAGAACTTCCTCATGTATTCTGTCTCCGTACATGCCCTGTCCGCCATAAGAGGGTAATAATGCCGGATGAATATTAATAACCTTTTGCTGGAAGGCAGACAAAGTCTTTTTCCCGACTGGTTTTAAATATCCGACTAGAACAACAAAATCTACGTCATGATTACTGAGTATACCTAACATTGCTTCATCTCGATCGGAAGAGTTGGGGTGGGTTTTTCCGGAGATGTGGAATGCGGGGATATTGTTCTTTCTCGCTCGGAGAAGGGCAAGTGATTTACTATTATTGCTTATTGCTACGGTAACTCTTGCATTAAGCTTCTTCGCTCTGCACGCGTCGATAATTGCTTGGAAATTAGTACCACGATGTGAGGCGATGATCCCCAGATTCATTGTTTGAAATGTTCTTGATGGGAAGCCCAGTATATTAACATGTGATGGTTTAATTACTATATTCGAGCTGTTCGGTAAATGTTTTTCGAAGTATGTTTTTCTGTACCTTCCCCATTACGTTTCGGGGAAGTTCGTCAATAAAAAAGACGTACTTGGCTGTTTTAAAGCTGGCTAGATGCTCCTTGATGAAAGATTTTACTTCTTCCCCCGTAACATTGCTTTCCCTCTTTTTTACTATGACCGCGGAGACGGTCTCGCCATAGTCGGGATCGGGAAGCCCAATTATCGCAGATTCTTCTATCCCCTCCATTTGATTGAGTACATCCTCAATCTCTTTAGGGTAGATATTCAGTCCTCCTGAGATAATAAGATCTTTACTTCTGCCAACTATAGATATGTAGTTTTCGTTATCTTTTCGTGCAAGATCCCCTGTCAAGAAAAATCCTTCCCTAGAAAACTCGCTTGCAGTCTTATCAGGCATATTCCAGTAACCTTTAAAAACGTTAGGGCCTCTAATTTGCAAGTTTCCCGTACTGTTTTTCCCTACGTCATCATTATTATCATCTACAATACGGCATTCAATCCCGGGAAGAGCAAGACCAACTGTACCTGCTTTCCTTTTTCCATTGATTGGATTACTTGTATTCATCCCCGTTTCCGACATTCCGTAGCGTTCGACTATGGTGTGGCCAGTTCGCTGTTTGAACGCTTCGAATGTAGGGGCCTGGAGTGGAGCTGATCCAGAAATGAATAACCGCATATTGCGGCATGACCACCGTGTTAGCTCTGATCGTGATAGAAGTCTCGTGTAATTTGTTGGCACACCCATATAGACAGTACTTTTCGGTAAAGAAAGGATCACTTGCCTAGGATGAAAGTGCTCGCAAAAGATGATGGGACTTCCGTTCATCACTGGTAAATGACCTGCTACGAAAAGCCCGTGGATGTGAAATATCGGTAGTGCATGAAGGAGAACGTCTTCTTTCGTCCATTTCCAATATTTAGACAACGTAATCGCATTACTTTTGACGTTTGCGTGTGTGATCATTGCGCCCTTCGGCCTTCCAGTTGTGCCTGATGTGTAGATTATTACAGCTATGTCATTATCGCTCCGATAAAGAGTTTTAAATTGACTATCAAAGCTTCGGAGATCGACGCTTATTTCTCCGTTACTATCCATTGAAACCACCTTGGTATGACTTAGGTCACGAAATTGTTTTATTTTTGCGGGATCGCAAAGGATCATAGAAGGATCAGCATCTTTAATGAAGTGAGCTAGCTCATCTGACTTGTACGAAGTGTTCAAAGGCACATAGATACAACCCGCCCGGATACAAGCGAAGTAGAACATAAGACACTCTGGTGATTTAGCCACTTGAACTATGATACGATCCCCGGAGTTCAAACCGGCTTCTCTCAAAAAATTTGCGTACATCCCGGTTATCTTCTCGAAATCTTCATAGGTATAGGTGATTTGACCTTTTGGGTTGTATATAAAGGCGTCTCCCTCGGTTGCCCCAGTGGAGAAAAGCTCGTAGGCATTTGACATTCAGGATCTCTCTAGCTTTATGTGGCTTTGGCAGTCTATGGGAACGCGAGATACTTCGTCTAGTATGCCGATAGATATATCTAGTTCCAAGGGATGCTAAACTCTAATTTTGATCAACTAAGATGTTGTTATGGGTAAAGGTCTTTTCCTCCTAGTTTATTTTTGTTGTGCACATGTATCGGCTAGTGGTATTCACTTCAGTCAAGGTTGGCTTCGGGAGACACCACAAGACTATAGTTCAGCCGCAATTTATGGACGCTTAGTGAATAACAGTGACGGTTCTGAGCTTTTAAAGTCGATAAGAAGTGATCAAGCTGATCTGGTCATGCTCCACAGATCGGTTAGGCAGCATGGTTTAGTAGGAATGGTGCACCTAGAATCATTGAAAATAGCTTCAGGTGAAACTGTTTACTTCGAGCCAGCTGGATTGCATTTTATGGCAATAGGCTTGACTGAAGCTCTTGTCGAGGGTGACTGTTTAGAGCTGACTTTAAGTTTTCAATCAGGAAAAGAAATAAGGGTTATGGCAAAAGTAGGCACTCTTACTCAACTTGAGTATTCAAATAAGATGCTTTCTTGCCTAGAGTGAATCTGAAATAATCCAGCTTGTGAACTAAAAGAAATGGCATACACACTATGAAACTCAGCACAAATGCCCGAGGTCGTTGTTGGTCGGTTTGCTAATACAAGTCGGTAGTACATACCTATGATACGTCTGGTAGTTACCTACCTAGAAGCTGGATCATATTGATGGATGCGGTATCTTGGTCTCTCTTTCAGGAGAAATCTCATGAGCTAGCTTGCTTTGGTAAGAAACGTTTAGATGGTCGGGTAGCATATTTGGCAACTATCCGTCTTGATGGGGTGCCTCGAGCTCATCCAGTTATCCCCATTATCGAGAAAGGCTACTGTTTTATATTTGTCGAAGCCAACTCTCAGAAAGTAAGAGATTTACAGGGTAATGGTCATTTTTGTTTGCATTGTGCTGTGAATGATAGTTCAGGGAGTAGTGGGGAATTTCAGATGACGGGTAGTGCTTCGCAAATAATGGATTCGCGTATTAGAAATCTGGCAGAGGACGCTTCAGGTTATCGTCCTAGTCCTAAATCGCTTTTATTTGAATTGCGACTTATAGAAGCGCTGTCTACAACGTATCGAGGCGGTCGGGCTCTTCGTAGTCGATGGCTATATAAAAACTAATCTACTGGTTTATGGTTCCTAAAGCCCATCTTTGATGGAACAATAAGTCTTGGTAAGTCTATCGCTCGATTGAAGGTAATTACGGGACTTTTCCTTTGTTTCTCGAGAGATTAAATCGTTTGATATCGTTTTCAAATTAACTAACACATTGATATAAGCGCTTTCGATACCTGCTGAGAGAAGGTTCGCTCCGATTGCTACATCACTTATGAGATTTTTGTTTCCTTTTTTTGATAGATACTCAGCCGTATCTGCCAATGTGCTTGCCTCGCGCATTATATCCAATGACACAGTTATTGCGGTTTCGATGGCTTTTTCGTATTGGTAACTGCCCTTATCTGCGTACCAATTCATGACTGTATTAAAAGCATCTATGTCTTCTTGTACGAGGCGTAAAAGCTTCGTTTGAGTTACTAAACATATCTGGTTGATTTTTAATAAGGATTCATCACTTGGTTGGGTGAATTCGCAAACCATTGAGAAAAGGGCGGCCCCTTGCGCTGCGATTAAAGCCGAAGCACTTCCTCCACCTGGAGTAGCCGATTTACAGGCAAGTGCCTCAAGGTACTCTGAAATAGTAAGGTCACAAATGTTATCAGGCATTGGCTTGTTCTTGGTAGTTTTGATACAAGCGCAGCACGTTCCTCATACACATTGCGACGGTCATCGGACCAATTCTGGGAATAAAAGTATCTGTCTTAGTTGAAATATCCTTTGAAAAATTATTCACACTTGAAAAATTTACACAAATCGCACCATCATTAATTTCTCCTGGCTTGATAAGAGCGAAGTTGTTATTTGGTACGCCTGTAATTACTATTTGTGACTCGTGTAATGCCTCCAACCGGCTAATATTAGTTTCACTCGGCATAGCGTTTTCGAATAGGAGAGGGCCGTTAATATCGAAGGAGTATACTTTTGCGCCATCATTAGACATCATCACTGCTAATGGCCTTCCAATGACCTCACTACGATTAAATATCGTGACCTTTTTGTTTTCAAGTGGTTTGCAATGATTTGAGTACCCACCTATCTCAGTCAGTAATTTGATAATTGCAAGTGGAGTGCAGGGTAAGAGAGCTTTCTTTGAACTGTTTTTATCTGCCAATCGATCATTAGTATAGAGTTTTTGTGTCCAATAGAGACTTCCTGCTTCAATATCTTTTCGATAATCAACCTGATTACGGAGGTAATTATCCTGCTGATTATCGAAGACTGGGAAGTATATGAAGATTCCATGGATAAGGGGATTCCTATTTGCCTCGTATATAACTTGTTCAAGTTCTAAGCGCGCGACGCGCCGCAGATCATAATTGATACCAACATCTGCAAATTTCTTTTGAGTAGCCTTTGCATAGGAAATTGATGGCTTATCTTTCGTGGCGATCAATCCCAACATATTTATGTTAAGTTTTTTCGCCACGATTTCTTTAGACACTTCGTCAATATATTTTTTTGCAATCTTTGCCGGATCAATAATCATATTTTTGAGAACCTCCGGGAGGTTTCAAGACCCATCAGAATTTTTTGTAGCCCTCGTAATACTGCCTAAATATCCTTTATGGTGTCGTTGTCCGTAATCACTTGTTGTAAAGCCTTTAAGTTCCATCAGCGTTAATGCGATCGCATCGCTTATCCCAAGCATAACGGCGATAGTGGCACTAGGTGTGACTTTAAGGGGGCAGGGTTCTTCGATATCAGGGCCCATATCAAGAATAATCTCACTAAGTTCACGCAATGGCGATTTCGTATGAGAGGTAATACCAACCACTCGATGTATACCAAGGTCCCTTGCTATTTGTAGCATTTCAATTACCTCAGTAGATTTACCACTTGTTGAAAAGGCCACGATAAGGTCATTTCCATCAATCATACCCATATCGCCGTGACCGGCCTCTGCTGGATGTACGAAAAATGCTGGAGTCCCCGTTGATGACAGAGTTGATGCGAATTTATGTGCCATGAAGCCTGCTTTGCCTATACCAGTAGTTACTATGCGACCCTTACACTCAAATAAGATATTAACTGCGTCTTCAAATGCATCCGTAATATTGATTGCCTTCATGGCGTTAGCTTCTTTATTGATTATCTCAGCGATATTTTTTTTGATGTTCAAATTAAGCGCTCTAAATAAAAGACTTTATGATTATACTAGGGATTAGCTGACCAGAATCAAGATTACTCTTGATACCAATTCAGCAGGCTATTTACTGCGTTTAGAATCGAAGCATTATTTTCGAATATCTTGTTTCTCTCCTTTATATGTAGCCAGCCATGTCTTAGAACATAACTTTCATCATCAACTGGATGGCCTATAATATCTTTCGTTTCTGCTAGGAACCATGTTGTATGACAGTCATAGACGTCATTATTCCAATTGAATAGATAATGAGTCTGTATTTTTGATTCCTGAACTAAAGTGACATGATAACCGGTCTCTTCCTTTGTTTCTCGGACTGCAGTCTGCTCCTGTGATTCTCCTCTCTCAATCCCACCACCAGGTACTGACCAAAAGCGTGCTTTTGTAAACGGGTCTTCATGCTCGACAAGCAGCATAAACGAGTTTCTGATAGCGAGGGCGGCACTTCGATATCGGGGGATCATATTTCAAGAGAACTTGGTAACATACAAGAGCGCGATTTTTTCGTGCCTCTACTTAGACAGCTAGGATTTTCCATTAAAATAGCATCTGAGTAAACTAAGTCGTGCTCCTTGGAATCTGATCGAACTGGTTCCGGAAAGACTTTAGTTATGCTTAACTTATAATGGAAGCGCATATAAATGGTTGAACACTTTTCTTCCCGGTTGATCCGTATTAGAAATCTCTCCGAGACTACAAAGGAATTCCGCTTCCTGAGGACAGACGAGCGACCGGTTTCATACATTGCTGGACAGTTTTTTAGGTTTACTTTCCGCGATAACGAAGGAGCCTTTGAGCGTTCTTATAGTTTAGGTAACTTCTTAGATGCGTCGGAGGCAGAGATGGCTTTGGTTATTTCTGCTGTTCCTGGTGGTAGAGCCAGCGATTACTTATTCCAAGTTGACCTAGGTATCCAAGCTTTGGTAACAGGGCCGTATGGAAGGTTAGTGCTCCCCGAGAGACTACCAAAACGTCTCTTCCTCGTAGCAACTAGTGCCGGAATTGCCCCTTTTCTAACTATGTTACCCCTTTTAAAATCAGATAATGCAGAAGTTGTTTTACTATTTGGTGTTCGCAATAGACAGGAAATTCTCTATGCGCAAGAGTTGACAGCCTTTGCAAGGGAATGGACAAACTTTACGCTGCATGTGTTCTATAGCCAATATCAGGAAGAGCTTGAGCCGTTTGAAAAGAACGGATACTTGACTAAGTTTATAGCTAGCTTTAATCCTCATCCGAAACAGGACCGTTTCTTGATTTGTGGTAATCCACTAATGGTCGACGACTGCTTTAATAAGCTAAAGAGTTTCGGTTTTTCAGGACGTGAAGTTATTAGAGAAAAGTATCTTTTTGCATCTCAATCAAAGGGGAATCGCAAAGTCCAGTTATCGGATGATCATAAAAAACTCATAGCGGATAAGCTTTCGAAACATAAAACCTAGGAAGATAATTGGCAGAACCAGTGCCATGGTTCGTAGCTTACTCCCCTATTATTGCTTCTGGGAAAGCTCATACTAAATTGGTAGGTTTTAGCATTCTTTTGGAGCCATTCGAAGGCTGGTGTTAGTTCGAATTCTTCCGATAAAGGTGGGCATTCCGTAGTGCTTAAATCAATGGCATGGCCCGTATGGTGCTCGCTGAAGCCAGGGATGGCATTTACTTTGAGGATAGTCGATAAATCTTCACCATTCTTTAATTTTTTCATAATTAAGTTGTACTGATAGTCTATAGACCTAAATGCGGACACAAGTTGAATCTCTATATTATCCTTTTTGGCCGCCCGTTTTAGCTTCTGCCAGCAAGAGAGTGTTTTTGGCGACATAAGTTGGACGCGCCCAAAAATGTCCTGCTCAGCCTCCACCAATTTCCCACATTCTTTCTGTTCTGATAATTTATAGTTCCTTAAATGATATTCTTCTATACCGAGTTCACGAAGTTTTGATAATAAATACGCATTCATAAATGTCTCTAGACCCTAGGGTAATAGCAAGCCACTGGGTATGGCTGCTGAAAAATACGTTTTAATTTCACTATCACGTAAGAGATCCATATTGCTCTCAAGTTTTGTAAAGATTAGTAATTTGGTTTCGTCTTTCAAAGCGCTGATAAATATAATTGATTGTAGATTCAAATTTGCGTTCTTCAATAAGAATGAAGTCTTTGGTTGGGAAATCAGGGAAATATATATCGCCCTGAGCTTGCGTCTCAATAGTACTGATATGGACAGTTTTAACGAAAGGTAACGCGAGTTTATAAATTTCGCCCCCCCCGGCTACGAAAATTGATTTTGCCAGCTTTTTTGCCTCTGCAAAGGCTACCTGCAAAGAGGGGCAGACTTTACAATGGTCAGAGCTAAAATTTTTGTTTCGAGAAATCACAATCGTGTCTCTACCTGGTAACGCTTTACCTATGGAAACAAAAGTTTTTCGACCCATGATAAGTGTTCCACCCATCGTAATTTTTTTAAATAATCTTTGTTCGTCTCTGACTTTCCAAGGAATTTTGTCACCACTACCAATAATTCCATTAAGCGATCGAGCTGCGATCATCGAGATATTCACATTTGCTCTACCGTGGTAATTCCAAGTAGCTCTAATCCTTGTTTGATTATCTGCGAAGTCAAGTCGCAGAGGATTAATCGACTGGTTTGATTATGTGATCCAAGAACGGGACACGTTTCATAAAAGTTATTAAATAAGCCCGAGAGCTCATAGAGATAGGCGCACAAAACGTTTGCTTGATAGTCTTCCAAAGAATTTTCGATTGCTTCTGGAAATTGTAGTATTTTAATCCCAAGCTTTATCTCGGCCTCTTCGGTAATTTTTATTTTCCCTTCCTCTAAACAGTTAACTCCCGCTCTGCGAAAGAGACTTCGAATCCGGGTGTAAGAATATTGCAGGTAAGGTGCGGTATTCCCTTCGAAAGAGAGCATCCTATCCCAGTCGAAGATATAGTCCGTAGTTCTGTTTTTCGACAGCTCCGCATATTTAATAGCACCTATACCGACAACATGGGCAATTTTTTGTTTATCCGATGTGCTCAATTTTGGATTCTTTTTACTAACTAAGGCGAAGGCTCTTTCGATCGATTCATCTAACACATCTATCAGCTTAACGTCGGCACCGTCTCGTGTCTTGAATCGACTACCGTCTTCTTTCAGTACCATCCCGAAGGGGAGATGCTTAAATTCCTGATCGTCTCGGATATATCCAACTTTTTGGGATACTGCAAATAACTGCCGCAGATGTAGCTTTTGCTCTCCACCAACAACATAAAGTACTTTGTTCGCTTTTAACACATTCGTTCTATACCTTACCGCTGCTAAGTCCGTAGCAATGTAAGGGTATCCGCCATCTGATTTTTGTATGATCGCCGGAAGCGGTTTTTGATCTTTGCCTTTGAATTCTTCAAGGAAAACGCACTTTGCACCATCACTTTTAACCAGTAATCCTTCTTTTCCCGAAAGCTCCTCAACCACTGTAGGCAGGTCATCATTATAGGCACTTTCAGCACGAATATCGTCATTTGTTAATGTAATATCAAAGCGTTCGTAAACTGCCTGACTGTGACGAATTGACTCCGAAATAAACTGTTTCCAAAGTGCCATACACTTAGTATCTTTGCTTTGAAGTTTCACAACATAACTTCGCGCCTTCTCTGCAAAATCTCTGTCTTCTTTAAATAATTTACTTGCTGCTTGGTAGAAACGTTCCAAGTCTTTGAGCTCTGTAGATAGAGCTTCACCATTTTCAGTAAGTTCATCCATATAGGCCAGTAAGCTACCAAATTGTGCTCCCCAGTCCCCTACGTGGTTTACTCGGACTACATCATGGCCAAGATATTCTAGGATTCGTACTATGCAGTCGCCGATAGTGGTAGTCCTTAAATGGCCGATGTGCATTTCTTTGGCAAGATTAGGTGAGGAATAGTCTACGACGATTTTTAATAATTTTTGTTTAGTTACTCCTAATAGAGGATCCGACCGAAGCGCCAATAGTCCATCCGCAATAAAGTCCGTCTTCAAGGTAATATTGATAAAACCAGGACCAGCTATTTCTGCATCGAAGACCTGAGTTTCCACGTTTGGCAAAAGTTGCTGAGCTAGTTCTCGGGGGTTTCGCTTTAACGCTTTCGCGGCCCCCATAACACCATTGGCTTGATAATGACCAAACTCTGAGCGCTGAGCTGGTTTTACTATGGCAGGGAAATGTTCTCCCGTGACCTTTAAGAGGTCTTTTGTAAGCGCATCTTCAAGAAAGTGCTGTATATTCATTCGTAATTGGCAATAAAGATTTAAACTCGTGATATGTTAGCCAAATTAGACGATTCGTTCAGCACTTTATGTCTCTCCTCTATGTTTTGGTGTGGTGTCTTTGGAGACCAAAATATTGAGAAGCAGAGCTATATGTATAATCTAAGATCTATCTTCTGGCTGTATTCCTTAGCTATTTGGCGGAATTATAGGCTGTCTGCACCTGTTCGCTTACTTTAATGCCCAGTATTTTAGAGCGGGTATATAGATACTTAGTTAATTCAGAGAATCTAAGTATCCGTCCAAATAGGCACTTAATATTTTCTCCTCAGAGCATAAGATTGCGCAAATTTGAGCACGTAATCGATTTATACTGACTGATAAGAATAAGATCTTCTGTCATACGTGTTTTCTAGATCAGTCGCTCTTTAAGAACTTGTTTACTTTGCTTACTTAATTCTGGATAGAGCTTTAAGGCAGCATTACCTTCACTAGTTGTCTTATACATTCCTCTGCTAAGTTTACAAAACCAACCGTAATAGTTGTCAGACAGTATGGCTTGGGTTTTTTCTCCTCCACCAAGACTTCTTATTAGTTTCGGTGAACTCGGGCCAAGCTCTTGTAGGCATATTGCTATGTAAATTGCTTTTTCTCGATATGCTGTCACCAACTTTGTACGAACGCTTCCGCCTTTGTTGTAATTTTTGGACCGACCACCTAATTCTTTAATTACTGCATATTCTTTTTTCTTATTTTTTTGTTTTTTTGATGGGAGAGGATCAAGCAATTTTGTAACACGCAGGCCTGAAATGCCCTCGCTAATAATAAGTAATCCAAGTTCAAGTCGTTTTAGTAAGTATTTAGTATCTTTAAACCGTCGCTTATTCTTTGGTTCAGCAATAGCGACATACACGCTATTGCTAATTGCTTGTCTCTGTGTTGCTTGAATAAGCAACTTCATATTAATACTGGTTTTTAGTTCAATAATAATGAGATCGTCATCTTTTATGGCTACCACATCACAATTTCGTACCTCAGCATCGACTTTATAACCATGACTCTCGAGATATAAGCGTATGGGTTCAAATAGATCAGTTTCAGCCATTTTCTCGAAGAACCTTTACAAGTTCTTTCGCTAGTCCACCAAAAGCCCCATTGCTCATGATTATAATATTAACTGGGCGATTACGAGCAATATATTCCTTAACTCGCAATACAATTTTCGTCGTGCCACTGATTAACTCCATTCCAGGGCCGTTTAAATAATCATTCATCTGCCACGCGATATTCTCTGGTTGATGCCAAATCGTATAGTCAGCGGGCGCGGATGAGTCTGCTAACTTGTTTGCATGAGTTCCCAGCTTCATTGTGTGAGACGCGGGATCAATGATTGCTAAGATCTTCGCTTCTCCAACTCGGGAGCGCAGTCCACTTAAGGTTGCGTGGATTGCTGTTGGATGGTGCGCGAAGTCATCAAATAAATTAACATCATCAAGGTTATAGATTAACTCCATGCGACGCTTGACCCCAATGAATTTGCTCAGAGCTTCACAAGCAGCTTTAGGTTGTATCCCGGCATGAGTACATGCAGAAATTGCGGCTAAGGCATTTGAGATATTATGAATACCTGTCTGGTTCCACTTGATATGCCCAACTATTTTTTCTTGGCTACAAACATCAAATTCGCTCTCATCGGCTGTTATATTGGCAGCTGTTATTTCGGCATTATCAAGATCAAAAGTTTTTGTTCTACTCCAACACCCCCGAGCGATAACTTCTGAAACATTAACATCGCTGGGAGGATACGTGATCTGGCCATCGCCTGGGATTTTCCTTACGAGAAGGTGGAATTGATCTTGAATTTGCGCAAGGTCTTTAAAGATATCTGCATGATCATATTCAATGTTGGTTATGATGAGCGTTTGCGGCCGGAAGTGGAGGAATTTTGATTGATGATCAAAAAAGGATGTATCGTACTCGTCTGCTTCGATAACGAAGTATGAGGAACTTCCTAGGTTTGCAGATTTCTTAAGATTTGATGGTATTCCTCCTATCAGGTATCCAGGATCCATCCCTTCTTCTTGTAGGATTGAGGCAACCATACTTGAAGTCGTAGTCTTACCATGGGTACCTGTTACGGCAATAACCCAACGATTTTGAAGAATATAACGTCCAATCCATTCCGCACCAGAGCAGTATGGAATCTTTTTACTAAGAACTGCTTCTAAAGCGGCGTTTCCTCGATTTAAACCAGCATTTCCTATTACTACTAATTCGATGTTCTGAGGTATGCTGTTTCCTGTATATGGAGAATTGAGTTGAATACCAGCTTGTTCTAGCTGTTCGCTCATCGGGGGATAGACATTTTCGTCAGAACCGGAAACGTCATGGCCAGCCTGTTTTGCTAGAAGAGCAATACTACCCATCAGTGTGCCGCAGATGCCTAGGATATGAATACGCATGGATTGGAAACTAGAAACTTACAGTTTGAGGAGATGGCAAGACGACTAAAATCAAGGTGGCGATCAGGATCATATTCACAAATGCGATTGCTGAACCTTGAAGCATACTTATTTGCGCAGAGCGGTGGTAAAGATTTCCCACTATTGCTAGCCACCATATAAGGCAAACTAGCCAGACAGACTCAGAGAAAAAAATTAGCAGATCAATATCACTATGTTGCCTTAGAAGTATGAATGGAATCTGTATACACACTATAAAAGCACCTGCCCCAAGCAAAGCGGTGCATGTGGAAACGAAACGCTTGGGAAAGTTTTTGTAATATAACAACAGCAGAGTAATCAAACCAAAAACTAGGACTTCTATTATAACCATCGCTAACACCAACCCCACGCTTTGAGAAGGACGTGCGATTAACCCGCCGACTGTATTTGTCAGTACATAAATTAGAAGAATTAACGAAAAAATCGGTGTTCTTGGAGGTATTCTTTCAGCCCCCCTTTTTAACAAACAGATTTGCCAGAAATAATTTAGAATCGATAGCATATCGACGATTTGATCTGGAGATCTGCTAATGTTTTCATTACATACCTTTTTTTAAGAGCCATAATTTCTCGAGTATCCCGTATTAATTTTTCTAAGCTCAGGCATTAAAAGGGCAACAATCAAAATGCTGACGATGAAAAGCCCACCGCTTGTCGCAAGGCCAGCTTCAATACTTACAACCTCTGATAAATAACCAATGGGAACAAGACCTATTGGCATCAGACCATGAGCCATCATATCAAAGCTCATTACCCGTCCCCTCATATGTGGCTCAGCCTGCAGTTGCAGTAAAGACCGATTCATTGAAAGGGTAAACGTCGAGAGGAACCCAACAACTGCAATTACAAATACAGCTTGAAGAAAATTTTGGGTAAATGCTAGCCATATTAGGGCTAAACCCCAGAATCCACTGATTGATATCAGCCAGAAGCCCTTATGCCGCAGGTTGCCCATTTGGGCCATTGTCAGTGAGCCGATGATTGCTCCAACACCCATACCAGTAAGCAGCAGCCCTAGATCATCGGGTCCTCCAGAAAGAACATCTGAGTTGAAGGCGGGCAGTAATGTGTTGAGGGTAGTTCCGAAGAGAAAGGAGACGCTCGTGAGAAGCATCAGTCCAGCAACTACTGGAGTCCGAAAAAGATATTTTATCCCTGCTCTAAGGTCGTCGTATGCTGATTCTTTTTTGCGTGGACTTGGTCGTCCATGGTGTTTTATAAAGATAACCGTGATTGCAGCAGTAAAATATAGGAAAGAAAGGATAAAGAAGACAAGACCTACGCCAACGCTAGAGCTTGTATCGCCTTGGGCAAACTTAGCTATCATAAAACCAGCTAACGCAGGCCCCAGTATTCTGGCGAGGTTCCAAGCCGTCATATTATAGGCCATCGCGTTGAAGACAAGTCGTTCACCGACGACCTCTGGGATAAGAGCTGTACGTGCTGGAATTGACAATGCCATTGCGGTGCCATTAATAAAAGCCACCCATATGAAATCCCAAAAGGACACTTCACCAAGCATAATTATACAACCCATTACGAGGGATGCTGTACCGTTTATCAGAGGGGAAAAACCGATAATCGGTTTTTTCGGGAAACGATCTGCAATTACGCCGCCTGTCAATGAGAAGATGATGGTAGGTAAGGTTTGAGCAAGACTAACCCAGGCTAAATCTAGCGCAGAGGAACTCATCTCGTAAACTAACCAACCTTGAGCAACTGTCTGCATATTCATGGCAAAAGCAGCAGTCACCATCCCCGTCCAGAGAAAGAGATAGTCTGGAACTTTCAGTGCAGCAAATAGTGATTTGCTTTTATTGGGTGAGGATTCGATACAGGAACTATTCAAAGTGATCACAACAAATTACAATAGTATATCTGATTACCAAAGGGATAGGTTATTTGCAGAGTAAGGTGAACCCTAAGAGAAGCTAAGTAAAATCTAAGTTAGATTAAAAAAACTATTTGTTAGGGAGAATCGTATTCAAAAGTAGCTTCTGATGGAAGGTTCCTTTTTAACAGTCTATTTTTAATTTGGTCAAAACGTTATGAGTAAAGCTGATCGTGCCGTGGCCTGGTGGCTGGGTAGTGTCTGTGTCGTCGTATTCTGTATGATTATTGTCGGAGGGGTTACGCGATTAACCCATAGTGGCTTGTCCATGGTCGATTGGAAGCCGATCTTGGGGGTAGTTCCACCGCTTGGTGAAGATGGCTGGCAAGCAGCGTTTGATGCGTATAAACAGTATCCTGAGTATCAGAAAGTAAATCGGGATATGGAGTTATCGGAGTTTAAATTTATTTATTATTGGGAATATGGTCATCGTGTTTTAGGGAGAATTATTGGCTTAATTTTTTTCATCCCTCTCGTTTTCTTAGCCTACTTTAAAATGATAAGGCGCGAATTAGTGCCAAAGTTATTCGTTGCTTTTGTCCTAGGCGGCTTGCAGGGCTTACTTGGCTGGTACATGGTCAAAAGCGGATTAGTCGACATTCCTCGGGTCAGCCATTTGCGGCTCGCAGCGCATCTTCTTCTAGCTATGTTTCTTCTAGGTTATATCTTTTGGTTCTTGATGGAAATTTGTAAAGTAAAGGTCGATAAGGCCTCGGGTAAGGTGAGAGGTTGGCTGCTCGCTATAGCCGCGCTATTCGGGGTTCAGGTTACTTACGGGGCTTTTGTTGCCGGTTTGCGCGCTGGGTTAGGCTTCAATACCTTTCCACTCATGGATGGAAGTTGGCTTGCTCAGGCAGCGACCTTGATGACTCCACTCTGGATTAATGTTTTTGAAAACGGTGCTATGGTTCAATTTATTCATCGTTGGCTAGGAGCGTTACTGATTCTAGTTTTGATTGTGGGATTCTTCAAAGTCCTGGGAAGCTCTCGCCGACTGGTGGCAGCTTGGATAGGCTTGAGTATTTGTCTTTTTGGACAATTTGCCCTCGGTGTAAGTACTTTAGTCCTTCATGTACCTCTCTCTTTAGCTAGTCTTCATCAGGCTCTAGCAGTTATAGTAATGTTGGTGATTGTGTATCTTCTTTACATTACTAAACCTAGCAGATGAAAGTTTGCCTGGGACAAATTGATACTACCCCAGGTGACTTTGATGGAAATCTCCAAAAAATTTTTCTAGGGGTCGAGGAAGCTAGTAAAGCCAAGTGCGATGCGCTGGTATTTCCAGAATTAACTATTCCTGGTTACCTTAGTCAAGACCTTCTTTATGACCCAAGGTATATTGAGCAGAATCTGAGTAGTTTGAAAAAGGTAGTCGATTACTCTTTAACAACTTTCGCAGGATTGCATATAGTCTTGGGTTACATCGAACGGAATATGGGCCCCGGAAAGCCTTTTTTTAATATGGCGGCGGTGGTTTCTGGAGGAAAGATTCTTGGTCGCTACAAGAAACAGCTTGTCCCATTTTATGATGTTTTTGATGAGGCTAGATACTATGAGCGAGGTGAGGAGCTTTTGGTCCTTAACATCGCTGATAAGAGAGTAGGTATAGCAATCTGCGAAGATCTTTGGAATGACAAGGGTTCGGAAGACTACAGCTACGTTAACAATCCGCTTCGTATGTATAGAGACAAAGGCATTGAAGTTATTCTCGCTCTGAATAGCTCGCCATATGTGCATGATAAGGCGTGGAAGAGGTTAAATTTGATTTGTGAGCAAGACTCACCGTTAACGATAGTTTATGTAAACCAACGCGGAGGTCAGGACGATCTGGTATTTGACGGCCAGAGTTTTGTAGTACAGGGAAGGTCACTGCTTCACATGTCTAACGAAATTTTTAAGGATACTTATGACATTGTTGATACAAATAACTGCCCTCCTCTAAGCTCTTCATTGGAAAATGCAGAGGCCAATATCGCATTCGTGGATCTTTTTGATCTCTTAGTTTTGTGCCTGAGAGACTATGTCAAGAAATCTGGATTTTCGCAGGTGGTCATCGCTTCCAGCGGTGGTGTCGATTCTGCGGTTGTTTGCAAACTTGCTTGTGAGGCCCTAGGACCGAAGAATGTGCACGCTATCAGATTGCCATCGCTCTACAGCTCTGAACACTCTCGAGAAGATGCTTTAGAGCTACATCGTAATCTTGGATGTTGGGATTACGAAGTCCCGATTGACCATAAGAGTGCTGTAACTATGTTGAATGAAAAATTTGCGATACATAATACGAGAGATAATTTAGTAGCTAATGTTTTACAGTCGGGAAATTATCAAAGTATTGCAGATGAGAATATACAGGCTCGACTACGTGATATTTATATTATGCATTTTAGCAATGCCTTTGGGGCGATCCCGCTATCGACGGGCAATAAGACTGAATCGGCCTGTGGTTATTATACCCATTTCGATATGAACTTTAGCTTTGCCCCCATTAAAGATTTATATAAATTCCAAGTTGTAGAGATTGCTAAACAGTGTAGCGACATTCCGTTGAATATTTGGCGGAAGGCCCCGAGTGCAGAATTAGCAGAGGGTCAAAAAGACGAGGAAAGTCTATTACCCTACGCGGTCTTGGATCCCATTGTTCGAGCGTACGTTGAGGATTACGTAAGCACTTTTGACGGGTTCAATTTATGGCTTCAAAGGCAGCAAGCTGAGAAGATTTCATCAGACTCTGAGTTTTTATTCGCATGGCTTGCTTCGGAGGTTGCAGAAATAGATTTTGGAAGAATACTAAGTCTTATGGGGAAAATGGAATTTAAAAGACGTCAAACATGTCCAGGAACGAAGGTAACTAAAGTTGCGTTTGGCATGGGTAGAAGAGTTCCAATAGTCGAGAAATGGACCCCGTAGCGTCGCGTTAGATTTTGGGCAAAAATTTTTCGCTACCATGATGCCAAACTCTGCATAATTAAGCTTTCATTTTAGGAGAGGGTGCTTTGGCAAAAAATATATTTTATGCGCAATCAGGTGGTGTGACAGCTGTTATAAATGCAACTGCTTGCGGTGTCATCGAGACTGCTAGAAACGAGCCCAGGTTGGGTAAGGTTTTTGCGGGACGTAACGGTATCATCGGGGCTTTACGTGAAGAGTTAATTGATACTTCGCTTGAAAGTGAGAATACTATTCGAGGTCTAAGGAGTACTCCAAGCGGAGCATTTGGATCCTGTCGTTACAAGCTCAAGTCAATTGAAGAAAGTCGTGAGGAGTATGAAAGACTTTTAGCAGTCTTCCGAGCCCATGATATTGGGTATTTTCTTTATAACGGGGGCGGGGACTCTCAGGATACGGCACATAAAGTATCACAATTCAGTTTGGAAATGGGTTTCCCGGTTACTTGTATAGGTATCCCTAAAACGGTCGATAATGATTTACCAGTAACCGATTGCTGCCCAGGGTTTGGTTCGGTAGCGAAGTTCGTAGCCATTTCTACCTTGGAGTCGGGGCTAGACGTCGCATCTATGGCTGAATCATCCACGAAAGTCTTTGTTTTAGAAGTGATGGGTCGACATGCCGGCTGGATTGCCGCATCTTCAGGTTTGGCAAAGATTGAGGGAAATGCAGCACCGCATATCATTTTATTTCCTGAAATTAAATTTGATAAGAAAAAGTTTTTAGCAAAGGTTAGGGAGACGGTGGATCGTGTTGGCCATTGTGTGGTTGTAGCGTCAGAGGGAATTCAATATGAGGATGGAACATTTGTAGCTGATACTGGCTTGAACGACGCTTTTGGACACAGCCAATTGGGCGGCGTAGCTCCAGTTCTAGTTGGCCAAATAAAAAGGGAACAGGGTTATAAGTGCCATTGGTCAGTTGCAGATTATCTTCAGCGCTCTGCAAGGCATATTGCCTCTGCCACTGATGTTGAGCAAGCCTATGCTGTGGGTAAGTCTGCAGTTGAGTTCGCAGTTCAAGGTAAGAATGCAGTCATGCCTATTATCGTGAGAAGAGAGCAAGATCCTTACCGCTGGGAAATTGGTGAAGTAGCTCTTTCTGAAGTTGCGAATGTGGAGCGAACAATGCCTTTGGGTTTTATTTCTGAAGACGGCTATGGCATTTCCAACCGCTGCAGGCGTTACTTGGCGCCTTTAATAGAAGGAGAGGATCCCCCACCGTTTAAAAACGGTCTGCCGGCTTATATTCGAATAGAAAATAAACTACTTAAGAAGAAGCTACCAAAATTCAATGTGAGATAGCGCACCCAATGTATTGTTGAAAAAGGATGTGCTATCTAAACATTGGGCGAATGCTGAATCACGAAGAGAGCAAAGGCGCTATTACAAGACTCACTATCGCCATGACATTAATCAGGATATTCATAGAGGGTCCAGCAGTGTCTTTAAATGGGTCCCCAACAGTGTCCCCAACCACGGCTGCAGCATGAACTTCCGAGCCCTTCCCGCCAAGATTTCCCTTCTCGACATACTTTTTCGCATTATCCCAGGCGCCGCCGGCGTTTGCCATCATAAGTGCAAGTAAAACGCAGCCCAGGAGAGCACCCGCAAGCATACCACCTAAACTTTGGGCCCCTAGAATTCCCCCGACCAATGCTGGCATGAAGACCGCGATAACTCCCGGTAAAATCATTTTTTTTAAAGCAGCATTGGTAGCAATTTCAATGCACTTATTATGATCAGGGTCTGCCTTACCTTCCATAAGACCTTCAATCTCGCGAAACTGGCGCCTAATTTCCTCAATCATTTCCATGGCAGCGTCGCCAACAGAGGTCATAGTTATAGAGGCGATAAGGAAGGGAAGTACGCCGCCAACAAATATCCCAACTAGCACCTTTGGATTAGAAAGCTCGAGAGAAAACGATGGATCTGCCGCTGACATAGTTTCAACGAAGGCTGCGATAATGGCCAAGGCGGCGAGCGCTGCTGCACCGATTGCGAAACCCTTTCCAATGGCGGCTGTTGTATTTCCTACCTCATCTAAACCGTCCGTGATCGCTCTAACTTCTTCTCCTAGTCCCCCCATTTCCGCAATTCCACCCGCATTGTCCGCTACGGGACCATATGCATCTAGCGCCATTGTCATGCCAACAGTTGCAAGCATTCCTACCGCAGCGATGCCTACCCCATAAAGTCCAGCAAACTCAGTAGAGATATAAATTATCGCTGCGATACCCAATATCGGTATTACTACTGACTGCATACCCACTGCGAGACCAGTGATCATTACTGTGGCTGTGCCAGTTTTCCCTGACTCCGCTATCTTTTTTACAGGTCCTTTCGAGGTGTAGTACTGGGTCACGATCCCAATCAATACTCCACCGGCCGTACCCGCGATTATCGAAAACCATACATTTTCGCTAATACCCATCAAATTAGTTAGGAAATAAGAACCGACAATGAGTAGTACTGCAGATGCGTTATGTCCCATGTGTAAAGCTGCCTCGGCAGATTTGTTCGACATCATACGTACTACGAGAATTCCAAGTATGGAGCAAATAAGTCCAATGCTAGCTAACCCCAATGGGAGGGACATTAGAGCAGACCGGCCTGATTCCGGCGCAAGCGCCATAACACCATAGTCAGCAGTCATTACTAGAGTGGACGCTATTGCAACGGTCGCGATCATAGAACCGCAGTAGGACTCGAAGATATCTGAACCCATTCCGGCTATATCCCCTACGTTATCTCCTACATTATCTGCAATAACGCCAGGGTTTCTAGGATCGTCCTCCGGGATTCCAGCCTCAACTTTCCCCACCAAATCAGCACCTACATCAGCACTTTTTGTATAGATCCCACCTCCTACCCTCGAGAAAAGGGCTACGCTTGAGGCGCCCATACCAAAACCATGAATTGCATGGGCGGTTTCAGGATCACCACCAAAATACCAGTACAGCGAACCTAAACCTATGAGTCCCAGAGAGGCAACGCATAAGCCCATGATGGAGCCGCCATAAAGGGCTACTGTAAGCGCTCCTGATTGGCCACTGACCTGGGCTGCAGTAGTCGTTCTGACGTTCGCTTTGGTGGCTGCGAACATGCCTAGATAACCTGCTGCTGCGGATGTGATGGCGCCGACTGCGAAAGACAGGGCTGTCTTTATTCCAAGATCAGTTAACAAAATTATCACGAATAGTACTGCTGTAAAGATAAGGAGATAGGAGTACTCCCTATGCATGAATGCCATTGCACCTTCATGTATAGAGTCAGCGATCTTTTTTACCTTATCCTCACCCTCGTCGTATCTGGTCATGAGTATGTATATTATAAAGGCACAAACTAGGCCCAGCACACCAAAAATTGGAGGCAAATTTGTCAAGCTGCTCATAAAGTCTTCCGGTTGGATTGTTGTTTCCTGCTAGGTTTTTACCTGGCAGATCGTTAAAATTTTCTAATGGTACAAAAATGCCATCAAATAGAAAACCATTGTCTCATCCATCTTCTAATAAACGTCGCAGTTCTATAATTGCTGTATTTGCTCTTGAGATGTGGGAGCCCATTACCAGTGAATGATTGGCCACTAAACCAAAGCCAGTCCCATTGAGAACAATGGGGCTCCAAAAAGGCTCCTGGGTAGTTTCAAGCTCCCTAATAATATGTTTCAAACTAATGGTAGCATTCTTTTTTTCTAAAACATCTTTGAAGTCTATTTCGATAGCTTTTAGCAAATGAATCAACGCCCATGTTGTACCTCGGGCTTCGTAAAAGATGTCGTCGAGCTCGAGCCAAGGGGTTTTAAGTTGCATTTCAGTGCTTGTATCGGTTGATTGCTGGGCTGCGGAATCTCCTGCCAAGGAGGTATTGAACTGGCGTTTGCCCACACTCGCGCTAAGCCTCTGGGATAGGCTGCCAAGACGCGTCTCCACTTCAGATAACCAGGTACCAAGGTTGTCTGCACGGGCATAAAACTGCGCATCTGTTTCGGCTTTGTTACTTAGCCTCACGAGGAAGCTGGTCATTTGTTGGATCCCTTTCCGGTACTCAGATTCAGTAGCGGGTAACATCCAGCTTTTATTATCAAAGTAGAATTGATTTTCAGCTGCTACCAATGCTGGATCTTCTATTGATTGTGATTGTGATCGAGAAAAATTGTTTCTCATTGTTCTGGTAATATCACGAAGTTGCACCAGAGCTCCAAACTCCCAATTGGGTATATTATCCATCCACGCTCCTGGAGGCATAATATCGTTGCTAAGGTACCCACCATTTTTACCTAAAAGCGTTTCAGAAATTTCAAGTATTACCGCTACGGTAGAACTGCCGGTGACCTTATCTATTTGATTTTTCTCGAGAACTTGCGAAGTGGTATCTAGGACATTGAAGGTCGGAGGCTCTTGGTTCCAAATCAATCCTAGAATGCTTGTCACCGAGAAAGTCAAGATGATGAGCATGATAAAGCCCCAAGGTGTTCGTCTTGTTTCTAGTTTGTCTTTTATTTTAGTCTGGATATCTAGCATCTTGTTCCGACCATAGCGAAAAGCGCGATGAAATGTAAAGGACCACTCGGCACTTCAGTAGTGGAGAATTACTTGGGGGGAACCGCTAATTTCAAAAGTAGCTCTTATACGATCAACGCTATATGAGTTAAGGTGCTTATAAATCCATCTTCCTTCGCTGTCATTTTGTGCCTGAATTACTATATCAGCATTTCGCCGATCAATTTCTTCTGCGATCTCTTGCATTCTTACTTTCACTGAGTCTTCCCTTAAAGACAATTGTTTTTGATTGATGATGAAATTAGTCTCGCGAATCGAAGAACGGTTCACAATATTGGCTTCTAAAGATGAGATACTTGGATGAGTTTCATCTACTGATTTCGCCTTGGCGATGTAATCCAGTGATCGCGCCAAGTTATCGGCTTCAAATGTTTCTAACGCCCAAGTCAAATATTGCTCAACAATATCACTAATGCCATGTTGAGCATCGATATTATAGGGATCTCTAGCTAATACAAGTGAGTACCATAAATATGAGTTGTCGTTATACGGTGTTGTTAGTCGCTGTCTAGCAAAAGCATTTTTTGCGAGCTTCAGAAATTTCTCAACTTCGGGGTCAGGGTTACTTGGGCTTTCTGACAACCACTGTACCTTTGGCTCTAGATTAACTTTTGGCGTTCCAGAGCAAGCACTAAGTATCCAGACTAACATTAAGATATAAAGATAACCGCAGGCTTGTGAACTTTTAAAAGAAAAAAAGTATTGTTTTAATTGCTGGTGCACAATATCTTCTATGCTCTTAGCAAATAATATTGTATGACTTTCGGCGGTCTGTGTGTGAACATTTGTAGATTGTTTTTTTTTCTTTCGATGATCGGGGCGTTAAGTCCCGTCGGGGCAGAATTAGCGCAACCGGCTTCGAAATCTTTATTAGCAGAGGTTGAGTCAGAGATCCTGCCTGTAGAGTCAGCTTTCCAAATGTTCGTCGCAAAAAACAAGAACTCCATTGAGATTCGCTGGTTAATTGCGCCTGGTTGCTATCTTT